>Ga0180432_10011820_pt1 | contig 10249 bp, 6 predicted proteins | sample SS_ome_10_FD_132414 | JGI IMG/M metagenome (GOLD analysis project Ga0180432, IMG submission 132414) | Hypersaline lake sediment archaeal communities from the Salton Sea, California, USA - SS_1_MS_2 metaG | ecosystem: Environmental > Aquatic > Non-marine Saline and Alkaline > Hypersaline >...
CTCCGTCCTGGCAACCAGCGCCGCACCGACGACCGACGCGATGATCGCCAACAAGAAGTACGTAGACGACGCGGGCGGCCAGAGCGACGTCGCTACCGGCACCACGGACATCAGCAACAACGACAACGACTGGGCCGATATGGCCGATATGTCGGTCACGATGACGACCACTGGGGGCAACGTCCTGGTGCAGTTCACCGCGACGTTCCGGTCGTACACTGGGCACACCCGCATGGAATTGAGGATGGACCTGGACGGCAGCCCCTACTGTACGCAGATGCAATGGCTGACGACCGGGTCGATCGATGCCAATTCTCAACGGCACATCGTCACAATGCACTATCTGTTCACGAGCGTTTCGGCGGGGTCCCATACGTTCAAGATCCAATGGAACGACGAAGAGGACATTATCTACCAGGACGGCTCGGACTACCCGAGAGTCATGTCCGTCATTGAGTTGCCGTAATATGTCTGGATTCGCACTGACATCTCCGAAGTACGGGGCCGGTGAGCATACCAACAAGATGCTCCTGACCCAGGCGTTCATCTCTCGGGACTCGCGCAACGTCCGGGAGCGATATGGCGAGTACCGCGCCTGCAGAGGCCGACTGGCGGCGCTCTACGACGACGACAGTGTCCAGATCGCGCCGCCAAAGTATGTCTATGCCATCACCGCCGTCACTACCGGGACCAAGACGTTCACGATCAGCGGCGACCATGCGGCCACGATCACCGCCAACGCCGACAGTACCCAGATCCGAATCAACGGCTCGACCGGCAACGATGCCCTGTATACGCTGGTCTCGGCGACCAAGAACGGGGCCAACACCGACATTGTGGTCTCTGAAACCGTTTCTGATGCCACCGCAGACGGCAACGTCTTCGTCGGGATCGCGGCCGTCCTGAAATACCATCGCTACGTCAACGAGGCGACCGCCACCGAGTACCTGCTTCTGGCCACGGCCTACCATATCCTGCTCTGGGACAACACGGCTAAGACCCTGACCGTCAAGTTCACCGTGACGACTCCTGGCAACGTCGAACGCTGGTCGATGGTGACGCATCAAGATTGCGTCTATGCCAGCAACGGCGACGACCTCGTCCAGAAATGGGACTCGCACACCAGCGTTAGTGGCAGCTTCGCCGACCTGGGCAGCGCTTCGGGCGTGCTGGTCTCGACGGGGATCTACCTGACCAAGGCCCGGCACGTCGGATCGATCGAGGGATACCTCTGGCTCGGCTACACCACCGAAGACGGCGGGGTCCACGCCCGGCGCGTGCGCTACTCTGACGCCAACGCCGACACGTTCAATACCGATGGGGCCGGGGACGCCGGCTACAAGGACCTGAACGATGAGTGCGGGTTCGTGATGGGCTTTGCCGACATCGGCGACTACATGATTATCGCCAGCGAGTACCGCATGACGCGGGCCTGGCTGACCACGACCGATACGCCCTGGTACTTCGCCGTCGAGAAGGTTCGGGCCGGGTGCATCGCCAGCGATACGCTCGTAACCGACCGGGAGGGCCATCTGTACTGGCTGGCCAACGATTACACCATCCGCGAGTTGAACGGGGCCATGCCCTTCAGTTCACCGCACGCGGCCAAGACGCTCAAGAGCCTCAACGGTAACGCCGTCGATCTGAGTCAGGCCGTCTACTATCAGGAGTTGGATCGCCTGCTCTTTGCCGTCCCAACTGCGGACTCCGAGACGAACGACATCATCATCGAGATCGATCCGTACTCCCAAGCCGTCGTCTTCCACGATATCCCCGTCTCGGCGTTCGGGCTCTGGACCCGGCAGACCGTCTACACCTGGGACACGCTGCCTTACGACACCTACGACGAGTGGGGGGCCGCCTGGCTGGTCTGGGACGCCGCCGTCAACAGTCTCGGCTTCGCCCTGGTCCTGGCCAGCAACTACTCGGGCTACAGCTACGAGTTCGACCAGGCCGACAACGACGCCGGCAGTTCCATGACGCGGGAACTGATCTTCGACGTCGGACTCATCGAGCCGAGCAAGCACCTGGCAATGTTCAAGCGCATCAGCCAGGGGATCGATCTGTTCTTCAACCGGGAGACGGACGTCACCATCGACGTCTACGTGCGCCGCGATGGCGAGCAGGCCTGGACCGACCTCGGTTCGGCAACCCTCGTGGGCGACGATGCGACCGCCGACTACGTTCAGGTCCACCTGGACGCCGACAGCCGGGCCAAGCACTTCGAGTTCAAGATCGAATCGACCGGGTACTTCGAGTTCATCGGGGCCTATATCGTTGACTTCGAATTGGACGGGCTACGCTGATGGAACTGCCCAAGAGTCCCCGCATCCCTTTCAGCGAATTAGAGGCCGCCACCGACGTGGCGAGCCTCAAGCGCGTTATTCGCCGATTCTTCGACGAGTTCCGACGCTTCTATGACCTGGTGCGGACGGCAGGGGAAGTGACGACCAAGACGGGGATTACCGCGTCAACGACCCAGAGCCAGGGCCAGCAAGTCCTGGCCTCCGACATCAACGAGATAGGGACCTGCGCCAACGCCAACGATGTGGTTACAATGCCCAAGGCGCGGGCCAGTAAGTGGGTGACGATCATCAACAACGGAGCCGAAACGCTCCAGATATTCCCGAACATCGACGACGACCTGGGCAGTGGGGCCAACACGTCGGTTACGCTGGCCGCCGCCGGGATCGTGACGTACCGGGCCTACGACGGCACGAATTGGAAGACCGTCTGACGAGAGGCAGAAGACTATGGGATTCTTCGACACCAAGGTAGAGACGAAAGTACCGCAAGAGTATCAGCGGTCGCTAAAGCTGTTGACCGAGCGAGCGACCGAAGCGCCGCCCGACTTCCCGACCCGTCAAGTGGCCGACGCCGATCCGTTGACACTCCTGGCCCAACGGCTCGTTGAGGGGTACATGCAAGAGGGTCCGTCTCAGGCGTACAACACGGCGCTGGACACGGCCACGCAGTTCGCTACGCAGTCTACGGACCCGACCCAGTTGCCGGAGTACCGCGCCGTCGTTGACCAAATAGCCGACTACGGCCAGGGCGAAGCCAACCGGCTCCAACGCGGCAACATCCTGGGCGGCAACAACTCGGTATCCTCCTCGGCCGGGCGCGACGTCCTGGGCCGCAGCGTGACCGAGACGCAGCAGCGCATGATGGCCGCCGCCGTCCCCTTCCTCCAGCAGGCCCGCCAGGAGAAGCAGACCGCCGTCAACCAACTCCAGAGCCTCGAAGGCCAGCGACAAGGGACGCTCCTGAACCAGGTCGATGCCGGGACGCGCGTCGGTGAGATCCTACGCGGGATCGAGGGGGCCAAGCTCGAAGCCCAATACATGAACGAGATGGACCCGATCACCTTCCGGTATCAGACCCAGCCGCAACTGGCCGGGATGTCGTTCGGAGCGCCGATGGTGGCAACGCAGCAACCGAGCGACTTCGCAAACGTCACGGCAGCGGCCGGCGCCATCGCCGGGGCCATACAGGGTGGGGCGAACGCCAGGAACAACGCGGCTAAGATGCCGGGCACGTAGTCGAAAGAAAGGCACACACGATGGGCATTACAGTAGTAGGCGACGGCAGCAGGGCACTCGGGGAAACCTCCGACCGATTCCAGGCCCTTGCCAACCGGATCAGCGAGATCAAGGAAGTGCGCCGCCAACGCGAGATCGACCAGACCGCGACCAAAATGCTCCTGGAAGATCCCTCCGAGGCGGGGGCCAAGAGGGCCGAAGAGTACTTGGTCAGCCAGATGGCTCCGCCGCAGCGGGGCGGGATTCTGGGATTCGCCGACCGACTCATCGGGCCGGGCGCAGCGCCGCAACTGTCGCCGTTGCAGAGCCAGGTGATGGCGCGACGGGGCGAAACGGCGTTCCCGACGCCTGGGCAGCAGCGCGAAGCCGCCGCCGAGACCCGCGAAGCCGAGATGCACCCGAAGAATATCGCCCGCACCGAGGCCGATACGAAGCGTCTGGAGGTCGCAGGCGACCGGAATATGATCGTGCTGAACCAGATAGGTGACGCACTCACTAGCTTCATCAGAAGCAACCGAATCGAGGATGGTGTAGGGCCATACGATGAAGAGATCATCAAAATGACCCAACAATTCAACTCACTTCTCCAGAAGGTCCAGCAGAACAGAGCAGCCACGCCAACCCAAGGGCAGCAAGGCCAAACAAGCCCCCAGGCCGGATCGCCTCAACCGACCCCTCCGAACCTAGCCGCGCCCACTATCGTGCCTCCAGGGCAGACGAGCGCCCCTGCTCAACAGGGTGGCGCGTTCGACACGTCCAGACAGGCCCCGCAAGCGATGCTCAAGCCGACACCGGAAACGAGCGGCCACGGCATGAAGAAGGGCGAAGATTCTCCCGAGTACTGGTTTGGCCGCATCAAGGAGATCGGGGGCAGCGACCAGGACGTCGCCGAGTTTCAAGCCATACTCCAGAACGGAGACGTTGCCCGAATCCGTGAGGCACTGAGACGATTGAAAGAAACAACGGAGCAATGATCCGATGGGGATGTTTGCCGACCTTCTGCCCTCCGAGACCAAGAAACAGGGCCTTTTCTCCGACCTTCTGCCCCAAGAGCAGCAATGGCCCGGTCAAGAGGTCCTGCGCGGGGCCAACCAGTTCATCATGCCGGAACCGGGTAGCGGCGAAGACCTTGCGATACGGGACCCGCTCAGCGTTCCCAAGAGCCTACTCGGCCATACCGCGCCGCCCGGTCCGGCTGATCCGCAAGAGCCGTCTGGACTGTTCACCGACCTCCTGACCGTCCCAGAGGGCCAGGAACACCCCGCATTCTCCCGGAGAGTCCAGGAAAGTCCTCGGGTGGACATCTACGGCCCCCAAGACGTTTGGACCTCACAGGGGACGTCAGGGCCTCGTATGGGACTGGCCGAAAGAGGTGCGAAAGGCTACGCCAACGAAGCCCTCCTGGATGTGATCGAGAGGAATCGACCCTCGACGGCAACGCTCGAATCAGTGGATGTAATGAACCGGGCCATGCAAGAGGCGAACCTTCCCGAGCAGGCTGACACATGGTCGATGATTAGATCGCTCCCGCGCCTGTGGTGGTCGATCACCAAGAATTACTACAGCCCGAAAACCGAAGTGGCGCGAGAGTCGGTCCAGGAGATGCGACCCGCCGTCACGTTCGACGTCCCGGAAGCCACAACCACGGGCGAGAAGGTCGTAGACGTGGGCGCCGGTCTCGGTGGCTTCCTGACTCAACTCCTGATCGCCAAGAAGATGATCCCCGCAACGACGGTTCTCTCTGATGCGGTTGCGTGGGAGGTCGTCAACCAAGCGGGAGGCGGCATCCCAGGCCAGGGCGCGGCCATGAGTGGAACGCTTGGTGCTGTCGGCGGGACCAAGCTGCCGACGGCTGCGAAGCTCGGGATAGAGTCGGGCCTGTTCGCAGGGCTCACGGCATCGCAGGGCGGCGACATGGAGGACATCCTTATCAGTGCCGGAATCCCGGTGGTGATGGGAGGGGGACGCGCTGTAGCCAACTGGGCAGGTTTCACGAAGCAGCGCCCGAAGTTCTCCGACCGAGTTGATCGCACGACACCGAAAGAACACAGGGCGCAGGCCGGGAAGGCACGGCGCAGCGAAGTGATGGACGCCTGGAATGCCTACGCGAAGAACCCGAACGATCCGCAGGCCGTCCAGCGTTGGCGCGATGTGACCGCGAAATATGGAGGAGCGGGAAGCACTGGGATCAAGCCTGAGCCACAACCAGCAGCGCAGCCAGTCACAGACTTCGGAAAGTACCCTCTGGCTGCTCCTGGGGCAGTACAGCCAGGCCCGGCGCAGCCAGTGCAACCCACGACCAAGGCCCCAACTGACATCGCCGTGCCCAGGCCAGCCGAGATCGGGACGGGGGGCCAAAGCTTCACGCCCAAGGTCACGGAGGAACCGACCTTTGCGACTCAACCGATACAGACTGAGACTCCTGCCCCCGTGGTGGAGACGCCGCCGAAAGCGCAAACACCGAAGCAAGACCTCCCACCAAAGGCCGAAGATGTCCAAGTAGAGGGGCCTGATGTGCAAGTAACATCGACTGGGGAGACAATGGGGCCTGTGCGGCAGGCAGACCGGCCTCCTCAGTCTGTCCCCGAGACAGCCAAGAAGGAACCCTTACCAGTTGAAGAACAGGCCCAAGCCGTCGAGAAGCGCCGACGCGCCGAGATGGGCAAGGCGACCAAGGCCATCAAGGGGCACCCCCTCTACAAACTGGCCCAGGAACAGGCGGGCGAGGAAGCCTTCTCGACCGTTGGGCTGGCACGGTACTATGTCCCCGAGACGTACAAGGGCGAAATCGAAGCCTACGCGGGCGAAGGCAAGAGCAAACTGGGCGAGTACATCACCCACGACAAGAACCGAGGCCAACACTGGGACGAAGCGGCGGCCGAGATGGGCTGGCCGGATGATATCAACGGATTCCTCGAAAGACTCAAAGGAGCCGTAGAGGCCAATCGCAAGGCGGGTAAGACGAAGTTCGACCAGGCCCTTGCTGAACAAGCGGCGCGAGGTGGAGACCCCGAGTTGGAGTTGTTGTTGCTCAAGCGGGACATGCTGTCGGCTGGTGAGGACGTCGGGGATGTCAACATGGCGATCAGCAAGGCGCTGGCGGCCATGCAGGAAGACTACGCCCTCGAGCAGGAGACCGTCGACTACCTGCGCGACACGCACACCATCGGAGGCTCTGACGCGGGCCATCAGATATCGGTGGGCGCCGCCGCTATCAACTGGAAGAGTCGCAGGGGGGCCATCGATCGAGCGCAGAAGGCGTCAGCCAGGGGCAAGCGTCCCATGTACGTCGTGCAGGGCCAGTCGGGCAAGTTCCAGGCCCGTCAACGTAGACCGAAGCGCGGGAACTACACACTCGTAGATATGTCGCAACCCTTCCGAGATCAGGTGCGATTCGTCAAGCAGGCCAGCGTCACAGCAGAGGATGCTTTCGACGTCGGAGAACACCCGAAGGAGAACATTACCCGCCTCAGTGCCATCGAACGGCTCAAGCGCCAGATCAAGGCCAAGAACGCCGACACCAGAGCGATCCAGAACGAACTGCACGCGGTAGCCAAGAAGCTCCCCAAGGCCGAGCAGAGCCGCGTCATGGCCATGCTCAAGGAGGTGCGACCCGATCGGCAGACCAAGACCAACCTGCGCAACCTGGGCAAGGCCATCGCCCGAACCGAGCGTATCCTCCGCGACGTCGACCGCAAGGCCGCGATCGGTGAACTACGGAAGACCTGGGGCAAGATCAAGAAGAAGTACCGACGCGGCGAGAAGGCGTTGGGCAAGCTGGACGAATTCACGCGCAAGGCTGTTGTCGAGACGATGGAGGGCATCGACACCAAGGGCGCATTGACGGCAGCCAAGAGACAGGACCTGGCGTCCCTGGCAAAGCATCTGAACCGGCTCAGCGCCGGGATGGCCGCCAGTATGCGGAGACTGAACGCCGACAAGGAGGGGGCCGTCAAGATTCCCGACGGGCGAATCGAAGAACTGGAGCGCCTGGCGAAGCAGTCGTACACCAGCATGACCGGCGACGAGATCCGGGAGATTACCCAGGCACTGCAGCACCTAACGCATCAGTTCGAATTGAAGAACAAGATCATCCGACGCATGGGCAACGAGGACACGGTCGAACTCAAGACGCGAATCCTCGATGAGATTGCACCGACCAAGAAGTTCACCAAGGCAACGCAGAAGGACACCGACCTCGACAAGGCACTCAGGAAGGGGATGGCCTCCCGGGTATTGAAAGAGGAATCCGCCCACCTCGACACGCTGGTCGAGATGGTGACGCACAACGACGCGGCCGAACTGAAGCAGGTTCTCGTGGACGATCTTCATGACGGTCACAGGGATACAGTCCAGATGCGACGGGAGGCCTTCGACTACATCCGTGATCGCCTCGATGAGATCGGATTCACCCTGAAGGACTTCAAGGCCCTGCAGGACAAGCATACAGTCACGATCGGGGGCCAGAAGATCGACGACGTAACGACCGACATCCTCCTGGGCCTGTATAACCACAGTCGCAACGACGCGAACCTCAAGCGGCTTCTGACGACCCGAGGCCTGAAGATCGGCCGGCGCAACTTACCGGTATTCAAGGACATCGGGGAACTCGACGCGGCCCTGCTGAACCTGACCGACAAGCAGAAGGCCTTTGCCGAACTGTTCGCTGAAGTCAATGGCGAAGTGCTGGCCCCACGGATCAATGAAATCTCCAAGCGGCTGGAAGGCTACGAGCTGGCGACCGACCCGGTCTACTACCCTATCCACCGCGCCATGCCCATGAAGGTCTCAGGTAAAGGCGTGGGCACCGAGTCCAGTATCGAGCAATCGGGCCGATTTCAGCCTCGAACGGGCGGCACACACCGCATCAGACTGACGCCCTACACACAGGAACTCGTCGAGACCGTCCAGGTCGAAACCCAATACGCAGGCATGGCCGCACCCATGCGGAACGCCCGGGCCATCATCAACAGCCGTCGGATACAGGAGAAGCTGGAAGACACCGGCAACGCCGACGCACTCAGGGCGATCGTCACGGTCCTGCGCAACACTCAGAAGTTCTCGTCTGATCAGTCGATCGTTGAGATGTTGGGGCAGCGCCTGCTCAGCAAGTTCGCACGCAGCGTCTTGTCAGTCCGCATCAGCACGATCGGAGCTCAGGTCGCGTCCTATCCGGCCGCCATGAGCGAAGTGAACCCGAAGTACTTCACGGGCGCACGACCGAGCAAGGCGAGAATCGAGAAGATGCAGGAGATGTCCCCGCTATTCTGGGAGCGATGGTCCGGTGGCAAGATCAATCTTGAGGTCGGGGCCATCCACGCCCAGCACGCGAGTGAGAATCTTCTGTTTGGTCACCTGCCCGGCTTCGAGAAGCCAATGAAGGCACTGATTTGGGGCGACAAGCAAGCGCTGGCGATGATCCACCAGGCCGTCGAAAGAGAGATGGCCGACGACCCTGTCTGGAAAGACAAGACTGGGACGCCTGAGTTCGATGAAGCGGTCATTCGCCGCACTGAGTACGTGGTCCGACGAAGCCAGCCGATGTGGGACATGCTCGACCGATCGGCCCTCAGTGGCAGTTCCGGCCTCTTCACGCGCAGCGTCCTGATGTTCCGATCGGCGCGTGAGATGCAATGGAATATCCTTCTTCGTAGCGCCAACCGCTACGCCAAGAGCGAGAAGAAGGCGGCCGACAAGAAAGAGTACGCCAACGCTGTCGGCGCTGTCACCGGAGCAAACTTCCTGATCGCGGGGTGGAAGCACGCACTGAAATGGGGGCTACGCTCCGCGGCCGTGCTGATGCTGGCCGCACTGGGCCTACGCGACAAAGACGAGGAACGCGACCAGAAGCAAGAGCGTAAACTGGCGACTGAACTGGCCCTTGACACGACGGCCAACGTCATCAGTCTGGCTCCAGGCGGGAATGTGCTCGCCTCCCTGGGCAAGGACATGGTTCACGTCTTCCAGGGCGAGTCGACATACTACAAGGAGCCCTACGACAACCCCCTGGCTGGCTTCACCAAAGACTCTTACGAAGTGGCCATCAATGCCACGGACGCGATCCAGAGCTACCTAGACGAAGAGAAGTACAAGAGCGGACCCCACAAGGGTGAACCCAAGTGGAAGTACAAGGCCCAGGACGCCGCCTGGCAGGCCGCATCGATAGCAGCAAGGGCAACGGGCGTTCCCTACTCAGGGCCTCAGCAGGAGCTCGTCAGGCCCGTGAAGAAGGCCCTGAAAGAAGGGGCTAAGACACGCGCTGCCAAGAAAGCAATCGAACGGCGCAGGAAGCACCTTGAGAAGCTGAAACGCGAAGCCGAGAACCAGACACCGGATCTGGCGGCCCGACTGGCCGCACCATAACCGAGAACGGGAACGAGGAAGCCATGATCGAGATCATCGCACAGGCCGGAGGGGCACCGGAGAACATCACCAGCGGGGGCGGGCAGACTATCATGTGGATCGTCGCCGGCGTCGTCATGGCCCTGACGGGTGGTGGAGCCGGGGCCGTCATCCAGAAGAAGCGGACCAATGGGAACGGGAACGGCGGCTTCAACAAGGCCCTCTGCGATGAACGCCACAAGAATATCGACAAACGCCAGGATGAACTGAAGGACGGGCAGGCCGCCATTCACAAGAAGCTGGACCGCCTTATCGAGCATCAGATGGGGCAGTAGGCGGAAAGGGTGTTCCCGGCTTGCACGGCA
>Ga0180432_10011821_pt1 | contig 10248 bp, 10 predicted proteins | sample SS_ome_10_FD_132414 | JGI IMG/M metagenome (GOLD analysis project Ga0180432, IMG submission 132414) | Hypersaline lake sediment archaeal communities from the Salton Sea, California, USA - SS_1_MS_2 metaG | ecosystem: Environmental > Aquatic > Non-marine Saline and Alkaline > Hypersaline >...
CGAAGCAGGTTCCCGGTGAGTTCATTGTTTTCCGATTCAGTCAGTACGAGGCTGGAGTGGAAGTCACCGAGGTCTAAGGAGGATTGATATGGCAACTGATCCGTATCGAAATTATAAGTACGAAGTTGAGATCGATGGGTTCACACGTGCCGGTTTCTCCAAGGTAACTGGCTTGAAAGAGACCACCGAGAAGATCAACTATCGTGAGGGAGGGGATAACGAATCCCCCAGGAAACTCGCAGGTCAGACGGACTTCGATGACATCGTTCTAGAACGCGGCATGTCTATCGATAACGACTTCAACAACTGGCGACAGCAGATCTACGACGTGGATCAGGTTGAAGGCAACCAGGGTGGTGACGATTATCGAAGGACGGTCATCATTTACCTGAAGAACAAAGCCGGAACCCGCGTTAAGCAATGGACCGTCAAGAAAGCATGGCCTTCTGAGAAAGCCGAGCCAGATCTGGACGCCAGTGCCAACGACGTGGCAATCGAAGTTCTGACACTAGCCAACGAAGGGAACAAGCCACAAACGCTAGTAACATCGTAGTAGATACGTAGTGGAACCGTTTAAGCCACTGCATTAGTCATGATAGGAGAAAAGCCATGTCCGACGAACAAGGTCATCCGACCGAAGTCACAGAAGCAGATCCAAGAGAAGATGTTTTGCCGGAGACCCCGAAGAAACCGGTGTTTCCCAAAGTCGTAGAGATGAAGAAGCAGGCTCCGTGGGAGTTGTCCGAATCAGTTCGACTTCCCGTGGGAATCCTGGATGGGGACATTCGGTACAGGGACGTGTCCATTGAGGAGATGTCTGGTATCGACGATCACTTGGTCTCAGGCAAAAAATCAGGAAACAATGGTGCCAAAGCACTATCCCTAGTGTTGTGCAGATGTGTCCAGGAAGTAGAAGGGATGCACCAGTACAAAGTCAAGTCAGACCCAGAGAAACTATTTGACCTGGAGCTGGCTAGAAAGATGTGTCAGCCTGATCGGGATTTCCTGGTCACGCGAATTCACATGCTAGCGGATAACGATGAAGGTGTTCTTGCCGGTGAGTGTCCCAGGTGCAATCGTATTTGGGAAGAAGACGTAGACCTTCGCAAGATGGATGTTTATGAATGGCCTGATGGCGAACCGCTTCAGCTAGAGTTCGAGCTGGACGTTGGTTATGTCGAGAGAGAAGGCGGGAAAAAGATTTATCACAAGCGAGGAGTGATGCGCTTCCCCACGGGTAAGGAGCAAGAGCTCGTGGGTAAGATGGACGACGAATCTGACATCATCGATTCTATGTTGGCTTCGTGCATTACTGAGCTAGGAACACTGGAGGCCGTGAGTCAGGAGATTGTTAAAAGGTTCAAGTCTAGGGATAGACGAAAGCTTATGACGATCATCGCTCGTGGGCTTCCTGGCCTTCGTCAGTGGAAAACGGTAGAATGTAGGTGCGGTCGGGAATTTGACATTAAGCTGGATGTATCAGCTTTTTTCGAAGGACGGCGGAGTACAACGAAGCTCGTATAAAGGAGCTGGCTAGACAGGTAGACCACATTGCTCGGTGGTACCATTGGTCTGAAACGGACATACTTCGCCTGCCTGATAGTCGTCGGAACATGTACATTGATTTGATCAATGAGGAAATTCGACGACGCAATAAGAAGGGCAGCTAATGGCTACTACGGTAACGGCTGGCGGTCAAATGCTCCTAGGAATTCGTCTTCACATGAATTCCCAAGGTGTAGTAAGTGGCGCGAGTCTTGCCGAAGGGTCCTTGGATAAGGTAGCTGCCAAAGCAGAATCCACACAAGCTCGAGTAACCAAATCGTCTATGGGTATGTCCCAAGCCATGCAGGCTGCTGGTGGTATGGGCATGATCGGTGTTGCCGCTATCGGTGCGGGTAACATGATCGAGAATAAGTTCTTCAAGCCGATGATGGAGAATACGAAGTCTTTCGAGACTGAGATGAAACAGCTCCAGTTCGTTACCCAGGCTACTGGCGATGAACTAGCGCGACTTCGAGACTTCGCTTTGGAGACTGGTAGGGTTACTCAGTTCGCACCGAATGAGGCTGCACGAGCTATTCGTATGTTGAAGGCCGCTGGTCTTGAAACGGATACTGCGCTATCGAGCCTCAACGCTACCCTAGACGTGGTTACTGGTTCCGCTGGAATGCTCGACTTGCAGACGGGAGCTACGGCTACGGCTGCTGCGTTACTGAAGTTCAAGCGCACGGGAGAAGACGCTCGCCAGATAATGGATGCGTTTTCCCAGGCTACAAGGGAGACGAATCTACAGTTCCAAGATTTGCCGATCGTTCTACGGTCGATGAGAGACGCACCTTCCAGGCTGAAGATGTCTGCGGCTGAGGCGTTTGCTTTGGCTGGTGCCATGAAGAACGCTGGACTAACCGCGGCTCAGGCTGGACAGGCTGTTGCGGGTCTTGGTAGGAAACTGATTATCAACCAGAGGATGGTGGAACGATTCCTTGAGAAAAAGGGAATGTCCGAGACCGATCTGATGAATCGGTTGGCTGATGATGTTGGCAAGATGCCGATGAAGGCCAAGGCGTTCAAACAGTTTGGTGTCACGGTGTTTGATACGGTCACAGGAAAACTGCGTCCGATGAGTTCGATTATCCAGGACATCATCAAGCAGTCTGAGAAACTGTCTGGAGAGAGCGAGAAGAAATTCCTGACTACGGCTTCCACGTTATTCGGCGAACAGGCTGGAGCCATGATCTCTGCGTTGAGGTTGATGAAGCGTGGTGGGAAGATGGGAGCCGATGCCTACATGGAGTTGGTTACTGCTCTAGAGACTACCCAGACGGCTTCGAGGGAGGCGGCTGCTGCTATCGAGGATACCCAGGTCGGTCTAGAGAAGTTCATCCAGGGAACCAAGGAGACGATTGCCATTGCATTTGGTGAACACGTCCTTCCAATGATGTTCGGATTCCATTCGATACTACGAGAGGTGTTGAACGTTGTACTGGAGTTCGTGAAGGCGAATCCTTCGTTTGCCAAGGCTCTGGGAGTGACGATTATGTTGTTGGGTACACTGCTCAAGATCGCAGGAGGGATCGCAATTGCCTTTGCTGGATGGTTGATGTGGACGAATCTAATCGGTCCAGCCCTTGGTGGATTGAGCCTGTGGACGAGTATGGCCGTAGCCGGTATCGAGATACTTCAGTTTGCGATAGCCAAATTGCTTCCGATGGCTGCAGGACTGCTCATATGGTTTGGACTTCTCTATGGTGCGGTCAAGCTCTGGGATAAGATCTGGGCTGAGGATGCCACAGGGATTTTCAAGTCGATCCAGGATGTGTTCACGGACATAAAGCTAGTGTTCCAAGGATTCTTCGATTGGATGGATGGTAAATCCGATGACATGGATCTGTACAATCGGTTGGAGCAACGAGGACTTACCGGCGTAGTGATGCGGTTGCTTCAAGTGAAGGATCGCATAGTCGAAATTATGTCTGGCCTGTTCGATACGTTGTTCATGCCTCTTCGAGAATTATGGGGAGTTCTGAGTTCTATCGGTGGAGCATTCGGTACGGTCATTTCGTTCCTGAGAGAGTTTCTGGGTGTGGCCAAGGCTACGAGTATCGAGTCCGAGCTTCCTTACTGGAGAGGCTTTGGAGAAATACTTGGGTATCTCGGATGGGTGATCATTCCAGTACTACTGATCAAGATGGCCTTGTGGTTACAGGCTACCCTAGCGCAAACGGCTGCGATGATTGTTCAGAACGCAGTGATGCTGGTGGCGATTGCGAAGTACGCATTGATAGCTGCTGGTATCTTGCTCATAGCTGCAGCGTACGCAGTAACTCTTGTGCAATTGGCCAAGTGGGGTAAGAAGCTGGGAATCGAGCTACACAAGCTTACAGAGGATGTGGCCGGATGGATGGGTCGAACTCTGACCAAGGTAAAACGATGGGGAGCCGAACTGGGAACGGCTGTGTTGGAGGCGTTCAAAGGAAACTTCGAACCGATCTTCAAGATGCTGGACGAAAGCATCATCTACCTAGAGAAGTTGTGGGGATACCTGACAGGTGATGTCACTGCGGATCAATTGTCGATGTTCGTTCCCGATGCGTTCAAGATGTCTACGGAGGAGGAGTTGGCTGCGGATAGGGCTGGAGTGAATACGCTCAACACGGCTTTGGGTGGAGGAGGAAGTGCGAGAGATCCGAAGCATTTAGAAAAGCTCGAGAGTAGGCGTATGGCCAACCAGGAATTCGCGGCAATCATGAGAGACCTGAAGTCGCAGGATACGTTTGGCCGGCAGGTGACCATCAACAAGATTGAGCTGGCTGCAGAGGGACAGTCTCCAGAAGAAGCCTTGCGGTTGGCGAAGGAGATAATGCAACAGGTCGCAGAACAGGGAGATGAGGAAGCAGAAGCCTCATTTGCACCGGTGTAGACAATGCCAGAAGTAACGGGACGAATATTAACGAAAGCATGGATGGCTCGGTTAGAGAATGGAGCGATCAAGGGACTGTTCGAGTTTCAGTTCAATCCGACTCAGCGTAATTCTGGTAGAGCACCCCAGTGGGATTTCATATCTCCCGTAGGATCGACAGAACCGTTTGCCATCTTCAAGAGTATAGCTGGAAGGACCATTTCGTTTACCCTGCTATTAGATGCGACAGTGGGCTATAGCGATTTGAAACAAGGTGTTCGTGCGCAGAAGGCTTGGTTAGAGCAATTCGTGAATCCAGATGTGACGAGGTTCATCAATGATTTGGGTCAGTTTGTAGGTCCTCCGGATTTGATGTACGGCATGGCCGGGATGCACTACCACGTGAAGATGACGAAGTGTACTCCTCGCGATGTACGGTGGAACACCAAGGGTTTTGAAACTCGAACGTACATGGACATCGAACTACAAACGGTGTTCACCGATGCTGCAGCAATCAAGAGTAGACTGATTCAGCAGCAGAATTTATTCCGGCGTGTGGAGACATTGATAGGATGACGATTTTTAGTAACTCACGGTATCGTTTTGGAGACACTATTCGGATAACGGACTCCGATGGCGTATCCAATACGGTGCATAAACTGCGGAAGACTACGACGGACCCCGTAGTCGGTTCTAGTGTTCACGGTGTTGCTGGTGATGAAACCTTCGAAAAAATAGCTTTCGAGAGATACGGCGATGCTGATAAGTGGTACGTAATAACCGACGCAAATCCGAAGATATTCTGGCCGCTAGATCTAGAAGCGGGTGATGAGATAGTCATTCCGCCTCGTTCTACTGCGGCACTCCTATGACACAGCGCGAACCAATCGGACTTGTTCTCGTAGGAAATAATGAACTACCGGTGACTCTGGCTCAGCAGCTAGATCTCATCGAGGTAACGTTCCACGAGAAAAAGGCCACGGTTGGAAGATTGGCTTTTAGAGATCCAGACTTCATGATCATGGACTCCAAGATATTCAAGAAGGGAGTTCGGATAGCTTTGGTCATGGGATGGTTGCACGAGATGGTTCCTCTAGGCCCATTCATTGTGAAGGGCTACTCGGTTAGTGCTCCTGCGGCAGGGACTCCGAAGCTTCAAGTGAAGTTTCAGGATAAGTCCCACAAGATGAACAAGAAGCAGAAGCGAAAACGTCGTACGGGATCTGCTGTTGCGATTATCAAGGAGATAGCAGAGGAGCATGACCTGGGATATGACATCGATACCATCCAGGGACTTGAGTTCAATGATGACTTCCCACTGATTCAGGCGAACTTGACCGATGCGGCTTTGATGCAGAGATTGGCATATCGATATGGTTATTTCTGGGGAGTGAACGGGAACAACTTGTACTTCAAGCGACCAGCTGACTACGAGGAAGAGGGAGTACTATCTTCGGATGACATTTCGGTTTTGTCGTACCGAATAAATGACCATTCGCTTAAAAGCTTTACTCCCCAGATAAAGTTCTCCAAAGGTGGAAAGCGAAAGGCGAAGAATACCAAGCTCGATGGCCTCGATGCCCTAGGTAACGAGGTAGAGGGTGCTCTGGGCAATTTCGCAGAGCAGATGAGTGGGAATGATGCGGTGTCGGATCTCCTTCCGGCAGAGGTAACGGATCTTCTCAAGACGGGTGATGGCCAGGAACCTGACGATAGCGAAACCGCTGGAGATAATGACTGGTCGTTGATGATCGATTCGGCCAAAGGGTTGTTGACGGAAACGGTGCAGACTCTCACGGGACAGGAGACTGGCGCAAACGATGACGAGAATGAGGAATCGGTTCCAGGCAATAAAAGCGGAAGTGCTACTCCCGCGGATAAGGAAGAAGCCAAACGTCAGGCAGCAGGGAAGATTTTACGAGCTGCGGAGATCATCACGGGAAAAGCGGAACCGGCGATTGCTTCTATGCGATGGAAGGTACGGGACCCAGTTATCTTTGATGGAGTCGGCTCTCGTCTAGCAGGGAAATATCGATTGAAGCAAATCACGCAGTCGGTCAACAAGGATGGGTTCCACACGGTTTTTGATAAGGTTGTGAAGAAGAAGTACTTGCCAACACCGAAGTCCAAGGCAAAGATAAACGAGGAAGCGGAAAAAGCTGGAGAGACTTCGCCAGATAAGCCAGGACACGAGGGTACGGCTGCTGGAACTCCGAGCAAGGCTCAATTAGCGATTAACTCGGTACAGGGTACGGTGAAGGTCCAGAAGGTTGATGGTGTAGACCAATGATGAGTACGGCCGTAGCAGAGGAATTCGAAGATCGGTATTCCGGGAGGTATTTCGGGAAGTATCGTGGTTTCGTATCCAATGTCGATGATCCTCGGCAGCTATGGCGAATCATGGTCAAGGTCCCTGCCGTTATGGGTATGGAGGAAGAGCTCGGGTGGGCCTATCCAGATCCGGCTGAAGGTGGCGGCGTCAATTCGGGGAGTCCTCCCTCAGTTCAAGTGAACGATGTTGTCTGGGTAGAATTCGAAGAGGGAGATCCAGGCCGGCCAATCTGGACTCCAGGTATCTGGACCATTCGAGAAGGCGAAAACATGGTTCCCAAGCACTCTCGTGGGGAACCGGATGTTACGGACTATGCTCGACGAGACTATGGGAACGCTCCTCCGTCACAGTTCGAAGGCCAATACATGAAGAATCGGATAATGTCTGATTCCTCGGGTAACTTCTTGGAGATGGACGCTTCCTCTGGTGGCGAGCGTATTCAGTTGGCTCATCGAACCGGTACTCGCATCGAGATGCAGAGTGATGGTGGGTATCAGGAAATAGTAGGACAGTCTGCCAGGCGACATATCGGTGAAATGCACGATATGGAAATCGTTGGTAAGGAGAAGTACTTCGTAGGTGGGGAGCAGACCAAGACTATCGAGGGAGACGTAACGGAGGAGTACAAGGGAACTACGTGGTCCCAGAGCTTTCGGAAGAAAATTTCGAGAGGCGAGTCTTTGGACGAAGAGATTACGGGAAGCGCCAGTTTGTTGGCTGGAGGAACCTTCGACATAAAGTCCCTGTCGCAGATGGGGATAAATTCGGGTGGACAGCTTTCGATACAGGTAGCACAGAACTTGGTAGCCTTTGCTTCAGAGAACATCGAAATAATGGCGGGAAATGCCAACGGTCAATTATCAGCTCCACCAGTACTGAACTCCATACTGCTTCACGGGTACAATGGAAAGACTGTTGTACAAGCTTCGGATGTCACCGGAGAAATACTTATTCCAAGGATAGAGTTCGATGGGCTCACAGGACTTACTGACATATATGCGGGACTACCTGGTACTGGAGCCATTCAGCTATCGACGTTAACGCCGGCCAATGTCTTCCTAGGTGGTCTGGGTGCCGTTGAGGCTGTGGTGAAGGGAACAACGTTCTTGGCACAGCTAGGAACGCTCACAGGCGGTCTCCAGACGTTTTTGTCTGCAATGGCGGCTGATACCGGTCTTGCAGTAGTTGCACCGGCTACAGTGGCAGCAGCAACGGCTTTCAATGTGATTGTAGGGTTGTTCAATAACCAGTACACGAACTTTCCGTCTCTACAGGTGATGACGAAATGAGTAACTTGGCTCAAATTGGCAATGTCCTTCCGGCTGCGAATCTTCGGTATCCGGATTCCATCGTCAAAAAGAGAGCGGAGTTATTGGAGCGATACAAAGAGGAAAAGAAGAATCCGAACCTTCGTACCAAGTTGGTATTGGTTGCGGAGACTTTGATGATGTTGAGGGATCAGTCTGTGTTCGAGAGTGCCAACAAGATTCGAGCACTGGCCTATGCCGAAAAAAACAGGATGGATCGCAAGAAGAAGGCATTAGATGACAGCGGCTTGGATAGAATTTAATCCCGCGGATATATTTCCGACTGGGATGGTCGAGGTGATAGAGCAAGTAGGAACTACTGTTGATGCTCTGGTACCAGCCATAGAGTTCTTGGAGAGTGTTGCTAGAACTGCGGCATTGTTTTCCCAGGATCTAATTGATGCTCAGGAAGCGGTCATCACTGCAATGCAGGAGACCATCTACCAGATCACTCAGCAGTTGACTCAAACCGGTATCTTCTGGACGTTCCATATGCCTGTTTCCTTGGCTGCAACGTTACCACCAGAGCAGTGGATAAACGATATGGCCTATTCGTTCGATGATCGCATGGACCCAGAGAGACCGATTCTTCCTACTCCGGCTTTCGTTGGTGCAATAGCAGTCGCGTGCACAGTAGAAAACTACGAGGATCTGTTCAACTTATTCAGGGGATTGTTCGATCTGTTCAAAAGGCTCATCGCTAGCGAGGATCAAGTAGCTCGGTGGTTCAATGATGACAATCCGTTCGAGGTGATCCCGGGCGTAGGCAAAGCTCCTAACTGGGGAAACATGACTCTGGTGGATCTTATCCCGCCGATAGCCGATCTGACACAGCTTCTTCTGTCGTTTGCCGATGCAATTTCGGCTGCCAGGACAGGACTCCTGACACAGTTTGCAGATTTCTTGGCACAGAAGGCTGCGTTACTACAGCAGATCGCAGACCAGATAACGGCGATACTCGATACGCTACAGGCGCTTCTAGATATAGAGGGAGCATGGTTACTGCCTATCTACGGCGAATTCGATATGGAGCAGATTCAAAATTTGCTTCGTTCGTCAGAAGGTGGTCCACTAGACTCAGTGGGAGCAGAGTTTACCGCGGGTTTGATGTTCTTGGCTACAGGCGGTACGAGTTCACCGGTAGCAGCGGATGCTTTGTTTGATTTATTTGGTGTGGCAAAGAACGTGACTGAGTATCCGGAGGAATTTTAGATGGTGTATCCCAGTGGAATAAGCTTTCCTTTTAGGTTTTCAGAAGCGGGTGGTGTTGCTCGTGATGAGGGTGCCGCTAAAGTGGTCTCCAACATGAAGGCATTGGTAACCACCTCGCAGTTGGAGAGGGTAATTCGTAAAGCTATAGGTACCGTTGCATATAAGCAGGTATTGAGATCTGGTTTGGAGACTGCTCCACAGGTAGTAGAGAATTTGATTCACGAAGCGATCATTCGATATGTCCCGGCAGCCGTAGGACTTGTGGTACAGTTGACGCATGAAGAACAGCTCGATAATAGCAAGGCTTGGATTTGTAATGTGTCGTTTATTTTTAAGAATACGGGTGACCCCGTGGAATTTAGCGTCAAGCTCTAGGAGGTAGTATGCCGACCATTACGACATTATCAGGAAGTATCCTCGTGGTGGATATGGGTAGCCGCGATTTTGAGTCGTATCGTTCGGATGTCCTGGACTCTGGTGGACTAGCAGATACGTATACTCCCAATTGGACAGATAGGTCCGAGTTGGATATGGGTGTGGCCCTGACAGAGATTTTTTCTTTCATGGGCGACAACATTTCGTATTATCAGGATAGGTGTGCGAATGAGGGACTGTGGGAGTCTATTACCCAGCGTCGATCAGTTATCGAGCAGTCAGCTCAGATAGATTACGCGCTTCGAGGAAATGTCAGTGCTCAGGTAGAGATGACAATTGTATGCCTGGGTGCAGGCGTATTGCCAATCAACTCGAAAATACTGGTCGATACGAGCGATGGTTCAGAACCAGCCACATTTGAACTTGAATCAGAGTTCACTTCCACTGGTGCAGGAACGTACACCGGAGTTATCGCACTCCATGGTGAGACAGTCACGGATTCTCCGTACTCGAGTACAGGCGGTCCCGGGCAAAAGTTCTTCCTAGACAGGACACCGGTTGCATTGAGTCCGGCTGGAACGTTGAGCTTGGAAATCTGGGTTACGGAAACGGGTCCAGCA
>Ga0180432_10011822_pt1 | contig 10248 bp, 14 predicted proteins | sample SS_ome_10_FD_132414 | JGI IMG/M metagenome (GOLD analysis project Ga0180432, IMG submission 132414) | Hypersaline lake sediment archaeal communities from the Salton Sea, California, USA - SS_1_MS_2 metaG | ecosystem: Environmental > Aquatic > Non-marine Saline and Alkaline > Hypersaline >...
ACCCCTAGCTGGCTTCAGTAGTGCTCTCATACCCTGCAAGCACATATGCATCATCAGGGGCTTTCCGCATGCCACCAAGGATGACGGCCAAGCTGCCAACTTCATAGGCAACCGTGATGGTCCCGGCTTTTGTGATCTTGGCCTTGACGCGCATGAACTTGTTAGCCCCTCGAAGGTCGATGGGGAAACAATGCACGCCGGAGTTGGCGCCATCAGCTGCCCAGGTGTATTCGTAGGAATACGCATCGCCCCAAGTTGCTTCAGTTCCCATCCCAGTCACGGTGTCATCATAGGCCTGGATGGCTACGGTGACTTTGCCACCACTAGCACCCGAAGAACTCGTGAATGCAAGGGTGAACACGGCAAGGGCCGACTCGTAATCTTGACGCTCGAATTCAGCTCCGTTGATGTACGTGGCATTGGTCATGGTCTGCGGCTTGAAAAACCCTTCGTCGGCAACAATGGTTCCGGCGAGGTCATTGGGTGTACTCATTGGCATGATATTCTCCTGTCCCGTCTATGCGGGTTATGCAAGTTTGGTCCAATCGATCCCGGTGATGACACTGGCCTCTTTACCATTGTGGCGAAGACCGAAGTCATGCTTACCGAGTACCCGAGCAACGCTCTCGTCTTGGCTCACGCCGCTGACCACGGTGCCCGAGGAATTGGCGTAGCTCACGCCGTCAAACAGGTCGATGGTTAGGTCGGTCTCTTCAGCGATCACAGCAGTATCGAACGAGCAGAAAATCAGCTCACTAGTGCTGCCTGCGAGATTGTCAGGAACACTGGTCGTGTCAGCGTATTGCTGACCGAGCAACGTACCGGCTGCCATCTCAGGTGCCCAAATCAAGTTGCTGTTAGCATCTCGACCGGACATCAAGGCTAGCCAGGTGCGGGGGCTAAACATGAATCCGCCCTTGAGGATATCCACATTCTGGGCCCGTGGGAAATACAGGCAGCGCAAGAGATCATAGCCAGCCTCGGCCACGGTTACCGTTGCGCCAGCTTTTGTCTGAGCTGCCACGTTCGAGTCGTCAGCCCAGTATCGAATACCCTTGGGAGTACCAGCAGCACCGAGGCCACGGATGAACGCTGCATCCTCGGTCACGCTGAAAGCGCGAGCAAGATCGTTGGATACCAGCGAAGCACCGCCGAACATCTGAGCGCCTTCAGCTCGGAGCCAATCATTGCTGATAGGAACCAGCGCCATGATTTTCTTGCCGGAAAGGTTGAGGCTGCCCATTACCATCGTGGTGGCACTAACCGCCGTCCCCTCGGTGGTGTAGCTCGCGGTCGAACCGGTGGAAATGAAGGGCAGAGTCATGGTGCCGTTGATGAGCGGTACACTGGTAGCACCCATGCGCCGGACAACGGTACGGGCGCGAAGGTACTCGGTGACCTCATTATAGAATCCGGGGGAGAGCAGCGCACCGCCTCCCGTGAAATTGGTTTCTTGGATTGTCTTGATGACAGCAGGATTGCCCATCTTAGTGGCCAGCGCCTCTGCTTGCGTCTTGCTACCCTTGGCATTCATCAGGCAATGCATGATGCCGCCAACATAGGCGTCTCGGTTCTTCGATGCCTGCTGCTGCGTTTGCGGGCCAGCTGCTACCATGGCTTCGATTTTTTCTCGGCCCTGGTCCTTGAGCAGCTTTTGCCCAGCTTCGATGCCCTGCTTGATGCCATCGGCAACCGCTGTACCAATCTGGTCTTCAGCGATCTCGACGATCATCTTGCGAACATCATCAGCAGTCATCTTGTGCGAATCTTGCGCGATCTCTTGTCCTGTCTCTTTGTCCATTGGCATTGGATTCTCCTGTCTAAGGCAATCGCCCGGTGAGGCTCATGATTGCCTGGTCGGCAGCAGCTTTGGCCACTGCTCCAAACGTTTTTCTGGCTTCTTGTTCAATATCGATAGGTGTAGAGGGTTGATCCTCCTCACCCTTGGATTTTATGTAATCTGAAAAGTCGAGCTCGACGATGGGTTCGGGCTTTTGCTCAGGCTCTATTGGTGTGGATGTGATGGCTTCCAAATAAGCTTCTTTGACATCGCTCGGCAACGCCCTGCCCGCTTTCATGACTGTAGCAATAGAAACGACGGCTTTAGTCACATCAGCAACTATGGTTGCAAAAGCCTCATCAGCTTCCTTCAAAGATTCATCATACTGATTGATCTTCTCTTCGAAGGTAAGAGGTACGGGATCTCCTGACACCTCATCCGCCGTTGGGTCGGCAGTCGAGGCGTCGGGAGAGTTTTTATTGGAAGGCTCTGCCGCAACAGTATCTTCCTCAACGGGCTGAGGCACCGCAGTATCCTCATCCGTTCCCTTGGGCGTGCTCACGCTGAAGGAGGTGTCCAGCGCTTGCCGCAATTCTTCGGCGACATTTTTTGGAATCCACATGCCCGAAACTGGGTCTTTGTCAAGCACGCTCTCGGCCCACATTTTCATCGGGCCCAGGTCGATGCCTGCTGACCGTGCTTCGTAGAGTGCATCAACATTGCTCGGCACGGGCACGGCGCTGTATTCGAGCAGCTCCTGCTCTACGTAGTCGAGGGGGTACCAGCCCCCGCGCTCTTCATTGACAAGATACTTGATTGGCTTGAAGCCCACGCTCAGGGACCGCATGTAGCCTTTGCGGTACATCTGATACACCATGTCCGCGAATTTCACATGGTCGTGGTCCGCCAAGTCGGAGGGCAAGAACTTTGCCGTTGACTTGAGCAGTGAATTTTCAACCCATGTTCGAGTGGCAGTGGCAATCGGCGGCTTGCTGCCATCGTGCGCCCAAAGAACTGGGCCGGTCTTTTGAAAATTGTCAAGCTGCCAGCCGTCGACCGCAAGGGTGTCATTGTCCCTATCAATCCTTGACGAGCTGATCGTAAACTGCAACACGCGATCATCCTCATGCCCTTCCTGCTTGGTTTCGCAGTCAAGGCCTTTGAGAACGACGATGTTTTCTGTATCAGCTTTTTGGTCGAGTACGGTTTTCCATTGCTTCGCTTGCAGTCTTCGAATAGCCATGTTCACCTCACTATTTGAGAGCATGCATGGCAAAGCATTACAATTCAACCCCCGTGGTTATACGTGCTTGCATATATATAAATGTGCTTTTATTCTGTCACTTGTGATGTAACGTGATATCTGGTAATGTGATTTAAACAAAAGGAGTTTACCATGGCGACAAAGACAGAATGTGAATTCGTAAGCCCTGACCAGCTTGCTACCATCATGGGGGTCAGTGTGCAAACCATCTACCGGCGCTTAGAAGACGGATCGATTAGGGGTCACAAAGGACCAGGCACTAACGGTCGCTGGCGAATACACCAGGTTGAGGTTGACAAGCTGCGCAAGGCCGATAGCGCTAGAGAGCTGCGGGTGTAACATGCTAACCTTCAAAATAATGTTCCAATGCAAGCAGTGCCTCGAAACACACACAGTCACAGCCGAGGGCGATATGCCTGCGCTGCAACCAATCGTATGTCCAGAGTGTGGCGGTAAATGTGTACCAATACCGGGCTCGCGCGCAATGGTGAATGATAGACCTTGCGGGACAGTGACGTACTCCACAACCACTCCAGATGGTATGATAACTAAGTAGGTGAGTCATGAGAAAAAATATTGAAAGAGACAAAGACATATACAAGATGCGATTAGAAGGTTAGCCTCATATCTAACACTCTACCAACAACAACAAAGGAGTACAAAATGACGAACGAACTAAAACCCCTGTCAGAAATAATGTCCTCGACAGAGACGGAACAACTGACTATAGATGTCCCGGCAAACTGGGTCGAACAATGCGCTGAACAGATGGGCCTTTCCCACGACCTGGCCAAGTATCGTCTTACTCAATGGCTGATGAATTGCATATATGTTGACATGGCAAATTCATACGACCGTACACTGAAAAGGCTTTTGTGCGATTTACCATCTGATGCCTCTGTATTGAAAGACCTCCGAGACATGGTAGAATACTGGAACAAAACAAAAGATAACTAAGGCATCACCTTATCAAACGCTTCCAACACGTCATCCAGTTGCTTCTCGAACCCGCGAATGAACGCAGCCTCAGCGGCTACACGCCACGGCACTAGCTCACGCACGTATGAACGCCACAGCACCTCTTGTTCGTCTGCGCTCTTCGGGTCTTCGATGACGGAAAAAGTCGTACACTGGCAGTTGATATTCATGTACCCGTCATTGAATCCGCCTGGGTACATCGCCGACAGCCCATTGATGGTGAAGGGCTCATCGATACCAATCGGTGACCGAGCGTGTAGCTCTGCATGCTCGGGCCTGGTGTTGATGAACGCTGCCAGCCAGCCCCTCTTGTGGACCACTCCGCTCTGCTTTTGCGCTTGCCACGTTGTGAAATTGGCGCTCCGACCAGCCTCTGTGCGTGCAATGCGATTGGCCCGCACGGTGTAGATGTCCATGTTACCTTCGAGGAACACGGCGCGCACACGTTCACGCAATTCCCGATGCCCCTCCCCAGCTCGGATACCTTCGATAAGCGATTCTCGTAGATGGTCTTTGGTTGTCTCGTTCACCAGGTCCTTGATTTTATCCCCGGCAAATTCTTTCAAGTGCTCGACCACTGCTGTATTGAGCATGCTAAAACTCGCATCGACACCGAGCCCCGCAAGCGTTGAATTGCCCCATGCTTGAAGTTGATCGTTCCACACGGGCAGCGCTTCATCCGTTAGCCGCTCGTAGTTCAAAGCGTCAACGACAAAGTTAACGGCATCGGCATCGCTCTTTGTAACGCTCTTTGCCTTGGCCTTCTCATCGGGGAGGTCAACGGGCTTTGGTTCTTCGCCCTGTTTCTCGGTGATAAGGTTCACGGGTATCTAGACATCCCCCGCTGGGTCGTCCTCGTGCCCGCTCTTGGCCCGCCACTCGTTTCGTGTCAGGCTCCAAGGCGCCGCTTTTGCTGCTTCATCTTGACGATCCTTGTCTTCGGGTACTGGCGAATCATACCAGATCAACAAACGGTCATCGTACAACGGCGCGATGTCACGCTGATACATGCGCTGGTCGCGTTCGAGCCTTGGCAATGTCACGAATTGCGCCATGATATAAATGGCATTGACGATGGATGCTCTATTACTGTTCTGAACATTACCCACAATTTCTGGCGGTACGCCAAAAGTTTGTTGTACAACATCCCTGATGTCGGCGCGCAAGGGCAGCACTTGCAGCTCTTCAAAGTCCTGTTGTATACGCTTATAGTCCATCTCTCCATTGGTGATGTGGGGACGATTGAACTTCAGCGGGCCTCGGTGCTTTTGGTCCATCGAATTTTGCAACTGCTCGATGATCGGCTTTGTTCCGCCCTTGATGCTGATGATACCACTTGGCACGCCGCGATTGAAGAACGCCGCCTTGAGCAGTGTCGCCGCATACTCGGACGTGTCCAGCTCATCTGCCAGGGACTCTCCCGTACCTGCTCCACGCCCGTAGGGATTGAGCGGGTTGACATCACGGAACCATAGGATTGCTTCCTGCTGTACCTTGTAAGAGCCCGTCCGAGTTTTCAGCTCGTAATACGGCTCATTGTTTGTCGGCGTCTTGCGTACCCATGTTGGAGGCATTGGCCACGCGGCCTCAGGCACGCCAGCAGCATTGGCTTGCAACATCCAAAAACCCTCCCCGCTCAAATCAAGATAGGTATTTGTCACGGCCCGCACGGTGTGCCCATCGAGCTTAGCATTGCCTGCGTACAGCAACTCAAGCATGGGGTGGTCCAACACCTCCACTAGATCACCGGCCTCTTGTGCGCTTGTGATCGCCTTGAGGTATGCGCCCCCGCTTTCATGCAGCAGGTACGGGGCCTTGATTGCCCTGCCCGTGCTCTTGTTCTTGACGTAGCCCACATGCCATCGAGCACTTGCCACGGCATCAGATATGCGATGCACGACGCGGCGGAGGTCAGGTGATTTGTTATACATATTGATAAGCGCTTCAGTGCCACGCGATGGTGGTGAGGCCTTGCCGCCAATCATCTTGGTGACGGCTGCTTCGAGTTGGTCTTCTGCGCTTTTTATGATTTGCGAATCATGGACGGACGGTCTGAAAATACGAGAGAAGATTCCCATGGATACTCTCCTAGTTGTACCCGAGGGTAGCACACTCTTATTGCACTATGCAAGTATGGTCAGTATCGCCGTCTGAAGTGCAGGTGATATCGGTGCTTGCGTCAAGCGTTGCTCGTGCCCGCAGTGTGGGATGCAGGTTGAGGGTCTTGATGCATGTGTCCATTGCATTGACGCAGCACTCGGATGCTCGCATTGATGCCCGGAGGTCTAAGTCGCATCGCATGACCTCGGCGTTGCGATAGAGGAGTAGCAGGGTCTGCGCCATGCATATTGACAGCAGGGCCATGATGATAGCGTAGCGTTTCATGTCAGCACCCTACCACATGCTATCAAATGTAGTCAAGAATCATCAAACGAAAATAAACTCGGGCTCAAACTTGCGTGGCGCAAAGGCCTGTATAACAGCATCTGCGGCATCTGTGCTGCGGTGCAATCGCCTTTTCACGCTGTCTTTGCTCTCTACTGTGATCACCCTGTCCCCACTGGTGTGATAGCGCGGCGCTGTCAGCTCTTCGAACAGCCTGTGGTCTTCTTCTTTCAGCGCCACCTTACCTCTTTTGAGAAGTTGCGCAAAGTGCCACCAGGCCTGGCTTCGCTGATTTTTGAAACTGAAAGCGCTGTCAGGTTGGTCAACAGCTTTTGCGCCTGCCACAAATGCATAGCACTCTATCCCGTCCTCTGCCAGTCTATCCCACACACCTGCACCCACGCCCACGGTATCAATGGCCACATCGTTGGGCTCGACGCCGCGCTTGCCCATATCCTCTTTGACCAGCATAGCTGTTTCGTCCGTGCGCTTGCCGTGGTAGTACAGCAAGGGCAGTACCAAGTTGCCTGTCACTTGTGCCAGCACTGTATCATCTGCCCCTGGCTTGTCGCTGCGTGCTACATCAACGCCGAGTTTCTTTGGCCCGTGCTCTACACCCACCGAGGTCATGTTGCGGCACCAGTCCCAGCTGATCAGCTGCTCGGGATGTTCGATTGCTGACCAGTCCCCCAACACGAACCTGGCATACGCCGCTGGGTCGGTCTCTTTCATGCGCTCCAAATTTTTCAGATACGCTTCATCAAGGTGAGGGTTGTCAGCGATTGTCGCCGGTTGGAAATACAGGTGCTCGGGCAACGTACCTGCATGATACGGGTCATGAAAAATCTTTTTGATATAGCCATCATCGGGGTTGGTGGTGTTGAGTATCAGCGGCGGCGGTTGTTTTCCGTTAAGCACCTTCCACGAGCCCGCCCTCTCACGAGCTTTTGCATGCGTATCCCATTGCAGCTCGTTTGCCTCTTCATTGAAAAAACCATTTACCTCAAGCCCGCGCCAACGATTATATCCCGGGTCAATCGAAGCCGACTCGGGAAAAAACAATATCTCACTTCCGTTGCTGCACGGGCATGTCCATTCATTGCGATTTATCTTGCCGACAAACGGTCTGGGAGCAAAACGATTGAACGTGGGGATCGTCGTGCGCTTCAAACTCGGCAGGTCCTTGCGCGTCAAGGCCCAGCGACTGCCTGGATATAGGCGGCACAACATCCACAGTGTCATCAAGGCACCAAGAGTTTTGCCGCCTCGAATTGCTCCGCCGAATGTCAGCTCAGAGTACTGTCCCGAGATGGCAGCAGCAATCAGCTTGCCCTGAGCTGGTGTTGCTTCGAGCCTAAAATTTGAATTCTTGGCCATTGACTACGAACACTTGAGGGCCATCGAAATTGAGATTAAGCCGGTCGGGCTCATCTGCACCTCGGAGCTTCAGCCTGCGGTTGATACACCACTGAATACCTTCAAGGAATCTTGGATCACCAAGAAGCTGCTCACGCTTGACCGTTGCCTTTTGCACACCGCCAGCCGTTCTTGTTTCGCGTCCCGTTGTTGTCGTTTCTTTCTCTTCGAGACTGCGAATCCAGGCCTCTCGATACGTCACTTCAAGCGCGTCAATCTTCGATAGCTCTTCAGCAATGAATGCCTCCATGCTATCGCTGGCCCTGTCTCGCCAGCGCTTGCGCAGCTCTTTGAGATCATTGCTGACAGTGGGCTGCGATACTGTATAGTCTCTGTCTTGTGCTAGGAGCTCAACAATGCGGTGTTGTGGTGTGCCAAGACGATACTGCTCAGCGATGAACATCAGATCATATTCACGCTGGGCCTTTGTGCGCTTCGGTCCTGGCATATAACACCCTTAACATAAGACTACCACACTCTAGAGAGGTTGTCATGTTTGTAGCACAGCCCTCCTGCCCGTGAACTTCTCCCAACGCCCACCGAATCGAGCACCTGCGCCATGGCTTTACGCTGTAATGTTGGATGCAGCCGCCAATTTTTCGGATTTGCTTTGAGCGTTGTAGGATCTACTTCGTCGTGGCCTATGATTCTATTTTTCCATGTTGCCATTGGTCACCTCGTCCCAATAGTACTCGTTTGTCGCGCCGTCGTCAATTGCTCGCCATCCGAATCTGCCAAGCGCTCGACAAGCGAAGCCCGCGCATCTTCGATTCGAACCGCGTCCAAAGGCTCTCCGCGTCTTATACGATCGGCAAGACTTAGCTCTTCGTTCATCTCAAGCCACATTGCGATGCGCTCACATGCAACATCGTGAGTTTCGATCTGCGTGTTGAAAATCAGCCGCAAAATTGATTCAACTTCGCCCATCACTCGCTCTCCGCGTCGTGCACCGTGCCGATGCTCCGTAGTAGTACATCCTCCAATATCCGTATAGCCTCGGTGCTACTCCTGCAAACGTAGTACTGACACCCAGCCGCCAGTAGCAGCGCCTCCCAGTGCAATTGCGCCGGACTGAGCCTGCCGGTGATCGTCTTGAGCTCTATCGCAATATCAGGCGTGCCCTTTGGCGTGTAGCACATCAAGTCAGGGTAGCCAGTGGATACGCCTGCAAGCTTACGCATTCGCCCCTGACGGGCGGAGCGCTGGCCTTCAGGGGCTACATGTACCCATCCTGTTGTCCAGTTGTCGCGGAGCCATTTGGTTACTTCGCAGTGAATTTCTTTTTCGGTTGGTTCGATCATGAAGCCATACCTTCCGCGATACACGCCGCCATCTGCTTGACTTTCTGTTCATCCCCGGAGCCTTGTTTTAGAGCCTTCGGCTTTTCAGGCACCAGGCCAGTAGTCACCTGCTTGATTTGCTTTACCATGTGACCCGTCAAGGGCATGGCTAGGTCGTCATGTGGCGGCTTGACAAGCATTTCTGCGTAGAGCTTTTGAAATTCCCGTCTCCGAAAGTCCATCTGATCCGGGTGCGTTGACCCGAGCACTACCCAGCCTCCCATGGTACGGATTGCGGCGTTGATTCGAGTGTCATCGAAGTCTACGCCTGACGCGGTGCCATGGCGTGCTATTGCGTCTATGACGGCCTGCCAGGCTCTTGCCGCTTGTTGGTCGCCATCACCGACAGCATACTTTATGAGCTTCGCTGGCAATGGAATCCGTCCATAGGTCGCATCAGTAGACACCATAGCTTGGCTAACCGCTAACTCGATATCATCTTTGCTCATGCTTTTCATGGCCAACCAATAACCTCGGATAAGTGGCACTCCAGCTTTGACCTGTAGGACTGTCGCCAATCCGATTATCATGTCGGCAAACCACTCAGGCACTTCGTTATGCTCGTTCATTTCTCCCTCCGTACATTGCTTGTTTCACCGCTAGATTGTGCTTGTCTGTTCCTGTCAGCCCGTCATTGCCACCAGATGCCTGGCCTCGGTTGCTACGCGCACCGCCTTTGTCTTGATCCCTGGCTAGCCAATTTGTGATAAATCTACGGATGCCGCGCTTTGTTTTTTTCTTCGCCGGGTTTGATATGAGCCACTCGCGCATTGCATAGAGCTGCTGCTTGCAATCGACTGCCGGGTAGGATTCTATCCAGCTATCAAGATCGTCTTCGTATATCGCATGATTGGATCCGTCAATGAGTGGCATCTCGATCACCACGTTGCGAAGCACGATCACCGGCTCGGAGCGCGTAGCGCTCGGAGCAGATCTATCCCTATCCTGATCCTGCTCCCTATCCTGATCCTGCTCCCTATCCTGATCCTGTTTCGGAAAGGGTGTGATCGACTGCCCAGATAACGGTTTAGGTAACGGTTCCGGTAACGGTTTAGGTAACGGTTTAGGTAACGGTTTAGGTAACG
>Ga0180432_10011823_pt1 | contig 10247 bp, 7 predicted proteins | sample SS_ome_10_FD_132414 | JGI IMG/M metagenome (GOLD analysis project Ga0180432, IMG submission 132414) | Hypersaline lake sediment archaeal communities from the Salton Sea, California, USA - SS_1_MS_2 metaG | ecosystem: Environmental > Aquatic > Non-marine Saline and Alkaline > Hypersaline >...
CGTAAATAACACGGCCTTTCTTACCCCGCGAGTCGAGTTTATAGATTTTGCCTTCAGGCCCTGTGCCGAGGAAAATGTTGCCGTCCGAATCGACAGCTATCGCAAAGATGTACTTTGCGTCGTTCGGCTCGAATATGACTTCCGGCTCGTCGTCTTCGAATCGGCACAACTTGCATTCGGTGCCGCTTATCCCGGCCAGAAGCCGGCCGGAGGCGTCTGTGGCCATCGCGAAAATATGCTCGTTGGACAGATGCTTCTCGGCCTCTATAATCTTCTGAACGAGCTTTTCTATCACCGTTTGTTCCTCTTCGGGCCTGGACTCTTCCTCCGGCTCGGATTCGGCTTCGGGATCGGGATCGGTCTCGTCTTCAGCCTCCTCGATCGGGTATATCTTCGTCAGCCTGCCGGAGGCGTACTTATAGATGCCGCCGTTGGGGCTCGTGCCGAAGTAGATCGTCCTGCCGTTTGCAACAATGCTGTTTATCGACCAGACGTTGGCGAATTCCTCGAAATCCCCCTTCATTGCTTCGGCGGACCGTCCGAGCTGAATAGTCCCGCGCGAGTTTATCACGGCATTCTTGACTTTGCCCTTTAGCAATTCCGAGCTGCTGCTGTGGCGCACAACCTTGCTGGTGACCGCATGGCAAAGTGAGCTGAATACAAGGCAAATCTGGATCACAAGTATCATTTTGAAGTTGGTGCAAAACTCAACTCTCATAAATATTCCTCAATTCGGCGGGGTAAAGCCCACCCTGATTTCTTACTTTTCAACTGTGATGCGAAAGACTTTTTTGTCTATGATAACCGATCCAACATCGAAGCTCCGCTCAATCCAATGCGAATGCGGCAGGATTCTGAGAGTCCTTTTCGCATCACGCATTACCATCGCCCTGGTCGCAGGCAGGTCGGGCAGTTCGGCTTTTTCAACCGTTACTCCGCCCGGCGGAAGAGTCAGCAGGAAATACAAACTGTCTCGGTCGATCTTCAATGAATCGTTCAGTGCGTCGATCAACTGAGGCAGATTTTGCGCAATGAATCTATATGGAACGGCCTTTACGAGAAATCGTTCGTAATCCCTGCTGCCGCTCACCGTCAACTCGTACGTCCCGGGCGCCAGGTCCTCAGGTATTTCTACGGTATGGGTGTATTTCTTCTTACCGGCCAGAACGGATTCCAGCACCACCGCGACTTCTACGTTGTGGCCCGCCTTGACTTTGGAGTCGGACAATTGAGCCGACCAGATGTGTGAAATGATGTTCTTAGGCAGGATTCGAATGTCGAAATCAAGAGACTCGATACCGATTCTCTCGTACGGATTGTTCATTAGAAGCCCGATCGAGCTGATGCTCTCGATAATTATCTCGTTCAGTCCCAGGCCCGTTGAGACGTTCTCGAATTCGACCGATCTGCCGCCTTCCAGGCCGATGGCCACCTTGTATTCGAGAGTGTGATCGGGCGGAAAATCGCCAAGTTGGACAGCCGCACCGATCAACGTTGCGCGAAGATACAGCGGCGTCAGCAGCCGGTCATATGCGAGCCGGCAGTTGTATGCACGTACTTGCGTATCATTAAACCGGTCCACGCGAATAGTCAGCGGTATCGTCCTGGCCGTAGCGCCGATTCGCCCTATGATCCCGGCTGATTCGTCTATATTCATGGCGCCGACCGTATCGAGCACGCTGGCCAGCTTGAAGGAGCTGGAGATGGTTGATACTACCGTATGCACTTTGGCGGTCGCTATCGGCAGCTCTACCCGCCCGTAACCGAGTAGCGAGTGGCCGAAGCCGTAGACCTTGTCGCCAACAACGTCGGTTACGGTTCCGTACGTGGACAGCGTTATATCGCCTGAGACCATAGGTACGGCAAGGCTTGCTCCCGGAACCAACCGCGTGCTTCCGCCGGAAGCATTACTGTTGCCGCTTCCGCCGCCGGAGACGACCATGAATCCCATGGGGCCGAGCACTTCGTTCAACTGCTCTCCGACCTCGGAGGGAACTCCGGCGGTCAGGATAGGGCAGGGCAGATATTTTGTGCCTGCGACGCCGCGGCCGGTTCTGATTATTGCGTTTCTGAGCTGTCTGTCGGCTTCGGCAAGATCGATCGGGGCAGTGAAGTCGTATGAAAAGCCCATTCTGGAGGAGTCTGTTTCGCGGCTTTCGACCGGCCCTCCCCGGCCGATCATCAGCATCTCGCCGATCGGGGTTGCGCCGTAGAGCGGATCTTTGGCAAAAGGCCATGTAAAAGCCAGCGCCCCGGCCAGACGGCCGTCAATATAGACCGGCGATCCGCTACAGCCGGCGACGGGGCCGGTGTCGATAAAACGCTCGTCCGTCCCCTCGACCATGATTGCATCCCTGCCCGGCTCCATATTGCGGACGACGTCCACGACTTTCATGCCGAACTTCTCGATCCCGGCGATCCCGTACTCGGTAAGGCAGTATGCCTCCATCCCCGGCTCGATCTCATCGAGTCCGATGTATCTCGCAGGGTCCCATAAATCTTCCAGGCCCTCCGGCGCCGCTGCCTTGCTCTGGGCTATGAAACACAACGGGCCGGCCAAAACAGCAAAAACGTACAAACTAACTGGTAATATATTCCGCCTCAATCCGAACATCCAGGTCCTTTCGTCTGTTTTACCGGCGAAAATTCTAATCTGAAAATATCCCCATTGCAAGACAAAACAAATCCTGTTAATATACTCCGTCTTGTGTCTTGTGTCTTGTGTGATGCGTATTGCGTAAGATGTTGTGCGTCACGCAATACGCAATACGATATACGCAATACGAATCAGTGGAGTAAGAAATGAAATCCGAACACCGGCATGAATTGAAGACCAATGAACTGGCCGAATGGTTGAGCAATCTGCCCCAGTGGACAAAAGACAATCTCGTTACAATAATAGGTGTTTCAGCGCTTATTATCGTGGTCGCGGGCGTCTATATATGGCGAGGCTATAACAGGGACGTCGTCCAGGTGCGGCAGCGAGCCGATTTCACAAGACTGCTGAGTCAGGTGTCGGCAGCCAAGATGCAGGTCTTGCAGGCCCAGGAACAGGAACAGGTTCAAGACCTGTCGTTTAGGCTTATACAGGCTGCCGATCCGCTCGGAGCTTTTGCACAAACCTCCAAGAACGATCAAATGGCGGCTCTTGCGTTTATCAAACAGGCTCAGGCGATAAGAGCGGAACTGCACTATGGTCCGGCGGAGGATGACTATTTTGAAGGTCAGATCGCCAAGGCCAGAGCCAGTTACACTCAGGCGCTCGAAAGGAGTTCGGACAATGCTGCCTTGGCCGCTGCGGCAGAATTCGGTTTGGGACTCTGTGATGAAGAGTTGGGCAACTTCGAACAGGCCCGGCAGACGTACAGGGAAATTGTGGCAAACGCCGATTACGAAGGTACGGTACCGGTAGCGCAGGCGAAACGGCGCTTGGAGATAATGAGTGATTACAAAGAAAAATTCGCCTTCAAACCCAATCCGAATCCCAAGCCCGCCGGTGCGTCACAGCCTTCTATAGATATGAGGCCTTCAAGCCCGAAAATGCCGGCCAACATTATTCCGCCGTTTGACTTCAGGCGGCCTCTCGACCTTAGCATACTTCCGGAGGCCAACGACGCCAATGCGAGCGAGGAATAGGGAATTGAGAATTGCCGATGGCGCCACGAACTCGAAAAGTTCAAAATTCTGAATTCTCAACTCCAAATTCAAATCCCGAACCACAGACGTTGCGCGTTGGAAGCTCAATCAAGGAACGCAGGCTCGATAAGTATCTGCACGGCCGATTCAGCAACCTCACGAGACGCTTCCTCCAGGATGTCATCAGGCAGGGCGAGGTAAAAGTTAACGGCAAGGTTGCGAAACAAAGTCTCAAGCTCTGCCCCGGCGATGAGATATATCTCAGGCTGCCGGAACCCCCAAGCAAGGATATTCTTCCCGAGGACATTCCGCTCGACATCATTTACGAGGACGCCGACCTGATCGTTCTTAACAAGCAGCCGGGTATTATCGTTCACCCGGCGCGCGGCAACACACACGGTACGCTGGTCAACGCCCTGGCGTTCTATTCGGACAGCCTTTCGACGGGTCTGGGAGAGTTTCGGCCCGGGATCGTGCACCGGCTTGACAGAAACACTACCGGCGTTATGGTTGTTACGAAGAAGGACGGAGCGCAGTGGAGGATCGCCAAGCAGTTCGAACAGCGCAAGATTAAAAAGACCTATCTTGCAATCGTCCACGGCACCCCCGAGTTGAACGCCGACCGGATCAATGCGCCGTTAGGCGTGCATCCGACGGCCAGAGAGAAATATGCAATTCGCCCCGACACGGGCAAGGAAGCGATCACATTCTACGAAGTGCTCGAATCCTTCCGCGGCTTTGCCCTTTTGAAGATGTCGCCCAGGACCGGACGAACACACCAGATTCGCGTCCATCTGTCATACATAAAACACCCGATAGTCGCCGACGATATGTACGGCGGCAAGCTGGTCTACCGGTGGCAGTTGGCCGATACCGAACCGGCCGTGCAGGAGCCGCTTTTAGGCCGGGTTGCGCTTCATGCCTTCAGCCTCGAATTCAAGCACCCGACAACAGAGAAAATAGTGCAATTTGAGGCTCCGTTGCCTCAAGATATGCAAAAGCTGCTCGACGCCCTTAGGGAGCACCGCAGGATATAAGGTTATTCTGTTCGGTCTCGGCTATTGTTTTCTCGGAGAGTTATTTTTTGTAATATATTCGACGCGCCTTGTGCTAAAGTGATGGTCATAACAGGCCGATGATTCCTTTGTCGCAGGCAGTTGTAGCGACCGGTAAGAGTTTCATGGTTGAGCAACATGCTTCCGCTGGGCAGCCTCGGAAGGAAAGGGAAAGCTGTATGAAGATGGAAATAGGCCGATCGGAACAAGCACCTCGCCAGCCGGCAGTTTCAGAAGAACAAGAGTACAACCCCGAAGTCAATCAATCCAAAGCCGAACAACAAAGCCGCATGTGGAGCACCATGAAGTGGTTCGACGGTACGGAAAAAACGGAAGCGGCGTTTTACATCCGTTTTCATGAATTACCGGAGGAAGATGTCACCTTTTTGAAATCTTTCTATAACATTGGCGACGACCGGGAACTGTTCAATATGATCTGCAAGTTCTGGGATATCAGAAATTACAACGGAACGCCAAGAGCATAGTGCGAAGCTGCAATCTATTACCCTTTAACAGTCTCTTTGATGGAAGTGAGTCGCTGTCGATGGAGTGTTTCTTAGGTCCATCCTGTTCCGCATAAGTCTGTTGATACGCGCAATGTGTCACTCTTGAGGCAGTTTTGCGAGATCCGCATCGGAGCCGGCGACCATAAGGATATCGTCCTCATAAATTACCGTGCTGGGCATGGGAACATTAATGATCCTGCCTTTTTCCTCTTTCTTCTGTTTGCTGTGCTCGCCTCGCTTTATCAGGACGAGATTGACGCTGTATTTCTGCCGGAGTTGCAAATCCATGACCGTCTTGCCCTCAAAGCTGGCCGGCGCTTTAATCCGGGCAAGGCTGTAGCCTTCGGCAAAATCGATTTTCTCCCCGATCTGCGGTGCGATGAGTTTGTAAGCCCACCGCTGGGCCGATTCGATCTCGGGGTATATGACTTCGGTGGCTCCGACCTTGGAGAAGACCTCGCCGGCGATCAAGTCCTCCGCTCGTGCATAAATTCGATTGACACCCACCTGGCGAAGATTGACAACCGTGAGAATTGCCGACTCGAAACCGCGGCCGGTCCCCTGCCCTATACCGACTATTGCGACATCGGCCTTGTCAACGCCCTGGGCCTTGAGCGCTTCTTCGTCCGTGCTGTCGAGCCTTACGGCATGGCTTACCTGGTCTGCAATCAACTCTATTACTTCCCGGTTCTTGTCTATCGCAATGACCTCCGCTCCGCTCATCGCCAGAGCGATAGCCAGCTTGTTTCCGAACCGTCCCAATCCTATTACTGCAAACCGAGTCATGGCAACTCCTAACTATCCGACGATTATCGCCTCGTCGGGGTAATTATATCTGGCCGGTCTCAGGTTGAAAGTCAGTGCCGCTAACAATGTCAGAGGCCCGAGCCTGCCTACAAGCATCGCGGCAATGATAATCAACTTCCCGGCGGGTGTCAAATCGCCTGTTATGCCGGTCGTTAGCCCGACCGTCCCGAGCGCCGATGCAGCCTCGAAGGCAATATCCGACATTGTAAAGGCTTTCGAATTCTCGGTAATGCTCAGCGCCAATGTAGCCGCGATCAGAACGGCGGCAAAAAGCAGCGTGACGGTGATTGCCCTGCCGACAACGACAATCCTTACGGATCTATGAAACATTTCGACTTCATGTCGTTTCCGCAAAGCGGCTACGGCGGTCATTATCACCACCGCCAGCGTTACCGTTTTAATTCCACCCGCAGTCGAGCCGGGTGAGCCGCCTATAAACATCAGCAGGATAAGAACGAGTCTGCTCGATGGCGACATCTCCGATATCTTCACCGTATTGAAGCCGGCGGTCCTGGCCGTAACGGATTGAAACAGAGCATCGAGCACGCCCGTGTTTCCAACTGCTCCACCCGGATTGGCGTACCGCTCGAATACAAGAATTGCCACCGCCCCCAGGACTATCAGGCAAGCGCTTACGCTCAGAACGACCTTGGTCTGGAGCCGCATCCTTCTTGGGGCTTCCATTGAGAATCGGTACCGCTTGTTAAACCATTTCTTGAAGAAGCGTTTCACCCTGTCCGCTATCAGGTTCGCCATGTCATAGAGGACGCCAAAACCAAGCCCGCCGAGGATTATCAGAGGACAGACCACCCCGTACACCTGCCAGTTTCCACTGTAATCTTCAAGACTGTTGTTGAACAGGCCGAAACCGGCGTTGCAAAAAGCGCTTATGGAATGAAATGCGCTACAGAACCATGGGTCGTGTTCAATTTCCTGCCCCCACATCCCATGAATGCCGACGGCGCCGACAAACTCGATGACCATCGTGCCGAAGAAGATGAAAGCTATCATGGTCCGTATCCGGCCCAGAGTGCGAGCGCTCAACAGGTCCTGCATGGCAACCGACTCGCGCACGCTCAGTACCTGGCCCAAAAGCACCGCAAAAACCGCGCCGAAGACCACTATGCCCAGTCCGCCCAATTGAATCAGCGCGAGAATTATCCACTGTCCTGCGGGGCTGAAATCCGTGCCGGTGTCTTTGACGACAAGGCCAGTCACACAGGTTGCGCTGGTCGCCGTGAAGAGGGCATCAACAAGGCTGAGGCTTTCCTGACCTTTGGCCGATGCCTTGGGCAGCATCAGAAGTCCGGCACCGGAGAAGATCAGGACGAGGAAGCTCGCGATCAGCGTTCGTGTGGGATTCTTGCCTGATGCCGCCAGGTTTGCGCTGGTTTTGCACAATTTCTCGACAACCTGCAGTATCAGATATATGCCTACGGCGAAATGGCGCACGACTCCCGCCTCTTCGCTTCCCGGAGCAAACCAGTGGCCTGCGCCGAAGGCAGCGAACGCCAGGCCGAGAAGAAGGGGAACCTCGAACCAGTTCGCCCGCCAGAACTCGGCCTTCGAGACGGCATTGAACAGCCGGATTATCTTCTCGGCTACGAATATGCAGAGAAGGACAACCTGAACCGTATAAAGGATCCACTCCGGCAGCAGTGGCTTGTCGAAACCGAAGAGCAGCACAAACGATGCCACTACCAATGCCCCGGCCAGGGCGTTGGAAGCGATCAGGCTCCTCTCCAATCGGTTATTCTTACAGTTTAATTGCATAAGCAGCAGTTAATTGGCGAATTTTGTTTCACAATTGTAAGTCCAAAACAGGCAATCGTAAATCGAAAAGCGCCGAATTCATCAGGCAACGTCGCCCAGCCCCAGGGCATCGCCAAACCTGTCCAGCAGCGCCCGACGGATATTCCCGTGCTCGGTATTAACTAACATTGGGTCCTGCTCGACCATCTCGAATGCGTTCCGCCGGGCCATGACCAGAAGATCGAGGTCGTCCAAAATGTTTGCGATCTTGAGATCGGGCAGGCCGTGCTGCCGGGTGCTGAACATTTCCCCGGGCCCGCGCAATCGCAGATCGTGCTCGGCTATTTCGAAGCCGTCATTGCTTCTGGTCATTATTTCCAGCCTGCTCGTTGCCGTTTCGTTCTCTGTCTCGGCGAACAACAGACAATAAGACTTAGCTTCGGACCTGCCGATTCGCCCCCGCAACTGGTGTAATTGGGCCAGTCCGAACCTGTCGGCGCCCTCTATCACCATTATTGTAGCATTTGGGACATCGACCCCGACTTCCACCACGACGGTCGATACCAGCACGTCGATCTTGCCCTTGCGAAATTCCGACATGATCCTTTGTTTTTCCGCCGAAAGCATTTGTCCGTGTAAAAGCTCGACCGTAAATTCCGGAAAGACCTTTTCGGCTAAATACTTCCACTCGTCGGTCGCAGCCTTGACGTCGCCGGCCTGTTCGATTGTGGTTATCCGCGGATAGACAAAATATGCTTGTTTTTTGGCCCTGAGCCGTTCGCGGATAAAATCGTACGCTTTCTGCCGGTTCTTACGATCGACCCAGCGCGTGATGACTGCGCCTCTGCCCGGCGGCGAATGCTTGATAATCGATACGTCGAGATCCCCGAAAGCCGTCATCGCCAGGGTTCGCGGGATCGGCGTAGCCGTCATGACGAGACAATGCGGCGTAGCTTGCTTGCGCAGTTGTGCCCGCTGGTGAACGCCGAATTTATGCTGCTCGTCTATTACGACCAAACCGAGATTCCTGAATTCGATGTCGGCCTGCAGCAGCGCCACCGTACCGATTACTATGTTAATCTCGCCGGATTTGATCTTGTCCAGGGCTTCGTTTCTTTTCTTACCCGTGAAACCGCCTGTTATGAGAATTCTCTCGACGCTGCTTTTCCTTAAATATCGTTCGATACTGATAAAATGCTGTCCGGCCAGTATCTCCGTCGGCGCCATGATTGCCGCCTGCATTTTGTTTGCCACCGCGAGCAATGCGGCATACAGCGCCACGACCGTCTTGCCCGAGCCGACGTCGCCCTGTAAGAGCCGATTCATAGGCTGCGATCTGCCCATATCCCCGGCGATGTCGGCAATGCAGTCGTTCTGGTCCTCAGTGAGCAGGAACGGAAAGCGCCTTCTGATTCTGCTGTCTATTTCACCAGTACACTTGCACGTGCCGGCAGTCGAATAATGCTGGACTTTATGCCGGCGAAGCGCCAGCCCCAACTGCATCAAAAACAGTTCGTCATATTTCAGCCTGCGTTTTGCCTGAGCCAGCTTCTGCTCGTCGGGAGGCATGTATATCCAGGCAAACGCTTCTTTTCTGCCGATCAAGTCGGCCTTTTTCATGAAGTCCTTGTCGTAGTACTCACTGACAAGGTCGTCGACGTTTTCAAGAACCGGAGCGATTATTCGCTTAATTTGGGTGCTGCTCAATCGGCTCGAAGCGGGATAGACTCCGCCGCTGAAATGCTCGGATGATTGCGAGTGCTCTTGGTCGATAACGAGGAACTTCGGATTCGTCAGTTGTACCTGATGTTTGTACAGCATCGCCTTGCCCCAGACCAGAATGATCCGGCCCGGCTCCAACTGATCGCGCAGGTATCCGCCGTGAAACCACACGACTCTGCATACACCCGTATCATCGCTTATCAAAGCCTCAAACAGCGGCTGCCGCCGATAGCTTTGGTAATCCGTCGATTCTATCATGCCGACGACGGTGATGTTTTCGTTCGGCCGCATCTGGTTTATCTTCGACGGCTCCGGCAGGAAATTCCAGTCGCGAGGGTAGTACTCCAGCAGGTCCCCTACAGTCTCGACACCGAGTTTTGCGAAGATTTCAGCCCTGGCCGGCCCTACACCTTTAAGATATTGAACCGGCATCGACAAGCTGAGTCTGATTTGAGATTTTTCATTTACTTCGGTCATTACATCTCATTTATGAATTCCTGCTTTCGCCGGAATGACAGAGGACTACTGTTCAAAACCGTACTTGCCGATGAGCTTGACAAACCTCACGTGACATATTGTGCTCTCAACAAGTTTGTCCGCCTTCTTTTGGCATCTCACCAACTGCTGCGATCCGGCATAGCCCACGGGGGCGACTATTATACCTCCCTGAACAAGTTGGCCGACCAGCGGCTCCGGTATGCCCGGCACTGCGGCTGTAATCATAATCCTGTCAAAGCACCCGGACGACGGCAACTTCGATTTGGGCCAG
>Ga0180432_10011824_pt1 | contig 10247 bp, 11 predicted proteins | sample SS_ome_10_FD_132414 | JGI IMG/M metagenome (GOLD analysis project Ga0180432, IMG submission 132414) | Hypersaline lake sediment archaeal communities from the Salton Sea, California, USA - SS_1_MS_2 metaG | ecosystem: Environmental > Aquatic > Non-marine Saline and Alkaline > Hypersaline >...
AAACCCACCACGCCACCCTCGACTGGGCCGCCGGCGGACACACCAACATCGACGACCTCACCTTCAGCTGCGGACCCCACAACCGCCTCGTCACCAACCAAGGCTGGACCACCCGCAAAAACCGCCACGGCCAAACCGAATGGATACCCCCACCACACCTCCCCCTCCACGGCGGCACCAACACCTACCACCACCCAGAACGACTGCTACACAACACAAACAACGACGAACAGTCCGCCTAGAACGCCGGCCAGGGAAGCGCCTGACGCCGCTCGGGGCTGGGCATCAGCGGATTATCGAGTAGCGTGCGCGCACGCGCTGACAACGCATCGAACTCCGTGTCAGTGATGTTCTCGCGCAAGCGTTCTCCCAGCGGTCCCGCCAGGAGGCGCTGTAATTCCTCTACCGCGCAGAGTGTTTCGTCATCGATTGTGCTGCCGGCCCACCCCCACAGCACCGTGCGCAGCTTGTCGTGAACATGCAACGAGACGCCGTGGTCGACACCGTAAACCCGGCCATCGACTCCGGACAGGATGTGGCCGCCCTTGCGGTCGGCATTGTTGACGATCACATCGAACACCGCCATACGGCGCAGGCCCGGATCGTCGGCATGGACCAACTCCACCTCCGAACCGGTGCCGTCGTAGGCACGCAGCACCGAAAGGTAGCCCGCCGGAACGTTATCGGGCGGGCACAGATCCACCAGGTCAGGCCGGGAATCCCCGCCGGAGTCGCCGGGCTGCTCAACCCACAGTTGGACCATCCCCGGACCGGCCGGCCCCTCGCGAATAATTGTGTGCGGCACGATATCCCAGCCCAACGCCTCCGAGACGAGAAACGCGGCCAACTCTCGTCCGGCGAGAGTGCCGTCCGGAAAATCCCAGAGCGGCTGCTCGCCGGTGATGGGTTTGTATACGCAATGTACGGGTTCGCCGTCCGGGCCGGCATCGCACAGGAACGTGGCATTGCTCGCCGACCGGATGCGGCCGAGCAGCGTCAGGTCGCCGTGCAGCAACGCATCATGGCGGCCGTCGGAATCGGTCACGACTCGGAGTCGTCCTCAGCGGCCAGCGTGGAGCCCCGCCGATAGCCGTTGGTCCGGACGCACAGGTGCCCTTCGGGATCCAGCGGCTCATCGCAGAGCGGGCAGGGCGGACGCCCCGCCGAAATGATCCGGTTGGACCGGGCGGCGAACTGCTGGGCGGACTCCGGCGACAGAAACACCCGTACCGCGTCGGGACCGTCCTCTGCGTCATCGAGGATGACCGACGCGTCGAAGGCCGTATCGCTGACCGCCAGTAACTCCACCACCACGCTGTTGGCCTCGGCATCCCAGCCCAGCCCCATGGTCCCCACCTGGAACTCGGCATCGACCGGCGTGAGCAACGGGCTCAGATCCTCGACATCGGCCTCCGGTGGCAGCGGCGTGCCGAATCGACGGTTGATCTCCACCAGCAGCGCGCCGATCCGCTCGGCCAGCACCTCGACCTGTTGCTTTTCCAGCATCACCGAGACCACTCGGCTGTCATGTGCCGCCTGCAGATAGAAGGTCCGGTTTCCGGGCTCCCCGACGGTCCCGGCGACGAATCGGTCGGGGGTGCGGAAAACGTGGATTGCGCGGGTCATGGTTACTCCCAAAATACCGGGCGAACCTCACCCGGCCTCGGATTCAGTCGGTCGAGCCGCCCACCATGGCGTCCCCGCTCGCTCCGCCCGCCGTCTCCGGCGGTGGTCCGGACAGGATCGAGGCCAACTGTGCGCCGGTGTGGTTGACATGCAGGACAAACGGACGAACTGCGGTGTAGCGGATCACACTCATCGATGCCGGGTCGGCGGTGATCCGCTGGAAGCTGTCCAGGTGGGTCCCCAGCGCGTCGGCCACCACCGCCTTGATCACATCGCCGTGGGTGCATGCCACCCACAGCGCATCGCCACCGTGCTCCTCGCCCAGGCGGCGATCGTGTTCGCGCACCGCGGCCACCGATCGGGCCTGCACCTGCGCAAGGCCCTCCCCCTCGGGAAACACCGCCGCGCTCGGCTGCTGCTGCACGACCGACCACAGCGGTTCCTTCACCAGTTCACCGAGGTTGCGGCCGGTCCACTGTCCGTAGTCGACCTCGGAAAGCCGTTCGTCGATAACCGGCTCGAGGTCCAGTGCGGCGGCCAGCGGCTCGAGGGTGAGCCGACACCGCAGCAGTGGGGAACGGACCAGTGCCCTGATCGGCATACCTTCCAGCCGCTCGATCAGCGCGGCGGCCTGGCCGGCGCCCTTCTCATCGAGTTCGACCCCCTCGGAGCGGCCGGCCAGTATGTGGGCGGTGTTAGACACCGACCTGCCATGCCGGAGCAGGATGACGGTCATCGGATAGTCCTCATATCGCCGCCACCGTACCGGTGGCCAACAGGACCATCACCGTCAACGAGAGGACCACCCGATAGCCGACGAACCAGTACATGGCGTGATGAGTCAGGAAGCGCAACAACCACGACACCGCGGCGAAGCCAACCACGAAGGTGATCGCCACCGACACCGCCAGCTGCAGGCCGGTGGCGCTCATTCCCTCGCTCACCGGGTGGAACGCATCGGGCAGGGAGAACAGCCCGGAGGCGAACACTGCCGGAATGGCCAGCAGGAAACCGAATCTCGCGGCCAGCGGTCGATCCAGCCCCAACGCGAGGCCGGCGCTGATAGTGGCGCCGGACCGCGATACGCCGGGGATCAGCGCCAGGCACTGGGCGAGGCCGACCAGCAGACCGTCACGCCAGGTCAGTTGCTCGATATGACGATCCTGCCGGCCGTAGTACTCGGCCGCGGCGATGACGGCCGAAAAGACCAGAAGGGCTGTGGCCACGACCCAGAGATTGCGCGCCTCGGATCGGATGACGTCCTTGAACAACAGACCCAGCACCCCGATGGGGATCGACCCGATGATGACGTACCAGCCCATCCGGTAGTCGATGTTGTCACGGCGACCCCGGTCGAACAGCCCGCCGAACCAGGCTTTCACGATGCGGACGATGTCCCGGCCGAAATACACCAGAACGGCGGCTTCGGTCCCGAGCTGCGAAACGGCGGTGAACGATGCGCCGGCATCACCGCCGAAGAAGGTCCTCGACACGATCGCCAGGTGGCCCGAGGAGGAGACGGGCAGGAACTCGGTCAATCCCTGCACGACCGACAGCACCACCACCTGCAGCCAGGACATCGACGCCACATCCACGACGCTGACCGTACCCGCGCGGCGTCGTGGCACGGCGGTCAGCGCACCGGCACGGCCTCCGTGACCACGTCGCGGACAGCGGCCGACAGACTGCGGGCATCGTCGACGTCGAGATCACTCAATCCGCGGTCGGCGGTCGCCACCACGTCTTCGGGCAGCGGAACCGGACCCGCCAGCCTGGGACGGTAGATCTCGACGAACAGCCGGCCCCGGTAGGCCCGAAAGGAGAAGCTGCGCCCGTCGCCGAGGTGGCCGAATCCGCTGGCAGAAGGGCCGGTCGCCATATCATCGAAGACGAACTCCGATGCGTGGAACTGCCATGCGTGGGACTGCGAGACCGCGGCCAGCGTCATGACATGACCATAACGCGACTTACGCCGTCATATGTGCGAACCGGCAATCCGACCCGCCGTGCCCTGCACCTAGACTTCGACCGCGAGCACAGCCGACCCGGTCGCCCGACCGATGTACCGAGGGAATACCCGTTGCCACAGACCGGAAACCGGATAGCAATACTCGGCGTTGCGGCCGGATTGCTCCTGGTCACCATGGGTGCGGGTGGGTGTTCGGAACTGGCCTCGACACTGACCGATGTGCCGCCGGCCACCATTGAACCGGCTCGGGCGGCTGTGTCGCCGCCGCCCGCAACCGCGCCCGCCGGTCAGATCCTGTCCTTGAAGGGGCGGCCTGCCGCGGCGATCACCGACGCCGCCACCGGTTCGTTGGTGGTTTTCACCCCGGGTGCCGATGCCGGGGCGCCGGCCACGCTGACAGTTATTGACCGCGCCGGTGCGACCCGGACGGTGGTGCTGCCCGGCCCGGCCACCGCTGTCACCGGCGGGGGCGGTAGCGACGGCACCGCGTACCTCTCGACCCGGGGCGGCTTCTTCACCGTCGACCTGGACGCCGGTACGGCCACTCGAACTGCGATCAGCGGGCAGTCCGAAACCGATTTCACCGCGATCGCCCGGCGCACCGACGGCAGGCTCGTGCTGGGCAGTGCCGACGGCACCGCCTACACCTTGGCCGAAGACCTGACGGTGGCGCACGAGGCCGATATCTTCGCGCGGGTGGACGCGATCGTCACCGAGGGCGATACCGCCGTCGTCCTGGACCGCGGGCAGACCTCGGTCACGGCCCTGAACGCCGATGGCTCCCCCGCCCAGGCCCTGCGGGCGGGGCTCGGCGCGACCACCATCACCGCCGACCGGGCCGGCCGGGTGCTGGTCGCCGACACCCGTGGCGGGCAATTGCTGGTCTTCGGGGTCGATCCGCTGATCGAACGCCAGGCGTACCCGGTGGGCGAGTTCCCCTACGGAGTCGCGGGGTCACCGACCCTGGTCTGGGTGTCCCAGACCGCGACCAACACCGTGATTGGCTACGATCTGTCCACCGGCATCCCCGTGGAGAAGGTGCGATATCCGACCGTGCAGCAACCCGACGTACTGGCCTTTGACGCTCAGAACGACACGCTGTACGTGATGTCGGGTTCCGGCGCCGGCGTGCAGGTGATCCGCGACGCGGGGGCGGGCCGGTGAGCGCGGCGCAGTACGGTCGGATGCCGGCCGCCTGGGAGCGCGAACTCTCCCAGGACGCTTCCGGCGACTACGACTGGATCCCGCTTCGGCTGCCGCCGGAGGTGACCCGGATCAGCGCCTCGACAAGGCTGTCCATCGAAGCCGAATACCGCGGGTGGGAGCTGACCAGGGTGCGCCTCTACACCGACGGGAGCAGAAAAGTATTGCTGCGGCGCAAAAGGTCTCGGTCCGACGACCGGGGCAACCAATACCCGAACGATCAGCCCGCACTGTGATTTATGACGCGGTCCGCCGCGCGCTGTTCCTGGTGCCGCCCGAACGCATCCACACCCTCGCGTTCGCCGCTCTGCGCGGCGCCACCGCCACCGAGACGACGCGCCGCCCGCTCCGCAGAGCGCTCGCACCTCGGGATCCGATCCTGGTCAGCACCGTCTTCGGGGTTCGCTTTCCCGGGCCACTCGGCCTTGCCGCCGGTTTCGACAAGGACGGAATCGGGCTGTCGGGCTGGGGCGCACTGGGATTCGGCTACGCCGAGGTCGGTACGGTCACCGCGCAACCGCAGCCGGGCAATCCCGAGCCACGGCTGTTCCGGCTTCGCGCGGATCGCGCCCTGCTCAACCGAATGGGTTTCAACAACCACGGCGCCGGCCAACTGGCACTGGAACTGGCCCGCCGCCGCCCGGATGTGCCGGTCGGGGTCAATATCGGCAAGTCCAAGCTCACCCCGCCCGAGCGGGCCGCCGAAGATTACGCCACCAGCGCCCGCCTGCTCGGCCCGCTGGCCACCTACCTGGTGGTCAACGTCAGCTCCCCCAACACCCCGGGACTTAGGGATTTGCAGGCAGTCGGGTCACTGCGCCCCATCCTGACCGCTGTGCTGGCCGAGACCTCAACGCCGGTACTGGTCAAGATCTCCCCGGACCTGTCCGACGACGATGTCGACGCGGTCGCCGACCTGGCCGTCGAACTGGGCCTGGCCGGAATCGTGGCGACCAATACGACGGTCTCCCGCGCGGGCCTGCGCACCGCCGACGTCGCCGATCTCGGGCCCGGCGGCATCTCCGGCCCGCCGGTGGCCCGACGAGCGGTGCAGGTGCTGCGCCGGCTCTACGCCCGGGCCGGTGAACAGCTGGTGTTGATCGGGGTGGGTGGTATCGAAAACGCCGACGACGCCTGGGAGCGGATCACCGCCGGCGCCACACTGTTGCAGGGCTACACCGGGTTCGTGTACGGCGGGGGTTTGTGGGCCAAGCGCATTCACGACGGTATGGGCCGTCGTCTGCGCGCCGCCGGGTTCGCATCGCTGAGCGAGGCCGTGGGTTCAGCCACCCGTTGAGTCCCGGCGCCCCGGCGAGCGCGACTACTTCTGCTCGTGGGTGCCGTAGATGACCGCGCGCGCAATCGAGGTCATGAACAGGTTGAAGCCCAGGTAGGCAGGACTGGCGTCCGCCGGAAGATCCAGTTTCTCCACACCCACCGCATGGACCGCAACGAAATAGCGGTGGTAGCCGTGGCCGGCGGGCGGGGCGGCGCCGATGAAACGGGGCATACCGGCGTCATTGCGCAGGGTCAGCGCATCGCCCGGCAGTACCGACCCGTCACCCGCGCCGGCCGGCAGTTCGGTGACGGTTGCGGGCAGATTGGCCACCGCCCAGTGCCAGAACCCCGATGCAGTAGGGGCGTCCGGGTCAAACACGGTCACCGCGAAGCTGCGAGTCTCCTCCGGGAAGCCCGACCAACTCAGCTGCGGCGAAACATCCTCGCCGCCGGCTCCCATGATGCCGCTGACCTGTGCCATCTTCAACGGACGGGTGTCGGTGATGTCGGCGCTGGCTACCGTGAAACCGGGCAGATCAGGCAGGAAGTCGTACGGGTTGTAGGGAAAAGCCATGACAGGCAGTTCCTTTCGTTATCGGCGGGGTCAGCAGTTTTCCAGGAGATGTTCGAGCACTCGGGCGCCGAACCGCAGCGCGTCGACGGGTACCCGTTCGTCGACACCGTGGAACAGTGCCGCGAAGTCCAGTTCCGGCGGAAGCCGCAGCGGGGCGAAGCCGAAGCACCGGATACCAAGGCGAGCGAAGGCTTTCGCGTCGGTTCCACCGGACAGCATGTACGGGACGGTGCGCGCCTCGGGATCGAGAGCCAGTAGCGCGTCGTTCATGGCGTCGACCAGCGCACCGTCGAAACTGGTTTCATAGGAGGGCAGTTCGGAAATCCATTCCCGGGTGACATCGGGGCCGATGAGTTCGTCGACTTCCCGCTCGAAGGCGGCCTGCCGGCCGGGCAGCACCCGGCAGTCGACCACGGCTTCGGCGGTGGCCGGAATGACATTGGCCTTGTAACCGGCGTTCAGCATGGTCGGGTTCGCGGTATCGCGCAGCGTCGCCCCGACCAGTCGCGAGATCGGGCCGAGCTTGGCCACCGCACCCTCGAGGTCAGGCGAGTCGGGGTCGAACTCGTAGCCGGTCTCCTCACCGACCGCGATGAGAAACTGTTTGACGGAATCGGTCAGAACCAGCGGAAACTGATGGGTACCCAATCGCGTCACGGCTCGGGCGATCGTGGTGACGGCGTTATCGTCGTGGACCATCGACCCGTGCCCGGCCCGGCCGCGGGCCGACAGCCGCATCCACAGCAGCCCCTTCTCGGCGGTCTCGATCAGATAGAGCCGACGCTCACCGCCATCACGTCGCGGCAGCGTGACCGAGAAGCCGCCCACTTCACCGATCGCCTCGCTGATTCCGGCGAACAGGTCGGGCCGGTTGTCGACCAGCCAATGCGCCCCGTACTCCCCACCGTGTTCCTCATCGGCGACGAAAGCGAACAGCAGATCGCGCGGCGGGATGACCCCGGCGTTCTTGAAATGGCGGGCGACGGCCAGCATCATCCCGCACATATCCTTCATGTCCACCGCGCCGCGACCCCAGACGTAACCGTCGGACACCGCTCCGGAGAACGGGTGCACGCTCCAATCGGCGGCCTCGGCCGGCACCACGTCGAGGTGCCCGTGGATCAGCAGTCCGCCGCGCGACGGATCGGCCCCGGGTAACCGGACGAAGACGTTGCCGCGGCCGGGAGCTCCAGACTCCACGTACTCCGGCTCATACCCCACCTCGCGCAGCTGCCCGGCAACCCACTGGGCGCACTCCTGCTCACCTTTGGTGGTCGCGAGATCGCCGGTATTGGAGGTGTCGAACCGGATCAGCGCGCTGACGAGATCAACCACCTCGTCCGCGGGAGTCGTCACGGTCCTTTCCTACCATTGATCGACATTGATCGACATTGATCGTTTCCGGCCACCGTCTCCGGCCACCGTCTCCATCGACCGGCTACGCCGATGCCCGCTACCACATCTTTAACTGAATCCACATTTACAACACGCGTATCAACGTGGTTTATTTATGCCGATGAACAGTCGCGCGTCCCTGGCCGCCGCACTGCTATGCCTATCGGTCAGCGGCTGCGCGGCCACTACCGCCGGGATCGCGACCCCGGCCCCGAACGCGCCGCTGAGCACACCCTTGACCGACCTTCTGACTACCCCCGAGGCTTTGCCGTCTCTGTTGCTGTCGGCCCCGGAGGTCGGCTCGGCACTGTCCGCCACCGATATGGTCGTCACCCGCGATGTCGATGCACTCTGGGATGACAGCACCCGCCTTGCCGACGGGCCGGATTGCCTGGCGGTGGCCGGCGCGGCCCAGCAGGCCGCCTACGCCGGCAGCGGCTGGACGGCCATGCATGGTCAGGTGCTCCGCGATCCCCCGTCGTCGCAGTGGCTGCGCTTCGCCACCCAGGCGGTGGTGCTGTTCCCCAGCAGCACAGCCGCGGAGAACTTTTTCGCCCGGTCGCGCGACAGCTGGACCGGCTGCTCGGACCGCGAGCTCACCTACCCACAACAACTCGCACCCGACCAACTCTGGTCGATCGGTCCGGTCGGTATCGAGCGCGAAGTCCTGGCGGTCGCCCGGGTCCAGCGCAGCCCGCAACAGTGGTCCTGCCAGCGGGCGTTGACGGTGCACGAAAACGTGGCTGTCGACGTGGAGGCGTGCAGCCTGACTGGGTCGACACCGCCCGCAACGGCGATCGCCAGCACCATCGCCGACCGGCTGCCGACCCCCTGACCGCGGGTTTGGGCCGCGGACCGTCGATCCGATAACCTTAAGCGCCCGCCGCGGTGGGCGCCTTTGAGGTCCGAGTGGCGGAATGGCAGACGCGCTAGCTTGAGGTGCTAGTGCCCTATTAACGGGCGTGGGGGTTCAAGTCCCCCCTCGGACACATCCTGCGGAACGACTCAGGTCTGCCGCGGCATTCACTCACCGTAGATAGACGGGTCGTAATCAAGACGCAAGCCTGTGCTCGCGTACCCCTCCGCGAGTTCCGCCACGGTCGCCGCGCCCAGGAGAGCGGGTAGCCTGCGCAACTCCTTGACCAGCTAGTCAACCTGCGCAGCAGACCCAACATTCGGTTCAACAGGCGCGCTGGCCGATTAGGGCTGATAATCAGCTCACACCCGAGCCAGGAGGAGCATATGACGGCCCCGTCAATCGGCCTGATCCAGCAGATGCTGCGCCGACGGCCCGTCGTCGGCGCGCCCGTGGCCCACGGCGCTTCTCCTGAGCTGAAGCGCACGATCGGCACGTTCCAACTCACCCTGTTCGGTGTCGGCGCCACCGTGGGAACGGGAATCTTCTTCGTGCTGTCCGTAGCGGTTCCAGAAGCCGGCCCCGGGGTCGTTGCCTCGTTCGTAATCGCCGGAATCGCGGCGGGACTTGCCGCGGTCTGCTACGCCGAACTCGCTTCAGCCGTGCCGATTTCCGGGTCCACCTACTCGTACGCCTACCTCACTCTCGGCGAGTTGGTCGCCATGGGTGTGGCGGCCTGCCTGCTGCTCGAATACGGTGTCTCGGCTGCCGCGGTCGCGGTGGGCTGGAGTCAGTACGTCAACAAGCTGCTCGACAACTTCTTCGGCCACCACCTGCCCCAGGCTCTTTCCGCCGCTCCCTGGGGTGAGGCGTCCCCGGGAATCATCAACCTTCCCGCTGTGGTGCTGGTCTGGTTGTGCGCCTTCCTTCTCATCCGCGGAGCCAGCGAGTCGGCCAAGGTCAACACCATCATGGTGATGATCAAGCTGAGCGTTCTGGTGATGTTCTCCGTTATCGCCTTGACGGCCTTCGACGCCGATCGGTTCGCTGAATTCGCACCCTTCGGTGTCGCCGGAATCAGCGTCGCGGCCGGCACGATCTTCTTCTCCTACATCGGCCTGGATGCGGTGTCCACCGCCGGTGACGAAGTCAAGAATCCGCAGAAGACCATGCCCCGGGCGATCCTGGCCGCGCTGGTGACCGTGACGACGGTCTATGTGGTAGTCACCGTGGCAGCGCTCGGCGCCCAGCCCTGGCAGGACTTCGATGGCCAGGAAGCCGGCCTGGCCGCGATTCTCGACATGGTCACCTCAACCCAGTACTGGGGCACGGTTTTGGCAGCCGGC
>Ga0180432_10011826_pt1 | contig 10246 bp, 2 predicted proteins | sample SS_ome_10_FD_132414 | JGI IMG/M metagenome (GOLD analysis project Ga0180432, IMG submission 132414) | Hypersaline lake sediment archaeal communities from the Salton Sea, California, USA - SS_1_MS_2 metaG | ecosystem: Environmental > Aquatic > Non-marine Saline and Alkaline > Hypersaline >...
CAATCCTGACAGCGATAGAAGTAATGTTGTATCCCATCATCTCCATCCCATTCGGGTGTAATCCACGCCATATATGTAAATTGGTATGGATCAATGCGGGAGTAAAATGGCGCTATTGCATTGCCTATGACTGCTCCACGACTATAGGATATGTGATCAGAGTAGACAGTCCCCGCCACGTCGCCCTGCACAATTGGCGCAGCATCGAACGGCCCATTGCCTGGCCGCTTGGCCATACCGATAGTGGTAGCGACCTGATCCAAATCAAGACGCTGTACATTATCAGGCAAACCCAGTCGTCTTTGTCGTGTTTGCATTTTAGTCCCTCAGAAAGTCGGTAAGCAGCGTCAAGTCACTAGTGGCAGTATAATCGGGCGTCTCCACTGCCTCAAGTGCTACCCACACGTCCGTGCCAATCACGTCAAAACTCACGCCCATACCAACTCGAGACGCGCCGCTACCTCCAGACTGTGCCGCCAGGTAATCACCTGTGTACAAGCGAAACGGGCAGCCGGGCACCAACTTGCTCACGTCGTCGCCGTGCAGCACCACAGGGTCGGCATCTATAAACGTCGAACTGGAGGGGTTCGAGCGGAACAGGTAGACATTGTAGGCTTCTTCCTGGCCCGCAACGTCCCACAGCGTCAACGTGTTCAACGTCACACGCCCACCGGACACACGCGCCACCGAGGAGAGCTGCTGGATACCGCCAACGCAATCTCCAGAAACGTATGCGGGCAATGTCACCGTCAAGGCAGTTGCAAACGTTTTGCCGTCTAGCCCCGACATGCCCAAGTAGTTCTCGCCGGCCGGTAGAGCTTGCACGATCTCGGAGACCTGGCCAACGAGCGTAACCTCAGCTATACGGGTAATCAAGTCAAGCAGCGTGACGCGATCCACCAGGTCCACGCTAGTAACGTTGGCAACCTCGGTCACAGCGTCAATCAAGTCTACGCTCGGCACATTGGTCACTTCGGCCACCGTTGCAATACTGCCTACAGTTGCCGTGATGTTCCCCTGCACGTGGCCAGGCGATCCAGCCGTCAACAGCTCGTTACCAGCCTTGTCAATGGGCACTACAGCCTTGACCACACCCACGCGGCCATTACCCAGTTCGGCAAGGGCTTCGCTGTCCCCAATGGTATCGGGAGATATGTCTTTTAGAGTTACAGTCATCGTTCCTCCGTTTTGCTCGTCACGAGCTCTGGCTCAACGTCGATGATGCGCGCCCCTGCCGGGACGGGCATAGGCTCTTGCTCTGTGCCTACGTTTATTGTGTCAATGTGAAAGGTCGTGATGGACACAGCCCGCTGCTTGAGGGCCTCCAGCGCCGCCGCATTGTCGCGGGCCACCGGGTCCAGGTCTCCACCGACCTGCCGATAAAGGTTCATCAACTGCGTTTGGGCAGCGATGACATCACGCGGGGCAAGAGTGCCGTCTATGGCTGTGCCGTTGGGTATCTTGCCCTGCGAGATTGCCACGAGTACCTTGGTAGAAGCTGGCAGCGCCTCGGCAACAAGTTGACGCACACCTGACATCACGTCGTCAAATCTGTCGGCAATCAGGTCTTGTACGTAGCCTTCCTTCTTCCACCGCTGCCACGTCCTCGGGCTGATGTCTGCCTTGCTGCACGCAAGCGCGATAGTGCTGCCGGCAGAGAGAGAGTCAACGATGATCTTGATTTGTGCCGCTCGCCGCAAGTCCTGGTCATCGACCACCAGATCGTCTCTAACGATACGCGGCGTCAAGGGCGCCTGTAACATCCTGTACACTCCTTTCCGGATTCTGCACCATAATGGTGAATCGCCCGTTGCCTTCTACCAAGGCGTCTCGAATTTGACCAAGTAGTTCTACGGTACGATCGTCGCGTACCACCAACTGACCGTCACGCGGGACGACATACTCGCCCTCTTGGAGAGTAGCGGAGACCTCGCCGGGCAAGCCGCCGCCAACACCACCATAGGAGGCGCTAGGCTGTCCACCTAGCATCCCTACAGGGCCACCGCTGTGATAGGTGCTGTCGCTGCCACTCGTTGGCGTCCGGACGGCTCTAGCCGCGGCATTGAACGCCTGTACCCTGGCCGTGAGCGTGGCTACACCCTGGCTCGCGCTGGTGATCGCCGTCTGGAACCGGGCCATCATTAGCTGCTGGTCGTAGGCTAGGGCCATCTGGTCAGCGCGTAGCCGTAGCTGCATCTCGTTGATGGTTCGCTGACGCTGCATTTCCTCGGCCTGTGCCCGCTGCATATCCCGCCAGTAGGCGCGCTCGAGTTGGATTCTCTGTTGCTCTAGGGCGTGCTGTTCTTCGGCGTGCCGCCTAGCCGCATCCATCCGGCGCTGTGCCAGGTCCATATCTTCTTCGTGATGCTTGCGGGCGCGCTCTAGGTCTTCCTCGGCCCACTCCATACGCTGATCGTGCCGTTCTTCTTCTCGCGCCAGTTCCTCATCGCGGAACTTGGTCATATCCTCCCAATACTCTTTGCCCTCCTGAGACTTCTCAGAGCGCATAGATTCGGTGATTGTGGCCCGTTCCTTCTGGCGCATCAAGCGGAGCTTGTCGCGGCCGGTGGCAAAGCGGATGTTCTCGTCCAAGTCCTGCATCTGCCAACCGAACTGGAGGTTAGCCATATTCTCTTGCCAACCCCAGTTGTACAGCCAGTGCTCATCCTGCCGGGCGTTCTTGGCGCGACGGTTGTCAAAGTCCTCACCGGCCCATTGCTGTTGCTGCTGGAGTCGGCCCCATCGTGCTTGCCAATTCTCCATCCATTGCCGGTTGTTCAGGTCAAAGCCTTCCTGCTGGAACCCGAATTGTTGCTGTTGGTAGCCCCAGGAAAGGGCCCGGGATTGGTCTTGCAGGCCCCACATACCGCCAGTTTGCTGGATGAGTCCCATCAGTCCGGACGACACGCCACCAGAGAACCCCGGTAACATTTGCCCAGTCTGGTAGGCATAGCCAGTCTGGAACCTGTTCCACTGGTGGGCTTGCCTGGCCTGGAAGTCCTCTACCTGTAGGTCAAACTGCGCGGTCTGAATGCCCCACTGACCACCCTGGCGTGCTGCCTCAGTCTCTAGCGCGCCACCATAGTACCGGCCTGTGGTCGTGTGGAGTGGCATCCCGGTGTCCGGCTCCATCGTCATCATCCACGAGGTGTCAGTACCAAACGCCCGCTCGAACAGGTCCATACCCGTGTCCGTTAGGCCAATGTCCTGGCCTGCCGCGTACCGGGCCATAGTCCGGCGATCTCCGCGCATCGCCTGTTGGAAGCGAGTCGTCTCGGCTACAGTCATCTCGTCCATCTGGCCCAAGTTCTGGATAAAGTAGTCCTGGTTGACGTAGCCCATTTGACCGGCAATGCCATACTGTTGGAGGGCCTGCATTGCCCCGGCGTTATTCGGCTGTGCAAGTAGGGCCCGCATCAGAGGGAGGAACTGATCTGACGTTCCACCTAGCTGCTGGGACAACCCGGCCATCTGCTGGATGTCGTAGCCCCTGATAGCAGCCTGGCTCAACAAGTCGGCGGGGATCTCGTTGAGGTTCTGAATCTCCCTGCCGCTGTAGGCTCGGAACTGACCGGCCATACCTGCCCACTGGTCAGAACCCATCACGCCCAGGTTCTCGGCCTGAGTCTCTGCCCAGTCACGGAGTATCACGGCTTGAGACCCTGCGTCACCCTCGAACGCGCCTATAGCGCCTGTACGCATCTGCGCGCCCTGTGCGCGGAGTGCCGCAGCGTCTCCACCCTGGCCCCATCCACCGGCTCGTATGTCGTTGGCGATAAGGCCAAGCCCGGCGCCCATCTGTTCAAAGAAGCCACCCCCGGCCTTGTAAGCAAGCTCAGCCTGGTCCTTGCCCAGGTTGTTGGCCCACGAACCGAGACCAAAGAGGCCAGCCGCAGCACCTACGCCCAGGGCCACCGGGAGACCTGCGCCCAGCGTACCGGCGATCATCCCGGCACCCACAGCAGGGAGGGCGACACCGGCCATCTCCCCGGTCATTCCAGCTAGTGCGCTCTGTACCCCGCCGTAGGCCATAAATGCGCCCCGGCCCATACTAGACTGAGCGACCTGGTTGCGGGCCTGGATGCCCATCAAGCCTTGGGAGATTGGGCCAAGATTACCGCCGCCCTGCCACGAGGCGAGGGCACCCTGTACGGCCATCTCTTGCTGCATCGCAGTATTCTGCGCGGCGATCGCTCGGCCTCCGGTCATACCCCACAGCCGGTTGATCTGCATCATCTTCCAGCCGCTTGTCAGGTCGTGGTAGAGACCTCCGGCCGCGTCCATCACCCTGGAACCAAAGCCCCGGCCACCTATGGCCTGGTAGCTCTCCTGGGTTTGCGCCTGGGCCATAGCTTGCTGTGCTGCCTGGATGTTACGGACGGACCCCATACCGGCGCGCTCTAGCTGGTCCCTGGCCTGTTGGCCTTGCCAGCCCATAGAGGCAAGTTGCTCGTCGCCCTTGAGGACCGCAGCCACATCCTTGAGTGCGACCTTTAGACCGGCCTCTTGCTCCTTGGTGAGCTTCTCGTAGCCCTCTGTGGCCTTGATTACCGCATCTTCGTGCTCCTTGAGTCTGCTGGTAGCGTCAAGCAAGCCCTTGGTGAACTCGTCAAGTCCCTCTATGGGGTTCTGCTGCATAGCCTGTCGGCGTAGCCTGGCCGTAGCCGTGCCCGCAAACTGGTGGGTCACGCCCTGGCCGAACTGAGGGCCGGTCAGCCCGGCAAGCATCTCGTCGCTGCCCTGCGCCACATCGCTGAGTTGTTTGGCGATCTGGAGGTTCGTCCCGGTAAGCTGCCCACCACCCCCGCGCATGTACTTCTGGAACTTTTGCAGGGCACCAAGCGTCTCGAACTCTCCGGCCTCTGCGAGTCGTGTCGCAGCCTCGCCGGTAAGGGCCTGCATATTGCCCATCGCGACCTCAAGCCCCATCCTCTGAGCGAGGGGAGTCTTGAGCACCGTCCGGTCACGGTCCCAACCCATCTGAGTACGAACCATCTGACCAAAGAACTCACCGGCCTGTTGCGTCGTCATATTGGACAGGTCAAAACCCTGACCGCCACCCCGCTGTGGACGCTGGGGAGACGCCAAGAAGCTGATCGGGCTATCACCTGGAGGTTCGCCACCCTGGCCACCGCCGGGGCCTGCCGGCGCTCCACCCATTGACGCCCGGCTCCCGATCTGTGAGAGCTGCACGTCAAACTGTGACACTTGGTTGCCATATGTGGGCAATTGCCCGAATGAACCGGCGATACCTTGGGCCACATACTCAGCCGCGCCACGCTCGCGCCACTCTGCACCATACTGCGCTTCCAGCTTGCCCTGGTCCAGGGCACCCGCGGCTACCGCAGCGTCAACTTGTGCAAGGGCCTGCGCCCGAATCTCCGGGCTTGATTCAAAGAGCGTATGACCGCCCTCGTGTGCAAGCCGTCGCTGAGTCAGCAGCTCGGCACTCGCGCCCGATCGCTGCACTTCCTCTTGAGTGGGCGCGCGTACCGTGATGTTGCCGCCCACGGTAAAGCCGCCCGATTCTGCCGGTCCACCTACCTCTGCTACTGCCCGCGCATAGGCTTCCTGTCCTAATACCCTGGCGCCACGCGCTCCAAGTGCCTCCAGGTTGATACCGTACTGCTGGCCTATGCGCTGCACAGGCGACTGTAGCGGCTGTGCTCCCTGCGGCGCTCTGGCCTGGTTGACCTCGCTTGCTCGGAGACCTATCTCCTGGCGCATCCTGGCCTTGTCTAGCAATTCCTCGCCGTACTCGATGGACCGCTTGAACCCCATCCCCGACATAGCAAGGGCCTCGTCTTGACTGATATAGGGGGTTAGTGTCTCAAGTTCTGCCCTCCTTGCGCTCAGGTCTTCTGTGAGACCTCGGGCGACCTCTCGACGCTCCGCTTGCGTCTCAGCAAGGGGCACGTCTTGGGTGTGTAGCTCACCGGCCTGGTATCGCCGGGCCATCGTCTGCGCGTACTCATCGGGGTCCGCGCCTTCGGGCATCCTGGGCACGTGTACGTACTCTGCCCCGGTAACGTTGTAGCCTTGCTCGCCCAAAGCGGCGGCATAGACCTGCAACTGTCGCGGATCATAACCCTCCGCGCTACGGTACGTCTTAACGTCAAGGAGACGGTAGCCTTCGTCGCCCTCTTGTAGCAGGATGTCGGGCTTGCCAGAGAAAGCAACATCTTCTTCGCTGCCAAAGAGGGACTTGAGCGTACCACGGAACTGTAGCTGTTCCTCAGACCGTACCCGCTCGTCGCCCACCTGGGCGCGTAGAGCTTGCTCAAAGTCCTCGTGCATCTGCGTGCCAATGCCGCCCCATCCACTCTCTACCCTGTGTTCGCGCTGTAGGAGGTTGGCAAATAGCTGCCCCTCGCTTGCAGGGAGGGAGGACGCCCGCAGGTTCATCCGGGTGGTTGGCGCTGTAGGCTCGCGTAGTTCCTGGCCTGCAATGTCAGGCATCAACCGGGCCAACTCTTGGGCCTTGGCTTCAGGTGTGCGCTCGCGTGCGTAGACCTGGCCACCAACTAGCTGCTGCTGTCCGTGCCTCTGCCTGGCCTGGTCGATCCAGTGCGTCATGCTTTCGCCGGTGAATGACTGGAAAGACCGCTCTAGTTCCTCTACCTGGGCGCGCTGGCGCTCATAGAACTCTGGTGCTGTACGCCGGTTCTGCTCTGCCGTCCTAATCTGGTTGGACGTGCGTAGGAGCATTTGCGTTCTGTCTGCCGCGACCATTGGGGCCTGGCTCTCCCATACCGCCCGGTTGGAGGTAAGCCCCGCAGCCTCCATAATGGCCTCTCGGTGGGCCATACCTTCAGGCGTTACAAGCTGCTGTGCTGCTGTCTTGCCCTCTTGGCCTGACGCCCACTTCCTGGCCTCGGTCACTGCTCTGGCGACGTTCTGCATCTGCGTCTCGTCGCCCTCGGTCAATAAAGCGCCAACTTGCTCCGGGGTAAACTCTGCCCCATACATAGCGGTCTGCCCGATGCCAACACGGAGCATTGACAGGGCGCTTTCGATGCTCGTCGCCCCGCCCTTGATCCACTGAGGGCCGAACCGCTCGGCCATCTCTCGCGTGCCCTCTTGCGTCCACTGGCCTTGTGGTCTACGGGTGTAGGGGCTCGTCACGTTGGCGAGGAACCCGCCGCCGTAGAGGAAGGACTGAGTGCCCGACCGCTCCATCCACCGGGCCATACCAAAGGACAGTTCAGGGTCTCGCTCCACGCCTCTGTAGCCAAGGGGTGATTCGGGCGTGTACATGCCCTGGTCAATCGCCACCTGGTAGCCACCGGCCGCAGCACTAAAGGCCATCTGCGTGACCGGGGAGTCGGAACCGTGGAGATCCCGGGCGAACTCTGCCACGTTGCGACGTAGCGGGTACGCACGGGCCATAAACTCATTGGAGAGTGCCGACGTAGCGCCCTTCTGCGCGAGCTGCTCCGGGGTCTTGATGTTCATTAGCTGCTGTAGGTAGTGTTGGGCAACATCCTCTTGGGCCATTCCGCGCACCCCGGCCTGTTGCTTGCCTACAGCCTTGGCGATCTCGTTGCTGAAGATCTGTGACCGGCGCACGATCTCGCCCTGTCTAGTCTCGTCCGCCCACGCATCGACGCCTTCGATCTGTGCCACTTCCTGGCGTGCTCTAGCCACGGCTTCCGGGTCTGTCTGCTCAAGCATCTGCACAAGTGACTGTGTAGCTTGCTGCCCGGTGAGCTGCTCGCCCATGCCCTGGTTATTGACAACGATCCTCCCTTCCTCATCCCTGAGTAGGCCACCGTTGGCCCGCTCGAATGCAGTCGTCCACCAAAAGAACTGGTCGGCGTCGTTGTCGCCGCGCATCATCGCGGCCACAGCCGGGTTGATCCCGATCTCTTCTTCACCGACGCCGCCCACCGTTAGGCGCTGAAACGCCTGATTCTGGTTGTACACGTCTGAGTGAGGGTAGCGAGTAGTCAGGCCAAGTACCTGCTGCTCGTTGACAGTCTGGAGTAGTTCGGCGCTCTCGGCCTCGGACACGTCCCGGCCATACACCGAACGTGCGAATCGTCCCCATTGGGACGTTCCTATTCTCATCTCGCCTACGGGTATGTTCTCGTAGGCCGTACCTGGCCCGGCGACACCGGGCATCTCGCGAGTTTGCAGGCGCTTGACAAAGCCCTTGCCACTCACGGTCTCCGCAGCCGTCTCCAAGTAGGCCGGGTCATTGGCTAGAACGCCTCTCTCCCAGGTGTTGACCATCCGGGAGACTTCTGCGCCAGAGGGGTCTGTAGCCGACATACCCAAGATGTCCCTGGCAGAGGGCATCACCATACCACGTTCGCCCGGCATAACGATTTGCTGATTGCCAATACCAGCCTCTACCATAGCCCTAGCGAGTGCTCCACGGTCTCCACCTGACGCGACCTGTAGAGACATGATCTTGTCTTGGATGTCCTCATAGCGTAGGGCCTGTTCAGAGGGGTCGATCTGGCCGTAGGACGCCCACAAAGCCCTAGCAATTCCCACGTGGGAATCCGCCCGCCTACCCACACGTTCGACACGTTGGGCAAGCTCTGGCCTTGCGCTCTTGAGGTGGGCCATCTGTTCAGGCGAGACGCGGCTGTGTGCTGCCGGGTACTCTGTCCTGGCCCAATGCATCATAGGACCGGCATAGGCTTGGGTCGTGTACTGAAAGCCCAAGTTACCCGATTCAAGCCATCGGACGTTAGAGACACCTTCGACCGCACCAGAGAGATAGGCACCGGCCTTGTCGGGAGTGACCTCCCGGTTAAAGGTGACTTCGCGGGTATGCTCGGCCAACCCCTCGGCCAACCGTCGCGCTAGAGGCATATTGAGCTTGTCGCCCTCGAACAGGGATTCACCTGGCTGTAAAATGCCTAGCGCGCTGCCGGCAGATGCCATAAAGGTGTACGGGTCTTTGGGCGCATCCTCGTAGACCACGCCCAGGCGCTCTACTTCTTCGGCGCTCATGCCGCTGGCAATCAACTGCGAGAAGTCTGCTTGTCGGGCAAAGGACTTGGGGCCCATACCCTTGAGCGAGACAGAACCGCTCGCGCCACGTCGCTGTATGGTGTCCATCACCAGGGCCGGTTCGACCTTGCCGCCAACGACGACACCGCCGCCACCTTCCTCGTCACCGATGCGGTACATTTTGCGCTGTTCTTCGGTCAAGCCCTGGAACCAAGGGGTATCAGCAAAAGACTTGTCCAGGGAGATGTACCCACCGGCAAGCTGGGCCTCTGACCAGTGACGATCTTGGATCGAGACAAGGGCCTCGCCCTCCCTGCCTTCCAGCACGTCCAGTGCGCTGCCGCCTGACGCTGTAGCCCCTTGCCTGATCCTGGCCACGTTCTCTAGCTGCTCAGTGCCCCATCCGGTCAAGGGCCTCACTACAGGGGCGCGCTTCTCAAGCCGTTGGCCTGGTCGTACCATAGCCTGGCCCTCGGCACTAGAGAAAGAACCTGATAGAGGGACTAAGGTCTCTGCGCGTTGGGCACGCATAGAGAGACCTTGCCCGGTAGTCATCTCGCCCCACTCGAACCCCTTGAGCGTAGCCGTCTCGTATGGCTGGACGCCGCTGGCCTTGGCCTTGCCACCGGCCTGCGCCACGCCACCGATTGCGCTCAGTCGCCGTTCCTCCACTGAGACCATAGGAACCATACCGGCGCGCTCAGTACCACGGGCAATCATTCCAGGGTAGACCTTGGGCATAGATTGCGCTGGCACTCCCTTGAGGTAGTGAGTAGACGCGATGTCACGGAGGGCAGACTGAGGAAGCGATCGCTCATAGTCCAGGGGCAAGAAGCGAGTACCCAACCCCTCGCCTTCCTTGAGCTGGTTGGTACCCAAGCGGTAAGAAACCGTGTTTGCGAACTTGGCCGCAGGATCGGGCGCTGTCGCCGCATTCCCCTGTGCCTCGCGCAAAATGCCGCCTAGCACGTCCCAAGAGGATTCTCGCTTGATCCGTCCTGTGGGACCGCGTGGGCCTTGCTCGAACTCGCCACGGTTATGGATGTATGAAAAGCCACCAGGCAGGCGTACCATTGGGTTACCGCCCGGCCCGGCCTGTATGTCCAGATGTGCGCCAGATTCCTCAAAGAACAGCCGACGCTGGCCGCTCTCGAACGTCCGCGCAACTCGCCCGCCAAGAGGCTCTAGTATCTGTCGCAGATGGGCGTCAAAGTCGTCTTGGGTTGTGTCGAGAGGATCGCCTACCGTTAGGCTCATAGATGTCCCCCGGCCATTTGCC
>Ga0180432_10011827_pt1 | contig 10246 bp, 8 predicted proteins | sample SS_ome_10_FD_132414 | JGI IMG/M metagenome (GOLD analysis project Ga0180432, IMG submission 132414) | Hypersaline lake sediment archaeal communities from the Salton Sea, California, USA - SS_1_MS_2 metaG | ecosystem: Environmental > Aquatic > Non-marine Saline and Alkaline > Hypersaline >...
AAAAACACTTCGGCACCGGTTGAACGCCGTTGACCGCAGCGGGTTGCGGCGTGCTGTCCGGCGGGCTCTGGAGAGGCAGTTCCAAAAAACTCGCAACTTTCGGCGAGCGGCATCCACGGCGTGACGTGCGGAAAGGCCCGTCCAACACCAGCAAATATACGCCAGGCCCGCCAGCAGGCAATCAGCCCCGGCCTGCCCCCCATCTACTTTGGCAGATGGGCAATATTCAGCATCTGCCCCGGAACGCAGGCGGCGGATTCAACCCCCTTCCTGTCCCAGGTGGGGTGGTCCCCGCCGCCAGGCAGGGTCAGGCGGCGGCGTGCTGCTTGAGCAGTTCGAAGGGAACGATCTCGAGTGCTTTTTCACTGGTCGCTTCCAGGACCACCGGCGGTCCGCAGTCAGCCCGCAATGCCTCCAGCCAGCGGGCGGCGCAGAGGCACCAGCGGTCACCGGGGACGAGGCCTGGAAAGCTGTATTCCGGCCGCGGGGTCACCAGGTCGTTGCCCGCCTTGACGGTGAATGCGAGGAAGGCCTCGGTCATCACGGCGCAAACCGTGTGGGAGCCGGTGTCCTCGGCGCAGGTCCGGCAGCAGCCGTCCCGGAAAAACCCGGTCAGCGGTTCGGTTGAACAGGGCACGAGTGGCTCGCCGAGCAGGTTGCGGTCGGCAGGCCCGCCCGGGGAATCGTGGGTTTTGTCGAAGGCGATCATGGTGGTGAACTCGGCGGGAAGGAGAAGCCGCCCAAGACGACGGCAGGCCCTCTGCGGGCGAGGCGACAACGAGTGAAACGGTATGATGACACCGTTGTCAGCAGCCCGCCACCCAAAACGCTCGATGCTCAGCCTGCACGCCCCCACCTCCGACCGCTGGTTCGCTCAGGTCGACAGCAGCCTCGATGAGATTCTCATCGACCATGCCCATTGCGAGAAGAAGGCAGCCGGCGTCGCGATGAACCTGCTCTTTGCCTACGTCGACAACACCAATCTCAGCCGGGCGATGACCGAGATCGTCAACGAAGAGCTGGAGCACTTCCGGATGGTTCTCGACCTGCTCCAGCGGCGGGGCATTCGCTTTCGCAAGCTCGCGCCGAGCCACTACGGCCCCCGGCTGCATGAGCTGATTCGCCGGGGCGAGCCCGACCGGGCGGTCGACCGGCTGCTGGTGGCCGGCCTCATCGAAGCCCGCAGCTGTGAGCGGTTTTCGTTGCTCAAAGAGCGGGTTGAAGACGCCGAACTGGCCGCCTTTTACGGCGGCCTGTTTGAGTCGGAAGCCCGGCACCACGCCACCTACGTGCGGCTGGCCTGTGAACTCGCCCCCGAGGCAACCGTTCGCGACCGGCTGCACTGGCTCGCCGCCCGCGAGGCCGAGATCATCACCGAGGGAGATCCGCGGCCGCGGATGCACAGCTGACTGCCGCCCCCGAGAACAAGCCGTGGCCCATCAATGAACTGATCGCCGCCGGGGCAGTCGTCGCGATGGCGGTCTGGGGTGGGCTGTTGGCCGTTCCGTCGGGGAGCCGGCTGGTGCCGCTGGGGCCGCTCGACCCGGGCCGCTGGTTTGTCGACCATCCGCTGACGGTCGCCGAACTACCGCTGCTGGCGATGCTGGTTGTCGGCGGAAGCCTGTTGGTGGCCGACCTGGTCGGCACGCTGTGCCGTGGCAGCTTCGGCGCTGATCTGCTCGCCGGCATGGCGATCGTCACCAGCCTGCTGCTGGGGGAATACCTTGCCGGGGTCCTCGTGGTGCTGATGCTTTCCGGCGGCGAGGCCCTTGAAAGCAGGGCGGTGAGCCGAGCTGGCGACGTGCTCAACGCCCTCGCCCGGCGGATGCCGACGGTCGCCCATCGCCGGCTCGCTGGCCGGCTCACCGATGTGCCGCTGACCGAACTGACCGCCGGCGACACGATTGTCGTCCTGCCGCACGAGATCTGCCCCGTCGACGGCACGGTGGTCGCCGGCCGCGGCGTGATGGATGAGAGCTACCTCACCGGCGAGCCTTACCGGATGCGGAAGGCGGCCGGCTCGAACGTCTTCTCCGGGGCGATCAATGGCGAGTCGGCCCTCGAGGTTCGGGCCGACCGGGTCGGTGAGGACAGCCGCTATGCCAAGATCATGCAGGTGCTGCGGCAGAGCGAACAGCAGCGGCCGCGGCTGCGGCGGCTGGCCGACACGCTCGGTGGCCTCTACACCCCCCTGGCTCTGGTCCTCGCGGCGGCAGCCTGGTGGGCCAGCGGCGATGCGATTCGGTTTCTCGCGGTGCTTGTGGTCGCCACCCCCTGCCCCCTGCTGATCGGTATTCCGGTGGCGATCATCGGCGCCGTTTCGCTGGCGGCCAAGCGGGGGATCGTGATCCGCGACCCGGCCATCCTCGAGCGGCTCGACAGCTGCCGGACCGCGATCTTCGACAAGACCGGCACGCTGACCTACGGCCGGCCGCAGCTAACCGATGTGGTGCCCCTGGCCGGCCTGCCGGCTGCGGACCTGCTGGCTCTGGCCGCCAGCCTCGAGGCCTACTCGAAGCATCCGCTTGCCAACGCCGTGCTCGAGGCCGCCCGCGAGCGGGGCCTGCCGCTGGCCGACGTCGACAGCCTTGCCGAGAAACCGGGCCGGGGGCTGGTCGGCCGGGTGCTGCTGCCGGGCGGCGAGGCCCGCGAGGTCACGATCACCAGCCGGCAGAAGCTCACGGCGATCGATCCAGCCGGGGCTGCGGCGTTGCCCAAGCAGGCGGGCGGCCTGGAATGCGTCGTGGTGGCCGATGGACGAACGCAGGGTCTGCTGAAGTTTCGCGATTCGCCGCGGGCGGCCGGCCGGCCGTTTGTCGAGCACCTTGCCCCGGCCCACGGCCTGTCGCGGGTGATGCTCGTTTCGGGGGACCGCGAGAGCGAGGTTCGCTGGCTGGCTGACATCGTCGGCATCGATGAGGTGCACGCCGGAATTTCACCGGAGGGCAAGCTGCAACTGGTCGAGGCGGCGACGGCTGAGTCGCCGACGCTGTTTGTTGGCGACGGCATCAACGACGCTCCGGCACTGGCCGCGGCGACGGTCGGCATCGCGATGGGAACCGCCAGCGATGTCACCAGCGAGGCGGCCGGGGCAGTGGTCATGGAATCGGCTCTTGAGCGGGTCGATGAACTCCTGCACATCGGCAGCCGGCTGCGGTCGATCGCCCTGCAGACCGCTGTCGGCGGCATGGCGGCAAGCGGTGTCGGCATGCTGGTGGCGGCGGCCGGCCTGCTGCCGCCGGCGGCCGGCGCACTGGTTCAGGAGGCGATTGACGTCGTCGCGGTGGTCAATGCCCTGCGGATGTCGTGGAGCGGCGGCGTGCTCTCGGATATTCCGGGAGGCGATCAGGCCTGAGGGTCGGGCGGCGGCAGCGTGACGGGGTGGCGGGGGCCTCCGGCTGTGAGCCTGCCGAGCGACGCCGCGGCGAGGCTGCCTCCCGACCAGCTTGCCACGCCGGCCAACGCGGCTGCGGTGATCGCGACCGGACCGGCTGCGACTGCCGCAGTGGCAAAGAGTGCTGCGGAGGTCGCCAGTCCCGCTGCCTCGGCCGCTCGTCGACTGTCGCGCTTGCTGCGGCCGGCCTGATGGACGGTCCATTCGGCGACAGCCGCCGCCACCTCCGCCGCCACGGCGGCCGGGAAGGCCCCCCGGATTCCCAAGCGGCCGGCGGCCCGCAACAGGGGCCGCCCCGCCAGGCGACCGACGGTCGCGACGGCGGCACGGGTTGAGGCCACTGCGGAGACCCGGGTGCCGAGCCCCCCCAGCCGGGAGGCCAGGATCTCGACCTGCCGACTTTCGGTTTTGCCTGTCGCGCACCAGTTGGTGAAATGCTCGCAGTTGGCAAAAACGGGACAATAGCCGGCGGTGCCGACGAGCCGTTCGGCCCGCTGGGCGATGACCTCGGCCGGAAACGCCGCCGCCGGCTCGGTCTGCCGCACGATCTCGCTGCCGCCGGCGAACTCCTCGCGGCTGGTGCAGACGACGCTGCCGCCCCGAAACAGTCGCGAAAATTGGTGCGGACGGGCATGCGCCACGGTTCCGTCGCCGAGGTCGATGCCGTGATGGAGGTAGCCAATCTGCCGCCCGACCAGATGACGGGCAGCAGCGATGCGATCGCCGCGGGCCATGGTTTGCTCCCGTTCCTCGGAGGATCTTCAACGATACGCATCTCATCCGCGGCGAGTTCAATTACCCAGCCGCCGTTGTGCGGGCTGCGCGACCGGAACTGCCGAATGTGAGTTCTTGGTTCGGCAGCCAGATTGCTTCTTGAGGCCCGCCCCGGACCGTCGTACCTTCGGGGGACGTTCAGGATCCCGCCGCCACCGCCCGGTGACAGCCGCCGCCCCGCTCCGCAGGAATGCGAACGATGGAACTCTTCGAAGCCTTCAGCACTCTGACTGTCGGCCAGTCCGCACTGCTGATCGGTGCCCTGATCATCGCTTTCGGTTTTGAGTGTATCAACGGCTTCCACGATACCGCCAACGCCGTCGCCACGGTTATCTACACCAAGAGCCTGAAGCCGACCCCGGCGGTGATCTGGTCGGGAACCTGGAACTTCATCGGCGTTCACGCCGGCGGCATCGGCGTCGCCTTCAGCATCGTTCATCTGCTGCCGGTCGATCTGCTGGTCAACATCAATAAGGGCCGCGGTCTGGCGATGGTGCTGGCCCTGCTGCTCGCGGCGATCATCTGGAACTTCGCCACCTGGTACCGCGGCCTGCCTGCCTCCAGTTCCCACTCGCTGATCGGCTCGATCATGGGCGTCGGCATGATGAACGCCTGGCTCACCCACGGGTCGGTCTTCAAGGGCCTCAACTGGCACAAGGTTTCTGAGGTGATGATGGCCCTGCTGTTCTCGCCGCTGATCGGCTTTGGGCTGGCGGCGGGGCTGCTGTTGCTGAGCAAATCGTTGATCAAGTCGAAGGCGCTCTACGAGCCGCCGGAGGGCGATGCGCCGCCGCCGACCTGGATCCGAGCGCTGCTGATCTTTACCTGCACCGGCGTCAGCTTTGCCCACGGCTCGAACGATGGCCAGAAGGGCATGGGCCTGATCATGCTCGTGCTGATCGGCATCGTGCCGGCCACCTACGCACTCAACATGAACACCAGTAGCACCGACATTCAGGCGATGGTCGAGGCGGCGCGAGAACTCGAAAAGGAACTCTCCGACCCCAAGATTGTCGAGGTGATGACCGCGTTGAAGGAAGAACACCTGGCGACCACCCGCGTCGAACGGCTGATGGAGCGGGAACTGTCTCGGAACGAGGCGGTCGGGGCGACGATCGAGCCGTACTCAACCTTCGACTTTTTCAAGCCCCGCAGCGTGGTTGACCAGGTGGTCGACCCGTATCCGAAAGCCGACGCCGTGCTGGCCACGCTCGACCCGCTGCCGCTGGCCCGCAATGTCATTGCTACGCTTGACGGTGTCGAAAATTTCAGCGAAGTCGACGAGGACAAGCGGTGGGAGGTGCGAACCCATCTGGTCGAACTCGGCGCCTCCGTGCGGACGCTGGTCCATTATTTCGGCGATGCAATGGCGGAAGACCGCCGGAAGATTCTCAACGGCCTGTCGGGCAAACTCGGCGAACCGGTCGAGTATGTGCCCGAGTGGGTGGTGATGGGTGTCGCGCTGTGTCTTGGGATCGGGACGACGGTCGGCTGGAAGCGGATCGTTGTCACCGTCGGTGAGAAGATCGGAAAAACGCACCTCACCTACGCCCAGGGCGGAGCGGCAGAGTTGGTGGCGGCCGGCACGATCGGTCTGGCCGACGGCCTCGGCCTGCCGGTGAGCACGACCCACGTGCTCTCCTCCGGCGTGGCTGGCACGATGTGGGCCAACAAATCGGGCATCCAGCCCGAAACGGTCCGCGAGATCGCGCTGGCCTGGGTGCTCACCCTGCCGGTGGCGATGCTCCTCTCCGGCGGCCTCTACTGGCTGTTCACGCTGTTTGTGTAGCGGCTCGACCCGCCCGTCACCTGCGCGGGCCAGCACTCCGCGGTTCGCTGCCCGGGGCTTCAGGCCAGCCGGTTCCGGATCGACTCTTGGATAACCTCGGCGGCGGCGGTTCCGTCGATGTCGAGCACCAACTCCTTCCGCCGGAACAGTTCAAGCACGGGCTTGGTCTTGGAGTGATAGTCGGCAAGCCGATCGGCCAGGGCTGCGGCGGTGTCGTCGGGCCGTGCCGCCAGGTCCCCGCCGCAGACATCGCAGATGTTTTCGACGGCGGGCCGATGGGAGATCAGGTTGTAGTCGAGCCCGCACTGCCGGCAGAGACGCCGCGAAAGGACCCGTTTCCGGACAACATCATCCGGGACGTCGATGTGAATCACCGCGTCGATGTCATAGCTTTCGAGGAAGAACCCCGCCTGGGCAACACTGCGGGGAAACCCGTCGAGGATGAATCCGTAATTCCAGTCATGTTCGTCGAGCCGCCGCCGGACGACCCCTTCGACGATGTCATCGCCCACCAGGTTGCCGGTTGCCACGATCCGTTTGACCTGGGCACCGAGCTTCGTGTGATGCTGGATGTTCCAGCGAAAGATGTCGCCGACGCTGATGTGGACGAGGTCGAACGCCTCCTCGAGCATCCGGGCCTGGGTCCCCTTGCCGCAACCCTGCACCCCCATGATCACGTATTTGTGCATGCCGGCCTCACAGCAGCCTGCGGAGGCTCGTCACCACCGCTCGGGAACAAAGGTCTGATCGTCGAGCGGCGGACGGACATACGTGCCCGCCTCCGGCCGCTTGGGAAGATTCGGTGGAGTCGGCGTCAGGTCTTTGTAGGGAATCATGCTCAGCAGATGCGTGATGCAGTTGAGCCGGGCGCACTTCTTGACGTCCGCCTTGACGACATACCAGGGCGCCTGCTTGATGTCGGTGTGGGCGAACATGTTGTCCTTGGCTTTCGAGTACTCGATCCAGCGGGACCGCGACTCGACGTCCATCGGGCTGAGCTTCCAACTGCGGGTCGGATCCCGCATCCGTTTCTGGAACCGCCGTTCCTGTTCTTCATCGCTGACGGAGAACCAGTACTTGATCAGGATGATCCCCGACCGCACCAGCATCCGCTCAAATTCGGGACAGCTCCGCAGAAACTCGTTGTATTCGCCGTCGGTACAAAAGCCCATCACCCGTTCAACCCCGGCGCGGTTGTACCAGCTGCGATCGAACAGCACGATCTCGCCCGCGGCGGGCAGATGGGGGACGTACCGCTGAAAGTACCAGCTGGTCTTCTCGCGTTCCGTCGGCCGGCCCAGGGCGACCACCCGGCAGATTCGCGGGTTGAGGCTTTCAGTGATCCGCTTGATCACCCCACCCTTCCCGGCGGCATCGCGGCCCTCGAAGATCACCACGACCTTCAGACCCTCGTGCTTCACCCACTCTTGGAGCTTGACGAGTTCAACCTGGAGACGGGCCAGCTCTTTTTCATAGACCTTTTCACTGATCGCGTGCTTCTCGGCCTTGACGTCGCCAGTGTCGCTCAGCCGGACTTCTTTCGAGGGTTTTTTCTTCTTGTCCTTGACCGTCATGGTTGGGAGCCCGGCTGAGGTATGCGTCCAGAGGGGTGATTCGCTCGTAGAACAGTGGCAGCAACTCCCATGCCACTTCCCATTTGTCCGCGGACGACAGGCAAATCCAGCGGTGTGGACCGCCCCGAAATCGGCGCGGGTTCCGCGGTACGAGCCGCGGCAGCAGACGGCGAAAGCGGCGGTTTGCGGGCTGCGGAGTCGGTCGGTTCCTGGCAGCGATTGCGGCCAATCCATCCCGTCAGGCGGGCGATCCGAATCAGTCGCCGACTCCGGCAGTTTCGCTACGCTGTTGAAGCATCAGCGGCCTGGAGCCGGTGAGAAGGGTGGTTCACCCAATTTCGCGGCTTGCGAGCGGTGCCCAGAACAAATGCAGGCACTGCCGCCCTGGCGGGCATCTCGGTGAAATCCGCACCCGCAACACTCGCTCGCCCCGCTGCTGTGGTTCAGCAGCCGCAATTTCAGCGGCGGAACCGCCGGGCCTCCTCCAGCGAAACCGCGCCGTCCTGGTTGCGGTCGAGCTGTTTGAATCGGGGCCGCAGTCGGGGCGGGAGTTCCGGCAGGGTCAGGCTGCCGCTGCGATCCTGATCCAACCGCTTGAACACCGCGTCGATCGCCGGCTGGCCGGGCCCGCTGCGATTGTCCGCCGACTGCCGGCGGCGGAGGCTGCCCCCCTCCCCCGGCTCAACCCCGGGCAGGAAATATTCGACGTACCCCAGCAGCATTTCGTCGAAGGTTTGCTCTCCCCAGCGGACGGTGACCGCCGGGTCGGGATTGGCGGGATTGGCCGCCGAGTTGTCGTACCAGGCGGTGAACTGCAGCAGGTCGCCTGCCTGCAGCGGCAGCGGCTCGGCATACCGATAGAGCAACTGCCAGTTGAAGTCGTACCGCGGGATATCGAGCAGGACCCGACGGCTGCCATCTCCGCGAGTCAGCTCATACCGGCAGGCGGTTCCCCGGAGATGCATGTGTGGCAGGAAGCCGAGGAGCGTCGCGTCGGCGGGCAGCCGCAGCGTCGCCTCCTCGCGATGCCGTGGTGCCCCGGGCGGAATGGCGATGCGGCCGTTGGCCAGCCCCACGACGCGAACCTCGTGGCGGGGCGGTTCGGTGGCAAAGACGACGCCAAGGCGTGTCCGATCGGTCGTGGCCGTGCCGACGGGCGTGTAGTGCATCTGAAAGACGAGGCGGGCTCCGGCCGGCAGCAGCTTGCCAAAGCCCTCGGGATAGTCGAGCACGCTCTGTCCCGGCACATAGGCGGCCCAGAAGCCGCCCCGTTCGCGGCGGCCGCGGTCGCGGCCGGCGTCACCCGGCGGTTCCACGTGAACGAGGACATGGTGGACGACTTCCGGGTTACCCGGTTGCACTTCAATCGCCTGTACCCACTTCGGCTCGGCCAGTTCGGTTTCGATCGTGACGTAGCGATAGGGCATCACGCCGGTTGCCGGAACTGCCACCGGTTCGGAAAATTCCCAGACGGCGTCAGGCTGACCAATCTGCCAGCCGTCGGGAAATGCATGCGGGGCCGGCGCGTCGGCGGGGTTCCCGAGCGGACGGCCGCCGCGGAGCCAGGCGAGCAGTTCGTCCCGAGCGGCCGCCGCGAGCGACCGATCGTTGGCCCAGACGAGCGGCTGGCGGGCTGATTCGTCCGACTCGGTCGCCGCCTGCGGGGCGGCAAACCACGGCGGCATCGTTCCCGCCGAGACGACCGTCTCAATCATGCCGGCATGGGCGACAACATCCTCGGGCCGTTCCAATGAAAACGGGCCGATGCCGCCGTCGCGATGGCACTCCAGGCAGTGTTGCTGAAGCAGTCGGGAGATCCGGCCGTGGTAGGTCACGGTTGACGCCGCGGCTGATCGAGGAGCACCAAGGTCACAGCCGGGCGCCGTGGTCGCGGTGATTGCGGGCCGCTTTCCGGCGAGCGTCGCTGTGACGGCGTCGGCGAGATACCGCCGCCGCGGTGCCGGCCGGGCATACCCGAGTCCATACTGATCGTCGACCGCACCGTGGTAGACGACCGTCCGGCGATCGTCGACAACGACCGTGTCGGCTGTCGTCGTAGCCCCGAGCAGCGAGGCGATCCGCTGGTCGCCGTCGTGCACGTACAAGGCGGTCGGAAGCAACTCTGCCGCGGCCCGCATCGGGTCGGGCCGGTCCGAAGCAATCGGATTGACGAGCACGAACCGGACGCCTTCCTCAGCCGACGCGGCCAGGTCGGCGAGCGTTGGCAGATACTTTCGGCTCAGTGGGCAGGTCGTGCTGGTAAAGCAGAAGACCGTCAGCCGCGGCGGGTCAGCCTCAGGGACCAGAGCGTGCTGCCCGCCATCGAGGTCGGTGAAGGCAAATGCCGGCACCAGCCTGCCGACGCCGCGGGCAGCCGGCTGTAGCGGTTGCGGCCCCTGCCGGATCGGCGGCTCGGAAGCGGCCGCCGGCACCAGTGCCGCCCGCAGGCCGAGCGCCGCCACGGTAACCGCGGCAAGCAGGTCATTCCGAAATAATCGCCGGAGTGTGGTCATCCCAAAAGTCGACCGTGCCTGAGTCGTGTGAGTCAATGCCCGGCGAGCGGTCACCGCCGGGGTCATCCCTGCGGGCACCAGGCTCTGTCTGAAAAGGCTACCGTTGGCCCGAGAGCGAGCTGCTTTGGCCTCTGGCAAGGACGGCGAAGCAGCCAGATTTGCAGATCTGGCGATGGAGCCGGACGTAGCCAGAGGATAAATG
>Ga0180432_10011828_pt1 | contig 10245 bp, 25 predicted proteins | sample SS_ome_10_FD_132414 | JGI IMG/M metagenome (GOLD analysis project Ga0180432, IMG submission 132414) | Hypersaline lake sediment archaeal communities from the Salton Sea, California, USA - SS_1_MS_2 metaG | ecosystem: Environmental > Aquatic > Non-marine Saline and Alkaline > Hypersaline >...
TACAGAAAAAGTTCCTCCACATCTTGGACAAAAAAGCCTACCAGTAAAGTATTTTGCCATAGGGTTTACCTTCTTTATTTCTTCCCAGTTAGACTTCTGACCACATCTACTACATTGATATAGGTCATTATTTTCTACCATCTTTATTTTTTATATCTTTCTTAGTATAAATATTTAACCAATCTTCTACGTATATAACTCCATTATCAATTACATTTAACATAGATATGTACCTATGTTTATTTATTTTGATTTTTCTTGATTTTATAAATCCTAGAATAATCCCTTGACCGTCAGGATATCTTACCACAAATGCAATCCATACATTGTTTTTGTATAGTTTGCCTCTGTTCTTGACTCCAAAATTGAATTTACCTGTTCGTTTGTATGCTTTAATTCCGAATTTTTTAGTTTCCTTTTTGATATTCTTTATACAAATTCTTGTTGATTTGACCTCTACTTTTATCTTATTAGTGCCTACGTCATAATCATACCAGTCATCTACCTTGACAAAGGGAACGCCATATTTGTTCAACATATCTTCAAATATCTGTTCGCCTCTAGCTCCTGCTTCTCTATTGTCAACAATTTAAATCACCCATTATTTTTTCCTCTTTGGTCTTTTTTCTTTGTCTCTTAGGTATCTCTTCTTTGATTTTATATGCTTTGCTTCTCTCATTCGTTTATATGATTTCTTAAAAAAGATGTCTGTGCTCTTGCACCTGCTACAATAAGGAGTATATTTAGGTTTACTTAGATCTCCATGAGAATAATTCTTTCGCAGTCTAATCCTGTAGCTACCACAAACATTACACTTAGCATCACCTATCCTTATATTCTTAGTATCCAGCTTAGTTGTAGTCATTATTCCATCACCTTCTTTTCTAATCCATCACATCCATTATTTATTAAATTATTGCATTCGCAAATATAAAAATCACATATCGTAATCATATGGTAATCATTATCTTCTATTGCATACTTTCTAGCATGTTCAAAATCTTCTCTTGCTTCAAAGGGTTTTTCTAACTTAAAATTATTATACCCTGACTTATAGAACAAATCCTGTTGTTTTGGATATATCTTTATCATTTTAACGTACCTGTTTTAAAATCTGTTACAGCTTTGCGTATGTACTTCAATTTATCTCTAAGTTCTGTTTCTTTATTAAAGTGCACTTTAGCTCTTGCATCTGGTGGTCCTATTTCTAGCCAATCAGGCTCTATGTGTTTGTGTATATGTACTTCTTCTTTTTGTTTAATCATTGTAGAAACCTCCTCTTTTTTCTTCATGGAAATGATGTCTCATAGCATCTTGTTCCATATCTCTTGCTTCTTCTACTTTAGGATCTGCAAGGAATACTGCATATTTCTTAATGAGTTCCGTATCATTAGATTCATTGACAATCCTTCGAGCTTCTTCCTGGATGGCTCTTCTAGCTCTTGTAACGCTTTCAACTGGCGTAAGCTTCATCCATTGACTCTTAGTTATAATTACGAGCTCATCATCTGAAGTTAGTTTCTTTACCATCAGATTAGAGAGCTTAAAGAACTCCCAGAGTAAAGCTTGGTTGCTGTTTCTAGATAACGAATCTACTTTCAGTATGTTCTCTACCTGTGGCTTCGCATGTTCAAAGTAATGGACTTGTCTGCTTTCAGCTTCGCTTGTCAGTATTCTCATATTGACCTCCCTTAAAACAATTTTCTAGTGTTAAGTCTCTCAAAGTATAAATCATAATCACCTTTGAACATCATTTCAAAGCATTCAGTACATAAGGGGTATTTTGCAGACCCTTTTACTTCACTATAAGGAACTGTGTTTCCACAACAAGCACATATGTACCCTACTTCTTTTTTATTTTCCATCTTTTTTAAATCCCTCTTGACAGATATTAATAAGACATAAAAGAAAATTATACAGCCTATAATCGCTGAAAAATATATTACTGGAACTAAAATACCCTGTATCTTCAATAAGTATATAAACAAAGAACAAACGATGAATACTATCGCCCCTACTATAATCTTAAATCTGTATCCTAAAAAAAAGATAATTCTCAATAGGTCATACTTCTTGTTTTTCATTTTATTTCATATATCTTTACTATGTCTGAATAATTATATACTTCTGTTAAATACTTATCAAGACTATCCTCCCAAGGTTTAAAAAAGTCACTATAACTCTTTGGGACAACAACAAGCACATCATAAGTAGGATGGTATTCACTTTTTAGTGTTGGGTCAATAAATGTGTTGATTTTCGTATATTGAATACCATTGTCTTGGAGTATCCTTTCGTTCCTTTCAGTATCAAATACCATTATTGGGTCAAACAATCCTATTATTTCTCCTTCTTCATTCACATGGAAATCCGACTGAATCCAATACCTTTCCCAGTACAGATATTTTATATCATATTCCTTCAATAGCTTGACCCTTTCAGTATCGTTGTTTCCATATAGTATAACTGCTAAATGCAATTCCCTCAAGTCTTGGTCTATGAATGGGTCATTATGTGCTCTTCTCCCAGCGACAAGCTTCCTTCCTGTTAGGGCATTTATCGAAAAGCCGAGCTCTTTAGTTGTTATAATCACGTCATTCACATCGCTGTTGTTTATTATGAACTCTGCTGATTCTATCCTCCACTCCTCTAGGTTACGCTGTGATGAAGGATACCAGCTATTCTCTTCTCTATAACCACCAGCAGTCACGAACATTGAAGGCATGATAATTATTATGATAGCTATAACAATCCAATTAAGTCCTTTTATTTTTCTGAGCAGGATATCTAAGGATATTAACGAAAACATCAAGACTAAAAAACTAGCAAATGCATAATACAAATAATTAGGTATAAAGTGTATGTTAAATAAAGGCATAGTTATAAAATAGCTGAATGTCAGAGCCAATCCTGAAACAAATGTAAATAGTATGAATTTTTTAGATTTAGTGTATTTCTTAACGAAGAAAACTAGGCTTAATGAAATTATTGTGAGTACAGATATTATGCTCTCATAGATAGTAAGAGTATCTATAAACATCTTGATTAAGATGTCCTTCGCTACCTTGAGCTGGAGATCCAGCTTGGACATGTCCCCTACTCCGTTCCATTCTAAGTAATGCGACTCTCCTAAGAAACCTACAGTTCTTATGGGCTCAATCCAATATACAGCAGTCAATACTGCTCCTACTACTAACGCAAGTAGGACATACGGAATAATTTTCTTAAAGGATTCAACTTTCTTGTCTTTGAATAAGATGTATAAACTCATCAATAAGAAAGTGCCCCAAGCACCTATCATAGTTGATGTATGAGACATGGAAGCCACTCCGATTGCAAAGCCAACCAGCAACGAACTCTTTACATTATGGTCCTTCCAAAAGAGATATAAGCTCAACATCACGAAAGGTGTAACTACGAATGCTGCAAATTCTGTGTACTTCATTATCCCTCTAGTTATCGCTGGGTAAGATAAAAATAGTAGTACTCCTAAGATGCTAATTGACCTCTTATTGAAAAGCTTCCTGAATAATATATAAGTAATTACTGCTGAGAGTGCTAGTAAAATGTAGGAGCATAAAATCATAGAGTTAAATGTCTTTAAGTCAAGTGCGTTAGCAAAAAACGAAATTATTGTAGGATATATGGGCAAATATGCTGAACTTCCTGAAATAAGGTTGCAGTTATCTAAAGGGTTTCCTCCATACCTAATATTATTTATACAACCCATCTGATAATACAAATCTCCTCCATATATTGGAGAAGGTAAAGAAACCATTGTGTTAAGGGTTGTATAGCTTACAGCTACTAAAACAAATACAAGTATCAACAAAACTACAATATCTGCTGTGTATTTTTTTATATTCATTTTATTCATAACCCCTTGCATTCACAAACTTAGGGCAAGGTATAACTGTATTATTAATCAAACAGTAGTCTACTGATGTTATATATGAAAACAATTCTATTTTTCCTCCTTCTATTTCACATTTTTCTATACACTGTTCTCTTATTCTTTCTTCTGTAAATGAAGAAAAAGGATATATTGTATTTTCTATCCCTAAACCAGTTACATGAGTATAAGCAGACCAGCAAAATGCTAAAATAAAAACTAAGCATAAACCATACCCTATTAAATCCATAATATCCTCTTCCATTTCAATCACTATCCTTAATATCCTTAGCATGTCTCATCCATTGTATGAATATATATATCATTACAAATGGGAATGCTAGAAACATTCCTAACAAAAACAAAGCTTCTCTGATTTTCTTAATCATAGTTTTATTCACCTCATAACCCCAAAACCTCAAAGCAATAATCTATCCACTTTTTTCCTTCTTCATTAAGGAAGTAGAACCTCATTTTGCGTCTACAATTCTCTTTTAGTGCAGGAGGTAAATCTTTTGTAGCTTCTCCGTATTTGCTTCTTACTGAATTTATTATCTTCTTTTCTACATCATCTAAATGGTCTCCTGGGTTCTGCGAAGGTGGATGGATGGTTACAACTAACTCATGTTCTCTTACGAATTTAACGAAGTGCTTGACAGTTGTGCTATTCTTATTAGATAGCTTTATCAATTCACCTACATACACTGGTTGCATTCTTGCTACAATCAAGAATAATTCTGCATATGATTTTCTTGCAAGTGATTTTTTTATCTGTGTTTTTTCACCTCCGTTTTTATCTACTAAATAATTATCGAATTTATCCCATTTAGATTCTTTCTTATTCATCGTATTCACCTTCTTTGTTTAATTTGAATAAACTCATGTTTCCCTTTTTAGACCTGATAAGCTCTTCATCTTCTAATAATTCTTTAAGACATTGTGATAAGGTTTTAGGAGAAACAGAAATGTTATATTTTTTTAGAAGTCTTCGTTGTATTTCATTAAACCAAAGATCTCTTTCCTCTCTTAAAAGTATTTTAATCTTTGTTTTTATACTCTCTGAATTTTTCATAGTGATTAGTAACTACTATTTTTATTTAAAAACTTTTGTGTTTTAAAATATACAAATTAAAGTTTCTCTCTACCTAACTACCTACCTAACTACCTACCTAACTAGAGTTTTGAGCATTAGTTACTTTCTAACTACCTACCTACCTACCTAACTACCTTATATACTATCTACCTATAGGAAAAAAGACTAGCAGTTCTTTTTTAGCTAAAACCAAAAGATTTATAAAGTATTTATTTATTACAATATTGAAAACAATATATATAATATATAAAGTCAGTTAGTCAGTCAGAAAGACACTTGTTTTTATTACTATACAATAGGTAAAAATTTTGAATAAGTTTTAGTCAGTTTTGGTCTAGGTAGGTAGTATATAGGGTAGGTGGGTAGTCAGACAGTTTTTTAGTCAATATTCTGCACATATTTCTTCTCTCTTTCAGAAGCATGGTTATTTTTAGCAGTATCATTCAAACAAAATTCGCATATATAATGATCTTTAGCTATTTCTATTATGTATTTGTCTAGTGGATGGTATTTAGTTCCACAGATAGCACACTCTACTTTTTTCATAATAATTAACCAAATAAAGCCATAGTCGGATTCTTTTCTTCGTTTTTAAGGTACTTTTCATACGTATCAGGTAAATGATAAGGACCATATACTTGATTAGGGTCAATATTTCTTTCTAAATCACGTAATTCTTCAAAAGACTTTTTAGAAAGTAATATATGTATTTTTTTTAATGTTGTCATATTAATTACTTACGCATCTTTTATTTATAAAGATTATCAAAAATGTCTTTAGCTTCTTCATCAGTAAGTCTAGCATATGTAAATTTTGTAGCTCCTAGACTTGGTTGATGTATTTCAAATAGATGATTATCTTTCATGAAGGAAAATAATTTATGAGATTCTTCATAATCTAAACCTATTTCTCTACCCTTAGCTTTGATTTCCTCAAGAGAATACATAATATTTAAATCTAAAAGATTATAAAGTTCTTTCATTTCCTCAATAGCATCTTTAGGTATTTTTGGTTTAGATTGCATTATCTTATATCTTTTGACACCATTCTGTAAGAAAGACTCAATCTTAGAATCCTCTATTAATTTAGAAATAGCCTTTGTTAGAACAAGCTCTCTGTGATGCATACCTAGTCTTTGAGCAATAGTTCCTAAACCTAATGCTGAACCCTTATCTAATTCAGTAAGAATATTTTCTTCTACAGATGTACTAACAACTTTAGGCTTTTCTTTAGTTTTTTTGATATAGTTAGTGTATCCTGTAACACTTTTTGTTTCGTCTATTTTTCCTTCATTGAGTAATTCTTTAACAGCTTCTTTAAACTCCTCGTCTCTTGCTCTATAATTTACAAAATTAGCAAGAGTTCCAGGAGTCCATCTATAATCATTACGTGCTATTGCTCTTAAAATCTTACCTTTAAGGTTGATAACATCTCTTTCAAATTTAGGAATAATTTCACCATCTTCATCAAAAAATTTAGGCTTTTCTTTAGTGTCACTAGAAGTTACAGATTCTTTAGGCTCTTCTGTTACTTTTGGTGACTTATCTTCTGGCTGTTTCTTTTCTGTTACTTTTTCCTTCACAAGAAGTGGAAGCAGTTTTATATTGGCTTCGATGAGTAAGTTTATGTCTGTAGAGTGGAATTCAAGCTTGTTTTCATTTGGGTCTAATAAAATATGAGGTTTAGTCATTTGAGATCACCTTCGTAATTTCTTTATCGTAATGGTCCATAGCCTCTCTTGCGTTCTTCCTTTTCTTGTATAGCGAGAGAAGTTCTTCACCCTTTTTCGTAAGAAAGTAAGTGGGCTTGATTCCATTTTTACCTTTAGGGTTATCTAAGTCAAGGAATCCCATCTTCCTGAGAAAGACTAGCTTGTATTTTATGAGTTCAACTTCGCTGAACAGCATGTCTGCTAGTGCTTGGTGAGTATCTATACCTTCAGCTACGCTTTCAAGCACTTGCAAGTGAGGGACTACCTCATTTATGTTTTTCATTCGGTCAGACATCTTTATTCCACTCCATGAGCAAGTTTTGTATATCATATATATCAAATTCCATTATAACCTTATTGTCTTCTATAACTTGCAATATCTTGAAAAAGTTATTTTTCAGCACTTTTTTAAATTTCATTCTCAACCTCTGGAATATAATAATAACCTTCTTTGTCTTTCTTGTAAAATCTTTTGATTCTGGGTATCCTCTTGCCTGAGAAATATTCCATAATAGTTCCTTTAGGATTCTTGACAACTACTGTTTTAAGGTATTTACCATGACCACAACAGCTACCAAGAGTGTCAAAGTCAGTAGTGTGATTTATCTTTCTAATAGTATCTACCATACAACTATCTACTCTTTTAATTCTACCAACACTTAATATAAACATCTTTTTTGTGTTTCTTTTGTCGCACATTTTAGTAGAATACCCCTACAAATATACCCCAAATATTATCAAAATGCACTATGTCTATGGATGAGATAATATAATCTCCTTTAGTAAGGAAAGTATCATCATTCAGCTTTAAGATTACCCTATGAGGTACATGATAACAGTGTGAATGGTCGCATTTAGTGAAGCTGATTATATCTCCTCGTTGTATTTCATCAGGACTTACAGGTTCTATGCAGATAGGAGTACTCCCAGCATCTATACTAGGTTTCATACTTCCAGTAGAACTGATGGGGTCACATACCATAAGTTTTCTATAAATTCCATTTATTCTGATTATATAATCACCATTTGTATCGTCTATGTTAACTTGGTCAAAATCAATCCTATGTGATGGACTAGGAGGTATGAAGATTATGCTCCCTACGAAGCACACCAATACTGCAACAGTGAACCCAATAGCAAATTCTATCTTTCCCATTTTAACCTATATAATTAAATTTAGATTCCTCTTTATTGATTATTTGTATATCAAACTTTTCTTTATATTTAGTCCAGCTTCTGCTTGAGGCTTCAAAGTACCTCCCAATTATAAGACCGATAAGGAACTCTTTATTATGTTCCTTGATGTCAGGAGAATATTTGACAACAGCTTTCATTACTTCATCTGGGTCTATGAGCCTAGCGATTATATGCTCGACTTTCGTAGCAATTTTTTTAGCTTCTTTTTCTTCTAGCTTGATTATTCCAAGTATATTTACTTCTTTCTCTTCTAAGCATTTAGACAATTCCATCAGTATTTTTTTATTAATCATATTATACTCCTTTGCTTAATCTCCTTAATTTTTTAAATTCTCTTTCAGTCTGGTCACGATAACACCTTGCTGGTTTATTCGGCATGGAGTTTATCATTCCAGCAGTCTTGCTACATAGTATGGATCTAGGATTATACTTCCTGCATTTATGCTTGTAGCGACATTCTCCTTTCATTAACAAGACCATTTTATTCCATTATTATTGTAGTTTTATTCTTCCTTACTTCTTCAGGAAGAGCTAGGTTCTTTTCCCTAGCTTTCACAAACACATCAGGGTGGATTATGCCTTTCTTGACACATTCACCGATAGCCCACAGGAACGCATTAGTCCCTATTTCAATTACTTGTGTTTGTTTCATTTCTATCATACTCTTCAAAAACGTACTCAGCTCCATCAGGATAATAAGTTGCAAGAATGAACATATCATCGTTGTCTAACCTTACTTCATAGTAAGTTCCGTTGTCACCTATTGCTATTGCCCTTACATATCTATGAGCCATAGGAGTGTCTATTGTAGCTGTACTTTCTACTTCATGAGCTATTCCAAATTCACCTAAAAAATGACTATAAAATTCTGATGAGTCCATACAACAACCATAACCTCTATTGATAGTATACATAGCTTCTTGAGGCTCAGTCCTGTTTTCTGAAGAACAGCTCTTATAAGTCACTGCTCCGTCATAGTATATTACAAGGCAGTTCATCTTCTGAAGGTCGCTGAATCCTGTCTTGTTGCAGTCTCTTATTATTTCATCTTCCGTTATCTTGTATTTTAGTTCAACTATTTTAGTATTAGATATAGGAATCTCTTGATAGCTTCTTCCTGTTTCGATACTTAGTCCAACGATTATCGTAGCAGAAGCAACCAGCACTATAACTAGCATACTCCTAATTATAGATTCATATTTTTCCATCTTTCACCTAATCTAGCTTAGTAGCTTCTACCAGCATCTTACTAATTACCTTAACTACTGCTGGATCGCTGTTTATAAACTTAAACTCAGAACCATTTAAGTGCGTTCTAAGTGTTAGTTTATTTTCGCTGTTTATTACAGCGAATATACTGAATCTACCTTCACTAATTACATATGTTTTTGAAAGCAATTTTGTTTTCATTTCTTTTCCTCTTTTTTATCTTTATTGAAGTCATCTAGTCTTTTTACCTTTCCTACAATTTCTTCATCTTCATTATAGATATAATTACCTACTACTTTTTCCTTTTTCCTTTTTACCATCATATTCAGACTCTTTTAGCTTGAATTTCCAAATAAGGTAGTCTCTTATAGTATAAATCCCTGCATAATGTCCTACGTTGAATCCAAGAACCCTTTTTATTGTATCTTCACTAGATTCTCCAGATTTTCTTAGGTTTGCGAAGTTATTGATGTATTTATTGATTCTTTTCACTTCTTTTATAGCTTGAGCTCTAGTTAATTGTTTCATTTTATCTTAGACACTCTATATATTTTATATAAATATCCATTAATTTTTCACAACTTTCTGAATCAGTATTATAAAAGGCAACATCTATACCAAAACCTGTATTAGAATTACACCTAACTTCCATATCTTTAACATTAAACGAACCTGAAGTTGTTAAATTGAATTCACTACAGGCTTCCCTAAAACAAGCGTTTCGGTATTCAAAAGATTCAGAAAAAAAAGCATCTATACACTCATCATCTGAATTTGTACAACCACTAATAAACACAGTAATCACTAGTAAGCTTACAATTAATCCAATCTTACTTAAGTTTTGCATTTCTGAATTCCTCCTTGAGACCATATATCCTTTTGTTCCCTTTAAGCTTCCATGATTTCACAGAGCTGGATTCTTCACCCAGAATAGTGCTGACTCTCTGAATGCTAACTCCAACCTTATCAGAAATATCCTCCAAAGTGAGAGCTTCCTCTTTAAGCAGTTCTATTATCTTTTTTCTAGTTGTCATTCCATCTACTTCTTTTAGCTTCTTCTTCTCTATTTCCTCGTATTTCATTTTAACACCATTATTATTTTAGTTCCTATAAGATATTATAAACTTTATGGTTTGAGAAATA
>Ga0180432_10011830_pt1 | contig 10245 bp, 4 predicted proteins | sample SS_ome_10_FD_132414 | JGI IMG/M metagenome (GOLD analysis project Ga0180432, IMG submission 132414) | Hypersaline lake sediment archaeal communities from the Salton Sea, California, USA - SS_1_MS_2 metaG | ecosystem: Environmental > Aquatic > Non-marine Saline and Alkaline > Hypersaline >...
CGGGGTCGGGCTCGTCGATGCGCCGGGCCTGGCGCACCGTGGCCACGTGGTCGACGTTGACGCTCAACTCCACCATCATGGTGCTTGCCTCCGTGCCGTCGCGGGGGGGGGACGGCCCCGCCCCCGCGGCTCCCCGGTTGCGGATGCCCGATGGCCTGCCGGCGGGCGGCTGGCGGGCCTACTTGCCAGGCTTCGGGGGCGCCGGGGCGCGCTCGAGGGGGGGGAACTCGAGCTTCACCGTGATCGGCTTCGAGTCCGGCGCCAGGTGCACCTTGGGGTCGCGGATGTGGAACTCGACGTTGCGGATCGTGGGCCGCAGGTCGGCCACGCTGGTGATCTGGAGCCGCACGAACGCCACGACGCTGTCGGGCCCGAGGCCCTTCATGCGCGACTGAGGGCCCACGAAGGGCACGGGCCCTGTCCTGGCGGGCTCGAGCTCCACGCGGATGCCCGCCGCCTTGTCGGCCGTGAGCACGACGTGGATGGGCAGGCCCGTGAGGGTCTTCCGCGCCGTGCGCTCCGCCACCGCCACCACCACGTCCACCAGCCGCTGCGAGGGCTCGACCGCGACGGCCCGGAAGGGCAGTGCGTCCACCCTGTCCACGAGCTGCACCGTGCGACGCAGCCGCTCGGTGACGCCGGCGACCTGCACGGGCACGGTGGCCAGGGCCTGGAGCTTGCCGACGACGGCCCGGGGCCCCCGCACGCTCACGGTCTCGGGCACGACGGCCACCTCGCTCACTTCGTAGTCCTCGGCCGGTTTGCCCTTGAGCACGGGCTTCACCTGCACGCTGCGGGTGAGGAGCCTGTCGAGGGTGATCTGCACGGTGCTGGGCGCGACGCCGAGAAGCTCGACGTCGTGGGCGAGCGGCAGCGAGGCGCCGCGCTCGGCCACCTGGCGTATGTTCTCGCGAAGCAGGAAGCAGCTCTTGTCCTGCGGCGCCCGGGGCGGGGGCTTCTCGTCCTCGAGGTGGATCTCGGCCACGAGGCTCTGCGCGTCGATGTCGCGCAGCCGCCCCTTCGGGCCGCGCAGCCGCACGGTCACCTCGTCGACGTCGTGTTGGATGACCGCCAGGTTGTCGGGCAGGGCGGCCAGGCGCACGGGCACGCGCTCGATGGTCTTGTCCTCGTGCTTCTCGGCGACCTCGAGGATGACGTCGACGGTGGGGCGCGCGGGGAAGATGGGCACGGCGCCGAAGTCGGGGGTGGGCAGCTCGCGCTGGAGGTGCACCGTGCGGCGCAGCCGCTCGCGCAGGCCCTCCACCGAGATCGGCTCCGTGGGGATGGTGCTGAGGCTCTGGAGCAGGCGGAAGGGGCCTCGCACCCTGACCTTTTGTGGGAACACGGTGTGCCGCAGGTCGAGGCCGGGGGCTGGCGAGCCGTCGACCTCCACCTGCACCGTCAGCTCCTTCTCCGTCATCCGGTTGAGGGTCATGGTGACCGCGGGGGGCACGGCGCCGACGAAGCGCACGTCGGCGAGCAGCGGCGACGAGCGCTGTGCGTCGATCACGGCGCGGATGTTCGCCCCGCCCAGCCGCACGCTGTGGTTGAGCGCCTGGCCCACCTCGACGGCGACGCCCTCGAGGTTGATCTCCGCCACCAGCCCGCGCTCCTCCAGCACGTCGAGACGCCCCCTTGGGCCGCTGAGGGTGATGCCCACCTCGCGGATGTCGGACGACAGGAGCGCCACGTCGGCGGGAAGGTCGATGATGCGGACCGGCACCCTGGGGTAGCGGCGCTCCTCGAGTCCCTCGGTGGCGAGATAGTACCAGGTGATCACCGCCAGCACCACCGCGGCGATCTTCAGGTCGATGTCGTGCAGCGCTCGCCCGAAGAACTTGCGCATGGCACACTGTCCACGTCACGAGGGGGTTGGCGTGTAAAGGCTCCGCAGGATCATCCGCAGCCCCTCGGGGTCGAGGTCGCGGGTCATTTGCCCCTTGAGCGCGATGGCCACCCCGCCAGTCTCCTCGGAGATGACGATCGCCAGGGCGTCGCTGTCCTCGGTCACCCCGATCGCCGCACGGTGCCGCGTGCCCAGCCCGCTGCCCACGTCGACGTTCTCGGTCAGCGGGAACAGGCAGCCGGCGGCCACCACGCGGTCGCCCTGGAGGATCGCCGCGCCGTCGTGGAGCGGCGTCCTGGGGTGGAAGATGGTCACGAGCAGGGAGCTCGACACTTCGGCGTCGAGCCGCACCCCGCCCTCGGCGTAGCTTCGCAGGCCCACCTCGCGCTCGATGGCGATCAGCGCGCCCACCTTCTCGCGGCTCAGCGTGGCCACCGCGTCGATGATCTGGTTCGTCACCTCCTTGTGCGACCGAGCGAAGAAGCCGAACAGCGGGCTCTGCCCCAGCCGCACCAGCGCGCGCCGCACCTCGGGCTGGAAGATCACCAGCAGCGCGAAGCTGAAGATCGCGACCGCCTCCGTCGCGATCGTCCCGATCACGTTCAGATCCAGGAAGCGTGCCAGAAACAGCACCCCGATCAGGCCCACCACCACCACCACGCCCAGGCCCTTGAGGATGCCCGCCCCGCGAGTGCCGCGCAGGAACTTCAGCACGGCGTAGAACACCATCGCGAGAACGAGGATCTCGATCCCCGCACGCCAGTATCGAGCCAGGAAGTAGTGCAGAGAGCCCATGGCGCCTGATCTGCTCTTGCCCACCACGCCGTCGCAGCCGCGGTCGCGTGATTATAGCAGATCACGCGGCCCGTTCCAACACCAAGTTCCCCAGCGCGTGCTGCCCCGTTGCGGCGAGCCGGGCGAGCGACTACAATGGGAGAGGCAGCGGGGGCGCGTGTCGAGGAATGCCATGGCGATCAAGGCAGTGGCGCTGCTCTCGGGCGGGCTCGACAGCTCCCTGGCCATCCGGCTGGTGCAGGACCAGGGCGTCGAGGTCGAGGGGCTGCATTTCGTCAGCGTGTTGAACCGCACGGCGCCGGAGCGCTCGTGCCTGCTCACGGAGCTGCGCGTCGGGCGACAGCTCGGCGTGAAGGTGAAGACCGTGAACTTCACGCACGAGCAGTTGGCCATCGCGCAATGTCCCGCCCACGGCTACGGCTCGAACATGAATCCCTGCATCGACTGCCACATGGCCATGCTGCGCCGCGCGGCCGAGCACATGGGCAGGGTGGGGGCCCGGTTCATCGTCAGCGGCGAGGTGGTGGGCCAGCGTCCCATGTCGCAGCGCGGCGCGGTGCTGCGGCAGGTCGACCGCGAGACGGGCCTCGGGGGGCTCATCCTGCGTCCGCTGTCGGCCAGGCTCCTGCCGCCGACGGTGCCGGAGCGGGAGGGCTGGGTGGATCGCGAGCGGCTGCTCGACATCGGGGGACGCTCGCGCAAGCGGCAGCTCGAGCTCGCGAGGCGCTACGGCATCACCGAGCACTCCTCGCCGGCGGGCGGCTGCCTGCTCACCGATCCTGGCTTCGCCGCGAGGCTCCGCGACCTGGCCGAGGCCTCGCCCGGCGGCCTCGATCTCGGCGACGTGCACCTGCTCAAGGTCGGCCGCCACTTCCGCCTCGACCCGACCACCAAGGCGATCGTCGGGCGCAACGAGCGCGAGAACGCCACGGTGCACACCTTCTCGCGTGCCGACGATCTCCTGATGACCACGCGCGACGCCCCCGGCCCCTGCGCCCTGCTCCGAGGGCGGAAGGCCGAGGGCCACGTTCGCACCGCGGCGGCGCTCACCGCCCGCTACTCGAAGCTGCGGGCGCAGCCGTCGGTCGCCATCGCGGTGACCGCGGGGAGGAAGGGACCCGATGGGCAGGCCCGCGTGGTCGACGTGGCGCCCGTGACCGACGCGGTGGCCCAGGGGCTGCGCGTCGAGTAGCCGGCGACGCCTCGGCGGCCGCGGGGGAGGCAGGCCGCCGGCGGGTGCCGGCGGGTGGCGGTGGGCGGAGCGGAGTTTGAATGGCAGCGGTCGATCTGCTATTCTTATCCATAGTGGTGCGTCTGTACCCACCCTCTGCCTGAGCCGAGCTCCGATGACGTCGTCCCCCAGGCTTATGATGGTGTTGGCCCTCGCCGCTGCCTGCGAGTGCGCGGCTGCCGGCGAGGCCCCCGCGCCTGCCGCCTTCGAGTGCGAGCACGCGAAGCGGCTTCGGGGGCCAGCGTGGGTGCGCCGCGACGGGGCTGCGTCGCGGGTGCGATGCGTCGAGCTGATGGGCGAGCGCGCGTCCGCGCTCCTCGAGGTGCGGGTGCGGCAGGGCGCCGAGTACACCGCCTGGGCGCGGGCCCGGTCGGCCACAGGCGAGCCCGCGGCGGTGTCGCTGCGGATGGCGGGGGCGGAGGACCAGGATCCCCTGAACGCGGCGGTGGACAGCGGGCAATGGGGTTGGGTGCGCCTCGGCCCGCTCCGCCTCCACAAGCCTGGCCTGCACGCGCTGCGGGTCGGCGCCACGGGCACGGTGCGGCTCGACCAACTGCTGCTGAGCCTGGAGCCGGGGCACGAGCCCGAGGGCGTGCGCGAGTCCTCGGCGAGCCGGCGCTTCGCCGAGCCCGAGATCTACCGCGCCGACGACTTCATGCGGTCGAAGCGCGAGGCAGGCCCGTGGGAGACGGTCAGCGGCAAGTGGGTGATCCAGGAGCTGAAGGTTCGCGACGACCTGGGGCGTCGCACGGGGCGCCACTTCGACCCGACCCGCAGCGCCAACGCGTTCTCCTACATCGGCACGGGCACACAGGCCGCCCCGGCGCTCGCGATCACCGGCTATCCGTCCTGGCGCAACTACAGCTTCGAGGCCGCCGTCCGCTCCCCGCACGGCGGCGTGTTCGGCCTGGCGATCCTCCGCCAGGACGCCGACAACTACTACCTGCTCCGCTGCGACCTGCCCGGCCGCGAGCTCGAGCTCATCCGCTGCCTCGACGGCATCTGCGATCGCCTGGCCTGCCGCCGCGGCGCCCTGCGCGCCAATCAGTGGTACCACCTCCGCCTCGCTGCCTGCGACGGCGAGCTGTCGGTGCACATCGACGGACGGCCCGTGCTCGAGGCCGTCGACCACACGTTCCTGAGCGGCCAGCCCGGCCTGTGGTCGGCCGACGAGCAGGGAGCGTACTTCGACGACGTGCTCCTGCGCGGCTACCACACCGTGGTCGAGCGCTTCGGCGACGGCGCGGCCTCGGGCTGGGAGCCGCTGGGCAAGTGGCGTGCCGTGGGCGGCGGCGTGGTGGGCGTGGGCACGCTGCTGTACCGCGAGCCGTTCGGCGACTTCGAGGTCGTTGCGAGCCTGGGGGCCGGCTCGGGCGAGGCAGGGCTGGCCTTCGACTGGCGCGACGAGGCCCACCACGCGCTGCTCGTGGTGCGCCGCGACCCACGGCGCGTCGAGCTGCGCGAGGTGGCCGACGGCAAGGCGACCCTCCTCGACGCCACCCCCCTCCCGCCGGCCGAGGGGCCTGGGCAGGAGCTGCGCCTGACCCAGGCCGGCGGTCGCGTGCGCGCCTGGGTGGGCGATCGGCTGGTCGCGGGCGCGTGCCGTCCCGCCAGCGGCACGGGCCGCGTGGGGCTGTTCGCCGCGGGCGGCCCCGCACGCTTCGAGCGCGTGGCGCTGGGGCCGGCGCAGAGCCCGCCACCCAACCGCGTGCACAACCGCATCTTCGCCGGCGAGGACACCATGGCCGCCTGGGCCAGCGCCGGCAGCGACTGGCAGCTCACCACCGCCGCGCCCAGGTCCACCGCCTGGCACGAGATCGAGCACTGGGGCGACTGCGCCGTCCGCTACGAGTTCCCCGCCGCCACCGCGCTGCCCGGCAAGCTTGGCTTCGTGGTGCGCGGCGACGGCAAGGCCCCAGGCGCCGGCTACCAGCTCGTCGCACAGCCCCAGCCCAAGGGCCCCCCCACGCTCACCCTGCTGCGCGACGGCAAGCCGGTCGGCACGGCCAAGGCGCCGGCCCCGACCCTTGCGAGCGTGGAGCTGCGGTGGCGCGCGCGGTCGGCCGTGGCCGTGGTGGACGGCAAGCCCCTGCTGTGGCATCGCGCCGCCGCCGCGCCCCCGGGACGGCGCGTGGCCATCTGGAGCGAAGGCTGGCAGCCCGAGCTGGCGAGCACGCACGTCGAGTCCACCAATCTCGTCGACGACTACTTCGAGGCCGCGTCGGTCGACTGGCGCGCCGAGAGCGGCGAATGGCTCATGCAGAATCGCTGGACCTGCTCGCCCCAGTGGTCGTGGCTGGGCGGCAGCTCGCCCGACGCCGCGATGCTGTGGCGCAAGCGGGCCTACCGCGGCGACGTGGCGCTCCACCTGTTCGCCGCCTTCCAGATGAAGAAGCGCCACAGCCGCATCTACCGCCCCGCCGAGCTCAACCTCACCATCTGCGGCGACGGCCGCAACCCCGCCTCCGGCTACACCCTCATCTACGGAGGCTGGCTCAACACCGCCACCGCGCTCCTGCGCCGCGGCAAGGTGGTCGCGCGCACCACCAAGGAGGCGCTCCGCCCTCCTTCGCTCCTCGACACCACCCCCAGCACCAACTTCCTCCACCGCAAGTGGTGGCACATCGCCATCGAGAAGCACGGGCCGAAGGTCTCCTGCTACGTCGACGACCAGCTCGCACTCGAGTACACCGACCCCGAGCCGCTCGACGGCGGCAGCGTGTGCCTGTGGACCTACGACAACTCCGTGATGATCGCCCGGGCCTGGATCGCCTACGAGGCCGAAGGCGCCAGGGACCTGCCGCTGGAGCTTGTGCCCCAGGCGCCCGAGTTGCCGCCGCCGCCCGTCGTCGCGTCGTCCCACGGCGGGGCGGCCCACGACTTCGAGTCGGGCCTCGGCAAGTGGGCTGGCACCCCTGGGAGCTCCACCGTGGGCCTCGAGTCCCGGGGCGACGGCCTGGCGCTCGCCGTGACCAACCCCCGCGCAGGCGGCGCCTTCGAGCTCGCCTTCCCCATCGAGCCCTTCTACGCCATGAAACGCCCCCGCCTGACCTTCGACTACCGCATGCCCCCCGACGCGAAGGTCAATCTCCACGTCAAGGCCCGCGACCGGGTGCACGCCATCCACTTCACCGACCCCCAGGCCTACGTGGCCGGCATCCCCATCCTCGGCCGTATCGACGCCCAGGCCGACGGCGCCTGGCACACTGCCGACGTCGACCTCCGAGCGCTCCTGCTCCGCTGCTACCCCGCCGCCACCGAGCTCCCGGTGCAGGCCATCGCCCTGAGCACCAGGAACAAGCGCGACTACCTGAGCGCGGGCTTCGGCGGCAACGGCGCCGGCGTCACCTACCGGCTCGACAACGTGCGGCTGTGGAGCCCAGGCCCGCCGGAGGCCACCTTCTCGTGGGACCCGAAGCTGGCGGCCAGCTACGTGCTCGATCGCGAGCCTGCCACGGTGCCCGACGACACGGTGGAGCAGGGGAACGCGTGCCGCCGCACCGGCTTGGCCGACGGGGCCTGGTTCTTCCACCTCAAGGCCCGGCGCGCCGACGGCGGGTGGTCGCGGGTGGCACACCGCGCCATCGTGGTCGACGCGACCCGCCCGCTGCTCGCCGCCTCGAGCCCTGCGGGGGGAGCCAAGTCGCCCGCCCACACGGTGACGGTGGACCTGGCGGACGAGAGCGGGATCGACCCCAAGAGCCTGGTGGTGACCCTGCTCGGCAAGCCGCAGGCGGTGCAGGTGGTGCCGTCGGACCCAATGGCCTCCTACACCCTGGCACCCGTGCGGTTCGACCCCGTGCTCAAGCGGCTGTCGGTGAACCTGGCGGCGCTGCCGCTGTCGTTCGACGACGGGGCGCCGATCCGGCTGACGGTGGCGTCGGGCAAGGATTTCCTCGGCCACGCGATGCAGCCGTGCGAGATCAACTGGGTGTACGACCGCGCGGGCGACAAGCAGCCGCCCACGCAGCTTCGCCTGGAGGGCTCGCACCTCGACCTGTGCCGCGACGACTTCGAGACCGGCCTGGGCGAGTGGGCCGCCACCCCCAACTACGCGATCGTCGAGCGCGACACGTCGACCGCCGCCACGGGACGCTACTCGCTGCGCATCCACAACCCCTACTCGGGCGGCCCCTTCTCCGTCACGGCACGGGCCAGCAGCTTCGACGTCGGCCGCTACCCCATCGTGTCGTTCGACTACAAGATGCCGCCCAACGTCCGCACCGACCTGCTGCTCACCATCGACGGCACCGCCTACACCGTGCGCTTCACCGACCCCGCCGGCACCAACTGCATCGGGGCCATCCCCGAGGTCAAGGCCGACGGCCAGTGGCACCACACCGAGTTCAACCTCCACGAGATCGTCGCCTCGGCCATCGCCCACAGCGGCTCCTACATCGTCACCAAGCTCCAGTTCGCCGACACAGGCTTCTACGGCAACGCCGACGGCGTGGAGTACCACCTCGACAACTTCACCATCTCCCCCGCCACCTCCACCAGGCAAACCCCCCTCCAGTGGAAGCTCGCCGCCACCGACCCCAGCGGCATCGGCGCCTGGCAGTACAGCCTCTCCGCCATGCCCGCCGGCATCAAGTGGCACACGGCCAAGAGCCCCACACTGCAATTCCGCAGCCTCGGGGCCGGCATCTTCCACTTCCTCGTGCGAGCCCGCGACGGCGCCGGCAACTGGTCCGAGCCCCTCCGCCGCCAGATCCTCGTCGACGACAAGCCGCCCGCCATCCAGGCCGTCCACCCCAAGCCAGGCGGCCGCGCCGCCAGGTCCCGCATCCAGGTCGCCCTGGCCGACACCCCCGCAGGCATCGACCGCGACAAGACCTCCCTCACCGTCGCCGGCACCACCTACTCCGCCGCCACCGAGGGCGTCACCTACGACGCCCGCACCCAGTCGCTGGTGTGGAACGGCCCCGAGCTGCCCAAGCCGGTCTGTTTCGCCAACGGCCAGAAGGTGGCCGTGAAGCTCTCCTCGCAGGACAACGTGGGCAACGCCGCGACGCGCCAGTGGACCTGGACGATGGACTACGCGCTGGACAAGACCCCGCCGCCCGTGCCCTACGTCACCAGGGTGCCCGGCAAGTCGCTCAGCCGGTCCACCTTCGAGACCAACACGGGCACGTGGGCCGACTACAGCAAGTACGGCAGCGTGTCGCGCGTGGCCACCACGGCCGCCACGGGCCGCTACTCGCTGCGGGTGCGTGCCTTGCGGTCCCGCACCTACTTCGGCGCCTACGCCTACCGCAAAAGCTACAACGCGGCCACCCACCCCATCATCAGCTTCGACTACAAGATCCCGCCAGGCGTGCGGATCAACCTCCACGTGCACGTGGGCTCGTGGAAGACCATCAAGCTCACCAGCACGGCAGCCCGGTATACCCCGGTCGGCGCCGTGCCCCTCACCCCCGACAACAAGTGGCACCACGCCGAGATCGACCTCCTGCGATTCCTCAAGCCCACCACCTCCAGCAAGTCCAAGACCCCGAGGCTCTACGTGCGCTACGTGCTCTTTGCCGACTGGGCCACCCGCTCGGCCCGGGCGGGCACGTGCTACTACATCGACAACTTCGCCATCTCGGCCCCCGAGAACGGGGGGCAGAAGCTCCAGTTCGAGTGGAGCGCCGTCAAGGACGGCACGGGCGTGGCAGGCTACGCCTACACCTTCGGCAAGAGCCCCACCAGCTTGCCCACGGAGCTCAAGGGCACAGGGGTCGCCGCCACCATCGCCAACCCGGGGCCGGGCGCCTGGTTCTTCCACCTCCGCGCGCGCGACGGAGCAGGCAACTGGGGACCCGCCGTCCACTTCCCCGTCACCATCCCCACACGCACCGCCGCCGTCGGCAAGTAGCGCCCCGCCGTCCCCTGGGCGTTTTGCCGTTGACTTACCGATGTGCCCGCGCTACACTCCCTTCAGGGCAAGAGAGGGAGGTGGAGACCCGCCGATGACATACTGCCGATCCCTCATCCTCGTGTGCGGCTGCGCCGCGCTCCTGGCCGCCGTCGCGGCCCCTGCCTACGCCCGCAGCAGCCGCAACCGCTCCAACCGAAGAGGCAACTCGCGAACCGGCCGCTACAGGATCATCGAGGACGACCGCGACGACCGCGACGACAGGCGCAAGAAGCAGCTCGAGGAGAAGAAGAAGAAGGAGGAGGAAGCCAGGAAGCGCGCCGAAGAGCGCAAGAAGAAGCAAGAGGACAAGAAGAAAGCGGCGCAGGCCAAGAAGAAAGAGGCCCAGGACAGGAAGAAAGCACAGCAGCAGAAGACCGCCAGGAAGGCAGCCCCCGCGAGGAAAACCGCCAGGAAGCCCGCGACGGGCGGCCCCGCCAAGAAGAACGGCGAGCAGGCCGACGCCGAAGCCGC
>Ga0180432_10011832_pt1 | contig 10243 bp, 5 predicted proteins | sample SS_ome_10_FD_132414 | JGI IMG/M metagenome (GOLD analysis project Ga0180432, IMG submission 132414) | Hypersaline lake sediment archaeal communities from the Salton Sea, California, USA - SS_1_MS_2 metaG | ecosystem: Environmental > Aquatic > Non-marine Saline and Alkaline > Hypersaline >...
ATACAGATGGTTCGACTGGTGCCGAAGGTAACCGCATGGACAATGAGAGCGAAACTGTTCATCAGTTTTGCCGCCCCTGAGACACCCCCCTGAACGACGAAAGACATCAAACCGCCGTGCGCCTTCATCTGGCGACAGGAAAGTGCATGTTGTGGGTGACTGAGCAAGCCGGGGTAATTGACACGTTCAACCCTTGGATGGCCGCTCAAGTATTCTGCAACCCTCAGTGCATTGTCGCTGTGCCGGATCATTCGGAGGGAAAGCGTTTCGAGATATTGAAGTGTCAGCCATGCATCAAACGGGGGCATAACGGCACCGACAAACTCCGTGGTATTCCACCGGATGTCCTCCACCAGACCTTCAGGACCCACAACAGCGCCACCCAGAACGGTGGCATTGCCGGCGAGGAACTTCGTAATCGATAACAAAATCATGTCTGCACCGAGCGCCAAAGGTTTTTGTAGCGCTGCCGTGGCCGTTGTATTGTCTACCAACAGCGGCACACCATGGTTGTGGGCAATTTCAGCCACGGCCCCGATGTCGGTCACAAACAAACAAGGGTTGCTGGGCGTTTCCACCCAAACGAGTTTGGTATGGGTATCAATCTGCGCTTCCCAGGACTGGGGGTCCACCGGGTCCGAAACAAATCTGAAATCTACATGACATCTTTCGGGAAAAATGGTGGCCGCCTGCTTATATCCTTCCCCGAAAACATTGAGTGAGGTCAAAATGTTGTCACCGGGTCTCGCCATTGTGAAAATCAGATTGAACAACGCCTGCGATCCGGACCCGGCTGTAATACAAGCCTCCCCGCCTTCCAGCGAAGCCAGGCGAGACTCCAAAACGCTATTGGTCGGCGTCTTTGTGCGCCCATATACCGGGCACGGTATCTTACCGAAGGCCTCGTAGGGATAGGTCATGGACTGGACGATGGGCGGAACAAATGACCTGAAATCGTTCGTGCTCTCATGCGGATTGAAGCCCGCATGCAGCGCGCGGGTGTTAAATCCGAAGCGGGCATCCGAACGCAGCGATGTTTCCGTATCCGGATTATACGTCCAGTGGTCCCGCATAAAAAAAAGCTTTTTTCCCGACATACTTCAAACCTCCCCTCACATCCTGTCTTCCGCCCTTTGTAGGATTTCATCTATCTGCGCAATTTTTTCATCCGGCAAGGGTTCGGGCATGTGATTGTCAAGGATATATTTCACTTTGGATTTCGCCCGCTCTCCCATGCTCGTGCCTCCGGCGCTCATCCATTTTTCATAGGTCATTCTGTCGGTAATACCGGGTCGCCAGTTTTCTTGAAAATGGCGAAACGTGTGCTCGTCTCCCAGAAAATGCCCGCCGATTCCAACCCGTTTTATGACTTCCACCGCCAGGTGTTCCCTGTCCACCCGGATTCCTTCCATCATTCGTCTTATCTGACCGATGAATTCGTCACACATCACCAGCAAGTCGAAAGAATACGTCAATCCAAACTCCAGGTATCCCACATCATGAACGAGGTTGGTCCCCATCCATGCCGACATCATGAGATAGGTGGCCGCCTCATTCACTGATTGCTCATCCGCAAGCTTGGCGGCACTGCATCCGCCGAATCCCCACGTGGGCAGATTGTAAAGGCAGCGGCCGATTTGACAGAGACCCGCTTGTGTCATCATCGCTTCGGGCGCAGAATATGTCGGCTGCATGCTGCGCATGTCCATGGGTGACATCCCTCCCCCAAAAACGAACGGTGCGCCGGGATGCTTCAGTTGGTGGATGACAAGCCCCGCCAGAATTTCAGCCGTCGCTTGCGTGATGGCGCCTGCCATGGTTACCGGGCTTGTGGCGCCTGCCATAATGCCCGGCGCATAATTCGTGGGCAATCGGTTCTCAGCCATGAAGAGAAGCTTTTCCATCGCTTCATGGGTGTGGACCAGAGGGGAAGTCGGCTCATCGTACAGGACAAAAATCGGCTTTCTTTTCACCGCTTCGCGGCCGCCTAAAACAACGGCGGCCATGTCGACAAAATCATTTAAAACTTCTTTGCTCGCTGCGGTTACGACTTGTGGTTTGCTTGAATATCGAAGCATTTTTGAGTACTTATGCTGATACTGTGTTTTTTTTTCTATTTCGGCAGCAAGCCCCATAGACATGGTAAAATCAATATTCGGCAGGGCATCAACGATTTTTACGGCATCTTGAACATCCTCCAATAGAAACTCCCTTCTTGCCCCTGTAAAGCTGTCCAGAAGATGCGGGCAATCAGAGCCTGTTCCGAAGTAGACATTTCTCCCTTCGAGAAGCATAGCGGGGCTGCCGTTCCTGTCATAGATTGTAATGCGGGACGGCGCGCTGCTCACCGCTTGTTCCACCAGTGCGGTCGGGATAAACACACGGTTGCCCTCGCTGATATGGGCCCCTCCGCTCTCTAACAGTTGAACCGCCTCTTCATGATGCACCGTCGTTCCCACATCTTCCAAAACCTCGAGTGCACCCGAATGAATGTCCGACATCTGCTCCCGTGTCAGGTATTCGAGGGGCCCCGCACTGAATCTTTTTAAAGTTGAATCCATTTGAATCGTTTCTTTCGTTCCAATGGAATTAAATAGGAATCCTTATAGACAAGTAGCCTTTTTTCGTGCAGTCCTTCAAAAAAAACAAGACCTGCCAAATGATGCTCTCATAACCTACTTCACACCGTTTGCCAAATGATTTTAGCGCACCGTTTGGATATTCCCGGGTCTTGGTCCGGACGGCCTCAGGAAAAATCCTCCCCCTGTGAAACCCGGAGTCCATATTTTGAATAACCCACCCGACCCTCCTGGGTGCCGGTGTCTGCCGGACTTCCGAACGGAACTCACCGGAGTGACACAAATTAGTCTGGGAAATCCTCGCGCTTCTGAGAAAATGGGAGGGATGCGCCGAAAAACGACTTTTCAGGAATGGTCCTCTGTGCTTTAGGCTGCTTCTGAAGTGGGAAGGTGCACCACCGGAGCGAGCTTTTTCAGTTCACCCAACGGAATGTGACACAGTATCCGGTGGCCTTGTTCAGTGACACGCCAGGGGGGAATTTCCCTTTCACAGATCTTACCGCCGTCGGGCAGCATGTCGTGTCGGCGAGGACACCGGGTGTGAAAACGGCAACCGGAAGGTGGATTGAGGGCACTCGGCACGTTGCCGCCCAACCGAATTGATTTCTGTTCCGCATCCGGATCCGGGATGGGGACTGCAGAAAGTAACGCCTCCGTGTATGGGTGATAGGGCGGGGAGTATATGGCTTCGGCCGGACCGATTTCCACAACCTGTCCCAGGTACATGACGGCAATATCATCAGAAAAATAGCGGACCACGCTCAAATCGTGGGCGATGAAGATCATGGAGGAGCCGTAAATCTCCTGAATCTCCAGCAGCAAATTGATGACTGCGGCCTGCACGGAAACATCCAGGGCGGAGACAGGCTCGTCGCAGATAATGAGATCGGGTCGGCTTGCCAAAGCCCTGGCGATACCGACCCGTTGTTTTTCGCCGCCGCTGAGCTGACGCGGCAGTCGATCATAATAGTGAGCGCCCAGGCGAACGGCTTTGAGGATACGGATGACCTCCCCTTTAACCTGATCCTTGGGTACGGTCTTGAACCGTTTGATGGGTCGGGAAATCTGCTTGCCGATTGAGTAGGAAGGGTTGAGGGTTGAATCCGGATTTTGGAATACCATTTGCATCTCTTTAATCAAATTGGTTTCCCGTTCGGACACGGTGTCGGTCACGTCAACCCCCAGGAACTCAACTTCGCCCCCAGTTATAGGTTCCAGGCCGATGATGCCCTTCACAAGCGTTGACTTGCCGCAGCCCGATTCGCCGACAACGCCAAGGGTTCTGCCCTTTGAAACCCTCACGCTCACATCATCAACGGCCTTGACGTATTTCTTCTCCCCCAGGCCAAAAAGACTGACCACGGAACTGGATTGCTGGGGATAATACACTTTCAGGTTATCAAAGCTGAGGAGGTCTTCATCCTTTCTTTCGGCATGATCGGCATCAGGTTCCTTCGCAACAATCGGTTTTTTCTTCCGGGTTCGCTTTCGCTCATCGATTTCCACGGCATAGATGCATCGCGCCACGTGCCCCGGCTCCACTTCCACAAATCCCGGCAGTGCCTCACGGCATGCGTCGGTCGCGTAATCACAACGCGGGGAAAAAATACAGGCATCTTTGGGTCTTTCAGCAGGTGGCGGCACGCGACCGCGGATGGGTTCAAGCACGCACCCGGATTTGGTTTCCCCAAGACGCGGCACGGAAGCCAAAAGTCCCATGGTGTAGGGGTGGGATGGATTGCGAAAAATGTCTCCGACCGGCCCCTTCTCGACCATCTGCCCCGCATACATAACACAGAGCTGATCGCTGACACGGGCCACCACACCGAGATTGTGTGTGATAAAAATATTGGCGGCCTGAAAGTCCTTTTTCAGTTCCTCGATCAAATCCAAAACTGCGGCCTCGACCGTAACATCCAAGGCGGTCGTGGGCTCATCCATGATGAGCAGAGCCGGGTTATTGAGCATGGCCATTGCAATGACCACCCGCTGTTGCTGGCCGCCTGAAATCTGGTGGGCATAACGGAACATCACGTCTTCGGGGTCGGGCATGTTCACTCGCTTGAGCATTTCAAGAGATCGTTCCCAAGCCTCATCTTCTCTGATTTTCCGGTGAAACGTAAGCACCTCGCTGAGCTGCTCACCCAGTCGCACGGAGGGATTCAGCGCCTGCATGGGATCCTGAAAAACCATGGCGATACGGTCGCCTCTGAGCTTCTTGAGCGCTGCCTGTGACCGCCCAACCAGTTCTTCTCCCTGGAAACGAACGCTTCCCCCCACGATTTTACCATTGGGCCCGAGGAAGTTCACAATGCCGTAGGCGATTGTACTTTTTCCGCATCCGGACTCTCCGACCAGTCCGACAGTCTCTCCGGCTTCGACACGAAAGGATACATCCCGCACCGCCTCCACATCCCCTTTGCGCGTCTCGTAGGCAATGCCCAAATGCTCGACTTCAAGAACTGTTCCTGCTTCCATAGATTCCTTTTCGCTCATTTCGGCGCTTTCCGAAATTTGATGGTCACACATGTCTATTTTATGGTTTGCATCATCAAATCACTGATACGGGGCCTCAGGTGACGGATAAATCCCCCTATTGATATCTCATAGACTCCTCCCGCAAGCCGTCGGCCAGAAGGTTTAGCCCCACGACCAGCGAAGCGATGGCAAGAGAGGGCCACAGCGCAGCCCAAGGGCTTCCTTGAAGAATAAATTCTCGGCCCTTCGCCACCATGCTGCCCCAATCCGGTGACGGCGGGGGCAGTCCCAACCCCAAAAACCCCAGCGTACCCATGGCAAAAATGGCATATCCGACGCGCAGCATGGCATCCACAATGATTGGGCCACGCGCGTTCGGAAGAATTTCCACAAACATAATGTACCAGGGATTCTCCCCCCGGGTCTCAGCAGCACGAATGTACTCACGCGTGCGAATATCAAGGGCAAGGCTTCGGACCAACCGCGCGATCCCCGGTGTGCCGACAATCGTGATGGCAATGACGACGTTTACGGCCGAAGCGCCGAGGGCGGTCATGATAATCAGGAATAACAAAATAATCGGTATGGCCATCATTGCGTCCAGCAACCGCATGACGATCTCGTCGATCCACCCGCCATAGTACCCGCTCAGAAGGCCCAACGTGGTGCCCACCAGCAAGGCGACAAAAACGCCCCAGAGAGCGGTGCCTCCCGGTATCCAAAATCTCTCGGACATGGGTAGGATGACCAAAACCACCCGTGCGCCGTAAATCAGACGAGACCAGAGATCTCTTCCCAGTTCATCCGTGCCCAGTATGTGCGCCGCGGATGGTCCCTGGTTGGGGGCCTTCCAATCCTGTTCCAGAGGGGTATAGCGTGTCAAAAAAGGCGCAAACACGGCAACAAAGACCCAGAACAAAACAATGGCCAAACCAATTACGGCAATCCTGGATGACAAAAGGACAGAAAAACCCTCCCAGATTCGTCTGAAAACAGAGGTCCGAACGACGACATCCGTGTCCAACGTTGCTTCTTCAGTAACTGCCATACCTGCTCCCCCGGGAAGTATCTAGAGTCTGGGATTGTAAGTGATCCGCAACATGCGAAAGGATTTTAAGTTTGCCTTTTGGTGACCCCTGAACAATCATCTCTGTCCAGGAACCCCTCTCAAGCCAACCGAAAACGGAGCACGCCCCAGAAGAATCCATGATCGCCGATCACTGGACAGGAATTGGGTTGTGCCCGAGGCTTGCATCGGGATTAGGTATATCGGATCCTCGGATTCAGGAACGTATAAAGGATGTCTGCAAACAGCTGGGTGCCCACCGCCACCATCACGAGAATCATGGCGCCGGCTTCCAGCGCATTGATGTCCTTGTAAAGGGCGGAGTCCAGCAAATACTTGCCCAGGCCCGGATACCCGAAAACAACCTCCACGATCACGACGCCGCCCATCAGCCAGTTGACATGCAACATAATCACGGTAATGGGCGCCATCAGGGCATTTCGGACGGCATGCTTGATGACGATACGCCAATAAGGCAAGCCCTTCAGATGGGCCGTTCGGATATAGGGGGAACGCATTACCTCTACCATGCTGGCCCGTGTGATGCGCAGCACATAACCCAACTCAATGAGGGTTAACGTTAACACCGGCAAGATCAGCATGTCCGGCCGACTCCACGGGGCCTCTTCTCCAAATACGGTCGCGCCCGGCACCAAGCCCCACCAAACGGCTACAATCAAGATCAGAAAAATACCGGTGGCAAACTCCGGGATGACGGAAAACATCATGCCACCCACCGACAGCACCCTATCCCGAAGGCTCCCCTCTTTGAGCCCGGCCAACAAACCCAAAACCAGCGCCAGCGGCATCACAATCACGAACGCAATACCGGCAAGCACCAGGGTGTTCCGTAAACGCACATAGAGGCTGTTTCCCACCGGTCGACCCGTCCGGAGCGAAATACCCGGATCCCCCCGAATGAATCCCTTTTTCAGTGGGATATACTCGACCGGGCCGCCCGAAGTCTCCTTCCAGCCCGAGCCCATGATAAACGTCCAGACCCTACGGTCGGTGCCCTTCTCCCATTTCACCGCGTGGTTGTCATTGTCCAACCCCCAAAAAATGGAAACGCCCTGTTCATCGGTCGTCCAGCGGTCATTGTCTTTTTCCGTCGTCTTTGTGCCGTCTTCCTGCCGAACTTCAGCGATGAGGTCGTCGCCGGACAGCTTCCAGCGCACCAGCCGGCCGTCCTCCCGAACCGCCCACCATTCCACAAAGCCTTGTTCGGTTAAAATTTGTTTTAACGGTCTGTTGATCTTCTTCGAAGCCTGCCAGTCCGAGCCCACAAGCCAGTACAGGTAGCGAACCCAGACCGGTTTGTCCAGGCCGAGCTGGGCCAGAAAAGAGGCTTCCTGCTCCGGTGTCACAAAGGCGCCGAGGATATTGCGAGCCACGTTCCCCGGAGATGCCTCCGTAATCACAAAAACGGCCATCGAGACCAGTATCATGGTCAATAAAAGCAGAAATACACGCCGAACAATAAATTTTCCCATGCGTTTCCCACCTGAGTCAGGAAATCGACGGACCGGAATCCACCGGTCCGCCAAGCGTGTCCCGTAAAGCTTGCGTTAGGCTTCCAGCCAGGCTTCATTGAACAAGAAGATCAAATTCGGATGGGCCTCTATGTTTTTGAGCCGCTTGTTCGCGCACATCCAGGTGTTCATCCAGTATGCAATGCCGATGGGTCCTCGGTTCATTTGGATTTCTTCAATTTTGCAGAAGATTTTGCGTCGCTTCTCAACATCCAGGGTCCCGCTGGCCTCGCCAAGCAGTTGGAGAAATTCCTTGTCCACCCACCGCGTCTCATTCCACGCTACGGGGGCTCCCTGATCGTCGGCCGTGTAACCCAGTTTGAGAATTTGCGTTCCCAAAGGACGATGTGTCCAAGGAGTGACGCCCAGGTCGACTTCCGTCCATTTCTCCCAGTACTGACTGGTGGGCATGGTCTGGATGTTGATCCGAATGCCGGCCGGCGCCGCATCCTGTTTGAGTACCTCGGCATATCGCACCACATCGGTCCACTCGGAGCCAACGGCAATATTCACATCAATGCCGTCGGCATACCCGGCCTCGGCCAGGAGCTTCTTGGCCTTGTCCGGCTGGTACGCTGGGACCGGCTTCTTGCAATACTCGGGGTGCTTCGGATAGACGTGCACGTCTTGACCCTGCAAACCTTCACCCTGGTACGCCAGCGCCAGGATCTTTTCCCGGTTCTGGCAGAGTTTCAGGGCCATGCGGACCCGGTTATCGCTCCAAGGTTTCATGTCCACCCGCATGCGGAGCACCCGGGTCGTTCCTGTCGCAACAGGAAGCACGTTGATATGCTTATCATTCTGAACCGCCTTCATAATCTGGGGGCCTGGATTGTCGGAGGCGTCCACCAAATCGATCTCTGCGGATTTAAGGGCCGCGATCTGCGGGGACAGCTCGCCGCCCATATCGATAAAGCGAATCTCATCGATGTAGGGGAGCGGCTTACCGTCATAGCCTTTCTGCCAGTAGTCCTTGCGGCGTTTGACCACACAGATCTCACCTTCCTCATAGGTTTCCAGTGTAAAAGGGCCGGTGCCGTGAGGGGCTTTCTTCATATCGCCCTCGAAGGTGCGGTGGTTTAGAACCTGGGCCGTGTATTGAAAAAAGTCCTCGGGAAGCGAAATCTCAGGCCGTTTGAGATGGAGTTTGAACTGGTGGTCGTTGACCTTCTCGATGCCTGTGGGATCCAGGTAGGCGCCCACAAGACCAAGGAGGGAGGATTTCACATCCTGATTCAACCACTGTTGAATGGTGAAGATACAGTCATCGGCCGTAAAGGGATCGCCGTTGTTGAACTTGACCCCTTTGCGCACATTCCATGTCCATGTCTTCAGATCTTCGCTGGCAGACCAACTCTCGCACAGATAGGGATGGGTGACATTGTCGGGGCCGGTCAGCGTCATGTACTCGAAGACCATGCGCATAGAATTAGAAGGCATCAGCCATGAGTACCGAGCAGGATGGTCGATTTTTTGGACCTGCTGGGAAACTTTAAGAATGCCGCCACGCTGAATGTTTGCGGCGAAAACTTTTCTTGGCCAGGTAACGCCTATCATTTGGCCGGCTGCCGCCGCCGACATGCCGAGCAATGTGGCGTACCTCAAAAACTCACGCCGGCTCAGTTTACCCTTATCCAAGTCCTCCTTAAGTTCGTGAACAGCCGGGTGCACTTTTTCGTCTTTCTTCATTTCGGGTTCCTCCTTTCAGTTCTCCGGTTATCAAAAAAAATGCCTCCGCTACCCTAGCTGGAGGCACGAGCCCAATTCATTATCATTTAAGCAAAATGAAAATGAACACACATCACCGATCAAAATTTCGGTTTGAAGATATTGAGATTTTGTTTTTCTTTTACAGATAACGTATACTACCTTCTTAATGACTTCCGGTTTAAGGGTGATGTTTCCAAGCTTGCCTGTCCTGCTCAGCATTTACGAATTTTTTTATTAAAACTGATTGAGAATCATCTGTCAAGGCCCTTCCGCATATTCTATGACGCCTGCACGAAAACCGGCAAAATCCTTTTTTAAAATCCCTTTTCGTAAAGGAGGATTTCGCAAGATTCGGTTAAAGTAAACTATGTGCATGAAATTCACCTGCCCGAGTTCTTTGGTTGACACGCAAAGATTCGTGTGGCAGCTTTCCCGATAAAACGAGAGTGGGGATTGGGTCTCCGAAAAACCCCGGGAAACTGCAGATTGCTCATCGCAAACCCATACCGCATTATGACACTGCTCGATGCCGCTTAAATCCCGCAGAGAGGTGCTGACATGATAAACTCAGGCGCGATGGAGAAAAGATCCGTATATTTGAAGATTCTGAGCGACGACCAGATATGGGAAATCAGGCGGGCAGCGTTCGACGTGATGCAAAACGTCGGGTTCAAGGTCCTTCATCCAGGGGCTCGAAAGATGCTCAAGCAGGCCGGCGCCATCGTAACGGATGCATTGGTCAAGGTTCCCGAATTCATCGTCGAGGAATGCGTCCGCACTGCACCAAAAGGATGGACGATTTTTGACAGAGATGGCAATCGCGCCCTGGAGGTGGAAGGCCGCAAAAGCTATTACGGCACCTCCACGGCGAGCCCGAA
>Ga0180432_10011833_pt1 | contig 10242 bp, 7 predicted proteins | sample SS_ome_10_FD_132414 | JGI IMG/M metagenome (GOLD analysis project Ga0180432, IMG submission 132414) | Hypersaline lake sediment archaeal communities from the Salton Sea, California, USA - SS_1_MS_2 metaG | ecosystem: Environmental > Aquatic > Non-marine Saline and Alkaline > Hypersaline >...
ACGATGGGGGGACCAGACCGAAGCCGCGACACGGCTCGCTCTCGCCGCACAGGGCGAGGGCGCATGGCCCCCGGCTGACAGCTAGGAAGGCGACGAGACGATGAGCGAAGCAGAGCTGCACCGTAAAATCACGCACGACGTCAACACCACGATGGAGACGAAGATCTCCGAGCTGCGCGCGCTACAAGCCGAGGCCGACGCACGTCAGCAACGGGAAGCCGCTGAGCGGAAGAAGGCGCAGGAGGAGAAGCTCGATGCGTTGCTCCAGCTCCAGGTCGATCAGGCGGAGCAGCAAAAGCAGCGACAGGTGCTCCTGAACCGCTTACTCGCCACGCTCGTCACGGTCGTCACCGCAGCCGCGGGCGGGGGCGTCTACCTCGGTGTCCGCCGCCACGACCAGAACCCGCAGGACGCCGCCGACACGGTGAAGATGACGAAGGCCGTGGAGGAGCAGGGGCAGGGCATCGAGAAGCGCATCGAGCTGAACGAGAAGAAGGTCGAGCGCCTGAAGGACGTGGCGCTGGAGCAGCAAGTCCAGCTCTCCGACTCGACCGAATACATCATCCAGAAGATCGACGCGGCGCACCCCCGCTCGCCCGACATCGCCTCGCCCGAGGCCGAGTCGGTGGAGAAGGCGAAGAAGAAGGCAGCCGCCATCAAGCGCTCGAAGGAACGCGAGAGCAAGGAGCTGTTCGAGGAGAACGTGGACCCGTTCGCGGGCCTGGATGACGCCGGCTGAGCCCGTGGTAGGATCGGCGACGTGCCAGGATTCAAACTCATCCCCGTGGGGGAGATGCAGGGCCGCGTTGCGGTCGAGGTAGACGTCAGCCAGGTCGATCTCGACGATGACGTGGACCTCACCCAGCATGTTCTCCGAGCGCTCGTCCCCGGTGCCGCAGCGATCGAGCTGACGAACGCCCCCTGGGGAGCGAACCAGCTCGACCGTGCGCTCATGATGCTCCAGGCCGATGGCCGCACGAGCGAGCTGGAGGTCTGGGCGTACCGTCCGGTGACCGAGACGCGCTGGGCCAGCGTCCCGGTCTGGTGGGTGTTCGATGCGTCCTCGTTGTTCGCCAGCGGCATCGAGGCGCCCGCGCTCGTGGACGCCATCAACGTGCTGCCCTTCCTCCCCGAGCCCGCCGAGGTAGTGCTGAAAGGTGCGCACGAGCAGGCGATCTCCCACGTCCTGCTCGATGAGCTGGCGACCCGGCTCGACCCTGGGATCTCGTGGCTCTACCTCGACCCGCAGACGAAGGCGTGGGAGACGGCGAAGCGGGAGGTGGCTCGGTGTGCTACCCCCTGGGGACTGCGAGAGCTGCGATGAGATCGGCGAGTCCAGCGAAACGGCGCAAGCCATGGGAGGACATCACCCCGCTCCAGTACGAGCAGGGATGGAACCTCGTCTCGACCGGGCACACCATGCAGCAGGTCATGGCGGCGACCGGCCTGACGAAGCCGCAGCTCGTCTGGCTCACGAAGGTCGGCGACGACTCGCGTGGGATGCCGAGCTACCACCAGCGCATCGCGAAGCAGTCGGCAACCATCCGAGCGCGAGCGCAAGAGGCCGCCGAGGAGGTGGGCGTGGGCGCCATCCAATCGCTGCGGAAGAGCGTCGAGATCACGAACGTCTCGCAGGACTTCGCCAAGGCGATCATCACCGCCCACATGAAGCTCCGCGTCGCGCCGGTCATGCAGAAGATCAAGGCCGGGCAGGCGACCGACGAAGATCTGACCGACCTCGCGCTGCCGAAGGGCTGCCGCGAGACGCTGAAGATGCTCCGCCCCTACACGGACTTCTCCGCGACGGCCCAGGCGTTCCGTACCGTGTTCGACTCGCCGCACCAGAAGCGCGACCCGATGAGCCAGCTCCCGAAGGAGGTGAAGCTGGACCTGTCGGGCGAGTCGATGATCCCAGCGACCGTCGCCATCATCGAGGAGATGGACAAGGGCGAGGTGGGGCACGACCTGCTCGATGACCTCATGCCCGCATACAAGGGATGGACCGCCGAAGAGATCGAGCGCTACCTGGAGACGGGCATCATGCCCGCGCGCGAGTACGGCGACGACGAAGAACCCGAGCAGAAAGCCATCGACGTGTCGAGCAACGACTCGACGGAAGGAGCATCACCGTGAAAGCACTCAAGGATCTGGGCCAGAGCAAGAAGGCCATCGTCTACGTCATCACCGCTGTCGTCATGGCCGGTGTCCTGTTCAGCGGCATCGACCCCGACGCCGCCGAGTCGTTCCTCGACAAGCTCTACAAGCTGGCGATGGCGTACCTGGGCGGCCAGGGCCTCGCCGACCTGGGACGCTACGCGGGGGAAGCCTACGCGAGCGGCAAGAAGGCGCTCGACACCCGCAAGCCCGGCCGCGAGGTCACGGTGGGTGAGCTGGCCGAGGCCGCGAAGGACGTGACCGAAAAGGCCACGGACGTCATCGAGCGCGTCGAGGCGAACGCCGACTCCGACGACGACGAGGAGGGCAAGGGGGAATGAGCCGCGACACCAACCCGAAGGACGTTGGGCTGCTGACGGCGGGCTACGGCTCGCTGTCGAGCACGTCCAACTACCTCGCCACGCTCGCCATCGACTTCGACGATGAGGCGGCGCAGGAGCACGTCGCAGCGCTCGCGGCGATGCTCTACGAGGAGGGCAATCAGCTACGGGCGATGGCCGCCCAGAAGCTCCAGGCGCTCCAGGAAAACTGGGACAAGGAGGACGGCGAGAGCGAGGACGTCTCGCACGACTTCCTCTACGCGGTCTACGACCAGCGCAACATCGACGACCGGGGGGAGGACGCCATCAAGTGGTACAACCCCTTCACCGACATCGGCGACACGACGGGCAGCACTCGACGCACGAAGAAGCGAGGGATCTGCTTCCACCACACCGCCGTGAAGGGCGGCTTCGGAACGCACGAAGCACGGCGCGACGACTGGCGCTCGCTCGGTGCGATCGACTGGTCGCCCATCGTCACGATGGCGAACAGGGTAGACCGCGAGACGGCGTGGCCCGTCGAGGCCGAGGGCAAGGTCTGGGACGTGATGAACGACCCCGACCGCTTCGATGCGTGGGTCCGAGCGATGGCGCTCGCCGATCGGTATCGCGGCTACAAGCCAGGGCAGTACAACACGGGCGTCCCGTATCACGTCGTGTCGGGGGCCAACAGCGTCCTCTACCTCAACCTCCCCTTCGACTGGGTGACGTGGCATGGCAACGGGTCGAACACGCACTACCTCGGCTTCGGTTGGGATGCGCACAGCGGCCACGACTCGTTCAACCCCGACGACATGCTCCGCGACATCATCCACGTCGCCGAGCTGGGGAGGAGCGAGGGGCACTTCGCTGACGGGCTGGAGTTCACCGGGCACTGCGCCTGGACGAACAAACCGACCGACCCCGGCAAGGAGTTCGTGGAGTTCCTGTGCGACGTGGCTGCGCCCGCCGTGGGTGCGACCATCGACCTCGACTTCAAGGCGAAGTCCTCCTACAAGTCGTTCCGCGAAGTACTCGCCGCGTGATCGTCCAGGGCACAGAGGAGGAGCGCATTGACCAGGAGGAGCGGCTTCGGCTGCATCTCCGAAAGCGCATCCTGCAAGCGCGCCAGGACTCGTGCGCCTTCATCCAGACGATCGGCCGCCAGGAGGGCGACAAACCGATTCGGATGGGTGCGGTGCATGAGGACTGGCAGCGCTCGCTGGACGCCCACGATCGCGTCGTCCTCTTTGCCCCGGTCGGTCACGGTAAGTCGAGCCAGATCACACGCTGGCGCCTGCTCTACGAGATGGGTCGCAACCCGAACATCCGCATCGGGGTCATCTCGGTCAGCAAGAGCGGCGTGCCCACGAAGTTCCTGTCCGCGATCAAGGCGGACATCGACCGCAACAAGTGGCTCCGCCTCGTGTTCCCGAAGCTCCGACCGAGCACGACCGGCCAGCGGATGTGGGGCGAGAAGGGCATCATCATCGAGCGCTCCGACAACGTGCCCGACCCGACCATCCAGATGTTCGGGCTCTACGGCAAGATCCTCGGCTCGCGTCTCGACCTCATCGTCATCGACGACATCTGCAACATGGAGAACACGCTGACCGAGCACTCCCGCGAGAAGATGTGGGAGTGGGTCAGCGGCGAGGTGCTCTCGCGTCTGCCTCGCAAGGGCGGGCGCGTCTGGGCGGTGGGGCACGTCTGGCACCGCGAGGACGTGCTGCACCGTCTCGCTCGCATCTCGACGTACAACTCGAAGACCTACTCCGCCTTCGTCCGCAACCCCGAGACGGGCGAGGAGGAGCCGCTCATCCCCGAGCTGTGGAACATCGACCGGCTGCGCGAGCGCGAGGCAGAGCTGGGCCGGCTCGCGCCGTACATGCTCCGAAACGTGATCCCGATGTACGACGACGCCCGCATCAAGCAGGCGTGGGTCGAGCGATGCCTGGAGCGCGGTCGGGGTAGAAAACTTGCGCGCGAGTGGAACCCGGCCGACTCGCCGACGTTCACCGGCGTGGACCTCTCGGTGGCGAGCGGTAAGTCAGGCGACCTCGCCTGCATCTTCACGATCACCATCCTGCCCGATGGGTCGCGTCTGCTGCTCGACGTGCGCTCCGGTCGGTGGACTGGCCCGCGCATCCTCGACGAGCTGATCGACGTCTACCGCCGATACGGCTCGATCATCATGGTCGAGTCGAACGCGGCGCAGGACTACCTCGCCCAGTTCGCTGGCGAGCTGACCGCCCTGCCGCTGAAGAAGCACTACACGGGCGTGAACAAGCGCGACTGGCAGTGGGGCATCGAGTCGCTCGGGACCGAGTTCCAGCAGGGCAAGTGGATCATCCCGTGCGATCAGGACATGGTTCCGGTTGAGGAGGTCGCTGCCTGGATTCGAGAGGCCACGAGCTACGTCCCGACCGAACACACCGGCGACAGGCTCATGGCTTCGTGGATCGCCCGCGAGGCCGCCCGCTCCGCCGGCTACGGACACGGGGCCTGGAGCGCCCAGGATGACGCTGCGTTCTTCGACATCGACACCCTCTCGCGCTGACTGGTAGGCTAGACGGCATGGCTCAGGGAAGCGCACCGATGAAAGCGGGAGCCCGCCGCACCGCCGAGCAGCAAGCCGCTGCCGAGGGCGGCTCGGTCCTGTTTCAGCGGGACTTCCTCAACGCGATGCGCGTGCTGGGGCTGGAGGGCAACGACCGCTGCATGATGCTCAAGCAGTGCTCGTCGTTCTACGAGGGCACCCAACACGACCACCACGGCAGCGACTGGACCGGCATCCCCCGCGACCCCGGCGTGGGCTACATGCACGAGAGGCTGCGACCGCAGGGCTTCGTTCCGGTCAACTCGGTCCCGCACGCCTACCGCAAGCCCGACGCCCCTGTCCCCCTGGGTCGCCAGGTCGTCTCGCGCTTCACCGAGATGCTCACCGGCGAGGGGCGCCGTCCCGCGTTGCGCTGCTGGTCGAGCGTCGAGACGCAGGACTTCCTGGAGGCCGCGTTCAAGTGCGCCTCCCTATGGGACGTGCTCTCGCAGGCCCGTGACATCGCGGGCTCGTGCGGTTCGTCTGCCATCGTCCTCGGGCTGACCGGCGGCTACATCGAGGCCGAGGTGCTGCATCCGAAGGACTGCTGGGTGGCGGAGTGGTGCAACGACCACCCCGGCTGGATGCCGAAGGTCGTGGTGCATCAGGTGCGGGTCGAGAAGGTCACGATGGAAGTCGATGACGACCAGAGCGGACTCCCGCCGCAGCACCAGCGCAAGGAGAAGGGCCGGCTCGTCACGAAGCAGTACTGGCGGACGCGGGCGTGGACCGACGAGCACGTCATCTACTACGAGGACGTCCCCTGCGACGACGTGCCTGAAGATGGCATCCCGGTCGCGGCGGACGGGGTGAAGGAGCACGGCTTCGGCTCGTGCCCTGTCGTCTGGCACCAGAACACGCGACGCACCGACTGCCCCGATGGTGACCCCGACTGCGCGGGGGCGTTCCCGCTGCTCGACAAGCTCGACCGCCTCCAGAGCCAGGTCTACAAGGCGGCCATCGCCAACGTCGATCCGTCGCTCGTCATCAAGCAGACGCGGCAGGCTCGACGACGGAACAACGTGATCCAGAAGGGCTCGTCCGGTGTCATCGGGCTCGACCCCGAGGGCGAGGCGAAGTACCTGGAGATGCAGGGCACGTCCGTGGAGGTCGGCCTGAAGGGCGTCGAGCGGATGACGATGACGGTCCTCCAGACCGTCGAGTGCGTCGTCATCCACCCCGACACCGCGAAGGCGTACCAGAGCGGCGAGGCGCTCCAGATCCTTTGGCGCTCGATGGAGAGCAAGGCGAACCGCCTGCGGGTCACGCTGGGGCACACCATCCAGGAGATCGGCTACAAGCTGCTCGCCGCTGCGAAGCACCACGGCGTGGCGAACAGCGAGAAGGTCGGCACGGACGAGGACGCGAAAGGCATCCTGCTTCCGCCGCGTCGCGTGGTCGAAGACCCCGATGACGATCTGCCCGAGGACATGGACCCGGAGGAGCGCGCCCAGGCGATGCTCACCGCGCCGGCCGAGCCCGAGGTCAAGTTCGAGGCGCACAAGCCCGGCCCGCCGAACACCTACGTGGACCTGGAATGGCCGCCCTACTGGACGCCGACCGCAGCCCAGGTCGCCCAGATGGCGCAGGGCCTGTCGGTGGCCTCGACGCAGAAGCAGGTCATCTCGGCCGAGACGGCCATCCGCACGTTCGCCCAGATGCTCGGCAACGACGGCGATGAGGAGATCCGCCGCGTCGCCATCGAGAAGGCCAAGGGCCAGAAGTCGTTTCTCGATGGCCTCGGCGACCTGGCCGGCTGGGGCATGGACGAGGACGACGACGACGCCTTCCCAGAGCCCGCTGAGCCGCCCGAGGACGACGAGGACGACGACGAGGGGGCAACCCCCGACGATGACGACGAGGCGGCTCAGAGCGGCTCGTAGGGGGCGCTGAGCGGTGGCCAAGAGCAAGAGCTACGGCGGCTTCGTCCTGGACGACCAGGGCCGCGTCCTACTTCGTGAGCCAACTAACCATTTCGGCGGCTACGTGTGGACGCTCCCGAAGGGCGGGATCGACGAGGGCGAGACGCCCGCCGAGGCCGCGCTGCGCGAGGTGCTGGAGGAGACGGGCTGGAAGGCCGAGGTCGTCTCGAAGATCCCCGGCACGTTCGAGGGCCAGACCACCGATACCGAGTTCTTCCTCATGCGGGCCGTGTCGGACACGGGCAAGCACGACTGGGAGACGCACAAGCTGAAGTGGGCCGAGCCCGACGAGGCCGTCCAGCTCGTCTCGCAGACGAAGACCCTCTCGGGCCGCGAGCGCGATCTCAAGGTTCTCCGCACCAGCTACCAGCACATCGCCGACGAGCAGGCCAAGGCCGTGGACGCGATGCCCGATGGCCCCGCCAAGACGAAGGCGATGAAGGCCGCGGTGAAGGCCCAGGTCGCCGCCGACAAGGTGGCGAAGTCGGTGGGGGTAGAGCTGAAGAACGTCGCTGCCGAGCGGGCGGCGAAGAAGGCCGCGGCGAAGAAGGCAAAGACCACCACGAAGGTGAAGGCGGCGCTCGGTGGCGGCAAGAAGCTCCCGAAGCCCAAGACCCCGAAGCTGAAGATGATGGTCGGCCCGCCAGGGTCGAAGAAGGCGGGCAGCGGTGGAGTCATCGGCGACCTCATGGAAGCCCAGACGCGCTCGGTCAAGACCGCAACGGCGAAGGCCCAGACGCGAGCGCTCGCCCTGACCATCGAGCGGCTCCGTGAGGTGCGTGCCGAGCTGGAAGTGATGGAGCTGGGCTCGTGGGGCTACGCCGAGCGCACCGCCGTGATGCGGCGCCTCCAGGCCGCTGTGTCGCAGCTATCGAAGGGGCAGGTGGACTTGCTGAAAGAGGGCCTCGCCGACACGGCGCGAGTGTCCGCCCGCGACGCCGCGACCTGGCTGCGAGCGCTCGACCAGCAATACCTCGGCATCGCTCGCCCGCTGCGGTTCGACGCGCTGACGTGGATCGACGACCAGGCGAACCAGCTCTCGAAGGTGCGCCTCCAGACCTACGCGCAGTCGTTCGCTCGGTACGGGGCCTCGACCGTACAGACGATCGAGAACGAGATCGCCAAGACCATCCTGACCGGCGAGCCCTGGACGAAGGCGCGGCCGAAGGTGATGGCGGCGATGAAGCACGCGGTGGGCGACAACCAGTGGATGGTCGATCGCGTGCTGCGAACGGAGACGAGCGCCGCGTACAACTCGATGCAGCTCAACGCGCTGATCGAGGAGGACGACGATGACGAGCCGATGCTAAAGCGCCTCGTCGCCACGTTCGACTCCCGCACCGGGCGAGACTCCGCGGCGCTCCACGGGCAGACCGTCCCGGTCAAAGACCCGTTCTTCGATCCCTACTTCGGCAAGCAGTACATGGCCCCGCCGAACCGCCCGCACGACCGCGAGATCGTGGTGGGATGGCGAGCGAGCTACGGCGAGGATTTCGAGGGCGGCGACAAGGGCTACATCGTGGACACCGCGACGCCGACCGATGATGCCGCGTTCGTGATCCCCGGTGCCGATGCGGCGCGCGCTGAGGGGCCGCTGGCCATCCGCAGGGCGATGCTGTCCGCGAACCTGGTCCAGTACCGCCAGCAGCTCCGAGGAGCGAAGCGAGCTGCGGCTACCCTCACCGACGCGACGGCGAAGGCCCAGGCCATCGCCAACGTCGAGAGCCTCGTCGCACGCATCAACGCGGTCAAGGGCGAGCAGGACCAGATCACGAACCTCCAGGCGTTGCTCGCGGAGAAGAAGGCTCGCGTCGCTGAGAAGGCGGCACAGAGCAAGGCGAAGGCCGCGGCCGAGAAGGCGGCTCAGCGCGCCGCTGAGAAGGAGGCGAAGGCCCAGGCACGGCTCGCCGCGAAGGAGGCGAAGGCGAAGCTGGAGGCCGAGAGGGCCGCAGCGAAGGCGAAGAAGGCGGCCGAGGCAGCACGCAAGGCGAAGCTCGAAGCGAAGAAGGCGGCCGAGGACAAGCTCGAACGCCAGCTCGCCGAGATGGCCGAGCAGCAGATGCTCATCGAGGCCGCGAAGAAGAACACGCCGATCGTGTTCAAGCCCGTGCAGGGGCTGAGCAAGGCGAACATCGAGGACTTGGCCAAGGAGGAGTTCGCCGCCGCCAAGCGTGTCCTCCGTCCCCCGGTGAAGCTGGAGCCTGGCGACGTCGTGGCATCGAAGCACACCGGCTTTCCGATGGTGGTCGAGGGCTTCCCGAAGGGAGGGAAGGTGAAGGTGTCGATGTTCGGTGATGAGGGCTTCGTCGAGGTGCCCATCAACATGCTCGCCAGCAAGAAGGGCAAGACCGGCGCGACGAAGATCCTGGTGGCGACCGAGCCCCCCGATGGCGCGAAGGTGCTGCGATGGGCGGACCCGGAGAAGCGCAAGGCCGCTGCACCGAAGCCGAAGCCGAAGCCCAAGGCACCAACATCTCCCGCTACCCCGACCGACGAGGCGGGCATCGGGGTCGAGGTGTTCGGTGCGGAGAAGCTGACGGTGAAGGAGGCATCCGACGCCCTGGGGCTCAAGACGTACACCATCCGCGACCAGGCGAAGGCCGGGAAGATCCCCGGCGCGAAGGAGATCCCGAGCCCGTACAAGGCCGGCGCGACGACCTACGAGATCCCCGCCGATGACCTGCTCGCATGGGCCGAGGCATGGTCGAAGAAAACGAAGAAGGCACTGCCCGCGAAGTTCCAGGCGAAGCTCGATGCCGTGCGCGCTGCGAAGGCCAAGGCCCGCGCCGCGTCGAAGCAAGCGAACGTGCTCGATGCGTTCACGCCCATGGAGCGCCTGACGGTGAAGGAGGCGACCGACCTGCTCGGCCTGCCTAAGACGTACACCATCCGCGACGCCGCGGCGAAGGGGCAGATCAAGGGAGCGAAGCAGGTTCCATCGCCGTACAAGCCTGGTGTGCAGACCTGGGATGTGCCACGCGAGGGCCTCCTGGAATGGGCGATCGAGTACGAGCAAAAGACGAAGAAGGCACTGCCCAAGACGTTCACCGATGCGACGAAGCGAGCGAAGGCAGCGGGGTACAAGCCTGGCGCCGCGCCGACACCAGCACCAGCGAAGGCCGCGAAGAAGGTCAGCGCGAAGAAGCAGCCGGTGGTCGGCAAGCCGCAGCCCGAGCCTGGGCCGTCCAAGCCGGTGCCGAAGATGAAGCCCGAGCAGGCTCCGCCTCCCGCCGCTACCCCGACCGCC
>Ga0180432_10011835_pt1 | contig 10241 bp, 11 predicted proteins | sample SS_ome_10_FD_132414 | JGI IMG/M metagenome (GOLD analysis project Ga0180432, IMG submission 132414) | Hypersaline lake sediment archaeal communities from the Salton Sea, California, USA - SS_1_MS_2 metaG | ecosystem: Environmental > Aquatic > Non-marine Saline and Alkaline > Hypersaline >...
GCTCGCGGGACGCGCGCCAGCCCCGGCGACGCAGAGTTCCCATCACCGCTTGCCCCTCGGCGGTGTTGGGCTGCACGTCGGGGTCGATCTTGACGAAGGCGGCGTGCTCCTCCCGGGCCACGGTCTCCAGCTCACCCAGGATCCGGTCCAGCAGCCCGGCGTCCCCGTAGTCCAGGGCCGGTCCCTTGGGCACGTACATCACCGCCGCGGGCCAGCGCCCCAGGCGACGCGTCAGCACCGAGGCCGCCGCGCAGGGCCGGTCATCTTCTTGCCAGAGATAGCGCTTCGGCTGCCACCCGTAACGCGACTTGAACTCGCCCCATTCCCAGCTCTGGAGCACGTGCGGGGCAGGCAGCGTAGCCAGCGCCGCGTTCCATTCGGCACGTGAAATGTGATGCGTGAAACGTGATGCGTGAAACGTGAAACGTGAAACGTGTTGCGTGTTGCGTGAGTTCATTGCTGGGGCCAGGCCTCTAGCAGCCAACTCCGAGCTCCCACCATCCAGCGGTAGAGCCGGTAGCGCGCCGGCGCGTAGATCCGGTCCCACGCGCCCACGCTGCGCACCAGCCGCCCGCCGAAGCCGCGCTTGAAGCGGTACACGCCCCACAGCCCATCCCGCCGCTGCGTGAACTCCGCCTCCAGCGTCTGTTCGTCCTCGTCGGGGACGCCCCACAGGTCGTAGGTGGTGCACCCCAGCGACTTGGCCCAGCGCATGGCCTCCCACTGGAGCCGGTACGTGGGCATCTTCTCGCGGTGGGCGTTGCCCGAGGCGCCGTAGAAATACCACGACCGCGGCGGAAGCGCGAAGACCATCACCGCGGCCACCGGCTCCTCCGCTACCTGGGCCAGCAGCAGCCGAGCGTAGCCTCGTGGCACGAACAGGCGGTAGGCGGCTGTGTAGTAGGCCGGTGGGTGGACGCCGAAGCGGTCCCGCACGGCGGTGGCGTCCATCAGCGCGTCGAAGGCGGCCAGGTCGTCCTCGCCGGCCGCGCGCACTGTCACCCCCTTGCGCGCCGCCAGCCGCACGTTGTACCGCGTCTTCGATTTCATCGCTGCCAGGATTGCATCCTCGTCGGGGGAGATATCGACGACGATGGTGCGGCGGGGCTGGATGGCGCTGAACGGAGCGGGGCGGAAGCCCAGTGTGTGCAGTCGCTCGCGGTGGAGCGGCTCATCGGGCAGGTCGGGCTCGACGGTGAGCGCGATGGCCTTTCGCGAAGGGGCCGCGCGGTCGAGCGCTGCAAGGAGCGCCGACGTCCGCTGATCTTCGTCTGGGTCGCCCCAGTCCACCAGCGGCCCCTTGGGGACGTACGCCAGGCGCCCCAGCCCGGCCGGCAGCCGCCGGTAGAGCACCTGTGCTCCGGCAACCAGTTCTTCCCCGCAAGCCAACGCCACTCGGTCGTCCGTCCAGCCGAACTGCGACTTGAGCGCACCCCACGGACTCGTCTGTAGGACGTGGGCGCGGCCGTGGCGCAGGACGAACCGGTCCCAAATGTCGGGCTGGGGATTTCGGCGAAGTTCCAGAGGTGTCATCGGTGGGGCCAGCGCGGCTAGTCCTCGCGCCGGGCTGCGATCAGCAGGCCGCCGCCCTTTTCGCCGTGGGGGACGTCCATCGCATAGTAACGTCGCCAGCGACGGCTCAGCGTACGCACGACGAATTGGCGCAGGATCGCCTGGTAGCCCAACAACCGCAGATGGGGCGAGACCAGCAGTCCCCAGGCCGACCGCCGCTGCCCGATACTGTAGCGGGCGTTCATCTGATCCCACAACTGCTCGACTTCCTGTGGGATGTAGTAGCGGGCCTCGATCATCGTCATCCCGGCGTTGGCCAGCAGCCGCTGCCACTCGCGGGGTGTAAAGTAGTGGTAGTGCTCCAGGCGGGCATCCACCGCGGCGGCATATGCCTCGGCGGCCTGCCTGCGCCCGGCCGCCATGCGCCGTACGTAGCCGTCGAGGAAGTAGCGGAACACGTCCGACGGAACGGTGAAGATGAACCGCCCGCCGGTCTGTCCGGTGTCAGGATCCGGGCAGCGCAGCACCCGCCCCACTTCCTGCACCACCTGCCACACGTCGGCGATGTGCTCCAGGACCGAGTTGCTGAAGACGGTGGCGAACGTTCCGTCAGGATATGGCAGGTGGTGGCCGTCGGCCTGGTTCACGTGACGGTACACGCCCGATCGCACCGCCCGGTGCAGTTGATCTGCCCACAGATCGGCTCCCACGTCTGCATATCCCGCTGTACCGAACAGCACCTGCCCGACCAGCCCGTCGCCGCAGCCGAGATCCAGCAGCGGGCGCTCGTACTGCTCCTCCGCCGCCACGCGCAGTTCGATCGCCCGCCACAGGGCCACCGGCGGGGCGAACCAGTACGCTCGTAGCGACTCGGTCAGGTAGTCTGGTGTCGTGGGCTGGTTGGAGACGTTTGACATCGCACGCTCTCGGCATTTGGTGCTAAAGGACGGCCAGGCTTCGGAAGTCTCAATAAGATTGCTCTGTCCCGTGGCATTTGAGGCAATCTCAGGTCGATTTACCTTTCAACGGCTTGGGCGAAGACTTCCGAAGTCTTAGCCGAACCGTATTGGTGCTAGGTGGCCGAGCGGACCTGCACGATCGTAGGTCCCTCCCCCATTCGCCACACAAACTCCACGTTCACCGGTTCACCCCACCGCTCGGCCACCTGTAGCACCAGTCTAGCTAACTCTCTCGCCTTCTCCTCGGTGAGGGCACGGCCTTCGGGGAGGGCCTGGGGGACCGTGTAGCCTTCTGTCCCAGTCACTCGAATTTCAGAGGGAGGCATCGGCTGTACCTGGACCTGCTCTCCCTGCACGCTGTAGATGTCGCCTCCGTACCCGGCGACGACGACCTCGCCAGCGCCAAATGCAACCTGGATCATCACGCCGGGCAGTAGTTCGACCGGGGAGTGGCTGAACACCACGCCGGAGCAATCCTCCGCCGTGATCGGGTCCATGGGCTCGAGAGCCACTGCCATGCGTGGCAGCGGCGCGACGTTTTGAGCGCAGTACAGGAGCGCTTCCCGCCTAAATGTCGAGGCCCACACCCGGCGTATGGCGTTCCACAGCGGTATGCCCTTTGGCACGGAGAGCAGCGACAGGAACTGCCCGGCGAAGGTGTGGCGCGGGTTGTCCTCCACTGTGGCTGAGGAGCGGACGGCCCACTGTGCCGGTGTCAGCGGTAGGTCGGCGAGCGCCGCGCCCACCCGGTCAGGCATCTCGGCCTGGCGCAGCGCCTCCACAACCTCCGCCCGCCGTGGATCGAGGGCGTCCATGGCCTGCTGGGCTGCGGCCCACTCGCCCGCGAGGCCAGCCAGCGCGCGTCCGATCTCGGCGATGGCCTCCCTCAGCCCGGCGCGCTCCACGACCATGTCGAACGCGGCTGTGCTGAGTACCCAGGTAGGTGGGACCGGGAAGCTGTTTTCCGCCAGCCAGTACAGACCATGTCCCTTTCCGCCCACCATCTCCACCGGCGGAATATGCCGCTGATCGCCGTTCTCTTCTTCCCAGGGGGTGAAAAGCAGCCCGGTCATTGCACGACCTCCACCGTGCCGGTCGCGCCGTCAACGCGCACCCGCTGCCCGTCGCGGATGCGGCGTGTGGCTTCCGGAATGCCGACGACGGCGGGGAGCCCGTTCTCCCGCGCGACGATGGCGGCGTGCGAGATCACCCCGCCCAACTCGGTGACCACTGCGCTCAGGCGCCGGAACAGGCTGGACCAGGCAGGATCGGTCAGTCGCGTGACCAGCACCACCGGCCCCTCCAGTTCGAGCAGCCGCCGCCCTGCGTCTAGCGGGTCGTTCGTCACGACGGCGATCCCCTCGGCCAGTCCTCTGCCGGCGCTGGCGGCGATGCCCTGCAGCCGGGCGAGCCCGGCCGTTGGCTGTGCTTTCTCCTCCTCCATCGCTGGTCGCCAATGCTGGGTGAGCGGGTCATAGTAGATCAACTCCGGCGGAGGTGGCTGTGATCGATACAGTTCGAACTGCGCTCGCCGCCGGTTGAGCGTCGATTGATCCACCCGTTGCCCGCCGCGGCTGCGTACGAAGGTGAGGAACTCCTTCAGATGGTAAAACATCATCACGTCGTCGGGCTGGTCGGGGTAGAAGTGACGGGCCAGGTGACGGGCTGCCAGCCCGTAGGCCGCCTGTCGCAGCGCGATGCTGCTCTTCGAGTCCTCTCGCCAGGAGATGAGCTGCTGTCCCCAACGCAGGACCCGCTTCCAGATCAATCGTTGGAGGGGGTTCATCTGCTGCAAGGCATCCCTCGCAACTTGTCGAGCGGCCTCGGCTCGCACCTGTGGTGGCTCGCTCTCCTGCAGTTGGCCGGCCACCGCCAGCAGGACGTGCTCGGGCCGGTCGGCCAGGCGCTCGGTCTCGAAGTCTGCCTCGTAACGGAACCCGCGGTGGCCGTATCTGTGCAGGAACGCCTGTACGCCGGCCACCAGCGGAGCTGCCGTGGGGAGCGCTTCGTAGGCTTCGAGTTCGACTGTGCCATCGGTCAGCATATGTTGGACGTCCGCCCCGCATTCCTCCGCCGTCTGGCGCAGGTCCCAGATGCGTTGGCCGATCTGCGAGGTGGCGGTCTCGTGGCCGACGAAGAGGCTCAGCAACTGGGGCGCCCGCTGGTGCAGGATGCCGTCCAGCGTGGTGATGGTCAACGCGATGACGATGTGCGCGCGGTCGGTGTCCCGCGTCTGGGCGTAGAACTTGGGCTCAAACAGCGACCAGATGAGTGGAAGTGGATCCTCTGGGTCCTGGCGCAGTTTCCAGTAGATGTCGCTCAGCTTGCGGTCTATTTTGGGCAACACATTGCGGTAGAATCTGGCCGCCCAACGGTAGGTGCGGCGGAACCGCATGGGCAGCCGCATCAGCCGCTCGCGGGGTACCTCGGCGCTCTCCTCGACCAGGTGCGCCGGCACCCCCACCGACTCCGGATCAAAAGGCACCACCGAGCCCATGTTGCGCGCGTAGTAGTTGATGTTCAGGTACAGCCGGCCCTGTACGACCTCCGTGGGCTTCACCGTCTGGTCAAAGTCCCACGTGTCGCCGGCCAGTTGGCCCAGGAACCAGGAGATCTGGGCATCCAGTCCTCCCTCGGTCATCGTCACGGTCACCGGCCGCGCGACGCCGGTCGTCTCCTGCGTGTTGTGCCCACTCAGCAGCCACTCAGTCATGTCAGCCTCCTTGCCTGGTCCCAGAAACCTACGATCTCGTCTCCTTGCTGAGAGGTGAACACCGCCGGGCCAATCTTGTCCTCGTACAGATCGCCCTGCCGGGGGGCGTCGCGGAGCTCCTCCTGGCCGGCCGGGCCCAGGTAGGCCACCAGCGGCGGCGCCAGGCGTCGTACCTGCCACGCCGCCAGTCCTGCCTCGGGATCCTCGACGCACCAGCCTTCGTCCGAGGGGGTGATCTGCGGGACGCACACAGGCACGGATTGGCCGTCGGGCGTCGTGATCTGGCCGAAGGACATTCGCTGGTCCCCCATCTCGACCACGACCACGTAGAAATGGCCGGGCGCGCTGGCGATCGTCCACAGGCTGGCTGCCCCCATAGGCCGCTGCCCCCAACTGTGGTCGCGGTAGCATGCCAGCTCGCCGGTCCACGTCTCTGTGCCGGTCTGCAGGTGACCTTCCAATCGGCCGTCCTGCTGGGCTTGTTGGTAGCGGCCATAGCCGAAGAGGCCCGGCTCGTTGGTAGCGGTGAACGTCAGATCCAGACTCGCCGGCAGTGACGTCCCTTGATCGACTCTCCGTACCGTTCCTTCGAAGAGGCAGCGCCACGCCTGCCAGGGTTCGCGGCACGTCAGCTTCAGCGCCGGACCCGAGGCGTCGGCTGGGGGCGCCGGGCTGCCCGGAAGCGTGGCCCGCAGTTGGTGTGCCCAGGCGTGGTCGCCCACGTGCAGGGCCACCAGCTCCAGCACGGCGTCCTGGCCGAAGAGCGTGCGCACGAAACCGTGGGCTCTCCCGTCTGGCGAAGTGAACACGAAGTAGAACGCTTCGTGCTCGTCCGATTTGAGGCTGTGCCGGTGATCGTCAGCAGAGGTGAGATCCATAACGGTTTAGAATTATGCACCGATTTGACGATAAAGTCAAATCGAAAAACGCCGGCTGCGGTACCATAACCACGCCGTCTGCGCCAACCTGCCCATCGCAATCGCCGCCAGGCCGAGATACAACCCCGTCACGTTCCCCAAGGTCGCGCCGGCCCACAGGATCGCGCTGCTGGTCAGCAGATAGGTCGCCACCGCCTCGGTGATCGCGCGGGTGCGGCGGCTGTGGACGATGATGCCCTGGTACCAGCTTTGCAGCGCCGTCAATCCGGGCACCGGTACCATGAGCCATAGCCCCCGGCGGGCCAGCGTCGCCAGCCGGGGCGGCAGTGCCGACACGCGCCCGAACCAGAACGCCGCCAGGGGCGTGGCGACGATGATCAACAGCAGGGCGCTCGTCAGCGTGGCCAGGAGCGCCATGAAGCGCTGCAGATTTCGGGCCGCGTGCGGCTCGTCCAGCAGCGCGATGACGACCTCGTTGTACGCGTAGCCCAGGCTGCGCAGCAGGAACGTGAACCCGGAGACGACCGGCCACACCGCCAGCGACTCCAGCGCATTGGGCATGCGGCTCAACGCCGCGCTGGCGACCGGCTCCGCCAGCAGGTTCAGCAGCGACGTCATCGCCAGCGGGGTGTAGAACGCGATCAGCGCCTGGAAGGTCAACGGCTGCTCGACGGGTGGCGCATGGCGGAGCTGGCCGCGCAGCACGGGCCGCACGCGCAGCCCGCTGTAGATTGCTTCGCTGACCACCCCCGCCGTCAGTGTGGCGCCCGCGACGGCGATGCCAGGGATCGTGCCGACCAGGTAGCCGACCGCCAGCACCAGCCCATCGGCCCCGAGCCGGATCAATGTCCCCAGGCCCACCGCCCGCGAGTGGCCGAAGCGGATCAACACGCCCTGGTTGAACCGGCGATAACCCACTGACCAGGTCCAGGGGACCATGACCATCAGGCCCAGCCGGGCGGGCTCGACGATCTCCGCCGGCGCACCGACGACGTCGACGGCGATGAAGTAGTAGAGCGGTGTGAAGACGACCAGCACGTGCACTACGGTCAATACCATGCTCAGGCGCATCATGAAGCGCCGCAGCTTGAGGTACGAACCCCAGTCCCTGCTCAGCGCGGTGGAGGCTGACAGGAGCATGAGGATCGGTGACTCGATGAGCAGCGCCAGGGGCCACACCAGCCCGCCGAAGGCCGCCAGGTTGATCTCCGGTTCGGCCAGCCGGGCCACGATGGCGCTCACGGCGGGAGATTCGACGGCCATCAGCAGCCAACTGAAGGCCAGCGGCCACCAGGTGTACACGACCCGGCGCATCGGCAGTGGCGCCGGGTCGCTGTCTTGGACAATGGGATGGGTATGAAGCGTCAACCTGTCACCTCAAGCTCGCCGGCCCTCGTGGCTGGGGCGTATCTTGCTGCTGGCGTGTCGGCGGAATCGGAATTATATATCCCGGCATACGACTCGTCAACCCAAGGATTCACCCTCACCCCGGCCCTCTCCCTGTCAGGGAGAGGGAGTGGCAGGCCGTAAGCGCCTGGCACCTGTCCTGACTGGGCTTCCTCTGCGTCTCTCCGCCTCTGCGCCTCTGCGTTGAGATAGCAAGCTGGCCCATTTGTGACGAAGCGTGCTATAATAGTCCCAATCACAAGGAGGTCCCTATGCGTTTTCTCGTCACCGGCGGAGCTGGATTCCTCGGATCGGCTCTGGCGAACCGACTGGCCCGCGATGGGCACCAGGTGCGGGTGATCGACGACCTCAGCGCGGGCGACCCCGCGCGACTGGACGAGCGGGTGCTCTTCACCCGCGGCAACGTGACCGACCGGCCCAAGCTGTGGACGCTGCTGCAGGACGTGGACTGCGTCTACCACCTGGCGGCGCGGGTCCTGGTCTCCGAGTCGATTCTCTACCCCCGCGAGTACAACGAGATCAACGTCGGCGGCACGGTCAGCGTGATGGAGGCCATGCGGGATGCGGGGGTGCACCGCGTCGTCTTCACCTCCTCCGGCGCCGTCTACGGGGAGCAGGCCCACCAGCCGGTGAGCGAGGATCAGACTCCGAACCCGCAGTCCCCCTACGCGGTGAGCAAGCTGGCGGGCGAGTACTACGTGCGCACGATCGGCGCGCTGTGGGGCATCGAGACGGTGATCCTGCGCGTCTTCAACGCCTACGGGCCGGGCCAGAACCTGCCCCCCTCGCACCCACCGGTCGTGCCGCGCTTCCTGCAGCAGGCGCTGCGGGGTGGGTCGCTGATCATCTTCGGCGGCGGGGGGCAGACCCGCGACTTCGTATACGTCGACGACGTGGTCGAGGCGCTGGTGGCGGCCGCCACCGCCGCCGACGTAGACCGCCGGATCGTCAACCTGGGCTGTGGTCGGGAGACCAGCGTCAACGCGCTGGCTTCGCTGGTGGCGGAGGTCACAGGCGAGGGGGTGGACGTGCTCCGCAGCCCCGCCGAGAGCGGCGGCGTCTCCCGCCTGTGCGCCGACATCGCTGTCGCGCGCAAGCTGCTCAAGTATGAGCCGCGGGTGGATCTGGGACAGGGTCTGCGCCTGACGCTGGAGCAGGATGTCCGATTTCAGCGGTGAAATGGCGGGGCGTAAAGGGCGTGCTCTTCACACGTGACAAAATTCCGCCAGCGACTCCAGGTCTCGCGTCTACGGGGCGGCCTTGGGTCGGTCGGAGATGCCAACAGAGAGGTTACGGCGCAAGGTCGAAAGCAGGACAGTGTTTCGGGCGAAAAAGGGTGAAATGACGGCGATCCACGGTGAGGATATGTGTGACGTCCAGCCGTTCTGCAAGCGCTACGATGACACAATCTACAAAATCAACGCGGCTATCCGCGTAGTCTTCCATGGTTTCCAACGCTCGCTCGAGGTCGGGCTCCGTCACATATACAATTGGGAGCTCGCCGTCCAAGACCGCACGTAGGAAACGAAGAAAAGTTGGATACCCCATGTCTCTCACGACCATATACGCCAACTCAGGCAACACCACGCTGGGCAAGAGGGGATCTGATGCCTCCTGCAGAGCCAACGCGCATACGTCGTGTAGGTGATCGTTCTGCGCCAGAACAGCCAACAGAACGCCCGTATCAACCAGCGCAGTCATGTTTCAGGCTCCAGCCCTCACCTCGATCTGCCTCACGCTCTAGAATAGCTTCGACGTCCGTCGAGGCCGTAGGGTTAGACGTCTCCCCAATGCCAATAAACGAGTAACGTCCTTCTCGCACCGCATGCGACGGCGCGTCCGGCTTGGGTCGGCCGTGGGGCCTGACGAGGATGTAGTCAGCTTTCACGATCACTTCTATTTCATCGGCATTCCGGAGATAGGTCTTGGGTATAAGTACCCCTTCTTCGGTCACCTGAATGGGAATCATCACGACTTCTCCCTCCCGCTTGGTATCACTGTCGAAGCCAGCATTCGCGCTCCGACAGAGCGAATCTTGCATCTATTATAGCTCCATTTGCTGATCCGAGCAAATGAGAGCAGATTACGCGGTTAGGTGACGTAACGGGCCACCAACTGGTTTGAAAACTCGGAATGCACCCCAGCACAAGCTAGGCAGACACTTCGAGTTTGTTGATGTGGAGAGCGTCCAGGGACACGGGCGGAGATATCGCTTTCAATTGCTGTTCAATTGCTTGTTCGTAGCGCAGACGGCGGTCTTCGTAGATTTCGCACCAACTTGCCCATTCCACATATTCTTGGATTTCGGCAGGTTCTTCGTCATAGATGTCTCGAAGCAAGTCCTCGGCGTTGATTGTGTCTTGAGCCATAGTCTTTCTCCTGGGTACTTCTTCGGTGTCGTAATCTTACTACATCTTTCGCATACTATCAAACGAAAGATTGGGATCATTGCTCCGACTGGTCCAGCTCCAGGCAGATGCGCAGCAGGAAGAAGATGGCGCGGTTCTTGGCCGCCTTGGCGCCGGGATCGGGGCCGAACAGGTCCAGCGCGGCGCGGATATTGGTGTCGGTGGCGTTGAGACCGGTGATGGTCCGGGCATGAACTGCTTTCGCATAAGGGAGCCTCACTTCCCCCCGCTGAACGTGTAGTGGATCACGTCCTTGGGGCAGACGTCGACGCAACTGCCGCACAGGATGCACTCGCTGTTCTCCATCGCGTCGGATCGGACCATGGCGTGGACGTCCAGGCTCATCGGGCAGTCCCGGGTGCAC
>Ga0180432_10011836_pt1 | contig 10241 bp, 8 predicted proteins | sample SS_ome_10_FD_132414 | JGI IMG/M metagenome (GOLD analysis project Ga0180432, IMG submission 132414) | Hypersaline lake sediment archaeal communities from the Salton Sea, California, USA - SS_1_MS_2 metaG | ecosystem: Environmental > Aquatic > Non-marine Saline and Alkaline > Hypersaline >...
CGCCCCCGCCGCACAACCACTGCCTCAGCTGCAAGTCCCCCCACCCGCGACTACCCGCTGCCGCCAGCACATTCAACTCCCAAACCAACCCCTGCCTCCGACTCTCCTCAAACCCCATGACTTCCGCCTCCCTCTCCTGATCTCTCCAACGTTCACTGGGTTACGTCTCGCCAACCCCTCCATAAACGCCCCCGTTTCACCGCCATCCCGGAATAGCGACAAGAATTATTTGCTGGCTTTCAGAAATTATCCTTCATGTTTGCATTTGATTGCTTTCTATGGTACACATAGCCCACCGGGTGCTGGCAGCGCCGCAAAAACGCTGACAACCCCCGTATGGGCTCTCGCACAGACGCCAACCTGCTGGTGTCCACCCCTGAGCCCGCCAGCTTGCAACACAACAACCCGCCTCTGACTAACGAAAACGGCCGTCGGGTGAATGTAACAATGAAAACCCCTTACTAGAGTCTGACTAATGGCTTTCAAAACGCTGCTCATCTGCCTGCTACTCGCCGCTGCTCTGTGCACCGTCGCGGGCCTGCCCGGATGCAACACCGACTCCGGCACCGCCAACTCCGACTCTGCCGACTCGCCACATTCCCCGGCTAAGCAGCCCGATCTGGTCTTCCGTTTCGCCCTCCAGCCCGACCCAGCCAATAAAGTCTGGGATGCCGCCCGACTCGTAAAAGAAAACCTCGAACGACGCTCCAACGGCCGCATCAAAATCATGTTCTACTCCTCCGGCGTCTTGGGCAACGAGCAACAGCTCCTCGAAACCTGCTACCTGGGCGTCATCGAAATGGTCCAGTGCACCTCCTCCGTCGTCACCACACTCGACGCCACCTTCGACACCCTCGATATGCCCTATATCTTCGTCGACGAACCCCACCATCTCCGCGTCCTCAATGGACCCGTCGGCCAGGAACTCTGCGACGGCCTCAACAAAAACAAACTCCAGGGACTGGCCTTCTACTCCTGTGGCTTCCGCAACATCTACGCCAGCAAGGCCGTCACCAGCCCCCAAGACTTTACCGGCATGAAAATCCGCGTAATGGAAAGCCCCGTCATGATCGAGGCCATTAACCTCATGGGCGCCTCCGCCACACCTCTCTCCTCTTCCGAGGTCTTCACCGCACTAAAAACCGGCGTCGTCGACGGCGCCGAAAACAACCCCAACGTCTTCGTCTCCGCCGCCCACATCGAAGCCGTAAAACACTACTCACTCACCCGCCACTTCGCCAATCAACACGTCCTCATCGCCAACAAGGCTTGGCTCGACAAAGTCAAACGAGACCACCCCGACCTCCACCAGCTCATCATCGACGTCCCACGCGATATCATCACCCAATACAACCAGATCTGGCGAGCTGCCGAAGAAAAAGCCTACAGCGATATCAAGCAACAAAATGGATACGTACACGACGTCCCAAGAGAGTCCATTCTTACCTTCATGAAACAAGTCGACCCGCTCTACGAAAGCAAAAAGGACTCCGTGCCCCCCGAACTCGTCAAACGCATCCGGCAGGAGGCCGGCCTATGAAACGCTTCTACGCCATCCTCGACCACGTCCTCTATTGGCTACTCTTCATCGTCCTCGGCAGCATGGCCGGCATCGTCGCCGCTAACGTCTTTGGCCGCTTTGTACTCGAGCAATCCATCTCCTGGGCCGAAGAAGTCGCCAAAATCCTCCTTACCTACATGACCTTCCTCGGCGCCGCCTACGCCATGCGCGACAACAGCCACTACGCCTTTGACTTCCTCGTCCAGAAAATGCCCCCAAAACTCATGCGACCCTTCCTGGCCTTCCGATGGGCCGCCGTCATCATCATGTCTGCTCTGCTCGTCTACTGGTCCGCACAAGCTACCATCGGCGTCCGTGACTGGGTCATGCCCTCCACCAACCTCAACCGCGCTCTGGTATATGGCGTCGCCCCTGTCGGCACCTTCTTTCTCATACTCTATGCCCTGAGATGCTGTGTCGCCGATCTCAAACAGCCGCAAGTGCACCCCCAAGAGGAGGCAATGGAGATTTGACCTGGATACTGCTCATTACGTTCTTCCTGCTGCTCATCCTCGACGTCCCCGTCGTCTTCTGCATGCTCATCTCCTCACTGGCAGCCCTGCTCTACACCGGCGTCGACCCCATCATGGCCGGCCTCGAACCCACCCGCAACATGAACTCCCTCTATCCCATGGTGGCCGTGCCCTTCTTCATCCTCGCCGGCGACCTCATGAACCGCGGCGGCCTCTCCGATAAAATCGTCAACCTCTGCCAGGCCCTCTTCGGCAGAATGCCCGGCGGACTCGCCATGGTCACCACCTCCGCCTCCATGTTCTTCGGCGCCATCTCCGGCGCCTCCAGCGCCACCTGCGCCGCCATCGGTGGCGTCATGATCCCCGCCATGGAAGAACGTGGCTACCAACGACCCTTCGCCACCGCACTGGCCGCATGCTCCGGCACCACCGGAGCACTCATACCACCCAGCATGGTCCTACTCTTCTACGGCGCCATCACCGGTAAATCCGTCGAAAAAATGTTCATGGCCGGCGTCGTACCCGGCGTCCTCATGGGCCTCGGACTCATGGTCATCAGCTTCCGCTACGCACGAAAACAAAACGTCCCGCTCGTCGAGGCGACACACTACTTCCGTAACCTCTACACCAGCGGCAAAGAATCCCTCTGGGCCCTGCTCCTCGTCGGCATCATCTTCTTCGGCATCCTCGGCATCCCCGGACTCGCCAAAGGCGTCTTTACCGCCACCGAAGCCTCCGCCGTCGCCGTCGTCTACGCACTCTTCGTCGGCTTCTTCGTCTACAAACAACTCTCACTCCGCCAACTCCCGCAAATATTCGCCGCCTCCGCAAAAACCGCCGCCACTCTCACCTTCCTCATCAGCGCCGCAGGACTCTTCGGGTGGGTCCTCTCCCTAGGCTTCGTACCCTCCGCCATCACCAGCGGCCTGCTCGACGGCTCCGAAGCACTCGTTGCCCCCTTCCGCGAATCCCTCACCCCCGACCAGTACTTCCTCGTCAAAAAATACGTCGTCCTTGTCGCCCTCAACATCGCACTGCTCATCATCGGCATGTTCGTCGACGCCGGCCCCGCCATCATCATCCTCGCTCCCATCGTCGCTCCCATCGGCGACCAACTCGGCATGAACCCCTACCACTTCGGCGTCATGGTCGTCGCCAACCTCGTCATCGGCTTGGTCACGCCCCCCGTCGGCACCACCCTGTTCGTCGCCAGCGGCGTCGGCAAAGTCCGCCTGGCCAGTCTCGTCCCCTTTGTCCTGCGCTTCCTCTGGATGATGGTCGTCGTGCAGCTACTCATCATTCTCGTCGAGCCCATCACCACCTGGCTGCCTAGCTTCATCAAGTAAAGGGCCGCCACTCATGAAACAGGATGTGATCGACGCTCTTACGGGCAAAACGCCCTCCAATGTCCCCTCAAAGGAAACCCTCAACCACCCCGCACTCATCAAACACGTCACCGGCATCCATCCCTTCGAGGACACCCCCGCCGCCTTCCAATTAGCCTACCAGCGACTCGGCATCGACATCCACATGCCCCTGCCCGCCGCCAACGCCGCCCGCCCCCAGCTCCCCGGCGGCGCCTGGCAACAGGGCAACTACCGCTTCTCCGACATGGGAGTATACCCCTCACCCTCCACCGTCGAATACTGCCCCCACCTCGAAAAAAACGACCCCAACTGGGTCTTCAACTACGATCCCTCCGGCGATGGCTTTGCCCGCGACGCCGAACTGGCCAACCTCGACCCCGCAGACCTCCAAGCCTCCTTTCGACCCCAAGGCGGCCTACAAGGCGAAGGCCGACTGGGCACCACCGACCAACTCCGACAAATCGACCAACGCTTCACCGACCACGTCGGCCCCCACGCCGTCATGTACCACCTCTATTACACCACCCTCTTCATGTGGCCCGTCATGAAATTCGGCTGGGAACCCTTCCTCATGGCCGCCGCACTCGAACCCGAACGCTTCGACAAACAGCTATGGCAACCCTGGACCCGCATCAGCCGACAATACTTCGAAATCGCCGCCCAGCTCCAGCAACCCGTCATCTTCTGCCACGACGATCTCACCATCAGCACCGGCCCCGTCTTCGCACCCGACTTCTACGAACGCTACATCTTCCCCAGATACGAATTCCTCTTCGAGCCCCTCGTCCAGGCCGGTAAAAAAATCGTCTTCGTTTGCGATGGCAACATGGACGTCTTCCTCGACCGACTCCTCCAATTGCCCATCGACGCCATCATGTTCGAAAACCCCGCCACCCCCTTCGAACGCGTCCTCGAAACCTATGGCCGAGCCGGCAAGGGCTTCATCGGCGGCATCGCCACTGCCATCCTCACCCAAGGCACCCCCGACGACGTCCGACAACACACCCGAGCCGTCATCGAACAGGCTCGCCAATACCCCGGCTTTATCATCAGCTCCTGCGGAGGCCTCCACGGCAACATCCCCCTCGATAACCTCCTTGCCTATTTCCAAACCCGTAACGACATGGGTATTCCCGCCCAATGCTGAGCAACATTGCCAACCTCGTTTGTTGGCCCAGCCATACGAGTCAGCCTTGACCCAACAAAACAATAACACCATGACCCCTCGCGAAAGAGTCCTCACCGCCTGCGCCTTCCAGCAACCCGACCGCATCCCTCGCTTCGAGAGCTTCTGGGAGCTGCCCGCTCACTGGCCCGACACCCTAGGCCCCCTCGACAAACTCACCGACCTCCTCATCTGGTACCCCGACGAGTCCCCCTTCCCCACCCGCGTCAAACATCTCAAGGAAGAAGCAGGCTACATCTACGAAGTCGACACTTGGGGCCGCACCGTCCGCCGCAAAACCGACGCCTATTTCGTCGAAACCCTCGAAGCTCCCCTCGCCGACGACGCCAGCATCGACACCCTCGAATTCGACTCACCCTCCCTCCCCCAACGCTTCCTCACCGGAAAGGCCGACCCCTCCGTCACCTACCCCGACGAACCCTCCATGCGCCACGCCCTCAACGCCGACAAACAAAATCACTGCGTCTTCGCCAAAACTGGCGGCCCCTACCTCCGCTCCACCTACGTCCGCGGCGAAACCCAGTTCCTCATGGACCTCGCCGGCGACCCGCCCCTCGCCCGAGTCGTCGCCCAAAAAATGGCCCGCCATATGGTCGCCGTCGGCCTCGAAGAGCTACGCCACTGGAACCTCTACGACAACGGCATCTGGATCTACGACGACATGGCCTTCAACCACGGACCCATGTTCAGCCCAAAACAGTTCGAACAGGCCCTCCTGCCCGCCTACCGCTACATGATCAATGCCTACAAAGACGCCGGAGCCCGATACGTCTTCCTCCACTCCGACGGAGACATCAACCTCCTACTCGACATGCTCGTCGACGCCGGCATCGACGGCATCAACCCCATCGAAAGACGCGCCAACATGAACGTCGCCGACCTCCGCCAACGCTACCCAAAACTCATCCTCACCGGCGGCATGTGCAACACCCACACCCTCATTCACGGCACCAAAAAAGAAATAGAGGCCCAGGCTCGCGAAATCATCGACATCGGCCGACAAGGCGGCGTCGTCATCGGCACCCACTCCGTCAGCCCCGAAATCCCCCTCGAAAACTTCCTGATCTACCACCAAACCTGCCTCACCTACGGCGATTTTTCCTCTGACCAAAACCAATAATATCTCACCCCAACAAAACACCCCCGGAGAACACGCATGACAGCTGCAACCAACAAACCAGATTCCATGAAAGCCCTCGTCCTCAAAGCCTATAACGAGTTCGTCTACGAAGATATGCCCCTGCCCACCGTCGGCCCCGACGATGTCCTCATCCAGGTCAAAGCCTGCGGTATCTGCGGCAGCGACGTCCACGGAATGGACGGCTCCACCGGCCGGCGACAACCCCCCATCGTCATGGGCCACGAAGCCAGCGGCGCCATCACACAAATCGGCGACAACGTCGTTGATTGGAAAATCGGCGACCGCGTCACCTTCGACTCCACCGTCTATTGCGGACACTGCTTCTTCTGCCGACGAGGACAAATCAACCTCTGCGACAACCGAACCGTACTCGGCGTCTCCTGCGACGACTACCGCCAGCACGGCGCCTTCGCCCAATACGTCGCCGTCCCCCAGCACATCCTCTACCGACTGCCCGAAGGCATCTCCTTCGAACAGGCCGCCATGGTCGAAGCACTCTCCATCGCCGTCCACGCCGTCGAACGCACCACCGTCCACCTCAACGACACCGCCATCGTCGTCGGCGCCGGCATGATTGGCCTGCTCGTCGTCCAGGTCCTATGCGCCGCCGGCTGTGGCCAAATCCTCGCACTCGACATCGACCAGGACCGACTCAACCTCGCCTGCCAACTCGGTGCCGACGCCGGCCTCAAAGCCGACGACGAAAAAACCATCCAAAATATCCTCCAACGAACCAACGGCCGAGGCGCCGACGTCGCCTTCGAAGTCGTCGGCAACACTGCCCCCCTCAAAACCGCCCTCGCCGCCCTCCGCAAAGGCGCCCAGCTCACCCTCGTCGGCAACCTCTCACCCACCGTCGAGCTGCCCCTCCAATCCGTCGTCACCCGCGAAATCACCCTCAACGGCTCCTGTGCCTCCTGTGGCGAATACCCCGCCTGCCTCGACATGATTGCCCGAGGCAACGTCAACGTCGACCCCCTCATCTCCGCCACCGCACCCCTCGCCCAGGGCAACGACTGGTTCCACCGACTCTACAAACGAGAACCAGGACTCATGAAAGTCATCCTCCTTCCGTAACAAACAAAAAAATACAACTGCGGTGCCACCTGTTGCACCCCACGAAAACACTGACGGAGAAACTATCACCATGACCAAAAAAAATAGCCAACTCAAAACCGGCATCATCGGCTGCGGAAAAGTCGGACACCTCCACGCCGCCGCCCTCAAAGCACTGCCCGAATCGCAACTCACCGCCGTCTGCGACCTCGATCTGCCCCGCGCCCAGGCCTTCGCCGACAAGTACGGCCTAAAAGCCTACAACAACGTCCACGATATGGTCACCGCCGAAAAACTCGACGTCGTCACCATCGGCACCCCTCACCCCTTCCACGCACAACCCGCCGTCCAGGCCGTCCAGGCCGGCGCCCACTGCCTCATCGAAAAACCCCTCGCCTCCTCACTCGAAGACTGCGACACCATGATCAACGCCGCCAAAGACGCCTCCGTCAAACTCGGCACCATCTGCCAACGCCGCTTCTACGCACCCTGCCAACGCATCCGCCGCGCCATCGACGACGGCAAAATCGGCAAACCCATCCTCGGCACCGTCCACATGCTCGGCTGGCGCGACGAAGCCTACTACCAGTCCGACCCCTGGCGAGGCTCATGGAAAGGCGAAGGCGGCGGCGTCCTCGTCAACCAGGCCCCCCACCAACTCGACCTGCTCTGCTGGTACATGGGACCCATCGCCGAACTCCAAGGACAATGGGCTAACCTCAACCACCCCTACATCGAAGTCGAAGACACCGCACTGGCCACCATCCGCTTCGCCAACGGCGGCCTCGGCTCCATCGTCGTCAGCAACAGCCAGAACCCCGCACTCTACGGCAAAGTCATGATACACGGCCAAAACGGCGCCTCCCTCGGCGTACAGACCGACGGCGGTGCCATGTTCATCGCCGGCATGTCCGAAATCACCGAACCACCACTCAACGACTACTGGACCGTACCCGGCGAAGAAAATCTCCTCGACCAATGGCGAAAAGAAGACGCCGACGAATTCCAACGCGTCAACCCCATGGAGCATTACCACACCCTCCAGATCCAGGACTTCCTCCAGGCCGTCCTCGACGACCGTGAGCCCACCGTCACCGGCCAGCACGGCCGGGCCGTCGTCGAACTCTTCGTCGCCATCTACCGCTCCCAACGCGACAACGGCCCCATCACCTTCCCCCTCCAACCCGAAAACAACGACGACTACGACGGCCGCTTGACCAAAAGCTGACCACAAGAACAACAACAACTTTATACAAGACTATTACCAACCGGTTACCACCTATAATAATAGCGCTGCGTACCGCCCAGGAGAAACACACAATGACCGATAAGAATACGCAATCCGTCTCCCAACGAACCTGCGGAAAATCCGACCTGACCCTCTCTGCCCTCGGCGCCGGCTGCTGGGCCTTTGGCGGCGGTGACTACTGGGGCGACCAGAACCAGAAAGACGTCGACCAGGTCGTCCACCATGCCCTCGAACTCGGCATCAACTACTTCGACTCCGCCGAGGCCTACAACGAAGGCCGAAGCGAAACCTCACTAGGCCAAGCCATCAAAGGCCTCCCACGCGACCAGGTCTGCGTCGGCACCAAAGTCTCGCCCTCCAACCTCTACCACGACACCCTCATCGAGCACTGCGAAGCCAGCCTCCGCCGACTCGACACCGACTACATCGACCTCTACATGATCCATTGGCCCGTACACCCCCACTCCATCCGCCACTTCACCAAAGACCAGGCCGTCATCGACAGCCCCCCCGACATCAACGAAGCCTTCGACGCCCTCGCCAAACTCTGCGAACAGGGAAAAATCCGCTACGTCGGCGTCAGCAACTTCGCCGTCCCTCGCCTCGAACCTCTCGCCGACATGCCCGTCCCCGTCGTCGCCAACGAACTGCCCTACTCCCTCCTCACCCGCACCATCGAATGCGAAGTCCTGCCCTACTGTCAGCAAAACGGCATCGGCGTCATCGGCTACATGACCCTCCTCCAGGGCGTCCTCGCCGACATCTACCCCACCCTCGCCGACGTGCCCGAATGGCAGCGACGCACCCGACACTTCGATGCCAAACGCTCCTCACTCACCCGCCACAACGGCCCCGGCGCCGAAAAGGAAACCAACCAGGCCCTCGCCGACATCCGCAAGATAGCCCAACAGGCAGGCCTGACCATGCCCGCCCTCGCCGTCAAATGGGCACTCGCCAACTCTACCATCTCCTGCGCCCTCGTCGGCGCCCGCAACGCCCAGGAACTACAAGCAAACGTCGACGCCGCCGCCAACCCCCTAGACCAGGATACCCTCGACGCCCTAAACCAAGCCACCGAACCCCTCAAAAACACCCTCGGAACCAGCTTCGACTACTACGAATCCCCCGAAAACGACCGCACCCGCTAACCAGGACAACAAGGACGTGGTACGTCGTTATAATGGCAAGGCGGATGGCAACATCCGCCTTGCCACATATCATGGTATCGCCCACCCTGTGCCTCGCCCCCCCCACAGGTGATTGAAGCCCCGCATCTTGATGCGGGGTCAGACTTCCTGCAACCTTGCACTCCCGAACCACGTAAGGCGGATGGCAACATCCGCCGATCAACTATCATGGTATCGCCCACCCTGTGCATCCTCTTGCCCCGCCGCCCCCCCACCTGTCATTGCGAGGAGGGCTTCCTAGCCCGACGTGGCAATCTCAACCATCCGCCTCCTCTCTCTATTCCCATCCACCAGCTCCCTACCTGCCTGCTATTCCCTCTCAACTCCTGCAATCCCGCCATAACCTCTTCTGTAAGAGTTCACGCTTCAGCGTGTTCTCCTGCATTCTGCACCCCAAAGAGTAGACCCTTACCAGCTTCTCTTTTCGATGTCCCCGTTGCTTGCTTCGCAACCCTTCTTCCCCTCCTGAAATCTGCGAAATCCACGCAATCTGCGGTTACCTTTTCCTCTCGTCTCCGCTGCCTCCGCAGCTCTGCGGTGACCTTCTTCTTACCCTCGGAGACCTACTGGCTACACCCATTTTGGGCGCGATCCTGTCGGCCAATCATGCAAAATGCTCTATCAAAATAGGCAATCTGGGCAAGATGGGCGCGTACGCACTTTGGACAAGCCCCGTTTTTTACCCCCATTTTTCGCCCCAAAATGGCCAACTTCTGCCCGAAAACGTCCACCTTTTGGCCCAAAAGGCTTCACTTTTTGCAGCTTTTTCCCACTTTTTGACGGTCGCTGACCAAACTGCGCTCACTACAAGCGTCACAAATTACCTACCTTAACAGACTTTTCTTCATTTTCTCTACCGCGATCGCGCACGCACCCCCGTTTTTCGCTCAAAAACGCCCCCGCCCCCTGCCGCACTCCCGTCAGCACCCCTGCTATGGCACCATCGTTGAGAAGCCGATTGGCACACCTCTAAGGCAACCGGCCGCCACAGGCCACCGCACCATTCTTCCTTGTGCATACC
>Ga0180432_10011837_pt1 | contig 10240 bp, 10 predicted proteins | sample SS_ome_10_FD_132414 | JGI IMG/M metagenome (GOLD analysis project Ga0180432, IMG submission 132414) | Hypersaline lake sediment archaeal communities from the Salton Sea, California, USA - SS_1_MS_2 metaG | ecosystem: Environmental > Aquatic > Non-marine Saline and Alkaline > Hypersaline >...
GAGCGTAGTCCAATTTGTTAGAGCAGGTCTGCAACAGCCCGGGGAATGTCCACAATGAACCTCGTTTACCATTCAACACTCAAAGTAGGCTCGGCGTTCACACTGGTTGCTGCGCTCGTCGTTCTGTCGTGCACACCACTCAGTGGGCAGGATACTACTCCTGGCGGAAACCTGACACTGAGTTCAGCTGTGGCCCGAGCGTTGGCGTACCATCCAAACGCCCTCGCGGTGGAAGCTGGAGTCGATGCGGCGAACGCAGCCGTCGGCGAGGTCTCTGCTTCACGGCTGCCCCAGCTGGCGTTCGAAGGTTCAGCAACTCGCTACCAAGAGCCGATGATCGTTGCACCACTTCACGCGCTCGACATTACGCGGGCCCCAGACTTCGATCGCACGTTGTTGCGCGGTACCGCTTCAGTCTCGTACACGCTGTTTGACGGCGGTGTCCGTGGCTCTCGGATTCGAGGTGCACGAGCCGAAGCCGGGGCGGCGGAATCAGCGAGGGAAGCGACGTTGGCCTCGTTGATATCGCTCGTTACAGAGGCTTATCTCCGTGTCATCACTGCCGCAGAAGTTCTGGCAGCGCACGACACTCGGCTCTCCGCCCTCGAGACAGAACTCGATCGGGCCCAACAGCTCTACGCCGAGGGGACCACGGCGCGTGTCGTCGTACTCAGAGCAGAGGCCGCAGTCGCTCAGGCAGAGGCGGAACGCGTTGCCGCCTCAGCAGCCCTGGAAGTGGCGGAACAGAATCTCACGCGCATGATAGGGGCCAGCCCAGACGAAGCGGCATCAGAAAACCTCATTCCGGTCCAACTCCAGAGGGAGGCCGCATTCTTGGCTCGCGACTCTCTGATGGCGCAGGCCACGGCATCCAACCCGGAGCTACAGCGCGCCAGGGAACGGCATGAGGCTGCGATCGCCACAGAGAAGGCCGCGGCGGCATTGTGGCTACCAAACATCAGCCTGTTCGGAGGATACCTGGGGTTTGGGAGTGGGGGAGGCGATCTAATCACCGAATGGCAGGGTGGTGCCAAGGTCACATACCCGATCTTCACCGGTGGCGCGCGGTCCAACGCAAACGCTCGCGCCAGCGCCACAGTTGAACTCGCACATCAAGAGATTCGTCAGGCTGAGCTGGCAGTGTCGAATGGGGTGGACCTAGGAATGAGCGCCGTGCGGGAATCTCGCGCCAGGCTCGAAGCGGTTGAAGAGGCAGTCACGCATCTAACGGAAGTCGCCCGTATCGAGCGGTTGTCATTGGAGACCGGCGCAGGGACGCAAACTGAGTATCTCAGGTCTGAGGCCGAGTTGCTCCGCGCCAAGGCAACCCTGATAGACGCCCGCAACACAGAGATCGTAGCCAGAATCGAGTTGGCTCGAATAACCGGCCAGTTGAATTTGAGCTGGCTCGATCGTGAACTGGAGAACACCCAATGAGCAAGAAGCAACGAATCATCCTGGGTGCGGCATTGCTGCTCGTCGTTATCGTCGTGCTGAGTCTCACCGTATTCGGTGATGGTGGAAGCGACAGTGTGATTCTCGCATCGGGCACCGTCGAGGCCGCCGAAGCCGATCTGGGGTTTCAAATCCCGGGGCGCATCGAATCTATCGCCGTTCGGGAAGGCGACGTTGTCGATAGCGCGGCCGTGTTGGCGTCGTTGGATCGCGCCGAACTGAATGCACGGCTCGAAGCAGCGAGGGCCAGCGTTGCGGCTTCCCAAGCGGCACTAAGGGAAGTCAGGACCGGTTTCCGCTCGGAGGAGATCGCACAAGGGCGCGCGGCGTTGCGCGCGGCAAACGACCGAATGGAGAAGGCGAAACTCGATCTGGACCGCACCCAACGCTTGTTCGAGGGAGGGGCGGTCAGTCGCCAAGCGCTCGACCACCAGGAAACAGCGTTTGCTATGGCCGAGGCCGAGCAAGAGAGTGCCGCGGAACGGTTACAGATTCTCGAGACGGGGCCTCGTACAGAGCGCATCGCGGTGCAGCAGGCTCAGTTGGCCGGTGCCGAAGCTCAGGTGCGGCAGATCGAAGCTTCGCTGGAGTATGCGGTTGTGCGGGCACCATTTGCCGGGACGGTTTCTGTCAAACACCGCGAGCCAGGAGAGATTGTACAACCGGGTTACCCTGTGGTTTCCCTTCTGAATACGGTCGACCGGTGGGTGCGGATTTACGTGCGCGAGGACGAAGTGGGCCGCATATCGGTTGGGCAAGAAGCAACCATCACTGCTGATTCCTATCCCGATCGGACTTATACCGGCGTCGTCGTCTTTTTGTCTGACGAAGCGGAATTCACGCCGCGAAACGTCCAAACCACTGAAGAGCGGGTCAAACTCGTGTATCGAGTCAAGGTTCAGATCACGGAAGACCCGTCATTCGATTTGAAGCCCGGCCTTGCCGCGGACGTGCGAATCGAGACTTTAAGCCAGTGATAGCAGTATCTGACCTGACGAGGGAGTTCGGATCGACCCGAGCCGTGGTCGGACTGAACCTCGACGTAGCCGAAGGGGAGCTGTTCGGAATAGTAGGACCGGACGGTGCAGGAAAGACAACCACTCTACGCATGCTTGCCGGCGTTTTGCGGCCCACATCTGGTGATGCGATCATTGACGACAAGAGTGTTGCGACACGGCCGGAGGCGGTAAAATCGCAAATCGCGTACATGCCCCAGCGATTTGGCCTTTACTTTGACCTCACCGTGCTAGAGAACATCGAGTTCTACGCAGACCTTTACAGGGTGCCCAAGGCAGAGCGCCCGGCGCGATTGGAACGCCTCTTTGCTTTCTCCAACCTGGGGCCATTTCAAGATAGGCTGGCCGACAACCTGTCGGGTGGCATGAAGCAAAAGCTCTCGCTGTGTTGTGCTCTGATTCATCATCCAAAAGTCCTGCTGCTGGATGAGCCCACTTTTGGAGTCGACCCGATATCGAGACGCGATCTCTGGCTCATTCTCCATGAGATGGTCGAAGAGGGAGTGACGATTTTGGTGAGCACCTCCTACCTCGACGAGGCCGAGCGTTGCGATCGGGTAGCGCTGCTGCATGAAGGCAGGATCCTCGCGCTCGACACGCCCGAGTCGTTGTTGGATCTCCTACCTGGAGAGGTCTTGTCGATTCAGGGACCCGATCCTCGAGCGGCTCGCGATCTCTTGCAGAGTCTCCCGGGTGTCGTGGGAACGGCACTTTTCGGCAATACGGTTCATGCTGTCCTCGAACGGCAAGGGAATGTCCGAAACCGCGTGACCGAAGCGCTGTTTGGTGCAGGCCTGACCGGTTACGACCTCATTCCCGTGGAGGCTTCCCTGGAAGATGTCTTCCTCCATCTGGTTCGTGAGCGAGAGGAGGAGGCGAGTGCCTGAGGCCGTTCGTGTGAGGAACCTAACGCGCCGGTTCGGCGAGTTCACCGCGGTGGATCGAGTCACCTTTGACGTCGACCAGGGGCAGATATTCGGCTTCCTCGGACCCAATGGAGCCGGGAAGACCACCACGATTCGAATGCTGATCAGCCTATTGCCTCCCACATCGGGTGAAGGATGGGTGGCAGGGCTGGACATCCGTACCGAAGGGGAAGCGATCCGCACGAAGATCGGCTACATGTCACAGAAGTTCTCCCTTTACACCGACCTAACGGTCGATGAGAACATCATTCTATTTGCCGGGCTGTACGGGGTCACCGGAGACCGGTTTCGGCGCCGCCGGGATTGGGTGCTTGAAATGGCCGGTCTGACGGACCGGGGAAGCCAACTGACGGGCGATCTCCCGTTGGGGTGGAAACAGCGTCTCGCCCTCGGATGTGCCGTTCTCCACGAACCCTCAGTGCTCTTGCTGGACGAACCAACGTCGGGCGTTGACCCTGCTGCTCGGCGGCGGTTCTGGGATCTCATCAACGAGCTTGCGCAGGGCGGCACCACGGTCCTCGTTAGCACTCATTACATGGAGGAAGCCGAGTACTGCAATCGATTGGTCCTGATGAATCGAGGTAAGGTGATCGCTGTCGATGAGCCCAGAGGCCTGCGAGAACGGATGGACGAACCAATACTCGAACTGAGAACGTCGGAGACTCCTCACGCCGTAGATGCACTGAAACATTTGAACGGTGTGCTCGAAGCAGCCATGTTCGGGCGTGCCGTTCATGTGGTTGTCGAGAACGAAGCGGAAGCACGAACGACAATTCCCGCACTATTTGCCGAACGATCAATCCCGCTGCAGCAGATCGAGCGGGTACAACCGAGTCTGGAAGACGTCTTCGTAGCGCTAGTGCGAAAAGAAGGCGGAGCCAGAGAGGGGTGATGGCATGAATTTCAGCCGCCTCATCGCTATTGCCCGCAAAGAAGTCCTGCAGCTGAAGAGAGACACGAGAAGCCTCATTCTGGCATTTGTCCTTCCCGTTTTCATGGTTCTCTTTTTCGGGTACGCAATAACCTGGGACATAGAAGACCTCCGGCTCGCCGTTTGGGACCAGGATAGGACTCGCGCCTCGCGTGAGCTGGTAGAGGTTTTCGAGGCGTCAGGATATTTCGAAGTCGTGGCCCACCCCACCACCTACAGGGAAGTTGACGAATACCTCTCTAGGGCCCGAGTCCGAGCAGTACTCGCAATCTCCCCCGGGTATGCCAGGGACCTCAAGGCAGGCAGATCAGTACCGGTGCAGCTCCTATTGGATGGAAGCGACGCCAACACCGCCACAATCGCACAGAATTACGCAGGGGCGATAGTGGCTCGACACTCGACGCTCATTCAACTACAGGGGCGGACCATGCCGGGCGTGGCGGGCGCTGAAACACGCATTTGGTACAACGAGACCCTGGAAAGCAGGAACATGATCGTTCCCGGACTGATTGCAGTTGTGATGTCGATCATCGCTGCGATGCTGACATCGCTCACAATCGCGCGGGAATGGGAGCGTGGCACCATGGAACAACTCGCGTCCACCCCTGTGATGAGCGTGGAGATCGTACTCGGCAAGCTCCTGCCCTACCTCGTGATTGGAATCTTGGACGTACACCTGGTTGTGGCCGTGGGGATGTTTGTGTTCGGCGTGCCATTCCACGGCAGCGTAATCCTCCTCGGGTTGCTATCGATTCTCTTCCTGATTGGCGCCCTTGGTGTCGGCATCTTCATCTCGTCGATAGCCGACTCACAGGTCTTCGCCATGCAGCTCGCGACGATAACGACGTATCTCCCGGCGATACTGCTCTCGGGTTTTCTGTTCGACATTGCAGGGATGCCAGTGTTCCTTCAGGGCATCACGTACTTGATCCCCGCCCGATACTTCATCATCGTAACCCGGGGAATCCTTCTGAAGGGAGTCGGAGTGGGCGCCGTCTGGCCCCATGCGTTGGCAATGTTGATCTTCGCAATAATCGGCCTGACGTTGGCCACACGCGTCTTCAAGAAGGAGATCAAGGTATGAAGATCTCCGCGTTGCGTGTCCGAGTGTTGATTCAGAAGGAACTCAGGCAGCTATTCAGAGATCCCAAGACGAAGCGGATCATATTCGCGGCTCCAGTCATTCAGCTGCTCTTGTTTGGCTATGCGGTGAACACCGACGTGCGGAACGTTGCGACGGTGGCCGTAGACCAGGACCGGACGGCTGAATCCCGCCTCCTACTGGAGACGCTTACAGCATCGGGGTATTTCCAGATCGTTGAAGCGGACAACGATCCCAAGACAATCGAGCGAGCGCTTGATGCGGGCTCAGCGCTAGTTGGAGTGCAGATACCACCCGGTTTTGCAACAGACTTGAAGGCGAACCGCGGTGCAACCGCACAGATCATAATCGACGGCACCAACTCAAACACGGCAACCGTCGCCCAGGGGTATGCAGCGAGAATCATCCAAGATTTCGCAAAACGACAGGCCGCTCTGCAAGGAGTGACTCAGCACGGCGGGATCGATCTACGATCGCGTGCCTGGTACAACCCCGATCTCTCGAGCCGAGTATACAACGTTCCCGGGGTGCTTGGACTCCTACTGGTCCTCATGGCGCTGCTATTGACAAGCCTTGCCGTTGTTCGGGAAAGAGAGCTCGGTACTCTCGAGCAACTCATGGTAAGCCCGATCAGTCCAAAGGAACTGATACTCGGCAAGACGGTGCCAGTGTTGTTCATCTGCCTGGTTGACCTGGGCCTGATCACGGTCTTGGCCCTTGTGTGGTTCGGCATACCGCTGCGGGGACCAGTTGCGGCCCTAGTCCTGGCGTCTTTCGTCTACGTCCTGGCCGGCCTCGGTGTCGGCCTCATTATCTCGACCATATCAAGGACGCAGCAAGAAGCCTTCATGACGATGTTTCTGTTCATCCTCCCGGCGATCATTCTCTCCGGCTTCATGTACCCGGTGGATACGATGCCGGAGATCTTCCAGCAGCTCACATACCTAAACCCCATTCGATACTTCATGGAAATGGTCAGAGGGATCTTTCTGAAGGGGCAAGGTGTGACCGATCTCTGGCTACAGTTTGTGATCCTGACAGGGATGGCGTTCTTGTCGGTGTACGCTGCCAGCAAGAGGTTCAAGAAAAGCCTCGAGTAGCTGGACCAAGTCCTCGACAAGACCTTATCTTGCGAGCAGATGAGTAAAACGAACAGTTATGGACTCTGCGAGCTTGCGAGGGAATTAGGACTCCCCGAATCTACCACGCGCTACTACCGTGACGTGTTCGCGCAGTTCATCCCCAGTGATGGGCTAGGACGGAAACGCCGTTACCCGGAGGAGGCCCTCGAGAAGCTCCGGTATATAGCCGGCGCATTTTCCGAAGGGCGGACACGAGAAGAGATAGCGCGAACGCTGGCGTGCAGCGGTGCACTGGACCATGCCGAAGACCCACCCGCCGCCCTGACCGCCGAATTCGTAGCACCGCAGCCAACGTCCGATCAAATCATCGAATCTCTGCTCGACGGAGAACGCGAGCAGCGGGAATTGATGTGGCAGATGGTTCGGGAACTCTCACGATTCGGCGACGCTATCGAACGTCAACACCACATCTTGACCAACCTGGTCGACCACGCATTCCCAAACATCGACCGTCGGCTGCCCGCTGCCGAAAACGGGGACGAGGTCGAGAATGTAGTCGACGCCGACATCATATCCGAATCAGACCAAGAAGAGGAGCGGTTTTCGCCTGAAGGGGACGTAGAAAATCTGAGGAAGGCGCTGGAATCCGAGCGAGAGCTGGTTGACAGGTTGCGACAATCGAAGCTCGATCTCGAACGCAGAGCAGTGGCCGCCGAGGCCGAGTTGGAACGAGCACAAGAACAGGAGTCCGGCTTGTTGCGGCGGCTGTTTGATCGCAACCGCGGTCTGTAGGCTGCAAAGATGGCCTCGAGAGGGGAGCGGCAAGCACGGCGCTCGATGGTAAAGAAACAGATCGCGAGACGCGGTATCTCCGATCGGCGTGTCTTAAGCGCCATGGCTTCGATTCCCAGAGAGATGTTCGTTCCCGAAAACCAGCAACATCTTGCATACGCGGATCAGCCACTTCCCATCGGCCTGGGCCAAACCATTTCGCAGCCCTACATAGTCGCGCTCATGGCGGAGAAAGCGTGCCTCACTCGCCGCTCCAAAGTACTCGAAATTGGCACAGGCTCGGGATACGCCGCGGCCGTATTCGCGAAGATCGCAGACCACGTCTGGACCGTGGAGCGATTGCCAGAGCTGGCGGGCAGCGCGCAAAAACGGTTTGAAATCTTGGGATTGGGCAACGTTACCACCGTTACCGGCGACGGTGCAGTGGGGCTCCCCGCATCCGCTCCGTTCGACGCTATCATAGTTGCCGCCGCCGCACCATTTGCTCCAGAGCCGTTGCTCGCCCAGCTCTCGGTCGGTGGACTTTTGGTGATACCAGTGGGCGACCGATCGTTTCAGGATCTTTGCATCATCGAGCGAACGACGGAGGGATATTCGGAACGCAGTGCCGGTTCGTGTCGTTTCGTTCCACTGATCTCACCCGAGGCCTTCAGTGACTGATACAACCGACACAATCTTGCTCGGGGCACATGTCTCCACCGCCGGAGGCGTTTCGAAAGCTCCCGCTCGAGGAGCGGAAATAGGTGCAACGGCAATCCAGCTCTTCACAAAAACCCCCAGCCAATGGGCGGAACCGACTCTAACTGCAGATGAAGTAAGTCGTTTCAAGAGCGAGAAGAAAAGGACCGGAATAGTTGTTGTTGTGTCCCACGACTCATACTTGATAAACCTCGCGTCTCCCGATCCGTCGCTCCAAAACAAGTCGATCGCTTCGTTCAAGAGTGAACTCGAACGCTGCCGTGCTCTCGGTATCCGCTTCGTGGTCACCCATCCGGGCAATTTTTTGGATGACAGAGACGCAGGTATGCTCAGAAACGCTGCTGCGTACACGGAGTGCCTGGAGACCGTTAGCGGGCCGATGATTCTCATCGAAACCACGGCGGGTTCCGGTACAGCTCTGGGTTCGACCTTTGAGGAACTCGCCGAATTGCGGCGGTTGATTCCCGCCCGCCTAAGAAGACGCGTGGGTTTTTGCGCCGACACATGCCACATCTATTCGGCCGGATACGATATCGCAAGTGACTGGGAAAAAGTGTGGGCGGAATGGGAGTCGACAGTCGGCCTTAACTTATTGAAATGTATACACTTAAATGACTCCAAGACCCCTTTCGGATCGCACAAGGACCGGCATGAGTGGATTGCGGAGGGAACTCTTGGCGCCGAGCCGTTCAGGCGAGTAATGCAAGATCCCCGGTTCCGGGGTATCATCAAGTTGATAGAGACACCCAAAGGTGATGACGCTACGAAGCACGATCGGCGTATGCTCAGGAGACTGAGAGCGTACGGTCGCAAGCAAAGACAGAGGAGGTCCGAGTGACAGGAACGCGCAACAGATCGGGTAAGAAGGTACCAGCCGGTGCCTTCGGGCCGGTGAGCTTCGTTGCCGTGTTTTTGTGCCTGGCGATTGTCCCTTTGCGTGCCTCAGCGTACCAATCGTCATCACCGGATTCCCTCGCAAAAGCTCAGGCACTTGCAGTCGCCATCGATTCGACTGCTGAGGGACCTCACATATACTGGAAAGACGACTCAACTGCATACGTCTTCTACCTGTGTGACGGAGAAGTTTTTTCGAGGGGACTGCGTCTTGCGGACTCACTTCTCTTCGCCGGATTCTGCGCGGACTCGGCGACGCGGTATAGTTTCGCCGCTGCACCGCCTGCCGTTGAGCCCCACGTATTCGACGACGTGCCGCGTATTCTCACGGTCAGTGACATTCACGGTGAGTACGATGCGCTGGTTGATCTGTTGAAGAATGCAGACGTGATCGACTCGGACCTGCATTGGAATTGGGGTGACGGCCACCTCGTGGTACTGGGCGACGTATTCGATCGTGGCGACGGAGTTACCGAATGTCTGTTGTTAATCCATCGGCTGGAACGGGAAGCCAAGCAAAGTGGCGGCAGGGTACATTTGACGCTGGGCAATCATGAAGAGATGGCGTTGCGCGGCGATCTTCGTTACGTAAACGAGAAATACACCAAGGGAATCGCGGACCGCACAGGAATACCGTACAACGACCTGTTCGGCCCGCACATGGAGCTGGGGCGGTGGCTACGGACAAAACATACGGCGATCCGCTTGAACCACATCCTGTTCGTTCATGGGGGCTTCTCACCCGAAGTTGTGGAACGCCAGTTGGCGCTAGATACGATAAACGAGGCGACTCGAAGGAGCATGGACTACTTTTCCTACCAACTGCTGTTCAGCGACTTAGAGTGGTTCCTGTTGAGTGATGCCGGCCCGCTCTGGTACCGAGGTTACCACGAGGCTCGTAGTGAATACCCGCGTGCGACAGCGGCGCAGTTGGATACGATCTTAGCCTTCTACGATGCTGAAACTATCGTAGTGGGACATCATGAAGTCGGCCAGGTGAGCAATTGGTATCAGGGACGTGTGTACGGCGTTGACGTCCCGGTGCCGGAGCTTGGAGGCCTGCAGGCGCTATTGTGGGAGGATGGAGAGTTTTTCCGCGTCCTTGGTTCGGGAGATCGTGAGGCTCTATCCCGGCCTTGAATGGCCGGCTCGGCGGCGCCTTGCACCGGAACGCCCTGATGGGCGGCAATTTCAGGAGATAAGAATGAGGAAATCGTACGGGGCGCGGATTTTCGCGGCCTATGTGTTCTTGGGTGCTGTGTGCGGTACGACAACTCCAGTTGTGGGCCAGGAAACACCGACCCGCATCGTGCTATTTGTGGTTGACGGAGCCGGTATCGGTA
>Ga0180432_10011838_pt1 | contig 10239 bp, 4 predicted proteins | sample SS_ome_10_FD_132414 | JGI IMG/M metagenome (GOLD analysis project Ga0180432, IMG submission 132414) | Hypersaline lake sediment archaeal communities from the Salton Sea, California, USA - SS_1_MS_2 metaG | ecosystem: Environmental > Aquatic > Non-marine Saline and Alkaline > Hypersaline >...
CGGCGAGAAAATAAAGGGTGTCGCCGGCAAACGCACGTACGAGAAACCCGGAGAGTACCGCGTAACCGCCCGGCAGGGCGATACCATTGTCAAGGGATCCGTACGGGTATACCCGGCAAAGCCGCCGTCGGTCACGGCTGTCCGTTTTTATGATGAGAGCCGCCTTGCCGTCCTGTTCGACGAGGAGGTACAACTCAAAGATGCAAAACTGTCGCTGAAATCCGGAACGCCGGTAAACGGGTGGACGCTTGATCCGGAGGGCTTGAGCCTGCTCGTTGAGCTCGGCGGCAGAATGCCCGACCATGATTCGCTCCGCGTGGAGGGCGTGTACGACAAGGCCCAGGTGCCGAACGCGCTGGCCGGGACGTCCTTGCCGATAGACCGACCGGCCTGGCCATCGGACCTTTCCGGGCTCGTGTTTCTGTGGAAAACGGTCAAGGAGCCGAGTTTTCAGTACAACCCGGACGCCAAGGCGTTCTCGGATACCAAGATACTCGTAGAGAAGAGCGCCAGGTACGGTCGGTTCGGCGAGATGTCTCTCGAAAGCGGGTTGATGTTCGCCGTTGATGGCGGCAGGACCGTGCACGCGGAATGCAACAAGGCGAACCGGTTGACCGTCGAGGCCGTCATCACGCCGGCCAACGTCTACCAGGGCTGGGGCGAGAAGCCTTGCTCTATCATTGCCTGCGGCGAAGGGGGCAGCCCCAGCTCCGGCAACTTCCGCCTGGCCCAAGAGCGCAACAAGCTGGTATTCTACGTGAGACAGCGGTCGCCGGAGAACAACAGGGCGACCGTCGAGCGCGTGGAACTGTGCGAGATCACGGACCAAACTCCGAATCACGTGTTGGTGAGCTATCGACCGGGCGAGCTGGCATGCTATCTCAACGGGGAGCAGGCCCTGAAAACCGATAGGGTAAAGGGAGCATTGCAGTGGAGCAGACCTTCTTTCGAGAGGGGCTTGAGCTTCGGCGGCAGCGCGCTGTTCGAAGGGAACCTTCCGGGCTGGTCGGTGCATGGCGCTCCCACGCAGTATCCCGTCTGGCGCGGCCGGCTGGAGGGAATCGCCATCTATGCACGGGCCATCGGCCCTGAAGAGGCGAGGAGTAATTTCGCGGCGTACGACGCGATCATCAAGGCGTGCCCCGTGGCGCCCCGAGTTGTGTTCCGGGGAAAGCTGGCGGCGAAATCGAAGGTGCCCAACGCCCGCGATATCGCGCCGTATCGCGATGCACTTGTCGTGTACGAGTATGAAGTCGATAAGGTCGTGAAAGGTGAGTACGACGGCAAGAAAATCCGCGTGGCCCGCTGGGGGCTGATAGATGCCCGGCCGGCCGCCGTATCGCGCGCCAAGCTCGGCGATCGCGTTGAGCTTGTTCTGGAACCACGGGCCGACCACCCGGAGCTCGATGCGCAGGTAATGAGTAATACGCTGCAAGAAGATTTCGATCTGCCGCTGTACGTGGATATGGCCAACGGCCCGACGGGCGAGCCACGCCTGACGATCATACGCATCAAGCCGTTGGAAGTCTGGATACCGCCCGGCGAAAAGCACCAGTTCCAGGCGGTGAAACGTGACCAGTACCGCGTGCCCATCGAGGCGCCGCTGACGTGGTCGGTCGTGCCCGGCGGCAGGGTCACTACCGGCGCCTTCTACGGGGGCGCGGTTCACGTCGAGCACCGCAAAAAGGGCAGCGGCAAGATCGACGACACCGGCCTGTTCACAAGCGACGGCACGATCGGGGTAGTCACCATAGTAGCAGCAGGCAAGGATGATCCTTCCGTGAAGGGGCACGCGCGCATAGCAGTGGACAACTACCCATCGATCGCTCCCTGGGGCTCGCCGCTGACGATCGGCGGGCAGGGGTTCCCCGGAGACATAGACCGCGTACGTATCTACAATCGCGCGCTCACAGCCGAGGAAATCGTGGCGAACGGCGAAGGCAAGCTCACGGGCCGGGGCCTGGTGGGAGAATGGACATTCGACGAGTTGAAAGACGGAGCATTCCCCAACCACGCGGGCGAGGGGTTGGCTGGCAAGGTCATAGGAGAGGTGGAACACGTGACCGACGGGGGCGATGCCTTCATCCGCCTCACTAAGAAGTGGGGTTACATCGAGGTGCCGCACGATCCCCGGCTGGCCTTCAGCCACTCCGCCACCCTCGAAGCGTGGATACGCCCCCGCAAGCCCGAGGGGGCTCTTGGCCTCAACGGATCCATCATGGAGAAGGCTGTGGGCGGCGCACCCATTGGATTCAAATTCCGCCTGGTAGGCGGCATCGGCACCCATGCCATGCACGGCTGGCTCGAAACCAGATACAAATTCCCGCAAGATTCCTGGACCCACGCGGTCGCAGTCTTCGACGTCAACGGCGTGCGCAAGCATTTCATCAACGGCAAGCTCGTTGGCGAGCATAAGCCCCGCGTGCGAATCATAATACGATAAGCACGAGCCGCGGCTCCGACGAGCCGCCGAAAAGGAATGTCGGATGAAGAGCAGATTCCTGACCGCGTGTTACATTCTTATCTTCGCGTTAATCAGCTCCCCTGCAGCGGGGGAAGAAGAGGGGCGAGCCAATGCCGAGCTCGCGGCCCGGGTCCTTGAGATGACCGGTGGCCGCACAAAGATCGTCTGGCAAAACCAGGTGGAGGGCGTCACGAAGGGAGGCGAGTACATGTTCGGGGAGAGCGCCCACAAGGCCCAACACGAGTTGATGGGATTCGATACCCAAGATGGTGTCACGCGCCGGATTCTACCCGGGCCGGCAAGCTATGCCAACCCCACCTTCACGCTGGACGGCTCCCGGGTTGTCTTCACCGACGCGCCCAGGCAGAAGATCTACGTGGTTGATTGGGACGGCCGCAACAAGCGCTACCTCGCAGACGGCTTTGCAACGTGCACCTGGGTCGATCCCAAGACGGGCATTCACTGGGTCTACGCGGGCAGCGGCGGCGGCTACAGCACGCGGGTGGTACGTTTTCAGGTCGATAACCCCCGGGTCAGCGAGTTGGTTTGGCACACTGCCCCCCAGACCTGCGGGATAAAGGTATCGGCCGACGGCACCAGGGGCGGCAGCGAATTCTCGTGGCCCAGAGCCGGCGTCGCGAACCTCGACAACGGCACGTGGAAACAATACGGGACCGGATGCAACACGGGGTTTGCGCCCGACAACAGCTACCGGCTCTTTCACATGGGCAGGGGCGATCCGGTGGGACATTACGGTGTGCTGATGTACGACGCGGGTGGTGTCAACAGGCGGCGGATATGGTTCAACGTGGAGCCCGACCAGCTCCGGCAGACGTCCGGCATCCCACGCTGGAGCACCGATGTGCGATTCCTCACCGTCTCATGGCCGGAGTCCGGGCCACGTCAGAAGGACCAGGACATTTACCTGGGGGAGTTTGACGAGGACTTCACCTCCGTCAGACGCTGGCTGAGGATCACCGATCAGCCGGGGGTCGAATGCTTCGCCCACGCCTGGATCGGCCAGGGGCTGGGCCGCTATACCGGCAAGGTGCCCTTCACAATTGAGCTTCCGGCCCTCTATGCCGAGGAAGAATGGGAATGGGATTTCGGCGACGGCCGAAAGGAGAAGCTGCGCGGCGGCAAGCACACTTATACCAAGCCCGGGCGGTATCATATAATCGGGAAACGCGGCGAGCAGATCGTGAGGGGGTCGGTCTACGCCCGCCAGGCCAAGCCGCCGAGGGTGACGGACGTGCGCCTTTATGACGAGGCCCACCTGGCGGTCACGTTCGACGAACCCATCCAACTCAAGAATCCGCAGATCTCCCTGGCATCCCGTACGCCGGTCAAAGGCTGGAAGTCGACATCCGTCGGCTCCGTCCTGACCATCGAGCTTGACGGCAAAGTCGCGGTAAACGACTCGGTGCGCCTCCACGGTGTGTTCGGCAAGGCCCAGGTACCGAGCGCGCTCGCCGATAACGTCGTGCCGATTATTCGACCCGCCTGGCCGGCAGACCGGTCCGAGCTTGTGTTCCTCTGGGAAACGGCAAAAGGGCAGAACTTCCAATATGATGCGAAGTTCAACGCCTTCGCTGACGCCGATATCGTCCCGACCAGAAACGCCAGGTATGGCCGCTTCGGCGGCATGGTGCTGTCGGGGGGCGTAATGTTTGCCGCCGACGCCGGGCGCGGGGTTCAGGAACGCTGCACCAAGGCCGACCGGTTCGCCATCGAGGCCGTGATCAGGCCGGCGAACGTGTATCAGGGCTGGGAAGGCAATCCGCGGCCGATCATCACCTGCGGATGGGGCGGGCTGCCCGTTCATGCCAACTTCATGCTCGGCCAGGAACGCGGCAAGCTCGTGCTCTACCTCAGGCAGCGCCCGGCGGAGAAAGGCGCCGGGGAGTCGGTCGAGCGCGTTGTGCTGTGCCCGATCATGAGCTACGCGCCCAGCCACGTTGTTGTCAGCTACGAGCCGGGCAAGCTCGTGTGCTACCTCAACGGCAGGCCTGCAATGCAGACGGACTCCGTTAAAGGCCGCCTTACCTGGCGGCGCCCGCCGTACGACAAGGGGTTGAACTTCGGAGGCGTAGAAGAGGAACGCTCAGAGTTCATCGGCTGGAGTGTCCACGGCGTGGCCAAGCCAATCCTCCCCTGGCGGGGCGAAATTGAGGGGATTGCCATCTACGCCCGGGCCGTGACAGAGCAACAAGCTGCCGACGGCTTCACCGCGTACCGCCAAGTACTCGAAGCGCGGCCGTTCATCCCGCGCATCGAGCTGCGCTGCAAGCTGGCGGCAAAGTCAGCGGTGCCCAAACTTGAGGACATCGCCCCCTACCGCGATGCCCTGGTCGTTTACGAATATGATGTGGGCGAGGTGGTCAAAGGAACCTACGCCGGCAAGAAGATCCGCGTGGCCCGATGGGGCCTGCTCGACGGCAAGCCCACGAGCATCACCCGGGCCGAGCCTGGCGACCCCGCCCAGCTCATCGTGGAAGCATTTGCCGAGCACCCTGAACTCGAAGCCGAGGCCCGGTCGAATACGCTGCCGAAGGGCCTCGATTTAGCGCTTTACGTTGATGCCGCGAACGGCCCTACGGGGCAGCCGCGTCTTGCGGTCATACGTGTGAAGCCGCACGAAATCTGGATGCCTCCCGGCGAGAAAATGCAGTACGTTGCCCAGACCTCCGATCAGTACCATAGTCCCATCGACGTGCCGATAAAGTGGTCGGTGATCCCCGGAGGGCGTATCAACACCGGGGCGTACTACGGCGGCGGAACCTATCTCGATCACCGAGCGCAGAAAGGCGGCGGCACGATCGACGACAACGGCCTGTTCGAAGGCGACGGGCCCCTTGGCCTGGTCACCATATCGGCTATGAGTCCAAACAACCCTTCCGTCAAAGGCATCGCGTACGTCGCGCTGGACAATTATCCGTCTATCTCCCCTGCGAAGGGGTTGCCGTTGCATTTCGGCGGGGATCAGGGCGGAGGTCAGCCCATGCTCGGCGACATCGATCGCATCCGTATCTATAATGTCGTGTTGACGGCCGAGCAGATCGCCGCCCACGCCCAAGGAAAGGACCTGACCAACGAAGGGGTGATCGGCGATTGGACCTTCGATAAACTTGTGGACGGCGTATTCCCGAATGTAGGGGGCAAGGGCCTCGCGGGGAAGATCGTCGGAGACGTTGAGCATGTCGCCGACGGAGACGGCGGCTATATCCGCATGAGCGGGAAAAAAGGATACGTGGCGGTAGCGGACGACCCCCGGCTCAACATGAGCAAGACCTGCACCCTCGAGGCGTGGGTCCGTCCGAAGAAGGGCAGGGGGCTGGCCTCATCGGAGGGGATAATCATCGACAGGTCGCGGGGCGGCGCCCCGTGCGGATTTCGCCTCGACGCAAACAGCGGTCTGTCGTCCAAGGGCATGCACGGCCGCGACGCCGCCTGGGTCAGGGCGGGGGTCCGATACCCTACCGATTCATGGACGCACGCAGCCGCCGTGTACGATGTCAACGGTGTCCGGAAGCTCTACATCAACGGCAAACTAGTCGGCGAATTGAAACGCCGCGTGCAGATCATAGTGCGATGACGCAGGCGAGCCCCTGCGGCCAGCGCTATTCCCCGGTATAACCCTGCCTTTTCCAAACCTTTTTGGCCAGTGCGAGGGCTTCGCGCGAGGGCGGAAGCTTACCTACGATGCTGCTGGGCGGCTGGCCTTTCTTGCGGCGGGCGGGGTCGGGCGACCAGTCATCCTTTTCGTATTTCTTCCGGACCGATTCCTTGCGGAAATCGGGCACGTCCATCGGCGCGCCATCCTGCAGCGCCGACCGCCACGCCAGGATACCGACGATGCTCATGTCAATCCCGCGATAGACGTCGAGGTAGGGCTGCTCGCCGGTGCGGATTGCCTGTGCGAAGTGGTAGGAGGTGAAGAAATCGCCGCCGCCGTGCCCCGAGCGCATCGCCTTGACGTGATGTTCGGGGAAGTCGGGGAGATACACGGTTTCGACCGGCTCGCCTTTGCGTTTTTCCCAGGGCTCGCGCCAGACACGAAGGCGGCCCTTGTCGCCGTGGCGGCAGTTTTCCATCAGGCCCTTATTGCCGTGGATGCGGACGAAAATGCCGTGCCCGCGGAACCCTCCCATCAGGATTTTCGCGATGGCACCGTTGTCCATCCGGCATAAGATCACGCTTCCCGTGTCGCGGCGCGCGACCGTCATAGTAATGGTGGGATCGTCGAAGTCGTGCGGTATCGCCAGGCCGTTCACCCGCACGGGGCGGGTGTCGGTGATGTACATGATCGGTGCCAGCGAGTGGGTGCAGTAGTACGTGGCGGGGATCCAGTTGCGCCAGTGGTTGAGGCCGCAACTGCGCGCGAGCTTAACTTCCGCGGGGTCGGGGTGCACGTATTCTCCTTCGGCATATTGCACCTCACCCACTACTCCCTTTTGGTAGAGCTTTCGCATCTCCTGGTTGAAAACCATGTAGGGGTAGTTCTCGGCGAACATGTAGATCTTGCCGCTTTTCTCGACGGCGCGCGCGAGCGCGGCGGCCTCGCCGAGTGTATGGCATGCGGCGCACTCGCTCATTACGTGCTTGCCCGCCTCGAGCGCCTTGATGGCGAATGGGGCGTGCTCGTGCCAGTAGTTGGCGAGGACCACCGCGTCGAGATCGTGCTCGAGCATCTCGTCGTAGTCGGTGTATGTTGCCACATCGAGGTCCTTGCCTGCCTGCCGCAGCCTTTCTTCCCAGGTATCGCAGACCGCTACGAGCTTCATTCCAACCGGCTCGGCGGCGTGCATGAAGGTCCAGCCGCGGCTCACTCCTACAACACCCACGCGTATGGGTTTTTTTGTCCCGGTCCGTTTCTTCTTGGCCATAGTCCGTTTCTCCTGTTCGAGTTGATCACCTTGCCGGTGTAAAGGGCATATTCATGAGTGCGATGATGCTGTTCGGGTGTTCGTCGCGCGCGGCCCAGGCCGGTTGGTCGGCGGATTTACGGAAGCGCGCGGTGCGGACATAAGGCGGCCGGATGTCGGGGTAGCGAAACGATCGGGGATCGGATTTCAGCCGCCTCACGGCATCTGCCGCGCCTCCCCGTATCAGCTCTCTCGCGCGCTTTGGGGCCAGGTGCAGCGCTCCCAGCTTAGCCGCGCGGTATTGATCCGTTTCGAGATGATCCAGGCCGTCGGGCAGCAGGCCCTTCTTGACGCCGACAGTCACCACGCCCGGTGTAAGCTGTGCGGCTTCGGTGCAGAGGGCTTCCTCGCCGCAGGCCAGGATGGTCGGCACGCCCAGCTCCATCGCGCAAAGGGCCATCTGCCCGTATTCTCCGATCGATACGGCGTTGACGGCCAGATCGATGTAGTTGAACCACTGCGTGTGGGTGATGTGCGAGTAGTCGGTGCCAGCTTTGGCGTGCTGGCCGACGCAGCAGAAGGCGTCGAATCCGGAATCGAGCCCCCAGGGCCACCCGCCGCACGGTCCACGCTGGAGTTTGGCGCGTTCGTCTAGGAGCTCCGGGGCTATGCCGCCGTATCCGTGGCCGTCGACAACGATGACGTCGGTCGCCCCGCCTTCGAAGAGCCCCGCGACGGCGGCGTTGACTTCCTCGGTGAGGAGGCGTTGGCCTTTGCTGTAGAACCGGCCGCCCGGCACAACCCAGTCATCGTGGTTCAGGATTCCGGCGGCGCCCTCCATGTCGGTCATGATCATGATTTTCATTTTGGGCTCTCGTCCGAATCGCCCGCGTCTATTTGTTCGTTGCAGGCATAGAATATCAACATGCGCTGCGCGTGTCAAGCGGCAATGTGGGAGAATCTCCGAAATACATTGCCCTGCACTACTCCCCTTCGAGCTCGGCCATATAGCGGTCCCGCACGGACAGCATGAACCGATATGCCTCGATACGGATGCCTGTTATCTCGCCGCCGAATACGGCATTGCTGGTGCTGAGAATGTAGCCGCCGTGCCTCACGCCGCCGTGCTCCAGGCAATACCGGGTGGCGGATTCGACCTCATCGCGCTTGTCCAACTGCAGCGGCCCGTGGGGGACGTTGCCGATCAGGGCGACCCTGTCTCCGTAGTGCTCCTTGATGTTGCGGATATCTACGCCCGCGATGGAATCGATAGAATGAATCGCATGGGGCCGGGCCGCCACGATTTCGTCCATCAACGGGTTGATGTCTCCGTCGGAATGCTTGATCACGTAAAGGCCCAATTCCCTGAAGGCTGCGATTTGGCGTCTGAGGTACGGCGAGATGAATTCGGCGAACATCGCCGGTGATAAAAACGGCCCGGCGTTCATTGCATAGTCGCTGCCCAGCCAGACGATGTCGGCGCCGGCGGCTTTCATCCGGGCCGCGCTCGCAATGGCCGCGTCGATGTTGCGTGAGGCTTGGTCGTGCATTGCGGCCGGCTCATCAACGAGCCGATAGACAAACGACTCCATCTCCGTGCCGTCGGGAATGTGAAAGGTGCCGTCGGCCGGGAACCCGAGCATGAACTCGTCGCCTGTTTCCTCGCGGTACGCCGGCAGCAGATCGATCATGTCGTTGCTGCCCATCCAGTTTGTGATGATGCAATGGCCCATCTGGCGATAGACTTCGGCTGTGTCGCGGGCGTAGGCGCGAAATATTCGCTCGCGGGTGCGAGGAGTTGCACCTTCGGGGACTTCCAGCCGATGGATGGGCTCTCCGAGCCATTCGTCGTACAGGCCGAACGCCAGCTCGCACGTGGGCACGGGGCCCGGCGGTCGGCGGAGTTCGAGCGCTTCAATCGCGCGCTGCCGTGGCGTTAGAATCGGCCCGGGTCGGTTTGTCGTGCAAGGGTCAGGCATACGAGTACCTCTTTGTTAGTTTGTCTGGCCCGTTCCTCATGCGTCCGGGAAGAACCCGAGAAACAGCTCGCGCATGGTTCCGTCATAGACCGCACGAGCGAGAAACTCGGTGCCGAACTGGTTGCCCCACGCGTAGTAAATGATCACCTTGTCCTCGAATTCACACAGGTCTACGTCGCTGTTGTTGCAGTTGGCTGCGCCCGCCACCCATGCCCGGTCCTCGTCCGTGAAGTCGGGATTGTCGATGATCTTATCTTCCGGCGATACGCTGAGGAACGGATTGAACGGGCTTTGGTCCCAGTATCGCAGCCGTCTCGAACGCGCGATGTGCGGCTGATAGATCCGGCCGGGGTAGCATTCCAGGTAAATCATATAATACTGGCCGTCGAGAAAGCGGATGGCCGGGCACGCGGTGTAGCGCTCTTTGTGGAAGGCGCAGCCGGGGATGCGCTTCCAGTGGATGAGGTCGTCGGACCCGGCAAAGTGCATGGTAAACCGTACGCCTGCTTCCTCGGGCGGGCCGGATATCTCGAAGGCCATCACGTAGCGGCCGCCGGCCTTGCAGACGGAGGTGTTGAATATCTCCCACCCTGGCAGATCGAGCGCTACGTCGGAGTGCCAGTCGACGAGGTCGTCGGAACGGAAAACGTGGACTCTCGAGGCTCCCCAGCGCTCAACACCATACACGTAGACCGTTTCCCCTTCGACGTGTGCACAACCCAGGTGGAATCCCTCCGCAAAGGGCGGGGTTGTCTCGCCGGTGAGTACGTCGCGGAAGTGGAAGCAGGTCTCGTCGGCAGGACTGGCGCGGTAGTGGGGCCGCACGTACTCGAAGCGCAGGAGCCTGCCCCTATAGGCCACCGGGGTGGTCTCGACCATGTCGTAGTCGATGGTGCCGAGCTTGCGTATTATCGGCCTTGTGGGAAGGATA
>Ga0180432_10011839_pt1 | contig 10238 bp, 12 predicted proteins | sample SS_ome_10_FD_132414 | JGI IMG/M metagenome (GOLD analysis project Ga0180432, IMG submission 132414) | Hypersaline lake sediment archaeal communities from the Salton Sea, California, USA - SS_1_MS_2 metaG | ecosystem: Environmental > Aquatic > Non-marine Saline and Alkaline > Hypersaline >...
GTAAGCAATATTACTTCGGTAGAAAGAAAAGTGCCTCGATCAAACGGAAAAACAAGGGTGCTTACTTATGAGAATGACAGTTCACAAAAGAGAACGAAAGAACTTGAAAAAGTCCTTGCCGAATATTGGGGTAATCAATCGCTTGATGATTGGATGGCTACACGATGGCTCGAACTGAATGACATCGATCCTAACGCTTTTGTTATTGTTGAGTGGGGCGATTTCGATTCCAAGAAAGAAAAAGCTATGCCTTATCCGTATGAATCTAATGCCGAAGAAGCCGTAATATTCGAGTATATAAATAATATCCTTCAATATTTGGTTGACCTGAAAGATTTTGAAACGCTTGATTGGGATGGCAGAAAAAAGACGGCACAGAAATACACTATGTATCTCAAACAGCAAACAGTTCAGGCTTTTCAAGTTTTCGACAAAGAAGTACGGGCAAAGGTAAATAAAGACGGTGAATTGTTTAATTTAGGTGATGAAAATAAGCCTCAGTATTATTTCCGCAGGAACGAAAGCGAATATTTCATGGTTATTATCCTTAAACCTCATAAGTTAGGATATGTTCCAGCTTTTCGCGCCGGATATAAAAGAGACGAAGCTACCGATGGGCGCACTTACTTAAGCCCTTACCATGATTGTGTTCCTTATCTGAAAAAGTCCATTAAAAGTAATTCGGAACTTGATCTTACGATGGCGTTACACGCTTTCCCGCAGAAAATAATTACCGCCCACCAATGCACGAATAAAAAATGTTTGGATGGGTATGTCACTTCCGATGGTGTAACAAAGGAATGTCCGATATGTAATGGTACGGGGTTTAAGGTTCACACCTCAACGCAGGATATTATTTATGTTCCACTGCCAAGAGGCAAAGATGAACAACTATCGCTTGATAACCTTGCAAGATATATTACCCCAGAAGTAGCGTTATTGGAGTTTCAGCGCCAGTATATCGAATATCTTACAGATGAATGTATGGGTGCAGTTTTTAATTCCGATATTTTCACTACCGAAGAAGTGGCTACAACGGCGACAGAAAAACGTATTGACCTTGACAATGTCTACGATACACTTTATCCTTTGAGCGTAAAGTTTGGGAGGGTATGGAAGTTTCAAGTAGAGACGATTACCAAAATAAGGGGAGAATTTAAAGACCTTATTGCTACGCTTACCTTTTCAAAAGATTTTAAATTTAAATCTAAGGATGATTATATCGCCGACAGAAACAGAGCTAAAGAAGCAGGCGCACCCGATATTGTACTCAGAAATATTGACGATGAAATAGTAAAGATTGATACTGCAGAGAATCCTATGGAGTTTATCATGTATAAAACGCAACAATCATTTAATCCATTTTCAGGGAAGAGTGATGAAGAAGTAGCTGTACTTATGGCTACGAATACCGTTTCCTTTGAGCAAAAAGTTTTTTATGCCAATATGGGATGGATCTTTGATGAGGTGGCTATGAAAAACAAGGATTTTTATATGATGCCTCGTGATAAACAAGCAAAGATCCTGGTCAAAAAAACCGGGGAAATCATTAATGAGTTAAGTAAAACGCAGACGCAATCACCGCAGTTTAATGTCGAATGAAGATCGAATACGGGATTTGTGGAAACGCAAAGATGATTATATCCTCTCCCGGCTTGACAATCTTAAAGGGAAGGTAGGAAAGGCGCAATCTATGCTATTAGAGAACCTTGTAAAATCTTACATGGGGAAATTTTTAACAGACGAAGCAGGGAATTTAAAAGCCAACGTTAGTAATATGCGCATGGCTATTAAACTGGATCAGTTTTTTGATGATCTTGATAGTGAGGTTCTTCGTAAAATAAATACCCGTTATGGAGAAGATATGTTAAAGCTTACAGATATGGCAAGCAAATATTATTCGGCTCTTGGTTCGCCAAAGGAGATCATTGAAAGTCTTGCCGAGAAAGCAAGGTTCATTGAGCAGAGCATCGGTATTAAAGATAGCAAAATAATAAAAGGTAGTTATCTGGACACTATCACCAAGATGCCCGAAGTAAGACAGCAACTAAAAAATTATGTTATTGAAAGTACTGCCAGCAAAAAAGGCTATTCGGAATATCTCAGGGGCATGAAAGAAATCGTTGTAGGCACAAAGGTAAGGGATGGGATACTTGAAAAATATTACAAACAGTTTGCTTATGATACTTTTAATCAGACAGATGCAGCAATAAATAAACATTATGCTGATTCGCTTAATCTTACGTGGTTCGTTTATGCCGGATCACTTATTGATACCTCAAGACCTTTTTGCCGGAAACGTGCCGGAAAAACATTCTCGACAGAAGAATCGGAAAAATGGAAATGCGATCCTGATCTTATAGGCAAACCAAAAGGTGTGAAATGTGATCCTAAATATAATCCACTAATTGAAAGAGGAAGATATAATTGCCGTCATACGATACGATATATTACAAATGATATGGCCTGTGAGAATGGGAGAAAAAAGGCTTGTTTAGAATGATTCTAAATAACACTATTTATAACGATTCTAAATAATGATTTCAATAATAATGCCTTCTTACCTGGGAAAATATAAAAGTGCTGCCGAAAATAGACCGCAGAAACTTGTCAGGGCAATACGAAGTATACAGATACAGGAATATGAAGATTGGGAGTTGGTAATCGTTTGTGATGGATGTATGGAAAGTTATAACATTGTAGATAAATTCCAGGATTCACGGATAATACTTAAATTTATACCTAAACAGCCAATATGGAGTGGCAAAGTGCGAAATGAAGGTATTAAAGAAGCTACGGGCGACTATATATGCTACCTCGATATTGACGATGCGTTTGCTCCGGGACATTTGCAGGGCATATCGAAAGCTACAAATAGCGCAAAAGATTGGTACTGGACTGATGATTACGTCTGGAACGGCAAAGAGTTTAGACACCGAAAATGTAATATACACAAGGTGGGGCAGTGTGGCACGAGCAATCTTGTCCATAAAAAAATTGCTTATTGGAAAGAAAAAGACAATTACGCCCACGATTGGAACTTTATCAATAATCTCAAAAGAGCCAGTAGCAACTATAAATATTTCAGAGAAGGAAAATACCTTGTCTGCCATATACCCGGAAAATTCGATATATGATGTTCACTTAAAAATGGAATTATGGGATGCGGATGCGGAAAAAAGAAGCCTAAAGTAGTAGCTACCAAGAGAGGCACTACACGGCCATCACAGATGAATAAGTTAATACCTAAAGAAGCTAAAAATGCCACGAAAACTTGATCGTTGCGTAAAAAAGGTGATGCGTTCAGGCAAATCGGAAAGTTCTGCCTATGCTATTTGTGTTACTAAACTTGGATGCAAACGCAAGGGTGGAAAATGGACGTGCCGAAAGTAAGTATTATTACCCGTTGCCTGAATCGTCTTGAATATACAGCACAAGTCCTGAACGCTGTAAAAAGGCGCACAAAGATGAGTTATGAACATATAATTGTTGATAACTGCTCTACCGATGGCACAAATCAATGGTTTAACTGGATGCATGCGAATACTTATTGGTATAAGGGTACTGTGAGGTATTTTCGTATGCCTCGTAATTTGGGTGATTGGGGAGGTATGTTGGCAGGGTTTGAGCAGGCGAAAGGTAAGTATATTGTTCAGCTTGATAACGATATTATCCCGGCGGAGGGGTGGCTTAAGGCAATGATAGAAGTTTATGAAAGATCTGATTACAATGTGGTAATGCTCAAGCGTGCCAATGTAGCATGGAAATTAAAACCATTATCTCATTTAAAAATAGGGCAATGGGAAACAGCAAGGGTGGAACGTGCCGTAGCCTGTTATCTTATGCATCGCATGGATTTTAGCACATTGGTTAAACATATTCCAGAAAATAAAGGATTGCAAAGCAAATATATTATGGCGAAACATCTCAGTCCGATAGGGAAAATCCTTAATCTTTCATGTATAGAACTTGAAGCCGAAGATCAACGCATTAAATATAATCCTAAAAATCCACAGATATGGGAGAAAGTATAATATTCTCGGCATATTTTACTTCCAGAAAAGATCCGCAACGGGGGAAGTATTGGAAAGCGAATGATTATGAGAAAATAAGGCCTTTGTATAATAGCGTAAAGAGGTTGGGGCTTAATATGATTATCTTCCATGATAGCTGTAATAAATATTTCATACATAAATACGAAACCGATAAGATTAAGTTCAGTCGATTTACCGTCAGGGGAAATATTACAACAGAACGATTTGTATGTTACCTGAATCATCTTTTAAATAATGTTTATAATAAAATAATTTGCTTGGATTGCAGCGATCTTGAATTATATAAAGACCCTTTCCCGCTAATTGATGACAATATATTGATAGGTTCTGAACAAGGATTAATAGGCGATAGTCCATGGCTGATAGACAGGTTTTTAAAGAAATACGATAGATCATATTATGAGAACAAGGTAATATTGAATTGCGGCATTATTGGTGGTAAATATAAGCCACTAGTAAATCTGTTTATAAAATTCAGGGAAGAAGCCGGGGGAATAAATAAGAATATTGATATGCCTGTATTTAATAAACTCATATACGATGGTATTCCTTTTAAAACGGGATTCCCTATACATACTGCCTTTAATAAAAATGAAGGCGCTGAAACAGGGTGTTACATAAGGCATAAATGAAAGAGAGCATAGATATTGTTATGGTGGCTAATAATTTCCGTATTGATCTGTGGACAATGACTAAAAATGCTTTACGATCAGCGACAGAAAATGCAGGGATGAAAATAGGCGAAGCATTAACCATCGAACAAAATAGAAAAGCGCGACCGCAATCCATCGGGGAAACTATTTATTATGATTTTCCTTTTAACTACAATAAATGCCTTAACCTCGGAAAATCTATCTGCACAAGTCAGTATATCGCTTTTTGCAATAATGATCTTTATTTCGAGAAAGGATGGGCAAAAAATGCAGTACAGGCAATGAAGGAGGGCGGTTATCTAAGTGCAAGCCCTTCCGGCAGACACGTTTTTAAAGGAGTTATCGAAGGTTATGATGTAGGCAAACAAATACTCGGATGGTGTATAATTACTGATAAAAGATTATTCGATATTATAGGTGATTTTTCAGAAGTGGTATATTTCTGGTATTCAGACGATGTTTATGCCGTTCAATTACGATGTGCCAGGATTAAGCATATCCTTGTAGGCAATAGCAAGGTGAGACACTTAGTAAGCAGGACACATCATAAAATAAAAGATGAAAAAGGAGGCCGGGCAGATCGCACTACAGGACAATACAAATTATTTTTTAACTATAAAACCAAAATGTATGCAGATTCAGGTATTGAAATCAAAGCTAAAGGAGGTCATAGTGACAGACGCAAACATAAAGTATAATGGCAGTCTTACGCTTGATCCCGTGTTAATGAGGGCAGCACGCCTGCAGCCTTATGAAAGAGTGGAAGTAAATGCAGTAAATGGTAAAGCCCGTATTGTTACTTATATCCTTCCCGGTGTTGAGGGTTCAGGACAGGTAGAAATGAACGGAGGGGCAGCTAATTTCTTTATGCCAGGAGATCACGTTCACGTAAATTGTTATGCTATCGTTGAGGAAAAGGAATGGCGAGGATTTCCATATATCATTGAAACGGGGGAACGTAACGAAATAATCAAGCAAAGTTGATAACTATCGTTTCTGCAATATGGCAACGCCCCGTATTAACGAGGATATTTCTGATGAGCCTGAAAAGATGCCGCAGGGATTATGGCATACAGGCTATGGTCGCAGGCAGTGAGGGGAAAACCTCAAGGGAATTGTGTGAAAGTTATGGAGTAGGATATATTGAAACACCCAATAAACCAATTTCTAATAAGTTTATTCGTGCAGCACAGGCAGCGATTGTTAAATATAAACCTTCTCATTTGTTGATTCTCGGAAGTGATGATTTTATAGATAATTCATTGATACAAACTTATTCTCAATTACTTGATTATGATGTTATCGGAATGAAGGATTGTTATTTTTATCACACAAAATCCAAAGAGGCGGCATATTGGAAGGGATATACTTTCCCTCATAGAGTGGGTGAATCAATAGGAATGGCACGTATGCTCAGCCGTAAGGTCTACGAATTATTAAAAGGCAAATTATGGGCTTCAAATATGAACTCCGGACTTGATTATACAATGATGCAACGCATAAAAAAAGTAAAAGGATTAAAATGTATTACTGCTTCTATTACTGATGTAGGCATAGCCGTTGACATAAAAGGGCAAGGGAATATTACAGGATTTGATTGTTATCGGGGTAATATGAAGTCTGTTTCCGATGAACTTTTCAATACGATACCTGAATTTGAACTAATAAAGGAGTTATGAAAATCACCATGCTTTCAGAAATAGACTATGCCGGAAGCGGACATAAGCTGTGTGAAGCAATATCGAGACATACGAACCATGATATTAAGATATTTACGGGTAAGTATTATAATCCTTTTAAACATCCAGACAATTCTAAATGGAATAGAAAAGAGGTGCAACAGCGTATTGAGGAATCAGATATCGTTCATTTGAAAGGCGATTTCCCTCCCTGCAATGGTTATCTCGGACTGAAGATAATGCACAAACCACTTATCGTTACCGTATCGGGAAGCCATTTTCGCAAGGCTTATCATGGTGGATACCAAAAGGTACATCCCTGGGAGTTTAGTAAGGCTTTGGGAACAGCATTTACCCCCGATCTTCTTTATCCAGAGTATTCAGATGTTTGGACACCGCATCCTATAGATTCAAACAATATAGATAACGAATGGGATTTATCTAATCCTATTATTTTAATGCACAACCCAAGCCGAAGGGATATAAAAGGCACTAACTTTATTTTAGACGTGATGAAAAGGCTAAGGGCCCGCCTGAGAGCAGAAATAATGTTAATTGAAGGTTTACCTTATTCTGAGGCTAAAGTTGCTAAGAAACGCTGTACTATCTTTTTCGATCAATTTAGGGTAGGCTTCTATGGCAATTCGGCACTTGAAGCGATGCAATATGGTATTCCTGTTGTGGCATGGATTTCTCCGAAGGCGATTAAGCAAGCTAATGGATTACTTAATTATTGCCCTGTAATAACAACCACCGGGGATACTGAAGTGTGGGGAAATAAAATAGAAAGCAAACTGGAAAACCTTGAATATGTAAGCATAGCCACAAAAACTTGGTGTGATGTTATTCATTCATATCAGGCTGTAGCAAAACAATGGGATGAAATCTACACTTCAATATAATTGGAAATATCGTAAGTATCATACTCGTAAAGAGGTTTCTGATAATTTCGATAAGATTGTTCCTGAAAAAGTCCGCATAAAACTTAACAGTTTGCTGTGGTATCCTTATACCGATAACAGAACACCTTTTCAGGAAATATCGCTTATGCCTTATCAAGGTACACCAGAGTTAACCGCTTTTATGCGTGATTTAAATACTGATGGTACACATAGACCAAGTTTTTTATGGCGAGAGTTCAAACAAGCAATATTTGAGGGATGGATGGAAAATAAAATCCATGTAATAGGGGCTTCAAGTGGTTATGATTCACGGATGATAGCAAAGGCTATAAAAGAATTAATGATTGAACATGGTCGAGATTGGCTCGGAGAAACATATTTCGTTGAATGTGCAGGCGAAGCCGAAGGATTTAAACAGATAATGCGGACACTCGGATGGGAAAATTATATAATATGGATTCCTGATTATGATTTAGACTTTTTTAAAGATCATCATAAGCGGTATAATGGATTATGCGCTTATCCCTCTAATCTGTGGTATGACTTTTATATTAAAAACTGGAATGAAGAAGATATTCAATATATTTCAGGTTATGGTGGCAATGTTGCTGATGCTATGAATCCCAATAGCACGTATATGGGGGTGCAAAAATTAAAACATACGGTAAATGGCAGGCTCATAATGTATTTCCGAAAAAATTATTATTATCAGATTTCCGCTTTTCGAGAACCGAAATATTCATTTCACCCTTTTTGGTCATGGCGATATATACGGGCAACAGCCGGGGTGACACATAAAGCAAATAGAACATCTGTATTGTTATCGAATCATTTCGTAAAAGAATGTAAACGAGTAAAGCGGATGGCAATCTTAGGGGAAGTTACACAGAATGGGCATCGCACAGTAAAAGACAAAGTAATCAAGCAATTAGATGAATGGTACAGGTCAACAGATTATGGCAAAAGTCATCCTATAAATCCAAGTCCTAATATTGAATATAATAAATGGTGGTTACAGTTTTGTATAGCAGATTATGTCAAGGCAAATAACATTAGTTTCCGTTGATTGCGGTACAGGTCACGCCTGCGGTTTGGCTCTTGGCTTAAAAAACTATGGTAAGGTTACTTTAGTTTGGCAGAATAAGAATAAACATAAGCTGGATTTCCTTAATCCTGACGCTAAGTTCGGATTTGAGCATATTCCCAAGCGAGGCGACGATCTTATTATAGCAGGATGTATAACTTTCGATCGTCTCGAAATGCGAAAATATAATTACAAAAGAATACATATAATAATCACAGATGGGAGGTTTGCCAGAAATCCCGATTATTATAACGAAAAATTTAAAAATTTTGATGTTCTTGCTACTGGATGTAAACATCATTTTCGTAACGGATTACCTACAAAAACGTATTATCAGCCTTTCGATTTGTCGGAATATGACTTGTCAAAAAATGACAAATTAACGGTTGCTCACAGCCCTTTCGTTGCGAGTAAATTTAAGGAAAAAGGAACGCAGAAGATTATTGAAGTAATATCGAACAGGAATGTAGATTTTGATCTTATTACCGGAGTAAGTTGGGAAGAATGTTTGACACGAAAGGCAAAAGCACATATATTTGTAGATCAGATAGATCATTATGACAGGGACAAATTCAAATTCACCGATCCTAATTACGTATGGCCCGCTCTCGGAAAATCAGGCATTGAAGCCATGCATCTCGGATGTCTCGTTCTCACATACGGAAAAGCATATAACACGGAAATACCGTCATCGCCGATTGCATGGGTTACGGAAAAAACATTCGCAGAGACATTGGCTTATTACATTTATAAACCAGGCGAACGCACTAAACTTGCGCGAAAGGGGCATGAATGGGCTTTGCGGTATGCTACTTATGATTTCGCTGCTCGCAATGTCCTGCAATAATGTTATATATGTTGAAAATTTATCTCAGATAACGTATTCAGATAGCACGATGATAATCGAAGGTCCGGCAATAATAAAAATAAGAAAATGAAAACAATCGTTACAGGTGGTGCGGGGTTTATAGGCTCACATATTGCCGAAAGGCTCTTAAAAAAGGGGCATGAAGTAATCGTTATTGATGATCTTTCTGCCGGGAAAGAAGAAAACATACCTGTCGGTGCATATTTCGTGAAAGCTGATATAACGGCTACCCGTTCTTATAATCATATTCTACAAGGTGCTGATGTTATTTTTCATAATGCTGCCAGTAAAAAAAATATCTGTCTTAAAGACCCAGTACGCGATTTGGCTGTTAATGGGGCAGGGACACTGAGTTTGTTAGGATTGGCGAGGCATTATAAAATAAAGAAGTTTGTTCACGCTTCGACAGGCTCAGTTTATGGTGAATGCGAGGATACCATAACTGAAGATACCCCGACTAAACCAGAAAGTTATTACGGTGTATCGAAACTTGCGGGAGAAAGTTATGTTAGGTTGTTCATGGATGATCTTAATGTAACTATCCTCCGCTATTTTCATGTTTACGGTGATCGCCAAGAGGATAATCCGCAGCTGGGGGGCGTGGTGGCTATCTTTAAAAAACAAATCGCTAACGATGAAATAGTCACTATTCATGGATCAGGAAAACAAAAAAGGGTATTCACTTATGTAGATGATATTGTAGAGGCGAATATGAGAGTATGGAAAGACCAGCGGGCAAAAGGACAGATATATAATTGTGCCGCCAACAGGAAAATAACCATCAACCAATTAGCAACACGCTTGGGGGCGGTAACGATAAAATACAAAGACCCTTTGCCGGGGGATATATTTAATTTTGATGTTGATAGTTCGAAGATTCGTAAATTGGGAGTAAAATTCAGACCATTTGGAAAATAAAAATTTAATATTAGCAGCCGGAACGCAAGATCGATGGAACCTGGATAGTGAGATTATAGGGCTTCCGAAAATAAAACAA
>Ga0180432_10011841_pt1 | contig 10237 bp, 8 predicted proteins | sample SS_ome_10_FD_132414 | JGI IMG/M metagenome (GOLD analysis project Ga0180432, IMG submission 132414) | Hypersaline lake sediment archaeal communities from the Salton Sea, California, USA - SS_1_MS_2 metaG | ecosystem: Environmental > Aquatic > Non-marine Saline and Alkaline > Hypersaline >...
GAATGTCTCCTCGAATCCTTCCGGGCTTTTCAGATCATAACCTGCGCTGTAGGCGTGGCAGGTGTCGATACAGACCCCTATCCGTGACCGGTCATCCACCCTGTCTATCATATACCTGATCTGTTCGAACGTATACCCCAGGTTGGATCCCTGTCCGGCCGTGTTCTCTATAACCGCAGTCACTCCACGGGTCATCGACAGGGCCCTGTTGATGGATTCTGCAATGAGCCCGAGGCACCGCTCTTCACTGGTCTTGTTCAGATGGCCTCCAGGATGGAAATTGAGCATGGTGAGACCAAGCTGCTCGCAACGCTGCATTTCATCCTGAAAGGCATTCCTTGATTTGGTCAGTGCCCCGGGATCCGGATTTCCCAGGTTGATCAGGTAACTGTCATGGGGAAGGATCTGAAAAGGTTCGTAACCGGCCTCTCTGCAGTTATCCTTGAATTTTTTGATGCTGTCATCCGACAGGGGTTTGGCAGCCCACTGCCGCTGGTTCTTGGTGAAAAGGGCAAAGGCAGTGGCTCCTATTTGACTGGCATTCAGGGGAGCATTCTCCACCCCCCCTGCAGTCTTTACATGCGCACCGATGTATTTCACAAGTTTAAATTTTGTAATTAATTGATGTTAAATTAATTAAAAAAATTAAGAACTTGTGTAACCGCTTCGTCTCATGAAGATGAAATATTACAGAACACCCTGTTTTTCACTGAGCAACAATTCATTGATCATCTTCCGGAACATTTCTTTGGTCTCTTCGGGTGTCCTGGCGATGCCGTTACTCATGGTGGGCCTTCCTTCCGTGGGGACGAACAGGAAGGAAGGAATACTCTGGATCCCGAACACTGCTGCAAGCTCTCTCTCTTTTTCCGTATCCACTTTGTATACGTGGATCTTTCCTTTGTATTCTGCCGCCAGCTCTTCCAAAATGGGTTCTGATATACGGCAGGGGGCACACCAGTCTGCATAGAAATCGATCAGTGCAGGAAAATTACCTTCGTAGACCCACTCCGTCTGGTTCTCCTCATAATTCATCACCTTTTCAAGAAAATCCTGCTTGGTCAGGTGCACAGGTTCTCCGGATGGCTCATCTTGTTTAACGGATGGCTCATCCTGACTGCTGACTTTGATATCAGTTGACGGTGGGCCCTGCTCAGCGCCCTTCTTTGAAGAAGGGGAGCCATTTGAACAGGAAAGGACAAGGAATGAAATCGCTATGATACTATATATAAGCCTTTTCATATATGTTGTATTTATCAGTTCACTTGAAGCACTTCTGAGATCGCCTGGCGGAAAGTCTCTTTTGGCAGGGCACCCATTGCCATCTGTGGCTGACCCTCGGTTGGAATAAAGAGCAGTGAAGGAATGCTCTGGATCCCGAAGATCGATGAGAGTTCACTCTGTTCATCTGTATTCACCTTGTAGATATCCAGTTTATCCCCATACTCATTTTTCAGTTCTTCCAGAATGGGGGCAACCATCTTGCAGGGGGCGCACCAGTCCGCGTAGAAATCGATGATGGCCGGTGTCTTACCCTCGAATTTCCATTCTTTCTGCGTCTCGTAATTGAAGATCTTCTCTTTGAATGTTTCAAGTGTTAAATGTTCAAGTTTCATGACTTTCAATTTTTTTTAAGTTATAATTTGACGCAAAAATATGATCAACCTTACAACCAGTCTGTAACAAAAGTCACATATAAAACAGTGACCGGGCAAAGAAAGTTCAAGGTAAGAAAAGAATATGTTATCTTTAAATGATGGGGTCAAAAAAAAATATGAAACTCCCGGAAGAACTGGTCTCTCCTTCCGATGACATGCTTGCCGCATCGGAACCGATCGGTCTCCACTGGTGGTCCTGGAACAACAGGGAGCACAGGCTTACCCTGAGCCCGGGATTGCTTGAGGTCCTGGGTTATGCCCGTGAGGAGTATGATCCCGCCGGGCCAAGCATTTATAAGAATATCCACCCCGAGGATGCCGAGGAGAACCGGAAAAGGTTCAGGCGCCTGCTGAAGGGAGAAATTGATCTTTATGAGATAGAATACAGGGTGAAGAACCGCCAGGGAGCATGGGAGTGGTATTACAACCGGGGAAATGTGATCCAGTATGAGCGGAACGGAAAACCCCTCATCGTTGGAGGCATTTCCATGAATATCTCAGGGCGTTTTAACTACCTGCTTTCCATGCTGGAGGAGAAAGACAAATTCGAGTTCATTTTTCTTAACAGCAATGAGGCCATCCTGATCATTGAGATAAAGGATGGCAGGGCTGGCAGGGTGGTGGATGCGAATAACGCGGCTGTCCGGCTATTTACTACAGAAAGGGAGAAACTGGTGGGGACGGTCCCCGAGGAATATGCCAGCGGTGAGCTGATCGGGGAAAGCGGTTCTATGATCCGCCAGCTGCAGGAAAAGGGTTTCGTCAGGTTTGAAAAGGAGGTGAAGCTGGATGGGAAAAATTGGGCATGGCTGGAATTCACAGCACATGCTTTTGCACTTACAGGGGAAGAGCTGGTGATTGCCATCGTCACAGATATTACTGCCAGCAAACGAACCGAAGCCGCCCTCCGGGAGAGTGAAAAGCTCTACCGGACCCTCTTTGAAGCTGCGGATGACCGCATTGCATTGTTTACCAGGGAGGGGAAGTTCATCCTGGTGAATTCCTCCTTCTATGAATCCATCGGGTACACCAGGGAAGAGTTCATCCATATGGAAAGGGAGGATATCATTCATCCGGACGACCTGGAGGGGATCAAGGAAACGAATAAGGATCTATTATCCAAAGGGATCTCCAACTACGACTACAGGATACGCCACAAGGCCGGGCACTATTTGCACATGTCCTCTAAAAATGTGCTGATACCCGGAGAAAAAAGGAAAAAAGATTTGGTCCTCAGCATCATCAGGGATGTGACCGACCAGAAGAGGACGCTTACCGAACTTGAGATCGCCAAACAGCGGGCAGAGGAAAGCGATCGGCTTAAATCGGCATTCCTGGCCAACATGTCGCATGAGATCCGGACTCCTATGAATTCCATCGTGGGATTTTCCAACCTGCTGGTCAATCCCGATCTGGAAGAATCAAGAAGGGAAGATTATGTACAGCGCATCATCCGTAATTCAGAAATGCTGCTTGTGCTGATCTCCGATGTGATCGATCTGGCCAGGATTGAAAGCGGCCAGCTCCCTATCATCTATGGAAGGCTGGATCTGTCCACACTGATGGATGAGATCCGGCAGTATGCCCTGGAGGAGATGGAAAGAATGGACAAGAATAATGTGGTGATCATTGTGGAAAAGGAGAAGGAAGGTTGTGAGATGGATACAGACATGGTCAGGCTTACCCAGGTGATGAAGAACCTGGTCAGCAATGCCATTAAATTTACCAGGAGGGGGCATGTGAAGATAGGATGCCGCATATTGGATGACGGGAAGGTGCTTCTTTATGTGGAGGATACAGGCATCGGGATTGATCCGGCACACTTTGATCTGATCTTTGAGCAGTTCAGGCAGATAGATGATTCTGATACCAGGAAATTCGGGGGCACGGGACTTGGTCTTTGCATTTGCCGAAACCTGGTGCAGATGATGGGAGGAAGGATCTGGGTCGAATCTGAAGAAGGGAAAGGATCCCTTTTCCAGGTGGAGCTTCCGGTGAGGGAACCGCAACAGGTCCATCAAGGAGGGAAAGAAAACCGGACATGACATCAAAAGATAGATTTCTAAAAGCACTGGCAAGAGAGTGCCCCGACCGCTTGCCTGTAACAACACACCATGTAATGCCTTCCTTTCTGAACAAATATCTGGAGGGCAGGACCGACCAGGAATTCTTTGACCTGTTCGGGCTTGATCCGATACACTGGGTCATCGCCTCCTGTGTTAGTGAGGAGGAAGGAGAGTACTTTGATCCGGCTCAATCCACGCCCGGTTTTCTGGAGGTAAGACGGGTCTGCAGCGAAAACTGGAATTTCACACTTGAAAAGATTCCAGACAGCACTTACGATACCACCCGTTTCAGCATCGTCACCCCTGTAAAGACACTCTCCATGGTCCTTCAGTCCGACCTGCATACCACCTGGGTTTCGGAACATCTGATCAAGGAGAAGAGGGACATCGATATCATAGCCAGGTATATGACCTACCCGAAGTGTGATGTGGATGCCATCAACCGGGCTGCAGATCATTTCGGCCAGCGAGGTCTGGTCCGCGGACATATTTTGTGTTTTGATGGATTTGGCCAGCCCGGTTGCTGGCAGGATTTTGCCTGCCTGTATGGAACTGAAAACCTGATCATGGCAAGTTTGGAAGATCCCGTCTGGGTGCATGAGTTTTTGGGGATCCTTTGCGACCGGAAAAAGGTCTATATCCGGTCGTTGGAAGGAGCGCGATATGATATCCTGGAGCTAGGGGGCGGGGATGCTTCCACCACGGTGATTTCCCCTGAACTGTTCAACCAGTTTGTGGCCCCCTATGATGCAGAACTGATCGCACTTGCTCACAAGGCAGGACAGCGCATCGTCTATCATACCTGTGGTGGAATGATGCCCATTCTGGAAGATATCGCTGCCATGGGCCCGGATGCCATGGAGACCTTCACGCCGGCGGGGATGGGAGGTGATGTCAGGCTATCAGAGGCAAAGAGAAGAATCGGGGACAAGGTCTGTATGATAGGGGGATTCGACCAATTCCATTTTTTTCAGGGTTGCAGTGAAATGGAAACCAGGAGGGAGGTGAGGCGTTGCTTTGAAGAGGCAGGCGAGGGGGGTGGTTACATTTTATCCCCATCAGATCATTTTTTTGATGTTGATCTGAATCTTCTGAAAGCCTTTGGTGAAGAGGGGAGGAACTGCCGGTATGCAGAAGCGACCTGCTAATTTTCCAAATCGGGGTTTCTGTTAATATGTGTATGATAGAAACGATCTTTTCAGAAATGAGCATTTCAGTAACATGCTGTATCCAGGAATGATCCAGATATGAAGTGCTAAAACCGGGACAAAGAAATGGACCAGTTGAAGGAGATTCAGGACAGGTTGGGCAGCCCGGCATTGGGAGAGATCAGCAGATTTGGGAAGCTGTTCGATTCCCTGATGCCCCATTCAAAAGAAAGGCCATTCAATCTCATTGGGGCCATATTTGTGCTTACCCTCACCCTTTTTCTTACATGGTTGACCTCGTGTGACCGTGCAGACCCGGATCGGAACACTCTGCTTCCGGAGGTCCTGAATAAACCTGTCACGAAGCATACCATCTCCCTGAATTCGGGGGAAGCTTCTTCATGGAGCCTTTATTTCGGGTTGCAGGATGAAAATGCGCCGCAGTCACCCCGAGAATTGCTCAGGTCTGGATTTACAAAGATTCCGGCGACCGTTCCCGGAAACGTGGAGGTCGATCTGCAGAACGCCGGGCTGATTAAAGATCCCATGATCGGGGACCGGGTGTACGACCTGCGGAAATATGAGACCTGCCAGTGGTGGTACCACCGGTCCTTCAGCATGCCCGATGTACCGGAAGGACATCGCGTCGAACTCGGTCTTGAGGGTATTGACTGTGCCGCAGATATATGGCTCAATGGAATGAAGATTGGCAGGGTGGAGAACATGTTCGTGGAACACCACTATGACGTTACAGATCTGCTTAAAAATAAAAACCAGCTATACATCTGCATTCATTCCACGGTGCTGGAGGCACGGAAACACATGAGAAATAACTTCGGGGTCCGCTACGATGCACTGGCCGAAGCGGTCAGTATCCGCAAGGCCCCGCATATGTTCGGATGGGATATCCTGCCCAGACTGGTGAGTGCCGGACTTTGGCGGGATGTGAACCTGGAGATCATTCCCCCCACCCATTTTAAAAGCGTGTACTGGGTAACCAAAGATGTGGATATAGAAAATAGGAGGGCCAGTATTTACGTGGACTGGGAGTTTGCTACCGGGCGACTGGATATCGATGACCTGGTCCTGAAGATCCTCCTGGAGAGGGAAGGGGAGGTGTTGTACGAGAAATCAGTAAAGGTCTATACCACCGTTTCCCGGGAACGTATCGATCAACTGAAGGATGTACAGTTCTGGTGGCCTGCGGGATTCGGGGATCCGGCACTTTATGAGGCTACACTGGCATTGGTGGGTGGGGAAGGGAATATACTCTGCGAAAACCGCCAGCAGATCGGAATTCGTAAGGTGGATCTGGTCCGCTCTGAAGCGAATACCCCGGAGCAGCCCGGAGAGTTTGTCTTTGTGGTAAACGGGGAGAAAGTCTTTATTAAAGGGACCAACTGGGTGGCCCTGGATGCTCTGCACAGCCGTGACCGTCTGCATGTTGGGCAGGCTGTGGATATGCTGGCAGACTTGAACTGTAACATGGTCAGGCTCTGGGGTGGTAATGTGTATGAGTGTGATGAATTCTACGATCTCTGTGACCGGTATGGGATCATGGTGTGGCAGGACTTCACCATGGGATGCACCACTTATCCCCAGGACCGGGATTTTGCCGAAAAGGTAAGAACAGAAGCTCAAAAAGCGATCCTGCGGTTGCGGAACCATCCCTCCATTGTCCTCTGGGCAGGCAACAATGAGAACGATGTCTCCCTGAACTGGTCCGGGGACCAGAGTCACCTGGATCCCAATACCGATGTGATCAGCCGGCAGGTGTTGCCGCAGGCGGTCCGGGAATACGATCCCAAAACACCTTACCTGCCCAGTTCCCCATTCATCAGCTCAGAGGCATTCAGACTGAACAGGCGGATCGATCCCGAAGCTTCACCTGAGATGCATCTCTGGGGGCCAAGAGGGTACTACAAGGCAGCCTTCTATACAGGCAACAGGGCCAAATTCGTGAGCGAGATCGGCTATCATGGATGCCCCTCCAGGGAAAGCCTGGAAAAGATGATGGAGCCTGAATATGTGTATCCCTGGACAGAGGATCATGTATGGAACAGGCAGTGGCAGGCCAAGGCTACCATTACCCACCCCAGCGCCGAGACAAACCGGCATCGAAACGACCTGATGATTAACCAGGTAAGATCGGTGTTTGGAGAAGTACCAGAAGATCTGGACCTGTTCATATCTGCTTCACAGATCGTGCAGGCCGAGGCCATGAAATACTTCCTGGAATTCTGGCGCATGAATAAGTTTGACCGCAACGGGATCCTCTGGTGGAACCTGCGGGACGGATGGCCGGTTATTTCAGACGCCATTGTGGATTACTACGGGAACAGGAAACTGGGCTATTCATACATGAAGAGGGTCCAGAAAGATGTGTGCGTGATGATCGGTGATGAGGGTCTGGTGGAGGATGCCCCGGGGGAAGGCCACCCCATCGTTGTGGTAAACGATACCCGCGAGCCGGTCTCATGTAAAGTGAAAATCAAAGAGGCTGGTTCAGGCAGGGTGTTGTTCAGCAGAACCATTCATTTAGGAAAGAACGGAAAGTCTGTTGAAGGATACCTGCCCGAGCCAGGAAAGACCACCCTCTGGCTCATTGAATGGGAGATAAACGGAGAATTACACTCCAATCACTACCTGGCCTACAATCCTCCGATATCACTGGAGCAATATATGCAATGGAGTGATTTATTGAAATAGAAAAAAATATGTATAAGATAGGAATCGACCTCGGTGGAACCAAAACGGAAGCTGTTATCCTGGATGAGCAGGGAAACCTTATCAAAAGGAAACGGCTGCCAACCGGTCAGGATCAGGGGTATGACCATGTGGTGGAGGTGGTTGCAGATCTTTACATCTCCATGCGCGACAATATCGGCAACGCGCAGCACCAGCTGGGTATTGGCACACCCGGTTACACCAATCCCCGGGGGTTGATCAAAAATTCCAGCTTGTTGTGTTTGAATGGCAGGCCCCTGATTGGCGATGTGGAGCGGCTGATAGGCATCAGGCCCGAAACAGAGAATGATGCCAACTGCTTTGCAGTGGCCGAGGCTCTTCTGGGGGCAGGCAAGGGGAAGAAGATCGTCTTCGGGGTGATCCTGGGCACCGGATGTGGAGGGGGAATCGTGGTCAATAAAAGCCTGGTCAGGGGTCACCAGTACCTGGGTGGTGAGATCGGCCATGCGGTCCTGCATCCGGGAGGAAGGAAGTGTTTCTGCGGGAACCGGGGATGCATCGAGCGCTATATCTCCGGAAGCGGCATCGAAGAAGGGTACCTGGAAAAAGCAGGCGTAAAAATGAAGCTTCAGGATATTGTGGAGGACTACAGGAGAGGAGATGGAGTGGCCACGGAAATTATGGAGCAGTTTTTCGAGGATTTCGGATTGGCCATGTCCACCCTGATCAATATCCTTGATCCGGATCTGATCGTACTGGGCGGAGGGGTGTCGAATATTGACGAAATTTATACCACCGGGATCGAAAAGGTCAGGAATAATGTGTTCAAGGAGGATCCGGAGATACTGATCGCCAAGAACATGTATGGCGATTCTGCCGGGGTTATCGGGGCGGCACTGCTGCATGATGTGCTTCACTGAAACCTGGATCCAATGAGATCATGTCTGTTTTCAATGTTCTGTTTCAATGGCAAAAGAAAATGCATGCTTGCAGTTCAGCCTCAGTCTGTACCCTGGTGAAATCCAATGGAAATAAAGTTTAATACTTCAGGGAGGGACGCTCTCCAGTAGGACCAGTTGTGCCCGCCGTCACGAACCCTGTACTCGTGAGGGATTTCATGTTTTCTCATGGCCATATGGACCAGTGAATTTCCCTCGTAAAGAAAATCGTCATCCCCGCAATCTATGTACCACCGAACCGTCTCCTTGTGATCCTCGGGCATGTTCTCGATCATGCCATGGATGTCATATTTCTCCATCCATGCTTCCATCTGCTTCTCAGAAATACCGGTCATCCCGTGCCTTTCCAGGTATCTTTGTGCATCCTCCTTATTCCATTTTCTGGCTGACGCACTGAGCGGACAGGCAGACTCAAACAGGTCGGGGCGGTGCAGGGCATAATAGTAAGTTCCCCCGCCTCCCATGGACAATCCGGCCACTGCCCGGTAGCGCTTTTCTCCCTTGATCCGGTAGGTTTTCTCCACATAAGGCATCAGTTCTTCGAAAAAAAAGTCTTCGTAGCGCCACGCTCCTGATGGATCATTGGTGTAGCCGCGTTTTCCTGTATTGGCATCAGGCATCACAATGATCATGGGTGTGGCCTTTCCCGAAAGGATGGCCCGGTCTGCAATGCGAAGCACCTCCCCGAACTGTACCCAGCCGGTCTGGTCATCACCTCCACCATGCAGGAGGTAGAGAACGGGATAACTTCGCTGTGAACTTTCATAATCAGGGGGTAGGTAGAGGGCATAAGTGCGCTCCATCTGCAGGATCTCACTCTGCATGCTGAGATTGTCAAATACTTTTCCTGTCTGTGCGGATAGCATGACAGGAAGGAACAGGAGAATTACCATCAGTTGTCTTTTCATCTTGTATCTGTTTTTTGTCATCCTACTAAGTTCAGCTTTTCATGCCACATGGTAAACCTTTTTCCATCAAAATTCAGGGCAAAAGGTATCCATTTAAGGGGAGATCTGATTTTCCCGGGCGTGGCCGGAAAGATGGGGATGACCATGGCATGTATGGTTAAGAAGGCTACCGCATTTCCGGCTTTCCAAATAATTGTTACTTTTACGGACTTTGGAGGTTCCATGTTGTTAATCCTGTCATTTCATGCAGAAGACCAATGAATTTCTTCTTTTCCTGAATGACTATCTTGGCGGGCACCAGTGGTTTGTCTTCCTGCTGCTGGGAACCGGGATCTTTTTCACCCTTTACCTGGGACTGCCCCAGTTCAGGTATTTCAGGCATGCCATCAAGATCGTAAAAGGCAAGTTTGACCGGGCGGAAGACGTGGGAGACACCTCCCATTTCCAGGCACTGACCACTGCCCTTTCCGGTACGGTAGGTACGGGGAACATTGCAGGGGTTGCCCTGGCCATTCACCTGGGGGGACCGGCCGCCCTTTTCTGGATGCTGGTGACCGCCCTGCTGGGGATGTGTACCAAATTTGTGGAGGTGACCATTTCGCATAAGTACAGGGATATCCTTCCCGACGGGACCGTATCGGGCGGGCCTATGTACTATATGAAAAAGCGTCTGAACATCCCCAACAGGAAAGGTAAGATCATCCGGACAGGAGCGGTGCTTGGGGCCTTTTTTGCCTTTGCCGCCACCCTCTCCTCCTTCGGTACAGGCAGCCTCCCGCAGATCAACAGCATCTCTGATTCCATGTTCAC
>Ga0180432_10011843_pt1 | contig 10236 bp, 8 predicted proteins | sample SS_ome_10_FD_132414 | JGI IMG/M metagenome (GOLD analysis project Ga0180432, IMG submission 132414) | Hypersaline lake sediment archaeal communities from the Salton Sea, California, USA - SS_1_MS_2 metaG | ecosystem: Environmental > Aquatic > Non-marine Saline and Alkaline > Hypersaline >...
CGTCCCCGCCGCCGATTAAGCGGGCTTGAACAATCTCTGCACGGTGAGCTCAGGGTGCCAGTGCCGTGTCGCCAGCCCGGATTATTCATATGGGATGCCATGGGCGGCTTGTCCGCCCTTGGCACTGCAAAACTGGAGGTTCAAGCCCTGGCCATGCCGGAAGTGCCCTGCCGCGGCGACGTCTTTCATGCCCTGCAAACCATCCAATCGCTGGCCACGTTTTTGGAGAACCGGGCGTACGGAACTATCGGTGTCGTGGCCAACCTCGCCCGGAAGAAGGCACAGCTGAAGTGGCGGGGCCAACCCCTGCGGGACGTCGCCGTCAAACTCGGCCATGCCAACCGCAAGCAATCCCGAGCGGTCGCCCTGGCCGATGACGTGGCCACGTTGCTTGCCTGGTTGCGCGAGGACGTATTATCGTTGGCCGGTCCGGATCACGCCACACGTCGCGAGTTGTTCGACTTCATCGTTGCCGAACTCCAGTTCCGCGAGTCGCTCTGTTCCCATCGCATTGGGCCGGTGGTCCGTGCGTTGGCCAATCAACGTGACGATCTGTTGGCCTCCGCCGCCGGGCTCGATCGGGACCTGGAGGTCTTGGCAGCAGAGTTCCAGATCGCAACGGAAACGGCTCGCGAGGTGCTCAACGTCGCGCAACTCGCACCGGAAAACCCGTCGAGATGGCGTCGCGAGGTCACGCTGCGGAGCCAACTCGGCAGTCGCCATCCCCACTGGTTAGAAATGCTCGGCTACGAGCGGTTCTCCCGCAACTGACCCGCGCGTCGGCCGCCGTCTCCCCACAGCCCCGTCCGGCCAGCGCCCACAGTCCGCGCCTGTTACCCCAAAACGGGCAGAATTGAACCAGGCCGTCAATCCGATGCGTGGCAAGTGGAGGCCCAGGCCCACGGAAGCAATCTCCCGTGACTGCCGCCGGCCATGCGCAGGAAGCCTGAACGCGATGCTCGAAACTGAAGTACGCCCGGGAGGACTCGAACCTCCAACCTCGGCATTATGAGTGCCTTGCTCTAACCATTGAGCTACGGGCGCGCATGGTTCCCTGAATTATCTCGTACACTTCCCGCCTGAACTTAACGTTACCCGAAAACAGGCCGGTGATCCAGTCGGCGTTTACACGTCGGCCCGTTTTATGCACAATGAGTGCATCGACCGCGGGCTGGCGAGATGATCGGCAATTCCCAAGCTTGTTTGGGAGGTCGCTTTTTTTGGTTCATCCGAGAATTTCGGGAAGGGTGCCATGGGCGGCTTGCCCGCCCTTGTCGGAGCGTCAGCCAGCAGGGACGGACAAGCCGTCCCTGGCACCCACTTGGAGCACGTTCCCCGGAAATCTCGGAAGAACCTTTTTTTGCCCCGACGGGAGGAGCATCCATGTCAGACCGCGTACCCATGACACGCGCCGGCTACGACAAGCTCAAGGCGGATCTCAGCCATTTGGAGACCGTCGAAATGCCCAAGATCCTGGAACGGCTGGCCAACGCCCGGGCGGAAGGCGATCTGAGCGAGAACGCCGAGTACGATGGGGCGCAGGAAAGCCGGCTCATGTTGCAGGCCAGAATCAACGTGATTCGCGACAAGCTTTCCCGGGCCGTGCTGCTCGATCCGTCGGAAATGCCCGAGGACGAAGTCGCCTTCGGCGCGACGGTCGCGGTGAGGGACCTCGATCTGGGGGGTGAGGAGGAGTTCACGCTGGTCGGCGCCGGTGAGGAAGACTACGACACCGGCAAGATTCTCGTGACCAGTCCGCTTGCCCAGGGGCTGGTCGGTGCCAAGGTGGGCCAGCAGGTCGAGGTTGAAGTGCCCAACGGCACACTGCGGTTCGAGATCCTCGACGTGCGCAGGGCGGACGAGTGACCCCCAGCGCGGCGGTTACTCCACCGTAACGCTCTTGGCCAGGTTTCTCGGCTTATCGACGTCGCATCCGCGGGCCACTGCGATGTGATAGGCCAACAGTTGCAGCGGAATGATGCTGACGATCGGCTGCAGGAATTCTTCGACGGCCGGGATCTCGATCACGTCGTCGGCCAATTTGGCCACCGCGGTGTCGCCCTCGCAGACTACGGCGATCACCGGGCCGCCCCGGGCCTTGATCTCTTCAAGGTTGGCCATCACCTTGTCGTAGACCGGCCCGTTGGGCAACAGAAAAACACTGGGGGTATGCCGGTCGACCAGGGCAATGGGGCCGTGCTTCATCTCGGCAGCCGGGTAGCCTTCGGCATGGATGTAGCTGATCTCTTTGAGCTTCAGAGCGCCTTCCAGGGCCGTGGGAAAATTGAACTGCCGCCCCAGGTAAAGAAAGTTGGTGCACTCGGCGTATTTCTGTGCGATCCGGCGAACTTCATTGTTCGTTTCCAGGGTCTTGCGGACCCCATCGGGCAATTGTTGCAACTGCTCGATGATTCGCATTCCGGCGTTGAACCCCAGGTGGCGTAGACGGCCGAAGTACAACGCCACCAGGGCCAGCACGACGCACTGCGAGGTAAACGCCTTGGTCGAGGCCACGCCGATTTCCGGCCCGGCGTGCAGGTATATCCCACCGTCAGCTTCATTAGCGATGGAACTGCCCACCACGTTGCAAATGGCCAGGGCGGGATGGCCCTTTCGCTTCATCTCGCGGAGGGCCGCCAGGGTGTCGGCCGTCTCACCGCTTTGGGTGATGGCGAACACCAGCGTATCGTTCTCCAGCGGCGGGTTGCGATAGCGCAGCTCGCTGGCGTACTGCACTTCGACCGGGAGTCGGGCCATCGCTTCGATCTGGTACTCACCCACCAGGGCCGCGTGCCAACTGGTTCCGCAGGCGGTCATCAAGAACCTTTCCGCCGTGCGAAGCTCCTGGGGCGCAAGGTTCAGGCCACCCAGCTTGGCCGTGGCTGCATCAAGGTCGAGCCGGCCTCGCAGGGCGTTGGTGATCGATTCGGGCTGTTCGAAGATCTCCTTGAGCATGTAGTGCTCATAGGGACCCAGATCCACGTCGCCCGACTGAAGGTCGAGCACCTGCACGCTGTGTTGCACCGGTCCCTGGTCGCGGTGGATCACCCGGAGCGAGCGGGCGGTGAGCACGGCCAATTCGTGGTCGGCCAGGTAGACGATTTTTTCAGTGCGGCCCACCAGCGGCGAGGCATCGCTGGCCACGAAGTGTTCGCCCGAACCGACCCCGACGATAAGCGGGCTGCCCAGCCGCGCGGCGATGAGCACGTCGGGATAGTCGCCGAAGAGCATGGCCAGGCCATAGGTGCCTTGCAGTTGGGCCAGCGCGGCCTGCACGGCCGCCACCAGAGGCGCGTAATCGACGCCGGCCATGTCTTCCACCGGGGGCTGGCGCTTGAGACAACTGGCTACCAACTGGGCGATCACCTCGGTGTCGGTCGCCGACTGGAAGACGTATCCTTCGCTCTCGAGCCGTTCCCTGATTGCGCGAAAATTCTCGATCACGCCGTTGTGCACCACGACAACCGCGTTGTTCCCGCCAACGTGGGGATGGGCATTCTGGTCGGTCGCCGCGCCGTGGGTGGCCCACCTGGTATGGCCGATGCCGATTCTGCCCGGGGCAATGTTGTCGGCCAGCAGGGCCTCAAGCTGGCCGATCCGGCCGGACGTCTTCCGCACCGACAGGCAACCATTTGGTCCGATCGTCGCTACACCAGAGCTATCGTAGCCGCGATACTCCAGCCGGCGAAGCCCTCCGACCAAAAACTCCGCCGCCTCACCAGACCCGACGTATCCCACGATTCCGCACATGTCGTCACCTTCGCACTCCGTGGCTGCAACTAATATCCGTGGACCGCGGATTTTAGCACAACCGGCCCTTCGACCGCAGCGCGGATGTTGCCCCCAAACCAGGGGATGGAGCGGTCTCTCGGTCTTGTTATTTCGCGTGAGGCAGCGGATAATATGGTGTGGTTACTCACTATCCCTCGGTCCTGAGAACTCTCTAGGGGCTGACCATGGCCCACGCCACCGAGCCCGCTGCCGGCACCTGGACGGCCGCCGACCTCGTCGAGCGATTCGGCCCCATTCCGCTCTGCCGCATCCGCCACGACCCTGCCCCCGGCATGGCTACCGAACGCGACGTTGTCGAAATTCACGATCGCGAGGATCGCCTCTACGAACTGGTCGACGGCGTGTTGATGGAGAAAACCGTGGGAATCTACGAATCATATCTGGCTGTGCTGTTGGCCCGGCTGATCGGGAACTTCCTCGCGGAGACGAACCTGGGCATCGTCCTGGGGGCCGACGGCATGATGCGGCTGGCTCCCGAGTTGGTGCGGATTCCCGATGTCTCCTTCATCTCCTGGGACCGTTTGCCCGAAAGAAAGGTCCCCCGCGATCCGATCGCCGATTTGGCCCCCGATCTGGCCGTGGAAGTGATCAGCAAGAGCAACACCCGCCAGGAAATGGAGCGAAAGCTGTCCGACTACTTCGCCGCCGGGGTGCGCCAGGTGTGGTACGTCTATCCCGAGCCGCACGAGTTGCGGGCATACACCACACGCGAGCAGTACCGCACGTTCACCGAGCAGCAGACACTCGAACTCGAGGATGTCCTGCCTGGCTTCCGCCTGGATCTCAGAACATTCTTCGCCGAACCCGGCCAGGCGGCCGAATCCTGACGTCCTGCTCGCCTGTAGCCCGCGACAATCACTACGCTCGCACTGACGTACCCTCATCCGCTGGAATGAGCTATACTGTCGTTTTTCCCGGTCACGGAGGACCTTACCGATGTCTCAGCCGGCCCCCCGGCTGCGGGTTCGCAGCACCAGCTACGTTGTCATTCCGGCGCGGCTTGCGTCGACACGCCTGCCGCGGAAGCTGTTATTGCGTGAGACGGGCAAGTCGCTGATCCAGCACACCTACGAGGCGGCCCGGCGGGCTCGGCGGCCGATGGGTCTGTGCGTGGCCACCGACCATCGGGAGATTCTCGAAGATGTCCGGACGTTCGGCGGTCGGGCGGAAATGACCGATCCGGAGGCGGCCAGCGGGACCGATCGCGTGGCTGAGGTCGCCCGACGGCTCCACGACGTGGATATAGTGGTCAACGTGCAGGGCGACGAACCGGAGCTTTCAGGCGAGTCGATCGATCTGGTAATCCAACTCCTGGAGGATGACCGGCAGGCCGTGATGTCGACCCTGGCCACGCCGATCCGCAGCCGGCGGCAGTTGGAAGACCCGGCGTGCGTGAAGGTTGTTTTCGACGCCAACGGCCGGGCACTCTATTTCAGCCGCAGCCCCATCCCACTGCCCCGAACATGGGATGAAGGGCTGCTCTCCCACGATCCGCCTCATTTCTATCAGCATGTGGGACTCTATGCCTATCGCCGCGAGTTCATTCTCCAGCTTGCGCAAATGCCGCAGTCGGAGTTGGAGAAGATCGAGAAGCTCGAGCAGCTTCGGGTTCTCGAGGCCGGATACCCCATTGTGGTCGGGGTGGTCGACGAGCCGACCTTTGGGATCGACACACCGGACGACTACCGGGCGTTTGTCGAGAAATGCCGGCGCAGCTAGAATAAACGGTTTGTCGTTGCCGCGACGTGGTTTCCTACAGAATGGGATGTTGTTCGCGTGACCAAGCACATCTTTATGACCGGCGGGGTCGTCAGTTCGCTCGGCAAGGGGCTAACCAGCGCTTCGATAGGAATGCTCCTGGAAAAACGCGGACTGGCCGTCCGCATGCAGAAGCTCGACCCTTACATCAACGTCGATCCGGGCACGATGAGCCCCTACCAGCACGGCGAGGTCTACGTGTTGGACGATGGCAGCGAAACGGATCTCGACCTGGGCCACTACGAGCGGTTTACCAACAGCCCACTCTCACGCGACAGCAACTACACCACCGGCCAGATTTACCAGGCGGTGATCAACAAGGAGCGCCGCGGCGAGTTTCTGGGCCAAACGGTCCAGGTAATCCCGCACATCACCAACGAAATAAAGCACGTATTGAATAGGCTGGCCGGCGAAGACGTCGACGTGGTGATCACCGAGATCGGCGGCACCGTGGGCGACATCGAAAGCCAACCGTTCCTCGAGGCCATCAGGCAGTTTGCACTCGACGTGGGCAAGGAAAACTGCCTCTACGTGCACCTGACCCTCATCCCCTACTTGAAGGCGGCCGACGAGCTGAAGACCAAACCGACCCAACACTCGGTCGGACAACTCCGGCAAATCGGTATCCAGCCCGATATCCTCGTGTGCCGCACCGAGCGCTCCCTCGGCCGCGACGAACGCGCCAAAATCGCCCTGTTTTGCAACGTACCCGTCGAAGCAGTCATCGAGGAGAAGGACAAAGACTTCTCGGTCTACGAGGTGCCCATCAGCCTGGTGGACCACGGGCTGGACGAGTTGATTGTCCGCAAACTCAATTTGAAGGCCGGCGATCTCGACCTGACCGATTGGCACGACCTTTTGCACCGGCTGCGAAATCCCGAGCACGAGGTCAGCATCGCCGTGGTGGGCAAATACGTCGAACACCGCGACGCGTACAAGTCTATCTACGAAGCCCTCGACCACGGCGGCACGGAAAACAAGGCGCGGATATGCATTCAGCGGATTCACAGTCAGGCAATTGAGCGGGAAGGACCCGAGCGATTGCTCTCGACGGTAGACGGCATCCTGGTCCCGGGAGGATTCGGCGAACGGGGAATCGAGGGCAAAGTCGACGCCGTTCGCTTCGCACGAGAGCGAGGAATTCCCTTCCTGGGTATCTGTCTGGGGATGCAGTGCGCGGTGGTCGAATTCGCCCGAAACGTTCTGGGTCTCGAAGGGGCCAACTCGACCGAATTCGACAAAGACACCCCCCACCCCGTCATCTGCCTCCTGGACGAGCAGAAGACGATCACCGACCTGGGCGGCACGATGCGGCTCGGTGCACAGCCCGCCCTGCTTGCGCCCGGCAGCAAAGCGGCAGAATGCTACGGCACGGAACAGATCTCCGAACGGCATCGGCACCGATACGAGTTCCACAATGTCTACCGGCAGCAGTTCGAAGCTCACGGCGTGCGAGTGGTGGGCACCAGCCCCGACGGCTCGCTGGTGGAAGTTATCGAGATTCCCGACCATCCCTGGTTCGTGGCCGTGCAATTCCATCCCGAGTTCAAGTCTCAGCCCACGGCCCCGCACCCGCTGTTCGCCCATTTCGTCGCCACCGCGGTCGATCGCCGAAAGGAGCGGAGCACCGGGAAGCACGAACTGGAGACCCAGTAGGCAATGGGCGGTGGGCGGTGGGCAGTGGGCAGGACGATCATTAGTACCGGGGTTGCCGGTGGAAAGTGAATCGAGACACAAGCCCAGAGGTTGCAACCCTTGGGCTTGAAACGTGTTCCGTCATCAATACGCGGGTTAATGAAACCCGTGAGCCGCGGCCCGTAGGATAGAATCCGATACTGACCCCAACCTCCAATCCCAATCCAAAGCCATGACCGACGAACCAGACAAAGAAAAAAAGATTTTTGTCGACGAAGACTGGAAGTCCCAGGTGGAGGCCGAAAAGCAAACATTCCAGCAGCAACAAAAAGACCAGCCGTCCGCCGAATCAAAACAGGCTGAGGCGACCGGTGACGATCCCCCGTGGCCGGCACCAACCTTGATACTCCTTGCAACTACCATGGCCACCCAGGCCATGGTCGCCATGGGGCTGGTGGCCAACCCCGTGACGGGCAAATCGGAACCCCAACTGAATCAAGCCAAGCATTTCATCGACACGCTGCAAATGCTGCAAGATAAGACCGAGGGCAACCGCACACCCGACGAAACCGCATCCTTAGAAAACATGCTGCATGAATTACGGATGGGCTATCTGGCCGTCCGGCAGCAACAAGATACCGCGGAATGAACCCCGACGAATGATGAACCGCCCCCCATTCATCACTCATCACTCATCATTCATCATTACAAAAAACTTCCATGCCCGGCCCGGGGTAACAGCATTGGGCTTCCTTGGCCCCATCGTCCAATCCCTGGTGGCTTGCATCCCAACCGGGCGACACGTACCGGCCGAAAACCAGGAAATCCTCCGGGCCGAGCATGGGACGTCTGATTATTTTGGGGTTGAAAGGTGTTTACACAATCTCCGGAATTTCGGCATCTGGCGCTCCAGGTAGCCGGACCACGCCGTCGGGTTCCACAACTCGACGCTCACGGCGGCTCCTACCACCATCACGTCGCCACCGGGCTTCACACCGAGGAATTCGCGAAACGCCTGGGGAACCACCAGGCGTTTGCCCGAGCGAAATTCGACCGGTGTATCCCGAGTCGAGAGCAGACGCCCGAGCAACTGGACGCGGTCGATCTCCTTGCTCAGGTCGCCCAGACGCATCATCTGCTTGATCAACTCCACGCGGTCGTTCACCGTGGTCTGCCAGGCCTCCATGCTCCACAGGCTGATGCAACCCGGCCGCTCCTTGGCCAACATGCACCTGGTCGACTTCTTGGTCAGTGCGTTGAAGAACCCGTCGGGCAGCGAAAGGCGATACCTCGGATCCATCCGGCAAGAAAACTCGCCAAGAATGAATTCTTGCGACTGCGACATGGGTTGAGCCACAGCACTCGGCCTCGACTAGCGGTTCGATTCGGCTGCGAGAAATCACGAATCGCCCGGATCACCCGAAATGGGCCAATTTTCCACAAGTATGACCAGTAAACCGGCCTTAATGGGCGGCCATTCCACAAACGGGAGTCTAGCAAGTATTCCAGCCTCGTCAACCACCCCGGGGGAAATTCTGCCGTTTTTTTCCAATTTCTTTCGGAAACGCCGACCGCACCACAGTGCGAAGCCCGCGCAGACGGAACCTCGGCCGCTCAGATACATGCTCCCGTTGGGTGGTCAATCGCCCAGCGTCGATTTGCGGCGGAGGATGTGATGGTAGTGCTGGGCAAAGCGGTGGGCCTCATCGCGGACATACTGCAAAAGCCGCAAGGCGTACGATTGGCGGCTCAATCGCAACGGCTCTTGCTGTCGCATGACGAAGACTTCTTCGTGCCGTTTGGCCAAAGAGATCACCGTAGGCGGATCGATTTCCAGCGTGGAAAAGGCCGACAAGGCAGAGTTGAGCTGGCCCCGGCCGCCGTCTATCAGGAGGACGTCGGGAAACACGTGTTGCTCGTCGAGCAGACGCTGAAACCGCCGAGCGACCACCTCGCGAATGCCGGCCACGTCGTCGATTCCCTCCACCGTCCTTATTTTGAATCGCCTGTAGCCCGGCCGAAACGGCAACCCGTCGATAAACTGCACCAGGCTGGCCACCGTCTCCCGGCCGGCCAGATGCGCGATGTCGATCCCTTCGATGGTCCGTGGCTGCCGGTCCAGGTGCAACACTTTTTGCAGGCCGGCCAGGCCCTTTTTCGGATCGACATGGAAGACTTCGGGCTGGACGTGGGTATCGAGTTCACCCCGCTGGTCGAGCGTTTCCAGCAGTCGGATCTCGTCGCGCAGCTCGGCCGCTTCTTCGTAGCGAAGGGCTTCGGACGCGGCCGCCATCTCCCGCCGCATCTCTTCCAGAAGCTTTTTCTTATTGCCTTCCAGAAACCGCTGAAGCCGGCGGATGCTCTTGCGGTATTCTTCCTTTGAAATCCGCAGGTTGCAGGGGGCCGTGCACTGGTTGATGGAAGCCAACAGGCAAGGGCGGAACCACTGCCACCGCTGGTCGTCCTCGCGGATGTCGAGCGAGCAGGTGCGAAACTTGAAAATCTTCTGAAGCACCCCGAGGGCCCCCCGCAACCCGGTCACGTTGGCAAACGGCCCGTATAGCCTGGTCCCCCGCGCCTTTGGCTCCCGAGTAACTTCCACGCGGGGAAACTCGTCTCGGGTGTGAATTTCCAGATAGGGGAAGGTCTTGTCGTCGCGGAGCTCCTGGTTGTACTTGGGCAGGATATCCTTGATCAACCGCGCTTCGACCAGCAGGGCGTCGATCTCGCTTTCCGCTTCAAGGTATTCGATATCGCGGATCTCGCGGACGAGCTTGGCGGTACGCTGCTGTTCGGCCGCCGCCTTGAGGAAGTAGCTACCCGCCCGGCTGCGAAGGTTCTTTGCCTTGCCCACGTATATCACCCGGCCCGCGGCGTCCTTCATCAGATAGACGCCGGGTGTCTGTGGGAACGAGCGAACTTTCTCGGCCGCGAGCGAGTAGTCGGGCGGTCCAGTTGGGTCGGCCATGGAGCCCACAAAACCTTTCCGCAAAACCGGAGAATTAGAGAGACTGCACCAACAGAGACAGCACTATACGAATGTCCTGCAAA
>Ga0180432_10011845_pt1 | contig 10235 bp, 7 predicted proteins | sample SS_ome_10_FD_132414 | JGI IMG/M metagenome (GOLD analysis project Ga0180432, IMG submission 132414) | Hypersaline lake sediment archaeal communities from the Salton Sea, California, USA - SS_1_MS_2 metaG | ecosystem: Environmental > Aquatic > Non-marine Saline and Alkaline > Hypersaline >...
CCCGCGCCAAGCACACGCGATTTGGAGACCAAAGAAGTCGCCGACCAGAATCGATACGAACAACACCAGTATCGAAACTCAGCAAAGAAACAGGCAGAAGCCGCAACTCCCAAAGAAGACCGCGACAGCTACCCACTACCCACTAACCTCAACCTTCCGCCGAGACGGCCAGAAGAATAAACAGTCCCATTACCGCCGCGATGGCTACGGCGATGGCCCAGTACATCCAGGTCTTGCCGGCTTGCATCTCCTTGCGTTCGCGGCTTTCCTCCCGGGCTTTGCTGTACTCGCGGCTCTCTTCCAATCGCAGGCGGAACTGCACGCCGCAATGAGGACACATGGCTTCTTCGCCGAGCATCTCGCGCGGGGTCTCAAGTTCGTGACCGTTGGGGCAAATAATGTGAACCACCGCCTGCTCGGTCGAGCCGGGCAGCCCGGTGACGTCGGCCGGGGGGCGGCCTTCCAAGTTAAAGCCCGTATCGACCGCGGGCGCCCCCGGCGCGGCCGTCGGCCCAGGCGCGGGCTGATTGCCCAACGGTTGCTCGGGCATCGGTTGATCGGAAAGTGGTTGACCGGAAAGCAACTGCCCCGGCATCGGCTGTCCCGGAGCCGGTGGAGATACGACTGCTTGTTCACCGGCGATCGTCTGTTCGGCCGGCGCGGCGGGAGTGGGCTGGGGAACGACGAAGCGGCTTTGGCATTGGGGGCACTCAAGCTGCTGGCCGGCCTGCGAGTCCTCGCATTCTAGTAGATGTCCCTGAGGGCAAAGAAACTGAAACGCCATCGAAAGCCTCTCCTAATCCAATCCAGCCGGAGCCATTAAGAGTTCCGGCAACTTTTTACCATTCCGCGCGACACGCTTCAATTCTGCCCGACAATCGTTGTTTCGTCCAATGATATGTTCGCTTGAAAGGGCAAAAATGCTTCCCTTCGCGCGAAAACACCGCACCTCAGAGGGGGCTGCGGCTCAATGACATCGTTTTTGCCACCGTGAGGGGGGCAGGTCCGTGTCTTCGGCCAATGATTCTCGATGATTGCAGGAATCTACCCGCCGAAAAATGGACCAGACCCCAGCTTCGCATTTCTCCTGTATCGCCCGCCGGGGCCCTTGGTAGACCACCAGCCGGTTTGGTAGAATGGCAGGTTCTATTATCGTCAAATGCAGCCGAGCGTGGCAACTCGAGCGCGGAGACGAGCAAACGAAAACCCATTACGTTGATTATCGAGGGAACAAGCGGTGACCGACAGCCAGCCGACCAGCGATTCCGAAAAGCCCGAAGACCAAGAGCAACCGACCGAGACGACCGAGGAGTCTTCCCCGCGTCGAATTCTAATCGGCTCGCAGCGCGACCCGGGCGCGTACAAGCCCAAGCCGCAGCGCGATTGGAAGGGTCTCTCCGAAGACGTAACCGCCGACGGAAAGTCGGCCGAGGAAGAGCCCCAGGCCGAACCGACGGTCGAAGCACCAACTGCCGAAACGCCAACCGATCCGGTTGAGCCGGCGGTTGAAAAGCGCGCCGAGCCGGTAATCGAAGCGATTGCCGAACAGCTCGAATCGGAAGAGAGTTCCGTTCCTTCCTTGGAAGAAGAGGCGGCCGAGTTGGGCATCGACATCGAGTCGATACCCGCCGGGCGGATTCCCCCGCCCAGCGCGCGGGACCAACTCACTCCCGACCTGCAAGCGGAACTCGACGACGCCTTGGGCGACATGTCCTTGGACGATCTGATTTCCTCCGGCGGCGAGGAGCTCAGCAAGCAGGAGATGCTCGAAGAGGAATCGCGACAGAAGGGCCGCGTGGTCGCCCTCCGCGCCGACAACGTCTTCATCGAACTCGGCAGCCGCGAACAGGGCGTCGCTTCGCTGAAGCAATTCTCCGAAGAGCCGGAGACCGGCACCGAGTTGGAAGTCATCGTCTTGCGATTCAACAAAGACGACGGCCTTTACGAACTGGGCATCCCCAACGCTGCCGCCAACGTCTCCGATTGGTCCGACTTGCACGAAGGCATGCTGGTCGACACTCGCATCACCGGCCACAACACGGGCGGTTTGGAATGCGAAGTCAACCACATTCGCGGCTTCATTCCCGTCAGCCAGATATCCCTGTTCCGCGTCGAGGACCTGGCCCAATTCGTCGACGAGAAGTTCACCTGCCTGGTGACCGAGGCCAACCCCCAGCGCGGCAATCTGGTCTTAAGCCGCCGGGCGGTCCTGGAACGCGAGAAGGAAGAAGCCCGGGCGAAGTTGATGGAATCGCTCGAAATCGGCCAGATTCACGACGGCGTTGTGCGAAAGATCATGGACTTCGGCGCATTTGTCGACATCGGCGGCGTGGACGGTCTGTTGCACATCAGCCAGTTGGCCTGGCACCGGGTCGAGCATCCCAGCGAGATTCTGCAAGAGGGCCAAGCCGTCAAGGTCAAGGTCGAGAAGATCGACAAAGCCACCGGCAAGATCGGCTTCGGCTATCGCGACATGCTGAGCAACCCCTGGGACGACGCCGAGAGCAAGTATCCGGTGAACAGCGTCGTGAAAGGCACCGTCAAAAAGCTGATGGAGTTCGGTGCGTTCGTCGAGGTTGAGCCGGGCGTCGAGGGTTTGGTACACGTTTCCGAGCTTTCCCACAAGCGGCTGTGGCGTGTCAGCGACGCCGTACACGAAGGCGACGAGGTCGACGTTCTGGTACAATCGGTCGACTCCAATGCCCAGCGTATGAGCCTCTCGATGAAGGCCACGCTTCCCGAGCCGGTAACGGAGAAGAAGACGGAAGACTCCGAGATAGCCGATCTTCCCGCCGAGACGAAGAAGAAGTCGAGCAAGCCCAGCAAACCGCTCAAAGGCGGCGTGGGCGGCGGCAGCGGCGGCGAGAAGTTCGGGCTGAAGTGGTAGTGGGATTTTTTGTCGGCGCAAGTTGCGACAACACTGGAGAACAACCTTGCCTAAGAAGATCCTCGCTATCGTCGGTAGTTATCGCAAGGGTGGGATCATCGATACGATTGTCGATGAGGCCTTGGCGGGAGCCGAGCAGGCGGGGGCCGAGGTTGCGAAGATTTATCTGGTCGACCAGAAGGTCGAGTTCTGCACCAACTGCCGGACCTGCACGCAAGAGCCGGGCAAGCGGCGCGGCGAGTGTATCCATGACGACGACATGGCAAACATTCTCTATCAGTGGGACGATGCCGATGCGTTGGTGCTGGGCGCGCCGGTCAACTTCTTCAACGTAAACGCCATCACCCGGCGGTTCATGGAACGATTGGTGTGCTACGCCTATTGGCCGTGGAAGGAGAAGATGGGGCCGAAGATGCGTATCGCGCGACCCGCTAAGAAAGCCGTGCTGATAACCTCCTCGGCCATGCCCGGGATCATGGGACGCGTATTCACCGGCGCCATGCGAGCCCTGAAACTTATGGCCAAGACCATGGGCGCCAAGCCAACGGCGACAATATTCGCCGGACTGGTCCCTTCGGAAAAAGATCCAAAGCCGCCGAAAAAGCTTCTCGCCAAAGCCCGCGTGGCCGGACGACGTCTGGCATGACGGGCCGGTCCGACCAAATCTCCCGCCAAGTTGTGCCACTACTTCAAAGAAACAGCGAGAACCGCTTCAAGAACACTGCTTCTTCGAAGCAGTGGCACAGCCGAGTCAACCGTGTGGCATCACCTACTTCGCCGCTGGAGAAGAGATGCGAACTATCAGCCGCTCCAGAATGGCCCGCGGCGGTAGGGCGCTATAGCCCTTCAGATCCAGGTCGGCTTGCAACAGCCAGCCGTACATCTGCTGGCCGCGGTTGCGGCCGAGTTGGCGAAGTTGTGCTTCGGCCTTCTTAAGCACGAAGGGGCGAATGCCGGCTTGCTCCAACGCCGGGCGAAGAACCACGCGACGACCGGCCGCTTCGTTCTGCAGAATCAATCGCGTGGCGGCAGCAAAACGACGCAAACTGGCCGATATCTGACCCAGCAGACCGACCGGGCTTTCGCCGGAAGCCAACAGGCGATCGAGTTGCAACATGGCCGCAGCCGTGTTGCCCGAAAGGGCCTCGTCGAGCATCTCCCATGTCGTCTTGGTGCGCCAACCGCCGACGAGCTTTTCGACCATCTGGGGCGTAATCTTCGCGTCGGCCGCGCCGGGGGCCAGCTTGGCGAGCTCCTGGTCGAGCAAGCCCATCTCCGGGCCGATGATCTCCAGCAACATCTCGGCCGCCGCTCTGTCGAGTTCCGCTTGATAATTCGCCTTGGCCCAATCGACCAGCCACTTCATCAACCGCGCCGGCGGGGGTGAACTACAATCCAGCGGCATCCCATCCGCGGCCACGGCCTTGTACAATCGCGTGTTGGCAGGAAAAGTCTTCACCTCCAGCACCAGCACGCCGCTCATGGGCTTGGCGACGTAGTCCTCCAACTCGCCGCGATACTTCGTCACGAACGTGTCGGCGTCCTCGACCACCACCAGCCGGTTTCCGCCGCCGAACATGGCCACGGTGCCCAACTCGTCGAGCACTTCGCTCAATCGAGTCTTGCGGCCCTCGAACGCGAAGAACGAGAATTCCGATTCGTCATCGCCCAGGACCGTGTCGCGAAGCCGGCAGAGAGCCTGTCGCTTGAGAAACGGGTCGTCGCCGAAGAGCACGCACACCGGCCGCGGCTCGTGCTTTTGCGGCTTGGCGAGGTAATCGACGGCATGGAGAGCTTTCTTGGCCATGCCCAAGAGTATAGCCGAAGCAGGGCCGATGGGCGAGTGGTGCCGGGAATGCGACCTGTTCGTAGTCCCGCCTTTAGGCGGCAGTCGAGCTGAGTAGAGGCGGGTTCCCACCGGGCAACGACGGCACAAGCCGCCTAAAGGCCGGACTACGAACGGAGCGCACTCCCGCGAAATGGCACCTGTTTGCAGACTAATCTGAGATCAACGCGTGTAACGCCCCATTTGGCCTCGGGCCGTCGTGCCCAGGGGACGTACGTCGCGAATCCGCACGGAAGGTTGCGGACGCCGTATCGAGACGGGGCTAGGCAAATCGACCTGCTCCATGTTGCCCGCCGCGTCGCGAACTTCCATTCGCATATAAACCTGATTCGGCACTCGGGCATCAAGTCGCCAAACGTATTGGCCGCTGTTCTCCAGACCGGCGGCGATGCTGGTCCACGGCCCGGCGGGGCTTTCGGCAAACAGCAGCGAAATGGGCCTATCGCCAAGCATTCCGTCGGCAGCCTCCCAGGTGACGGCCAAACTCTCTTCGCCCTGAACATTCTGTTGCGCGGCGGTGAGAAGTCTCGCGGTCGGCTTGGTCGTATCGACGCCCAGCCAGGCGTGGGGCAAATCTCCGCTTTGCGGCGAGGCTGCCGATTGACCGCCGCTGTGGACCACGATGCGGAAGCCGTATATCCCGTCTTCCTTGACCACCGCCTGTAGCGGACTGCGGTTGTCGTCGTCGACGGTTATGACCTGCCAGGTTCGACCGCCGTCGCGAGTTCCCCAGAGTTCCACGCGAGTCACGCCGGCGGGGCCCGCCGACTCGACGTCGTACTGCAACTCGAAAGCCCTTGAGCTGACCATCTTCGGACGCTCGCCCGACGGCAATCGGAAAGCCTGATGGGCACTAGCGGGGCCGCCAGACATGTCCGGCGACGGCTTGTACTCGCTGCGCAATGGCGGGTTGACGACCGCGGCAACCGAATCGTTCGTGGGCGAAGCGTGTACCGGCATATGGTTCGCGACCGCTGTATTTTCCGCGGCGCCACGCCATTCGCTGGCAACTTGGCTCGTCGGACGATACGGCGTTTGCGGAGGAGTTGCCTGAGGGGGAGTTGCTTGCGTGGGATTAGTGGAAGGATCGCTCCCTCCGCCGGGCATATCCACCGGATACCTGTCGGCCGCGTAGCGGTTCTGTTGCAAACGATCGGTGGGCCGGTCGGCGCCGGCCGGGCCAAGTTGACCGGCGGTCGTCGTATAACGTTCGGCCGTATAGCGATCACTCGGATTCTCGATCGGCTGTTGCCCGCTTGGGTTGCCGCCGGACAATGGTGTCGAAGTGGTGTTCTCGGCCGGCCACTGGGTCGAGTTGGGAACACTGCCGTCCGCCGGCGCGGCGACCGCCATGTCGGCAATCGGAGGATTGGCTTGAGGCGCGACGGCCAACGCTTCGATTCTGGCGCTGTTGACGGCCGGATTGCCCGCGGCGTCGGTGACTTCCGCGCGAACCTCGACCAGCCCGTTGCCTTCACTGGGATACCACGTGACTTCACCGGCGGCGCCGGCGGGCGAAGCGGCGATTGTGGAATTGACGGCAACCGTCTTCCATATACCACCATTGACTCTGTATTGTATTTTGAGGCTTTCCGGCTTGATGTTGACCTCGTCGGCCTGCCACTTGGCGGTCACTTGGCCAGCCTGGCCGCGCTGCGCCTGAAGCATAAGCCGCGGCGGTCGCGTATCGACGGCGACCCTCAGCCCGGGTTTGGGTGTGCCCTCGGGCCGAGCTCGGCCAGACCGATCAATGGTGACCACCGAGAACCATAACTCGCCGTCCACGCCGACCCTGAAGCGGAATCTCTCACTGGTTGGCGCGGCGCGGTTATAGAGCTGCCAACTCGCGCCCCTGTCGGCCGACACGTACAGCCGCACTTCGGCCGGCTCAAGGGAAGGATCGTTCACTTGACGGTCCAGGCGGAAGGGAATCGCAAAGGCCGTTTGCCGAGTGTGGACGAGATCCGGCAAGAGGGCTTGCGAGGCCGCTTCGACCCCGTCGCCCGGGGTTGCGCCCGAGGGCGTTGCGAGAGCCGCGAAAACCATCAGCTTGGAGATTGATGCCAGCAACATAGCGAAACTCCTCCCATTGGGGAAGCTGTTGAAAACGTGAAATTCCAGGCGCGCAAGGCCAACTGGAAACTGCCCGATGATCGTATCGGTTATACCGGCCGTATCACTTGAGGAAGAAGTATCGATTATTGAATCTAGGAAAGACAGGTAAGGCGGGTTCTAGATTCGGGGCGATCTTGCCCTGTCCGGCGCCCCTTGCGGCAACCCACCCCCCTGACGCCCGGATTCCCACTGTGCTAGGATATGTGGTTTGTGAAAGGCTGGCAAGGACCGGCCTGCCAGCGGCGGAATCTCCCGGACCGCGTGCCAAGCGAACACCCATATTTCCGAAAAGTGGTAATCCATGCCTATCGACGCCTATTCCCTTTGCCCCGGCGGCACTGGCAAGAAAATCAAGTTCTGCTGCGAAGACTCCGTCGGCGACTTGCAGAAGATCGATCGCATGCTCGAGGGCGAGCAGTTCCTGGCCGCGCTTAAGCACATTGAAGGCCTCATGGAGAAGACTCCCGATCGGGCCTGCCTGTTGTCGCTTCAGACAATGTTGCTTCGAGCAACCGAACAGCACGAGGCGGCCAAGCAGAGCGCGGCCCTGTTTCTGGAAAAACACCCCGAGAACGTGATGGCTCTGGCCGAGTCGGCCATCATCGCGGCCTCGGAGAACAGCCGCGTGGCGTTGGAGAAACTCATGGCGGCCATGGTGGCCTCGGGCCATGAGATGTCGGGCCGGGTTTACGAAGCCATGACGGCGGTTTCCCAATCGTTGTTGATGGAAGGCTATTGGTTCGCCGCCCGGTCGATTCTACAATTGCAGGCGGCAATCAATCCGCAAGACCCGCGGCCCAAGACGACCTTGATGCAAGCGATTCGCTCGCCTCGCATCCCCCTGCTCCTAAAGAACGACCCGCCCGTCTCTCCTTGCCCGGCGGACGCTCCTTGGAAAGCGCGTTTTGACGAGGCCGTCGCTCCCTTGGACCGGGGCGATTGGAACTCGGTGGAACGGAATATGACGGAACTGGCCGAGGAAGTAACCGATTGGCCGGTTCTTTGGCGAAACATCGCGACCTTGCGCGGCTGGAAGGCCGACGTGCCCGGCTGTATCGAAGCGCTTAATAAGTATTCGCAATGCGACATACCGCGGGAAGAGGCTGTCGAGATGGCGGCCGTCGGCATGCTCCTGAGCGAAGACCCGCTGGAAGACCTGCGCGACGTGCTGATCGTCACGTGGAATCTCAAGGAAGTCGACCAACTCGACTTGGCGCTTACGCAATCGCCGGCCGTGGTCAAGGTTCCCTTCGATCCGGCGACGGTCACCGAGGAAGATTCGCCGCCGCCGAAGTCAACGTTTTGGCTTCTGGACCGTCCCATGCCGGAGAGCGCCGAAGGGCTCGACAGCGAGACGGTTCCCTACCTTATCGGCCAGATGATGCTTTACGGAAAGCAGACCGACCGCGAGGCGCGGCTCGAGGTCTTGGGCGTCGAGGCCGACAATCTCGCCGCGGTCAAAAAGGCGGTCGCCGAATTGGCCGGAGATTCCCTTGACGGCGAACCCGAACAGAACGTGATGGTACAAACCTCGGCCAGCATGGCGATGCTTTCGCCCATGTGCCGCGGGCCGGAAGACACGACTCCCGAGCAGGCAGAGAAGCTTACGCTGGACTCGCTCAGCGACGCCATCCTGAAGCGTTGGCCGGAAACGCCGTTGGGGATTCTCGACGGCAAGACACCGCGCGAGGCGGCCGGCGACGAGGCCTACCAAGTGAAACTCCTAGCGGCGATCATGGTGCTGCAATCGCTATCTCCGCAACTGGAGACGGCTTTCGATTTCAACAAGCTGCGTGCCGAATTGGGGCTTCCCGAGTTGGGCCCGGTGGATTTCAAGGAAACGCCGTTGATGGAACTGCCGCCGATACGGCTTTCGCGCGTGGAAGTGGGCGACCTGTCCGACGAGGATTTGACCAGGGCATACCGCATATCCACGGCTTTCGCGGCCACGGTCGCTCTGCGGAAGTTCACCGCCGAGATCATTGCCCGACCTTCGTTCGCCGGAAAGGACGAACTGCTGGAAGCCTACGAGATGCTGGTCGGCATCGAGGAGAACCCGCACAAGGCCTTGGAACTTCTCGACGAGGGTCGCCACGCGGCCGAAGCGGCGGGGCAGTCGTCGGCCATGTGGGACCTGCGCGAGATTCCGCTTCGAGTCGTGATTGGCGATACGGGAAAGGTCGTCACGATTATCCAGCACATCCAGGCCGAGCACATGCAAGAGCAGGGTGTGGCCGAGGCGTTGAGGAATCTGCTGATTCAGATGGGCGTGATTCGCCCCGACGGCTCGATGTCGCCCGAGATGATGGCCGCCCAGCAACCCGGCCAGCCGGCAGCCGAACCGCCCGCCGAAGAAGGCAAACTATGGACCCCCGGTAGCGACGAGCCCGGCGGCGAGAAGAAGCTCTGGACGCCCGACTGATCGCGGCGTTTCAGTGAGAACTGCCACGGGTGGCTGGGGCCGGGTGCCATGCTCCACGCTTGCGTGGGCATGAGATGCGGTTGTCGGTTGGTCTCAAGCATGCCCACGCAAGCGTGGGACATGGCACCCAATTACTACCGTAATAGCCAAGGTGCGAAACCCAAAGGAGCAAGACATGCTTGGTGAACTATCCGGCGTTGGATTAGTGCTCGCGCTGGTGGCTTTGGGTTTTGTCGGCGGAGTCATTAGCGGTTCATTCGGCGTGGGCAGCGGGATCATCTTCATTCCCGCCCTGGGAATACTGCTTACGATGCAGCAACATTCAGCCCAAGGCACGGCTCTGGCGGTCATGGCGCCGATGGCGCTTCTGGGCGCTATTCGCTACTGGCACGACCCCACTATCGAGATCGACCTATCATTGGTGGCTCTGCTGGTCGTTGGTTCCCTAGCAGGCGTGCTGGTTGGCAGCGAGATCGCTCCCAAGGTGCAGGGGCAGTGGCTGAGGAAGGGTTTCGCCATATTCATGGTCCTGGTGGCCGTGCGAATGTTCACCATGTCCGGCAAGCCGGGCAATTCAAACGCGGGTACGCCGAACCCGTCGCAAACGGATACCGTCACGGAGGAAAGCCCTCCGATCGAATGAAGAGGCATCGGCCGCGTTGGGCTGGAATGTCCGCTCGGAACTCACAGGAGACATACCGTGACCCCGGAACAACTTCGCGCGATAATGGAATATCTGATGGAAAAAGTCTGTCTCAAGGACCAGACGGACGGCGGCGAAGTCGAGATCGAGTTCGTGGCCCCGAGTGCCGAAGAAGCCCAGCGGGATGGTCTGGATACCGAGGGGTACAAACAGATTCTCGCCTCGCCCTGGTGGGACGAGATGGTCGAGGACATCGTCGAGACACCCGACATGTGCGACCCCGAAGACCCGGCCGAGCGGGTGCTTCAATATGCCAAGGACG
>Ga0180432_10011846_pt1 | contig 10235 bp, 7 predicted proteins | sample SS_ome_10_FD_132414 | JGI IMG/M metagenome (GOLD analysis project Ga0180432, IMG submission 132414) | Hypersaline lake sediment archaeal communities from the Salton Sea, California, USA - SS_1_MS_2 metaG | ecosystem: Environmental > Aquatic > Non-marine Saline and Alkaline > Hypersaline >...
ATCCAGACCCCAGAAGCCCTTCTCTCTCTTCTCTCTTCTCCCCCGCACCGGCTGTGGCCGAGGAAAATGCAGGCCGGAGCAGGCCGGCGGACCTCGAAAATGACTACAGCGCGAATACCTCCAAAGGAGGCATTCGCGCTGTCGGCAAGTCGTGGGCCTCCCTTTCTTTCCACGCCCGCCTCCATGGAAATCCCCCGGGAGGATCTGGTGGTTGAGTCGTTGAGTGATTGAGTGGGTGGTTGGGTGGTTGTTCGGTTGAGTGGTTGTCAGTCAACTTTCCGGAACCGATGGGGGAACCTTGGTTCCCTTGCGATCCGGGGGGATTTCCGCCAATTTTCTCTTGAAATTCGAGAGGAAAATTCCGAACATGTGTATCTTCCTCAAGAGATGGATCGCCCCGGCACGGGTCAAGGCTTGAGAACCAAAGGAGAAGACCATGGGAGTCAGTCAATCGGAAATCGCACACCGCTTGGGACTTGCACGTTCCACCGTCACGAAGATTCTCAACCAGTTTCCCAACAACCGCGCCAGCAAGGAAACGGTCCGCCAGGTTTTCCAGGCGGCCAGGGAAATGGGCTACGATTTCGGACGTCTGAGGAACATTCACCGTCGCCGTGCCGACCGCCGGAAGGTGGACCTGGAAACGTTCCTGCGGATCGAATTGGACAACGGCAACGGGATCTTCGACACGGGAACCGCGGTGATCAGGGATCTCAGTCCCTTCGGGGCTCTTCTGACGTCGCTTCGGACCAACAAGAAAACGATTCCGCTTCTTCCGTTCACCATCGAGCTGGATCTGGCTACTCCGCTGGACGGGATCTCCGTGAAGGGCCGCATCATCCGGATGTCCACGAACGATACGGTGCAGCTGGGGTTGAGTTTCATCGACGTGTCCAGCGACACCGAGCGTCGGATCCTCGAATTCCTGGACTGACCCTTTTCCCGACCTCCATGCCCAGCCAGTACGACCTTCTTTTCGGCCGCGTGGCCACCGAGCTGGGATACGTCTCCAAAAGCGCCGTGGAAGCCTGTCTTGCGGCCCTGGAGAGTTCTCCTTCCTCCCCCCGCCTCGGCGTTGTCCTGAAGGAAAGGGGATACCTGACGCGGGAGGCCTTCCGGGAGATTTCGGAGGAGGTCATGGCCCGCTGCGAGCGCCCGGTCCTTGAGGAGGAGGAGGTTTTCGGCCGGCTCTGCCTGCGCCGGAAGTTCCTGCTGGCCTACCAGGTGCGCCGCGGCCTGGGGCGTCTGCGCGAGGATCTCGAGCGGGGTGAGGAGCCCGTTCCCCTTCGGGACGTTTTTCTGGAAGAGCGCGTCCTTTCGCCGGAGCAGGTCGATCTCGTGGAGAAGGACAGGCGCAACGTCCTTCTTTGTCCGGGTTGCCGGTCCCTGGTCGACGTTCGCCGGGAGACGCCCGGTACGGAAATCGCCTGCCGTTCCTGCGACCATCTTCTCGTGGTGCCGGAAGGGGCGTGGGAGACGGAGCCGCCGGCGCCTTCCCCCCGGCAGGGGATCGGTCCTTATGAGTTGGTGCGTGAGATCGGCCGGGGGTCGATGGGGGTGGTCTACGAGGCCCGGGAGCGTAAGACGGGCAAGGCCCTGGCGTTGAAGATTCTTCCGGAGACGCTCGGGTTCGATGCTTCGGCGCTCGAGCGGTTTCATCGCGAAGCGGCGCTGGCGGCGGAGCTGGCGCATCCGGCGGTGGTGCCGATCCTCCATGTGGGCGAGGAGGAAGGGGTCTGGTACGCGGCGATGGATTTCATCGATGGAGAGACGCTTGATACGCTCGTGGGACACGCGCCCCTCCCCGTGGATCTGGCGGCACGCACGGCCCGGCAGGCGGCCGAGGGGCTTCACTACGCGCATGAGCGTGGCATCATCCACCGGGACGTGAAGCCGGCGAACATCCTGATCGACCGGGAAAACCGGGCCCGCATTCTCGATTTCGGTCTCGCCAAGCAGCGGGACGTGGCCACGATCACGGCCTCGGGAACGGTGGTGGGCACGCCGATGTACATGTCGCCCGAGCAGGCGTCCCCTTCGGCGCCCGTGGATTTCCGGACGGACATCTATTCCCTCGGCGCGACGCTCTACGAGGTGTTGACGGGGGTTCCTCCGTTCATGGGCGAGGACGTGCAGGCGCTCATTCGCAAGGTGAAGCACGAATCGCCTCCGGCCCCGCGGAGCCTTCGCCCGGACATCCCCCGCCCGCTCGAGAACATCGTCTTCAAGGCCATGGCCAAGGATCCGTCGCGCCGGTACGCCTCGGCGTCCGACTTCGCCGGGGACCTTGGTCGTTTTCTCTCCTCCGGGCACGCGGAAGCCCGGCCCCGGCGCCTTTGGGAGAGAGGGAAGGCCGCCGTGTCGCGCCACCTGGAAACGGTCGGGGTGGCGGTCCTGGCGTGCGTGCTGCTGGCGGGAGCCTGGCTTCTCTGGCAACTTTCCAAGCCTCCCGGGGCCTCTTCCCCGGACGAGCGGGCGGATATGGAGGCGCTGGCCTCGCGGGCTTTCGACGCCCTCCGGCTGGGGCGTCACGAGGAGGCGGAGGCCCTGTACACGAGGCTTCACGAGAAGGATCCCTCGGACGGGGAGATCCTGTTGTTTCGCGCCCTCGCCAGGCGGGGTCGGTCGAAGGGGGAGGCCGCACTGGAGGATCTGGATCAGGCCCTGGTCCTGGACGGCGGGCTTTCCCGGGCCCGATGGGAACGGGCTTCCCTTTTCCTGGACATGGGGCTGCCGGGGAAGGCGGCGCGGGACCTCGAGCGTTATCTCGAGACCCATTCCGGCGCGGAGGAAGCGAAGATGCTCCTTGCGAGGGCCTACCGGGAATCGGGGAGACGGAGGGAAGCGCGCGCGGTTCTGGAGGGGCTCGTCCGGTCGAATCCCGGGGGTTGGAAGGCGAGCCTGGCGCTGGCGGAGCTGGAACGGGAGAACGACCCGGCCTCGGCGCGGGACCGTCTTCGCGCGCTGGCGGACCGAACGCCGGACCTTCCCGGTGTTCATTTCCAGCTGGGCCTGGCCCAAGAGGCGCTGGGGCGCTGGGCGGAGGCCCTGGCGTCCCTGGAGGAGGAAGCCCGCCGTCAGGGCGATTCCCCGGATCTTCAGGAAGCCATCGAACGCGTGCGGAGGCGGCTTCCGGGCGACGGGAAATGAGGGGATAGGGTTTCGCTCCTCGCCGGTCAACCCGTATAATCGTTGCGACTTTGGGGAAAGGTGAATGGAGATGAACCTGGATCACGGTCCGCTCGTCTTCGAGGAAAGAGGTTCGGGCCGTCCCTTCCTGTTGCTGAACGGACTCCCTTTCGGCATGGCGGAGTTCGCGGAGGTCATGGACGTTCTTTCCTGGTCCTCTCGGGCCATCGCCGTGAACCTGCCTGGGGTGGGTGGTTCCGCTCCGCTGGCCGACCCGAACCCGAAAGCGCTGGCGGACGTTCTTCTTTTTTCCTTCGCGAAGCTGGGCATCGACACGATGGTGATCGGCTGCACGGACGTGGCGGGTCCCGTGGTGTACGAGATTCTCGCGCAGCAGCCCGGCGTGGTGGCGGGCGTCCTTTTTTTCAACACGCCCATCGTCTTGAAGGGTCTTCGGCGCCCCGCGTATTTCGAGCGTTCGAAAACGACGGTCGTCGATCTCTTCCGGAGCGGGCGGAGGCTGGAAAACGAGATCAAGGCCGTCATGGGGAAGCCGGAGAGATTGGACGAGGAGAGGCTGGAGCAGGCCGTTGGCAACCTTCCTCGCCAGGCGAGAAAGACCGGGGCGATGATGTTCGAGCGCATGGCCAACGGCTCGTTTCCCGCCTGGGGGGAGGAGTTGAAGCGGTTCCGGAAGCCGATGCGCCTTCTCTGGGGTGCCCGTGACCCCCTTCTCGAACGCCACCACCTCGACGCCTTCCGCCGCCTTCTGCCCGGGGTGCCGGTGCACCTGGACGAGAGCGCGGGCCATTTCCTGGGCATCGAGGCGCCGGATCTCCTCGGGCAGGCGCTTCAGGAACTCGGCCGGGAAGCATGGAGCTGACAGGGAAACGAGGGGAGAAACGCGATGAAAGATCAGGGTGATCTGGGCAAGGGAGGGCTGGGGTATCTCGTGACCCGACTCGTGAACCGGGAAGAACCCGTCCGGCTCACCGTGGAAACCGACCGGCGCACCTACGTCTTGTTCGTCGACGGGGCCGGAATTCGGATCGACAACATGCATGGAGAGGGGTTCGCCACCGACCTCGAGGAGGTCCTTCTCCATGAGAACCGAATCGACGAGAACGAGCTGCTGGAGGTGCTTTCCGAGCGCTTCATGACGGGCCGGCCCACCGAGGACATCCTGGAGGAGCGCGACACGGTTCCGAAGGAGGAACTCGACCGGTTCTGCGTGAAGCGGGTGGAGGACGAGCTCCTTCTGGTCCTGTCCCTCACCGAGGGGACGTACACGGTCGAACCGTTGGACCGGTCCGCGGCGGAGGCGAGCCGCGATCCGCGGATTCCAGCCTCGCAGTTCGACATCGAGGCGCTGACCGGCGCGGCCCTCGATCGGATGGAGCGATTCGACAGCATCTCCAAGGATTTCCGGAACGAGGGGGAGTTTTTCCTCGCTCTCGAGAAGGTCTCCGGGGACGAGGGCCTGGAGGAGAAGGTGCTCGCTTCCTTGCAGGGCGACAAGCCTCTCAAGGACGTGGTGCCTTCGCTGGGCCTCGCACCGTTCAAGGTGCACGAGCTCGTCAACCAGCTCGTACAGAACGGCCGCGCGAGACCGCTCACCCTCGAGGAACTGCGGGAGGGGGCGCGAAACGCCCTCGAGAAGGAGGACCTGGTCTCGGCGCTCGCGTTTCTGCGACGCGCCTTCGATCGACAGCGCGACGAACCCGAGATCGTGCGCGAGTTGGCCGATCTGTTCGAGTACGCCATGGAACAGAAGACGGCTTCCGCCTTCCAGTCCTATCTCGGGGCGCTTCACGTCAAGGGGGACGAGGGCGAGAAAGCCGAAGCGGCGTGGGAAAAGGCCGTGGAACTGGATCCCGGCAATCTTGCCGCCTGGGGACATCTCTTCCAGCGCCGGCGTCGCGCCGGGGCGGGAAGCGCGGCGATCGAGACCGGGCTGCAGCGGGTCCACCACGCCATCGAGGCCGGGAAACCCGACATCGCGGAAGAAACCCTCGGGGAACTTCTCGAGGAGAACCCGGACCATTTCGGACTCCGGAAGGCGGCGTTCGAGGTACGGTTCGAGATGCAGGACGCCGCCGGCGCCATGGAGCAGGCCTCCGCCATGGAGCGGATCACTGATCGGGGCGGCGCCGGAGAGGAGGAGGCCGGGTTCCTCCCCTACGCCTTCCAGAAGATCGCCACGCTCGATCCCGGGAACCCGGAAATCGCGGCGAAGGTGGAGGCCGCGCGCAAGGCCGTGGCCCCCCGGAAGAAGACGAATCCCCTTCTCCTCGCCTTCCTCGGCTTGCTCGTGGTCGCCCTCGCCGGGGCCGGCGCCCTCTATCATTTCGTCTTCGCCAGGACCCAGAACGACGGCGGCGGAGGAAGGACGCCGGCCGGGGCTTCCGTCCCTGCCCAAAAGCCCGGCCTGGCCCAGGCCAAGGCCCGGGTCGAGGAGGCGGAGGGCTTTCTGGCCGCAGGGGAGATGGAGAAGGCCCTTAAAGCCTATCGCCAGGCCCTGGAGGCCACGGACAAGAAGGGCTCGCTGGCCGAGACGATCCGCGGGGAAATCGAGAAGACCGAGAAGGAGATCCGCCTCCGGCTGGAGAAGCGGATCGCGAAGACCGTCGAGGAGACGAGAGCCCGGATCCAAAGCACCCTCGAAGCGGGAAGAAAGGCCCAGGAGAGGGGCGTCGAGAAAGCCCAGGCCGCGATCCAGCACGTCCTCGACGGGCTCCCGGCGCTTCGCGACGAGGCCCCCGAGACCTTCGAGGAGGACATCGGGCAGATCGAAACGGAGGCGAAGAGCGCCCTTCAGGCCCTCAACCTCCGGATGGCACAGGTCCTGTTCCTGCGAGGCGAACTCGAATGGGACAAGGACGAACCGGACGCCGGGAAGGCGAAGAACTACTTCCAGAAAGCCGCCCGCTACGATCCGGAAGGTTCGACCGCCCGTGCCGCCCGGCGCATGTGCGAGGAGATCGACGCCTACCTTCTCGAGGCGGACCGCATCCGCGACGCGCTGGAGAAGACGATGGAAGCGCTCCGCGCGAGGGAAGGCCCCCCGCCTCCCGGCGTGATCGAAGAAGCCCTGAAACGTTCCCAACGGCTCTGGAAGGATTTCTCGAAATCGCCCCGCGCGAGGGACGTCCGGTTTCCCGTCTGGGTGGACAGCGAACCGACCGGCGCCCGCATCACCCTCGAAGGGGAGGAGGAAGGGGCGCGGACCCCCGCCCTTCTTTTCATCCCGGCCGGCGCGACCGTCCCCGTCCGCATCCACAAGAAGGGCTTCGAGACCGGAAGCCTGTCGCTGGACGGGACACGGACGCGCGTGACGGCTTCCCTCCGCCGCGGGCTTATCTGGATGATCGACGTCGAGAACACGGTCGAACGCGGACCGGCCGGAGACGGGCGGCGTCTGTTCCTCAGCTGCCGCGACGGGACCCTCCGGGCGTTCGACGTTCCCGCCGAGGGGAACCCGGAGCCCGCCTGGCCCCCCTTCCGCGTGGGCGACATCGGGGGGATCCGCGTTCGCCCGACCCTCTGGAACGAAACGATCCTCTTCGGGTCCGCCACCCTGGGGAACCTGTACGCGCTGGACGCGTCCTCGGGGAAGAAGGTGTGGGGACCCTTCAAGGCGAACCGGATGGTCGCGCATCCTCCCGTGGTGCGCCCCGGCGCGCCGGTCCTGCTGGCGGGGGATGTGGGGGGGATGTTGTACGCGATCGATGCGGGGGCGGGAACTCTTCTTTGGAAGACCCGGCTGACCCCGGCGCGCGAGGGGGTGCGGTCGGCCCCGGTCGTCGTCCCCGAGGAGAACGCGATTCTGGTCGGCACGAGCCGGGGCAACCTGTTGAAGGTCGGGCTCGAGGACGGCGCGCCGGTCTGGCGCGTCGCCACGGGCTTCGGCACCAGCGTCGGACTCGTGCGGGGGGGGGCGGGCGTGCTCGCGGTGGTGGGCAGCCGGGTGCTCTCCTACGAGGTCGGGGGAAGCGATCCTCCCGCGGGTCCGGTCTGGACGCTCGGGGGCTTTTTCGCCTATTCGATGCCGGTCCCGGATGGCGAGACGATCCACCTGACGGACCGCAACGGCGTCTACCATGCGATCCGGGCCCGGGACGGAAGCCACATCCTCCGTTTTTCCTTCGGGGCCGAGGGGCAGGATCCGATCCGGCCTTTCCTCGCGGGCCGGGGCCGCGTGATCCTGGCCTCCGGAGCGGCCCTCTCGGCCTGGCGCAGGGAGGCCGGGCAGATGCAGAAGGCCTGGGAGATCCGGGCCCCGGCCCCGATCAACGACCCGCTCCTGTCGCACGGCGGAACCGTCGTGTTCACGACGTCCGACGGGCATCTGTGCGCGGTCCTTCTCGACTAGGCTCTTCGCGCTGGCACGGAATACAAATTTCAGATTTGCAGCACTCCTCTTTCCGCCGCCGCCTGTTTTGTACTTCGGAGGGTATGGCGGACTTCGCGTTTCGTGCTTCACTTTGACGGTTACAGCGCGAAAGCCCCCCCGCTTGACCGTTTCCATGCCCGGTGATAGGATTCTGACCGGAGGCACCCCATGGCGACCGAGAAAGAGATGAAGCTGCTGGTGGAGGCCATGAAAGCCGGCCTCATCATGCCGGACAAGATCCAGGAAGGCCTCGACATCCAGAAGAGCCTGAGCGAGCAGGGGAAGAACGTCCCCATCCTGAACATCCTGGTCAAGAAGTCGTTCTTGAGCCGCAAGGCGGCCGAGTGCATGGTGCTGGACCACAAGCTGTCGTCGGCGGAGGAGGGGGGCGGCTTCCAGCCGATCAAGGGGTATACGATCCAGAAGGTCCTGGGGAAAGGGGGCGTGGCGCGGGTCTTTCTCGCCGAGAAGAAGGCCGACGGGACGCCCGTGGCCCTCAAGATCATGCACCCTCTCCAGAACCTCAACGATCTCTTCGTGGAACGTTTCGTCAACGAGGCGAGGTTGCTCAAGCAATTCGACAGCGAGTTCATCGTCCAGGGGCTGGACTACGGCGAGAGCAACCACCTCTACTATCTCGCCATGGAAGTGCTCGAGGGCGAGTCCGTCCAGGACCGGCTCGACCGCCAGAAGATCCTGGACGAGGACACCGCCCTCTACATCATCGTGCAGGTCGCCAAGGCCCTGGAGTACTGCCAGGGCCAGGGGATCCTCCACCGGGACATCAAGCCGGACAACATCATGATCACCAGGCAGGGCGAGGTGAAGCTCTGCGATCTGGGGTTCGCCAAGCCCATCGAGGGCTCCGCGGGCGAGGAGGACACGACGTGCGGGACTCCCCAGTACATCTCGCCGGAACAGGCCCGGGGCTTCTCGGACGTGGACATCCGCGCGGACATCTACTCGCTCGGCGCCACCCTCTATCACATGGCGGTGGGCGACGTTCCCTTCGGCGGGGACGACAGCATGGAGGTCATGGCCAAGCAGATCCTGGAGGACCTTTCCACGAAGAACCGGAACATCTCCATGCACATGCAGTACTTCCTCGAGAAGATGATGGCCAAGGAGAGGGAGATCCGCTACCAGTCGGCCCGCGAGCTCATCGAAGACATCGAGTCGCAGATCAAGGGCAAGAAGACGCTCGTCTTCGACCCGGAGCGGGCCGGCGAGGACTACAGCACGGAAGAGAGCCTGTTCTCCGTCCCCGGCCGGAAGGCCAAGGAGGCCTCCGCGCCGAAGGCCCGGGGGCGGTCGAAAAGCGATCGCCGGGGGCGGCGTGACAAGGGGCCCGCCATCGATTTCTTCAAGGGCGGCAAGCGCCGCCGCCGATGAGACTCACCAGCCGAACAGGCGCTTCCCCGCGAGGATCGGCCCCAGCTGCAGATCGTACGCCAGCGAGATCTCGCAATGGGCCGCGAAGCCGCACAGGCGGCACAGGACCCCTCCGCGCCCCTTCACGTAACAGCCCGTGCGGATCGTCCCGTCCGGCTCCACGTTCGCCAGCAAATGGTCATGGCACCGCCAGTGGTTCTCCTCGAGCGCCGCGAGCGCGGCCCTCGAGTCCGCGACGGGATATCCCTCCTCCTTCAGGCGGATCAGACGCTGAAGGACCTCCACGCGCTGGGCGTGCGTGGGCAGAAGGGGATCGGGGAGACCCTCGTAGGGGTAGTGGAACTGGATCGTGACGCCCCGCACCGTCCCCGCGAGCATGCGGACGAGATCCTCGACCTCGCCGGCGTTGATCCGGTTCACCGTGACGTTGGCGAAGACCGGCCTTCCCCGCGCCGAGGCGATGTTCCCCATCGCCTTTTCGAACACGCCCGCCCCCCGGATCTCGTCGTGCGTCGCTTCCAGGCCGTCCAGGCTCACCCAGATCACGTCCGCCGGAACGTCGAGCGGGAAGGTCCCGTTGGTGGTGACCCCGACGCTGAGGAAATGGGGCCGCGCCGCCTCCACGACGTCCGCGAAGGTCTTCTCCCCGTCCCGCCAGAGGAGCGGCTCGCCCCCCTCGAAGATGACCATCAACACGCCCAGCGCCCGCAAGGCCGTCAGCCTCTCGACGACCGCCTCGAAGCCGGGGTCGGTGGTCTTCCGCTTCCAGAAGGGGCAGTGCCGGCAATGCAGGTTGCAGCGGTGGGTGAGTTTGAAGCCGGCGAGCAGGGGCGTGGACGTGCCGTCCCTCCGCCGGGCCACGAGCGCCTTGAAGAATGCCAGCGGCCAGAACATATCCAGGTAGTGTACAACAAACCGGGCCTTTCGCGCCGTGGGCGGTTTGGGGTTGGCGTCGCGCAGGGATTCCAGATTTCAGCGGTCGGGTTTCAGCCAGAAGAGCGGGAATGCGTAGGGATTGTAAATTGTACGCCAAGTGCAGAGCCGGGGCTTGCCCCCGCCCAGACCGCAGGAACGTCTGCCAGTGTTGGATTGCGGCCTGCGGGTGTGGGCGTCAGAAAAGAACCCCGGATCCGTGTCTGTTGTACAGGCGAGCAACGGATTGTTCGTAACCCGTAACCAGTAACCTGTTTGTGCTGTGGGCTGCTACGATCCGTTTGTAGCAAAGCACGGCCAGCACGGGTTACAGGTCACAGGTTACAGACACCGCCACGAAGGCACCAAGGCACGAAGAGCAGAGCAACCGCCTTGCTGCTTGTGGGAG
>Ga0180432_10011847_pt1 | contig 10234 bp, 8 predicted proteins | sample SS_ome_10_FD_132414 | JGI IMG/M metagenome (GOLD analysis project Ga0180432, IMG submission 132414) | Hypersaline lake sediment archaeal communities from the Salton Sea, California, USA - SS_1_MS_2 metaG | ecosystem: Environmental > Aquatic > Non-marine Saline and Alkaline > Hypersaline >...
AGAAGCCCAATTATTCTCAGAAAATCGTGAAACCGATTTTCTGAAATAATATATGCCTAACTTCAATTTTGCAAAAGTTCAGATTCTAATTAGCAAGACGGAATTTGGCTCTTTCCAATCCTTTCCGGACAAATGGATTTTGCATGAACACGCGCCATACTCCTTCACTTCTGAAATTTTCGATCATTAACACTCCATTTCCTTTGTCTATTCCAATGAAGCCGTCATCATACCAATCCTGATGAGGATTAAACGAATCAACAAAGCCATATTTGCCCCATATCTTATCTCCATATTTCTCATACATGTACTTTGCTGACTTTAGAGATTCCTCGGGAAGAAATGGAAGTGACGCAATAACTGCCGACGGAGCCAGAGTTCCGTTGTAGGGTTTCGAAAAGCCCATGTATCCATTCCGTCCCGCACAGGCCGTCCAGCCCCATAGTTCTTCAGGATAACCGACCATTGAGCCCCAATTTTGGGTGTAACGTTTGTTCGCTTTCAGGGCATTCACGCATACCTGCCAATAGTTGGCATAGTTGTCTTTCTTATTCCTGAAATCATACCAACAGGCCGGAAACTGGTATAAATAGGCGTGCGGTTGCATAATACCACCAGGGGTCTTGAATGCTCCAATATCGCGATATGGTTTGACCCATTCAAAACCGTTTCCGCTTGAATAAGCATCCCAACTGCTTTCAGGTAAAGGGTGAGTCGGCGAACCAAGTCCTATGAGATAAACCAACGAGTATTCATTAAATCCTTTGTATTCAGGGTTTTCCCAGTTTTCCTCGGGCGGTTTCCAACCGCCCGTAATCGCACCTCTCCTGTTGGTGAATTTATCCCATTGAGCGTTCTTATATATCTCTTCTGCTAGTTGCTCAACGTCGGTGCCTTCAAAATAGGTCATTACATGCAAAATTCCCGCCATTAAAAGTGCGCTATCAATTGTTGAGACTTCACTTCTCCTGTGCCGTTTTCCTGTATCCACATTTATGAAATGATAAAAAAGCCCATAGCTCCCTTCTACGCATAGATCGTTTTCATCATCAGGATCTTTGTAATAGCTGTTGAGGGCTATATGAACGCGGTCATAGGCTTGCTGTCTGGTCACCCATCCTCTTTCAACTCCGATGCAGTAGGCTGAAAGCCCGAATCCCGAATTAGCAATGCTGGTGCGCCGACCCATGGCTTTATCTCCGATAAGCCCGGTTACAGGGTCAAATCCATCCCAGAAATAATCAAAGGCTTTTCGCTGAACCTTATCCAGAAATTCCTGGTCTTCCGCAGAAAGTTTGTCATACGTGTCATTTTGGCTCTTGAACTTACGCGCCTCTATCGAAGCTTCTCCCGCATCAGCATTCGTGAACGCAAGGCCGGCTACAATTACCGACCACATTACCCCGGTCAACATTTGTTTTGGTCGTTCTTTCATAATTAGTTCCTTTTTGAATGTGCCAAATTCCTTCGGGTATTCACAACTCCCCAAGAAAGGCTTTCAGCGCCTTGAGCAGACGTGCCTTCTGGTCGCGGCGGACATTGTGGCGGGCCCCTTCGACATGGACAATCTTGCCGTTCTTCAGCAATTTGGCAACCTCTTCGTTCTTCTTCCTTTCATCACTCTGGGCGTCAGCTTTGAGAATCAGCGTCGGAGCGGTGATCTTGGTGAACAATTCACTCATGGGCGGGCGCCCGCTTCGGCTTACAAACGCGGTGTCGGGATGATGGAGCCTCTTTGACGGAGCCCAGTATTCACACTCGGATCGCCCCCACTGCGGATTGTTTTTCAGACACTGGGCAACAAGTGCTTCATAGGTCATGTTGTTCCGTGCCAGAATCTGGGCGCGCCTTCTCTCTTGTGCCGCGGCAGTGGCGGAAGAGCGAGAACTGCCGGCAGGCCGGGGGATGAGGCGAGGGTCCTCAAGGATAACCGCCCCTGGGATGTCCGGATACATGGCGGCGAACCACGCCACGGAACTGCTGCCCATCGAGTGGCCCATGAGGATGGGCTTCTTAAGCTTCAGGGCGCGGATCAGCCCGGCTATATCTTCGGCCTGGGCATCCGCCGAATCCGATCTTCTGGGCGGGTCCGACAAACCGTGACCGCGTGCGTCAGGCAGGATGATGTCGTAGTCGTCTACGAGTTCTTTGGCGAGATTGGTCCAGCACAACCCGTTGTCGGATGAGCCGTGAGCCATTATCAGCACGGGCTTGTCACCTCCGGTGCGCCAGTAGTGGATGCGAATCCCATTGGCCATCACGTAACCATCGGTCCACCCTGCCGGGGCAGCCGGAGGCTGATTCGCTCGACTCGAATCGTCTTCTGCACCTGCAGTAGTCAACCCAACGCAAGCCAGGACGGCCATCACCGTCATTGCCTTCAAAATGTTCTCTGATAGAGCCATCTTCTAATCCTTTCTTGTTTTGCCGGCATCATTCCGGCAGGTGTTGGTCAAACCAGGAGACCAGAGCATCCAGACCACCTTCAACAGGCCGTTTTCAGCCATGCGCCTTTCCCCCGGCCACGACCAACTCACCTGTCACACCGTTCTTTCTCAGTTTGTCCCAAGTTGCGCCACGCCATTTTAGCAGGAACCAGGCGATGGCTCAAATGCTACTTGGCACCCGAATCACACACAGCATTTCACATCAATACAATCCGCCAACAGCGTGCTGATAGACGCCCATTTTGAGAAAAACCAAGTGCCGCACCTGTTTTTTTGCCATCAGGCAAATTACTCGTACCAGTATCGGGGAATTCTTTATTGACACGAGCAAAATCAAGAAGAAAAACTGAAAAAACGTTTTTTTTCAGCGCAAATATCGGTCATTTTGGCGTCAAAATGCGATTGTCCGATAAAATACGTAGTCACCACAATATATTCGATGCGTCAATCCGCCTATAATGTGTATTGCGGTATAGGGGCGTGGGTATGTCCCATGGGAAGATACATATTGGAGTGCCATAGACCTTGTTGGTCAGTCTGGCATCGAATAGACCATCTGTCTGTTTGCTTGAGTTGAGCACTGACTGAGTAGTGCTTCTGAGGAGAAGTGGTGTGATAGGATGGGGCGCAAACATAAATGCGGTAGCCTGTCTTGGCTTGACGACAGTCGTGGCTATAGTGTCAGCTGTTCCTTCACAAGGTCCCTGGCCTTTGCCGCCTATTGAGTACCCAATCAGCGTTTCCGTGACACCTTATGAACTCAGTGGCACTGCCTCCATGCGCCCCGGAACTTACCTCACGGACGAGCCTTTACGCTTGCAGGTAGCATCGAAAAACCCGGGCTGGTATATGCAGATACACGCAACGAGCCTGAAAAGCGACGATGATGAGATTGGCCCCGAAGACATTCACATGGAGACAGAACAAGAGGCCGTAGCCCTGAACCAGCCCCAGGTGGTCGCGCAAGATGGTGACCTCGGCGAAACAACGTTGGAAGTGTTCATTGAGCTGCGAACAACACAGCGCCACAAGCCGGGAACTTATGTTGGTGAGTTATCTCTGATAGCTGGCTATATAGGGGGGCCGCCCCCAGAGGTTATCAAGCTTCCGTTTGAGGTAGAAGTGACCTGTTCGGTATCCGGAAGCATCATGGGTAATAAGATGTATTTTCACTATGGTCTGCCGGGCAAAAGTCTCAGCGCGACGGCACAGGGAGAAGTCTCGGCAGATACGGACGTCTGCCTGAAGCTCTCGGCAACAGACGGCCGGGTTGATAGGCTGCCGATGGTTAAGTCGTTTTCAGATAGAAAGCCGCGTAACGAGGCCCCAGCTATCCCGTTAGTTTGGGAACTGAGGGAGAATAGCAGCGGTTGGCGTGAGCCCGACAGAATTTCCTTCGATGGCGGTGAAATATCCTGGGAGCTGGCGGCAGACGCTGAGAAGATTTTCTACGAACTTCAATGCAGTCCCCAGCCCGACGCCGCACAGGCGCCGGGAGACTACGCAATGCACGTAATCCTGACAATGATACCGATTCTCTAATATAACAAGACAAAGCCTATGAAAGGAGGTGGTGAATCGCAAGCTACTCGGAAAGTGACCCGTAGAATCAGGCGCACTCTGCGGGTACCAAAAATGATTGACGATTGAATATGGCCTAACGACTAAAAAACAGTAGTCAATGGTAAATAATCAATTGAGAGCGCCTCGGCTCAGGCGCAGAAAAAAGCGGGCAGCCCGCCTGAGTCGACGATATCCCGTGTCGCCCACGGAAAATAACTGCCCGCCCTAAAGTATGGCGCAGGCACGCTGTGTGCCCAGCCAACAATAAGAACAGCCTCGTAATACAATACTGGCCGATGGCTATTGTAGCAAAAACAAGCTGAAATAGTCAATAGGATATATCCAGTCAATTGATACGGGGCAAAATATCAGAAATGGAGAAATAAAATGAAAAAGGTATTAGTATTAGTAGTCATCCTGAGCGTCGTGGGAATTGCGCAAGGACAAGTGCTTTCGCTCTACGAGCAGGAAGGAACGGGGGCCGACGGCCCATCAGCAATCGACGTATCCGGCGAAGGTCCCGCTACAAATCCAAGTAGCACGAACTGGAAATATCAGTACGGCAGTGGCTGGTGGTCCGGTATATACGGTGACTCTGGCTGGGACGAGGAAGAGGACGGCGATGGTGACATGATCCTCGACATCGAGGCTGACATCGAATTGTACATGTATGAGACCATAAGTAACAACAAGATATACTTCCATCTTGGAAACGTCATCGACGCCACTGATGCTGACAAGACCGCGTACGTTGACGGAACCCTGTCTTACAATAATGGTATGTGGCTCGGTATCTCCTTCGACGGCACAAACAAGGATCTGAGCAACATGGAGCAGGACGGCGGTGTCTTCACAGGCAAAATCATCGACGCGATGCAAAGCGACAACGACGCGTGGCGCGTACAGGACAATCAGATGGACATCGAGATCATGCTTAGTTGGGGCGATGGTTGGAGAGTACCCGACTCGTATGGCGACGTCGCACACAGCACGATCCACGATACATTGTGGTGGCTTGTGGATGACGGAAACCCTGGTTTCTACAATTACCAATGGCGAGTCAAGATACTGCCGGAAGCCTACCAACCCGATGGCGATTACTATCTTGATCCGGCGATCGTTGCGGTTCCAGTGCTGTAAGAGAACATTTTCCAGATTTCGGCTAAGTGGGCCGCGCCAACTAACGCCTAACGAGGGCGTGGCTCACTTTTCTTCATGTTCTTTGTATTTACTGTCCGATTCTTGCGTACGTAGGATCTCAAATGCCGTCAACATACTTTAAACGGGATTGTCAGAAGTGGCCGTCTATAGGTCCGTGCGCGGGAACGAGGTTTGTGAGCGTTAGGGGTGTTTAGGAAATTGCCAAAGACTGATAAACAATTCAGGGTGCTTGTTTTAGCTGCGCTGGTATTTGTTTTGGGGCACGTCTTTTCGACGGTGGCTCTCGGCCAGTTCACGATAAGCCCCATAATTATCGAGCTTACGGGTTACGCGGGCGGACTGCGAACATTCACGTTCAGCATCGGCAATACGGGGCAGAAACCACTCGATTGTACGGTAGGCACCTCGTCAATGGCCATCGCAGGCGGGGGGCTGCCCGTTGAGGTCGATGATGCACCCAGAAGCTGTAAGGACTGGATAACGGTTACGCCTGAGAGGTTCAGACTACCACCTAAGCAGGGCATACGATTGGTCTGCCGCATGCGCGTGCCAAGGAATACAGGAGGTGGGTATTATGCCCTCATATCCTGCCACGGCGTTCCCACAGGAGGGACCGAGGAACGCACGGCAGACAGAGGTGTCGGAGCGGGGATACGATTTAGCCATCGTGCGCTTGTGCCGATACTGCTGACCATTCCCGCGCCACAGATGCAGGCGGTCATTGATGCGGCCCAGCCGATAATATCCGAGGCCAAGCAGGGCAGCGGATACATGTTTGAGCTTCCCGTTCGTAACCGCGGTAACGTGCACGCGCGGATGAGTGGCACAGTTGAAGTTCGCAGCGAGGCCGAGCAATTGGTGGACCGGTTCGAGTTGGAAGCAGGTCGAGGATTCATCCTGCCTGGCCACGAGCGGTTATTCAAGAACCGCGGGACCGTTAATCTGCCGGATGGTGTCTATCTCATGCGGGTCAGGCTCGAAGCCCAAGGCTCGGGGCGGCCTATGCAGAATGTGTTCCCTTTCTACGTGGAAGGAAGCCAGCCCAAAGTTGCAGAGCTTACCGACGAACTCAGGGCAAAACTGCAGAAGCAGTCAACGGGCTTTATCGTCTCACCGGCTGATATGCTGGTCTCATTACGGGCTGGCGGTAGGCGGTCACAGGCCGTCGAACTCATTAACCTGACCAGAGACACAATAGAGCTAAAGGCAAGTCTTCTGGAATGGTATCGTGCTGCGGACGGTAATGACCTCATCGCTGATTCCAAAGTACCGCATGGGCGCTCAGGCCGGGATGCGGTGACGTTGCGCCAGCCGGAAATCCAATTACGTCCACTGAGCCGGCGCCGCGTGCCTATCACAATCGCCTTGCCCAAAGAAGCGGCGGGGGAAAGATACGCCGCCTTAACTTTTGACCGTGCCGATGTTCAACTGGATGCTTCGCCGGCAGGACGAGTACGCCGAAGCACTATGGTCCGCATCTACGCCGAGGGCACCGGCGAAATCAGCGGACAAATTAGCCAACTCGAAGCCACTCGCAAGCCGAATGGCGAGATAGACTTGATCCTGCAATTCCGCAATACGGGCAACGTTGGCTTCACTCCGGACGTTAGCTTTCGAGTAATAGATGAAAACGACCGTCCCCTCGGTAAGGTAACACCCCCGATCCATCCGTTACTGGTGCAGGCAGGCTGTAAGGCAGTTGTCTCGGCAGTGTGGTCGAGGGTGCTTGACCCTGGAGAATATACAGCGGAGGTTACCTTCAGACCATCCCAAAATAAACCCCCTCTGGTAAAACGCACGAAATTCATTGTGCCAGAAGCCGGCAGTTCGGTCACAGAGATTACTGTAGAAAGTGAAAAATGACAGTTGTAAGAACAAGAGGAAGGTGAAAAGGTGTTGAGAAATTTGATCGGATACTGGTTTATCGCAGGCACCGTTTTGGCAATCATAGTTCTTCTGATAGCGCTATGTGCGTTTCCTTATGAGGCCGGCCTGCAAGCGGCCCAGGGTGGTAGTGTTAAACCAGCAGGGTTTGCTACAGAACAACAAGCAGAACCTAAGCCGGAGGAGGCAACCGAGGACAATGCCGAGCTGGTAGAGGGAATCATAGAAGAACAGGACCGGCCAGAGTCTGAGAAAACGGAAGAGGTAGCCGAGGACGACGCAAAGCTGGAAGAGGTCGCTTTAGAAGAACAGGTGGAATCTGAGCCGGAACCTGAGAAAGCTGAAGAGGCTACCGAGGACGATGCGGAGCCGACGGAGAACGCTACAGAAAGACAGGCAGAACCAGAAGCGGAGCCTGAGAAGCCCGAAGAGAAAGGCGGATCCGATGCAGAAGGACAACCACTCGTGACCAATATGTTCTACGATACATCCGTTCGCCAGGCGCTTTCAGATATTTCAGCCCAGACGGGCGTAATTATCCTCCCGGATATTTCGGTACAGGGCATTGTAACATGTGAGCTTCAGGACATCCCACTCCAGCAAGCTTTGCGGATCGTGCTTTCCTCCGGGAATTTTGTTTTTAGACAGATGGACGGTTATATTCTGGTCGGTTCGGCGGATTCCGAATCGCCTTCATTCTCCATGCTAAGCGAGACACGCAGGATGAAAATGAACTGCATCAAGGCTGAAGAGGCGGTCAAGATGCTCCTGGAGCCAATGCAGAAGTACGCAAGCACAAACGCTACCAGCAATACTGTTTCTGTGACGGCCCCGCCGTTGCTCTTGGAACGTATAGTGTCAGACCTGAGACTATTCGACCAACCATCGCGCCACGTTATGCTGGATGCACGTGTCGTGGCAATGCAGCGGCGGGACTTGTTGAACCTTGGCGTTCAGTGGGATTGGCCGACGATTTCGGCTGGAATTTTCTCGGACTCGGAACACCACGGAGGCGGTTCCGAAGAACGTGTGCATTGGCCTTGGGGCATTCAAGTTGGATATACACCTGGTAAGGAATTCACTAATTCGCTCCAACTGACGCTGAATCTTCTTACGCAAAATGACGAGGCTACGGTGACATCAAGCCCACAACTAATGGCACAGGACGGTCAGGAGTCGGAAATCAAAGTTGCTACCGAGGAGTACTTTAAGATTACTCAGGAATCCGCGTATTACACTCGCTTCGAACTGGAGACAATCGAGACCGGCACGACATTGACTATTACACCCCGTATCGGAGACAATAACGAGATTACTCTGGATATTTCCGCCGAGGTCAGTGACGTGATAGCCCGCGGCGAGGACAATCTTCCCGTTGTCACCCGTCGGACCACCAAGAACACGGTTCGTCTCGAAGACGGTGGAACGGCAGCAATAGCCGGACTGATTGATAGTCGGACGCAGATACAAAAACACCGGGCACCCGGGCTGGCCGGGATTCCAATATTCGGACAACTCTTTCGTAATTCCGCCGGATATAAGTCCTCCCGACAGGTGGCCGTGTTCGTTACGGCCAGGCTTATGCCCGAACAAGGACTTGTGAGACAGGAACCTGTTGAGGAAAGAACACCAATCGAGCCGGTGGGGGAAGAATTCAGGGCAGCCCTTCAAGAGGCACTGTCAACACTGAGTAAAAGGAACAGAAAGCCATGAAGCAGAACACGTACAGGGTAGCAATCGGTGGTTTGTTAATCGTGTTATCGTTCACAGCCTTGCTGGGTATGGTTGGCTGTTCGCATACACAGGCTCAAGTCATACCCGTGAGCAACCGTGAGGTGGCTGCCATGAGCGCCGAGGACATTGTACGAGTTATGCTGCGAGCCGGCTTTACCGATGAGCAGATTCTTCAGCTTGGAACAGACCTGCGTAATGAAATCGCCCTTTCGGGGGCTGCACAAATCAATGAAGGAGATAAGGTACAGTCGATTCTCGCTGTTGATAGCGGATACGTCTACGTCAGTAGCCGGCTCAGAGGCAGCTTCATCTACGACTTGAGAAAAAAACCTGCAACACCCCACAAAAAAACTGGCCGCAGTGAATGATTTGCCTCAGGGATGGCTGTAACAATCGGGGGCCGAGGATCGCCGTTCTGTTTCTCTGAGCCCAGTTTAAGCATATACCCGCCAAAATCGCGTACTCTCGCATAAATCTCGTCGGCCGTGGTCTGATCGAGGGCCAGGATATAGCTCGGGCTCCAATAGAGTCTCATGCCGCAATCGCGCAGAATAGCGCCGAGAATTTTGACCTCATCAAGATGCTCGAGGAAATTGTTGCAATAGTGCCAGTTGACCTCACTGGGACATATGGCGTTCCAACCGGCTGATGCCATCATTCGCACCCAATCACGGATAAGCTTCGTATCGCCTGTACGCAACTCCCAACTGTAGATCGAGTCGTTTCTGCCCCCACTGCGCCATTTGTTACCAAAACACCCTCGGAAGTACGACCAATGATCGACCATCCTGATCAGAGTCTGTGGATTCTCGAGTACATCAAGTTTCGCCGCGCAATTTACCTAACCGTTCTTGCAGCTTCATGAACAAATCTCAGAAAATCAGGGTCCTGTTGACGAGGTGCACTCTCCTGATCAAATGTCGAAAGCTTTCTGCATCTGTTTGCGGACCTGTGTCAGGCGTTCGACGTTGCCGCCACCGACCTCGGCTGTCGCCCAGCCAGTGAAATGAATATCGTCGAGGGCTCTGCGGACTTGCTCCCACGGAACGTCATCATCGGCGCTGGTAATATCGACGAATTTGTTCTTGGCCCGGCTGAAGCCTTTGACGTCGAGCTTCACACAACGGTGGCTGAATGCGCGGATCCACTCGCCCGGCCGGGCATACTTCCAGTGATTGCCGATATCGTAGTACATGCCGACCCACGGGCTTTGGAAGCTGTCAACGAAATCGATGAACCGATCTGGGCCCTGGTCCGGCGGCGCATCATGGTCGTACATCATCTGATTCCAGACGTTCTCAATCAGGATCATTTGCCCCATGGCCGCCGCCAGAGGCAGAAGCTTGCGGATTTCCTGCCGGGCCCGTTCCTCTACCACGTCGGCCGGTCCGTCGCTGCCGCGACCGACAACGATCAGCACTCCGCTGCCTCCGGCCGCATGTGAG
>Ga0180432_10011848_pt1 | contig 10234 bp, 9 predicted proteins | sample SS_ome_10_FD_132414 | JGI IMG/M metagenome (GOLD analysis project Ga0180432, IMG submission 132414) | Hypersaline lake sediment archaeal communities from the Salton Sea, California, USA - SS_1_MS_2 metaG | ecosystem: Environmental > Aquatic > Non-marine Saline and Alkaline > Hypersaline >...
GCCCGCGACAAGATCCTCTTCGACAACCTGACCCCGCTTTACCCCGACGAGAAGTTCAACCTGGAGCACGAATCCAAGAACATGAGCACCCGGATCATCGACCTGCTGGTGCCGGTGGGCAAGGGCCAGCGCTGCCTGATCGTTAGCCCCCCGCGGGCGGGCAAGACCATGCTGCTGCAGGACTTCGCCCACGCCCTGGCCCACAATCACAAGGAGGTCGAGCTGATCGTGCTGTTGATCGACGAGCGTCCCGAAGAAGTCACCGACATGGAGCGCTCGGTCCACGGCGAGGTGGTCAGCTCCACCTTCGACGAGCCGGCCCAGCGCCACGTGCAGGTGGCCGAGATGGTCATCGAGAAGGCCAAGCGCATGGTCGAGCACGGCAAGGACGTGGTGATCCTGCTGGACTCCATCACCCGGCTGGCCCGGGCCTACAACGCGGTGGTGCCGCCCTCCGGCAAGATCCTCTCCGGCGGCGTGGACTCCAACGCCCTGCACAAGCCCAAGCGCTTCTTCGGCGCGGCGCGCAACATCGAAGGCGGCGGCTCGCTGACCATCGTGGGCACCGCCCTGGTTGACACCGGCTCGCGGATGGACGAGGTCATCTTCGAGGAGTTCAAGGGCACCGGCAACTCGGAGATGCGCCTGGACCGCAAGCTGATGGAAAAGCGCATATTCCCCTGCCTGGACATCAACGCCAGCTCCACCCGCAAGGAAGAGCTGCTCATGGACCAGACGGTCCTCAACCGGGTCTGGATCCTGCGCCAGTTGCTCCACCCGCTCAATGTCATTGATTCTATGGAGTTTTTGCTGTCGAAGATCAGCAGGACCGAGTCCAACCAGGAGTTTTTAGATTCGATGAATCAGTAGATCGGGCACGGGCACGCGCGCGGGCACGGGCACGGATCTTCTTGACTTTTGCCTCGCGGGGCGTAACATACCCCGCGGTTTTACAAGGGAGTTGAGGTAGATATGAAGCCCAAGATTCATCCCAAGTACCAGGAAGCCACCATCGAGTGCGCTTGCGGGAACGTGATCAAGACTCGCTCGACCCGGGGCAGCTTCAAGGTTGACATCTGCTCGGCCTGCCATCCGTTCTTCACCGGCAAGCAGAAGCTGGTCGACAGCGCCGGCCGGGTGGAACGCTTCAGGAAGAAGTACGGCCGCAAGACCAAGACGGCGGCCGAAAAGGCCGCGGAAGAGAAGACGTCGGCTGAGAAGACCGAGGCCAAGAACGCGGAGGCTTAGCAAACCGGCCCCACGGGCTGCGGAAGTATTTTCATTGACCTGATATATACCGGCCCGCCAGATCAAAAATCTGGCGGGTTTTTTACTATGACCGAGGAAGCAAAGTACAAGGTAGGCGGCCAGGCGGTGGTGGAAGGCGTGATGATGCGCTCGCCGCACTCGCTGGCCGTGGCGGTCCGCCGGGCCAGCGGGGAAATTATCTGCAGGGAGTCCACCTGGCGTTCGCTGTGGGAGCGCTTCGGGTTCCTGCGCTGGCCTTTTTTCCGCGGATCGGTGGTGCTGCTCGAGTCGATGGTCAACGGGATTTCGGCGCTGAATTTCTCCGCCAAGGTGGCCATGGCCGACGAGGAGGCGGCGAAACAGAAGAAGGAACAAGAGGAGTCCGGAGGCGCCGAGCCGGCTCCCGCCGATATCGCCGAGCCGCCCGGGGAAGATGAACTGAAGGAACACAAGGTATCCGACTGGGTGATCTGGGGGACGATGATCTTCGCCCTGGGACTGGGCGTCACCCTGTTCATAGCCCTGCCGCATTTCGCCGTGTGGGTGGGCAGCCAGCTGGCCGGGCGCGAGCTGACCGTCGAGGAGTTTTTGTTCCACCTGATCGTGGGGGTGGTAAAGTTCGGCGTCTTCATCGGCTACATCGCCTTGATCTCGCTGATGAAGGACGTGAAGCGGGTGTTCATGTACCACGGGGCCGAGCACCAGTCCATCTACGCCTACGAGGCCGGCCAGCCGCTGACGGTGGAGAGCGCCCGCGGGCACCGGCCGCTGCACCCCCGCTGCGGGACCACTTTCCTGATCATGGTGATCGCCATTTCCATCCTGGTCTTCTCGCTGGTGTTCCCGCTGATCCTCCTGCTGGTGGGCGAGCCCACCGGCATGGGCTGGTTGAACCAGGTGATCTACGTGGGCATCAAGTTGCCGCTTCTTTTTCCCATCGCCGGCCTGGCCTACGAGTTCCAGCGCCTGACCAGCCGATACATGGACCGCTGGTGGGCGCGCATGCTGGCCTGGCCGGGCATGGGTATCCAGCGTATGACCACCCGGCCGCCCAACGACGACCAGCTGGAAGTGGCCTTGACCTCGCTGCGCAAAGTGCTGGGGCGCGAGGAGTCGTTGAAAGCGGGGCGGGCGAATGTTTGACAAGCTCGACGAGGTGGTAGAGCGCTTCGAGGAATTGACCGAGCAGCTCCAGGACCAGAGGGTTTATTCGGATCCCGCACGGCTCCAGCAGGTAACCCGCGAGCGCAAGTCCCTTCAGGAGGTGGTCGACACCTACCGGGAGTACCGCAAGGTGGAGTCGGAGATCGAGGGGAACAAGCAGCTGCTCGACGGCGACGAGCGGGAGCTGGCCGCCCTGGCCGAGGAAGAGCTGCCCGGCCTGCAGGAGCGTCTTTTTGAGCTCAAGGAGAAGCTCAAGGTCCTGCTGGTGCCCGAAGACCCCCTGGACGAAAAGAACATCCTTTTGGAGATCCGCGCGGGCACCGGCGGCGAGGAGGCGGCCCTGTTCGCCGCCGACCTGTTCCGCATGTACCAGCGCTACGGCGAGGGGCGCGGCTGGAGGTTGGAGGTGATGAGCGAGAGCCTGGCCAGCGCCGGCGGTCTCAAGGAGATCATCGCGCTGCTCTCGGGCGAGCGGGTCTACTCGCACCTCAAGTACGAGGGCGGGGTGCACCGGGTCCAGCGGGTGCCGGTAACCGAGAGCCAGGGCCGCATTCACACCTCCACGGTTACCGTGGCGGTGCTCCCCGAGGCCGACGAGGTGGACGTCTCCCTGGACAGCAAGGACCTGGAGATCAGCGTGTCGCGGGCCGGCGGGCCCGGCGGCCAGGGGGTCAACACCACCGACAGCGCGGTGCGCATCACCCACATTCCCAGCGGCATCACCGTGCACTGCCAGGACGAGCGCTCGCAGATCAAGAACAAGGCCAAGGCCAAGAAGATCCTGCTGGCCCGCCTGTACGAGATGAAGCTGGCCGAGCAGCAGGCCGATCGCACCGAGCAGCGCCGCAGCATGGTGGGCTCCGGCGAGCGCGCCGAGAAGATCCGCACCTACAACTTCCCCCAGAACCGCGTGACCGACCACCGCATCTCGATGACTTTAAAGAAGCTCGACCGTTTCATCGAGGGCGATCTGGACGAAATGCTCGACGCCATCAAGGCCCACTTCCAGGCCGAGGCCCTGGGGGGGGCTGCGGATTGAGCCCACCGACCGTACTGGAAGTCTTGAACAAGGCCGACGAATACCTGACACAAAAAGGCTGCCCGGCGGCCCGGCTGGACGCCCAGGTGCTCCTGGCCCACGTGCTGCAGACCGAACGGGTACAGCTGTACATCGACCACGCCCGGCCGCTGTGCGAAGAGGAGCTGTCGGCCTATCGGCGGCTGGTGTCCCGCAGGGCCAAGCACGAGCCGGTGGCCTACCTGGTGGGCGAAAAGGAATTCTGGTCCCTGCCGATCCGCGTGGACCCGCGGGTGCTGATCCCCCGCCCCGACACCGAGACGGTTCTCGAGGCGGTCGGGGAGCTGCCGGCACCGCGGGTCTTCGCCGATGTGGGAACCGGAAGCGGCTGCCTGCTGTGCGCCCTGGCCGGCATGTTTCCCGATGCCCGGGGAGTGGGCGTCGATTCTGATCGGCAGGCCCTTTTGGTGGCCAAGGACAACCTGGACCGCTTGGGGCTGTCGGACCGGGTTGAGCTGCGCCGGGGAAACCTGCTCGAACCGCTTTTCGACGAAGAGTACGATCTGGTGTGCGCCAACCTGCCGTACATCCCCACCGGCGATCTGGAATCGCTGCCTTTGGACATCCGGCTCTACGAGCCTCTGGCCGCCCTCGACGGCGGGCCGGACGGTCTGGAATCCATCCGTACACTGTTGGGACAACTGCCCCGGCTTTCGGGCTTTGGGGCGCTGGTTCTGGAGGTGGGCGCCGGGCAGGCCACCCGGGTGGCGGATCTGTGCGTCCAGGCGGGTTTCGAGCAGGTGGACGCCCGGCACGACCTGGCGGGAACCGAGCGCGTAATAGTTGCCAAAAGGTCCGGAATGTGAAAAGACAGGGCACAATACAGAGCGGATGTTCCACTTTCTCATAAGGAGAGTGCCATGAGACGGATTTTCAGCGCGGTTGCAGTGGTCATGCTGGTGGTAGTCCTCGCCCCGGCGGCGTCGGCCACCGAATCAGGGTCCCAGTCCCTGCTCTACAACCTGGCCTTCGAGGACCAGACCGACGTCTTCCTGTTTCCCCAGTTGCTGCCCGACTACGAGGGGGTTTATTTCCACCTTCCGGCCAACCCGGTCGATGCCTTCGGGGGCATAATCCTGGGCCTGGATGGCAGCGCCATCGGCGTATTCCTCCGCCGGCCTCTGGGTTCGCCGTTCGATCAGTACCGGCTCCCGGCCACGGTTCTGGGCAGCGCGCCCAACATGGGCGTGATAGGCGGCGATCCGGTTAACTCGGTGGCGCCCCAGGTTGCCGGCCAGATCTTCGACCTGATCTACGGGGCGCGCACCTGGGGCGTCGGCCTCAGGATGTTCTTGTTCTCCGACATAAGCCTTCAGTACCCGGTGATGGATCCGCCGGTTGGCACGGCCAACTTCACTACCGAGCTGAATGCGGGGTTCCAGCTTTCGCCGGGGTTCGACATGCGGGCCAACTTCGCCTTGGCTCACGACGAGGACGCCAGCGACCTGATCCTCTTCCGGGTAGGCATGCGCTACCTGGAGCCTGGCGAGAAGCGCATGCGCCTGGTGATCGCCGGTGAACTGCAGATGGGCTTCTACGTACCGGATGTCGACGATGTCAGCCCGGATATCGGGTTTGCCATTCCGTTCAAGGCCGGGGTACGCTTCACCGCGATTCCCGGGAAGCTGTATATCGGCCTGTTGGCGGGGCTGGATCTCCAGATCATCAGTCTCTATGATGCGGCCGCGGAAGAGTATGGCGACCTGCAGTTCGGGGTGGCCATGCCCAATCTGGAGCTGGCCGCCGAGTGGATCGCGCTCGATTGGCTGCAAGTGCGCGCGGGCATCAAGGGGGGATGGGGAATCCAGCTCGCGGGCGTCAAGGACGCCGACGACGAAACCCTGATGCCAAAGTTCGAGCAGATGACCTTCAGCTCCGGGCTGGGGTTCCCCCTGGGGCCCTTCTGCCTGGACGCGGTCATCCAGTATTCGTTGTGGCAGAACGGCCCCTGGTTCATGAGTGGCAACGGCGGTCTGTTCACCGGGGTGAGCCTGTCCTACCGCTGGGGCGACGGGGCGCCGGGGCGTTCGGGCGGTGCGTCTGCGGGCAGCGACGACTCCTGGGGCACGCCCAAGGCGGCCAAGCCGCGGCCGGTGGTGAAGCCCAAACCCAAGCCCAAGCCTGCTCCGGTGGAGACCAAGCCCGCGCCGGCGGAAGACGTGCCCAAGGGCACGCCGGACGAGGAGAAGCCCGCCGAAGAGAAGAAGGGAAGCTCCTTCGAGGGCTGGGAAGAAGACTAGCCTCTCCCGCTGATCCAGCATGCAGAAGATCCTCATCGACGGCGGAGTGCCGCTTCGGGGCCGGGTTAAGGTCTCGGGGGCCAAGAACTCGGCGCTGCCGCTTCTGATGGCCACCATCCTGGCCAAGGGCGAGCACCGGTTGCACAACGTCCCCGATCTGGTGGACGTGCGCACCACCTGCAAGCTGCTTAGAGAGCTGGGAATCGACGCCCGGATGGGCCGCGGGCTGGCGCGGGTTTCCAACCGGGGGGTTTCCGGACACGAAGCCTCCTACGACCTGGTCAAGACCATGCGCGCCTCGGTGCTCTGCCTGGGCCCGCTGGTCGGCCGCTTCGGCCGGGCCCGGGTGTCCTTGCCGGGCGGCTGCGCCATCGGCACCCGCCCGATCGACCAGCACCTCAAGGGATTGGAAAAGCTGGGAGCCAGGGTCAAGATCGATCACGGCTACGTGGAAGCCTCCGCCCGGAGGCTCTCCGGGGCGCAGATCGTGCTGGACATGCCCACGGTTACCGGAACCGAGAACCTGCTGATGGCGGCGGTGCTGGCCAGGGGAGGCACCGAGATCAAGAACGCCGCCATGGAGCCCGAGGTGGTGCAACTGGCCGAGGTTCTTTCCGCGATGGGGGCCCGGATCCAGGGAGCCGGCACCGAGTCGATCGAGATCGAGGGTGTCGGCGAGCTGAAGCCGATGCATGCCACCGTGATTCCCGACCGGATCGAGGCGGGCACGCTGATGGTGGCGGCGGCCATCACCCAGGGCGACGTGCTGCTCTGCGGGGTGAACTCCGGGCACCTGGCCGCGCCGGTGGAGAAACTCATCGAGACGGGGGTTGCGGTGGCCGAGTCGAAAGACGGCCTGCGGGTTAAGGCCTCGGCCCGGCCCCGGCCGGTGGACGTGACCACCAAGCCCTACCCGGGGTTCGCCACCGACATGCAGGCGCAGTTCATGGCCCTGATGACCCTGGCGCGGGGAACCGCGGTGATCTCCGAGCACATCTTCGAAAACCGCTTCATGCACGTCCAGGAGCTGAAGCGCATGGGGGCCCGCATTCGTCTGGAGGGCTCGCAGGCCATTGTCCGGGGGGTGAAGCAGCTGACCGGAGCCCAGGTGATGGCCACCGACCTGCGGGCCAGTGCCTCATTGGTGCTGGCCGGCCTGGTGGCTCGGGGCAGGACCGAGGTGCACCGGGTCTACCATCTGGATCGCGGATACCAGCGCCTGGACAAAAAACTGCGCAAACTGGGCGCCAAAATTCGCAGGAGCCGGGCCCGGCCGCCGACAACTCCGAGATGATCAGCCGGTAGGCCCCCCAGATTCCATCATGACCTTCTTGATGTGCTCGGCCAGGATCACCGATCCGTCCCCCTCCATGCGCACGATGCGCATCTCACTGCCCCCCACCGGGTGGTCGATGCCCCGGGCCTGGGCCTCCTCGGGACTGAGGACTCGTCGCATCTCCAGGTGGGCCACCACCGCGTTGCCTTCCACCTTGAACCGGGCGGTCAGTTGGGTGTAGGGCTCCAATCCCATATCCTGGGGAACGAACATGCCTCCCGGGCTGACGAAGATGACCTCGTAGTTGTAGTTGCCGCGCGGTGCCTCGATTTTGGCCTGCACATCCAGGCGCGTCCACTTTTCCCGGCGAATCGGCATGCCTTCCTCCTCCCGATGCCCCCCTGCATCCCTGGGTAACACTTAACACCCCCTTGTCGAATCCGTCAAGAAACCCCGACAGGGGTGAAATTTCCCTTCCGGTTCATTGGTGCACTTAGTGACAATACCATACATTGTATGTATTGACATTCGTCTTGAGATGTGGTATGTCCCTTTCGTAGATCCTGCCACCGGTGTCATGGACCCGTCTTTGAGATTCACACATAACAGGTGGTCGGTACCGGCGATGCCGGAAGGAGGAAGGGACAAAGGGTTTGTATTATCAATCGATTGCAAATTGGTAACGCGGCGCGTTGTAAATTGGCCCGCATCTTGCTACGAAAAAACCGGAGGCCGAATTGATCGGGCCCAAGATTTTTAGAGGTGGTGGTTTTAATGCGGAATTTGTTGTTGAAATCGGTGTTACGCAGACGGTTTCTGGTGCCGCTGGGTGTAGCCCTGGCATTGGTTTGGCTGGCAGCCGGTGTTACCGAGGCGCATCAGGAAGCATCGTTCGAATTCTCTTCATGTAAAAGCCGAGACATCCTTCTACTTGAGGGACCGAAGTCCAGCCGGCAGCTGGCCGCCGATTGGCAGCCCGACGAGGTTCTCTACGAAGTCGAGCGGCTGGCCCTGCAGGAGCGGGTCAACCGGATCCTGGCCCGCTATCCCCATTTCATCGGTCCCGAGGATCGCAGGCGGCTGGCCCAGATGCTGGTTTGTGAAGGGCAGCGGACCGGGATCGACCCGGTGTTTTTGCTGGCGCTGATCCGGGTGGAGAGCGCCTTTTCCCGCCAGGCGGTGTCTCGCAAGGGGGCCCGGGGTTTGATGCAGGTCATGCCGGCCACCGGCGAAGAGGTGGCCCGCAAGCTGGGGATCGATTGGGACGGTCCCCACCAACTGCACGATCTGGAGACCAACGTTCGTCTGGGGGTTTTCTACCTGGATTGTCTGCTGGAATACTACGCCGGCAACTACAAATTCGCCCTGACCGCCTACAACCGTGGGCCTTTCAACGTGCGCCGCATCGTGCGCCGGCACGGCTATCTGAAGCGCGAGTTCACCGGTTACTTCCATCGGATCCAGTCGTTCTACCGGGGATATCTGCGAACCCTGGGGTCCTTTCCCTCCACGATCCCACAAGTTTGACAGAAGCCGGACTGCTTCCCTACAATTTAGCGTACACAGGAGGAGTCAATGCGGGCTCGCCTTCTGGCGGTTACACTTTTGTGCGTGTTGGCGACGGTCGTATTCGCCGCCTGTTCGGCGGCGAATCGAGCTGCGGTTCACGAGGACGACATGAAGAAAGTGTTTCCCTGGCCGCGGGGCGAAACCAATGTGACCATACGGGTGAAGCCCCTGACCACCATGGCCAAGACCTGTTTCCTGTTCGGCTCCTTCGACGAGGTGCAGGTAACGCCCGACACCACCTTCTACATCGAGGACGAGTCCGAAAAAAACTTCGCGTACACTCCCAGCCGCTCGCCCATCCGCCGGCTGGCTAGAATCAAGTCAATGGAAATCCTCTGGCCTCAGAAGGAACCCAAGAAAAAACCCGAGGAAAAGCCCGAGAAAAAGGAGCCGGAGAAAAAAGCTGTAAAGGAAGCACCCCAACCCAAGCAGTAAGACACCCCCGGGGGGTGGAGCGCACATGGGCCTGATCAGGACCATCTACTATTGCCTGAAGCTCCGCCACAACGACAAACAGCACGTCGGCAAGATCCAGACGATTCAACGCCGCAACTTGAGAAAGGCCGTCCGCTACGCCAAAGCGCGCTCGCCTTACTTCAAGGAGCTGTACAAAGACGTTGATCCGGACTCGCCGGACTTCACGGTTCGCTCGCTGCCGCCGGTGACCAAAGACGACCTCATGGCGAACTTCGACTCGGTGGTCACCGATCCGCGCCTGAACCTGGAGGAAGTCCGCGAATGGACCCGCGACCGCGAGAAGCTGGGCCGGTTGTTCAAGCGGAAGTTCATCGTCACCCACACCTCGGGCACCACCGGGATGCCGGCCTACTTCGTGTACAGCCGCAAGGAGTGGGACTGGATCCAGGCGCTTTCTGTCACCCGCGGGATCCGCTACAAGCCGTCCTTCATAGACTTCTGGCGGCATGCCGGCTGGGTGCTGTTTCACCGCACCCGGGTGGCCCTGATCAGCGTGCTGGGCGGTCACTTCGTAACCTACCTGCTGTTCCTGGTCACCCCCAAGATAGCCAGGAAACTCTCCCGCTTCGAGTTCCTTTCGGTGGTCAAGCCGGTTCCCGAGCTGGTCGCCCGCCTGAACCAACTGGACCCCCACGTGTTGCACTGTTACCCCACCATGCTGGAAGTTCTGGCCCACGAGCAGCTGGAGGGCCGTATGCACATCAAGCCCTGGTTGATTTCCAGCTCGAGCGAGCCGCTGACCCCCACGGCGCGCCGCAGAATAGAAAGAGCGTTTCCCAAGAGCCCCATCTACGAGACCTACGGAACCACCGAGGGAATAACGCTGGCCAGCGAGTGCCACCAGCATTCGGCCATGCACGTCAACACCGATCACTACATCATCGAGAGCGTGAAAGACGACGGCTCCCCGGTGGAGCCGGGCCAGCCCGGCGACAAGGTGTACCTGTCCTGCCTGTTCATGCGCACCATGCCGCTCTTGCGCTACGAGCTCACCGACGTCACCATCCCCCTGGCCGAGCCCTGTGACTGCGGCTTGCCCTTCCCGCTGGTGAAGGTGCGCGGGCGCACCGACGACATCTTCTGGGTGTATGACCAGCAGAAACAGCCGGTGGCCCTGCCGCCCATACCCTTCGAGGCGATGTTGCTGGAGATAGACGGGATGCGGCAGTATCAGCTGATCCA
>Ga0180432_10011849_pt1 | contig 10232 bp, 5 predicted proteins | sample SS_ome_10_FD_132414 | JGI IMG/M metagenome (GOLD analysis project Ga0180432, IMG submission 132414) | Hypersaline lake sediment archaeal communities from the Salton Sea, California, USA - SS_1_MS_2 metaG | ecosystem: Environmental > Aquatic > Non-marine Saline and Alkaline > Hypersaline >...
GGTCATGCCGATCGGCTACCGCGAATGGCCCTACGTGGGCGCGAACTCGCTGCGCTTCATGACGCCCGACAACGAGATCGCCGGTTATCTGATGCACAAGCCCGCCTTCGCAATGCGCGGGTCCAATTTCGTCCTCGTGGCCGAGGGCGGCCAGCCGCCGTATCGCTGGTCGCTGACGCGGGGCAAACTGCCGGGCGGTCTGGTGCTGAACCCGGACGGTTCAATCACCGGTACGATCGCAGGGGCCGCCAAGGCCAACGCCTATCCATTTGCCGTCAAGGTGACGGATGCGGGCGGTAGCGTCGCGAACAAGCCGTTCGAGATCGTGGTCAAGGACCGGCCGAACCTGTGGTACGAACACGCCCGGCTGACCGCGCTGATCCACCACCCCGAATCCATGCCCGACGATGCCTTCACCGAGTTCGCCGCTCTGGTGAAGCGACAGGGCTACGGCCTGGGAATGGTGATCAGCTACAACAACGGCCGACACCGGTACCGCTGGCCGTCGATCTACGAGCCGGACTGTCCCGTGGGCGACCTGGTGGGTAAGTACAAGTCGGCGCTGGAGACGGCGGGCGTCCGGTTCGGCATGTACATCGGCAATCTGAACGGGCGCAATCACGGCGGCGACAACGGGGCGATCCTGCTGGTCGAGGACGCGGTCCGGCGCTATCGGCCGGCGGCCTTCTGGTTCGATTGGGCCGGCTGGCAAGGCATGTCGCTCGACGCGGTTTACAGCATGATCCGAAGCTACAGCCCGGATACCGTCATCGTCCTCAACGGCATCCCGACGATCTACAACGGCGACTGGGACGTCATCGTCCTGGAAGGGTGGGGTGCGTGGGGCAGGCGCCACTGGGACCTGTGGCCGTTCCCCATCGACTGGCCCAAGCGCCCCGTCGTGGAGACCTGGCGGCTGGTGGCCGATCCCGAGTTCGAGGCCTCCCCCGGCGTGTGGTCCGATTGGCGAGATTACCTTCGCCTGCAAATCTCCCTCATCGGCGAGGGATACGTCGCCAACATCGACCACAGCCCGACCATCCGGATGGGCGAGGGACCCAACCGCGGACGCCTCCGGACGTTGAACGATTCCCACGTCTGGCAGTGCCACCGGCAGATGACGGTGTGGGCGAATCCGTTCGGCCGGCCGTCACTGGTCGAGTCCTATACGGACGTCAACCCCGGACCGTTGCAGCAGGCTCAGTGGGGCTACGACACTATCAACCTCGCCCGCAATGTGATCTACCTGCACATGCTGGTCACGCCCCGCGGCAAGACCGGCCTGCCGAAATCCAAACGCATGACCGTTGGACCGGTCCGACAAACCGTCAAGCACGTCCGTTGGATGAACAGACACGTTGAGCTGCCGTTCAAGCAGGACAAGGACCGCCTGACGATCGAGCTCGCAGACGTGATCGCGGACACTATCGACACGATCATCAAGGTCAAGCTGGCCGGCCCGCATCCGCTCGTCGGGCCCAAACAACGCGCGGCGAAGCGAGATCCGGTCCCGCCGGGCAACCTGGCCACGCACAAACCCGCGCGACTGATGAGCAACGACGGCAAACGGACATTGCGGGCCAGCGGGTTCCATTTCGGGCGGTACGGTGTGGACGGTGATCCGACATCGTCCGCGCAAGGCGCCGACGATTGGGCGTGGACGTTCCGCGTGGATCTGAGGAAGGTCCATGCGGTGCATCGCATTGTGATCAACTTCGGCCGGAATTATGCCACCCAGTACAAGGTGCAGCTGTCCCACGACGGGACTGACTACAAGACGATCGCCCACGTCACCGGGTGCAAGGGCGGTCGCAAGGAACACGCGTTCGATCCAATCCAAGCGCGCTTCATCGGTGTTCAGTCGCTCAAGCCGAACGGCCCGAACCAGCCGGGGGGCCAGATGTCAATCGCCGAGCTTGAGGTCTACGAGTAGACCCCACAGCCGGCCGTGCAAGCAGGGGTGGGCAATTCACAGAACAACGTTCGCGTTAGTATTAATACATGACCCCAAAACACCCATATCGGTGCACCTCGCCGGTCGGGATCATCGGCGCTCCCGTTGGCCCGTAAGCTTTTTTTTTGAAATGGGTTAAAGGAATACGTCGGAATGCGCTGCCCCCCAAGGTGCCGGAGACGTGTGACAGCGCGTAATTCGACTACACAGAACCATGTGTTGTCTAATAGTCGACCGCGTCGATACCACTGTGCAAGCCGTTCAACAGACGAGGGTTGTGAAAAGGGTCTTCCTGCAGGCAGAGGCATGCCCATAAATAACTGTCACATATGATCTTGCAACAAACTTAAAATCGGCGCGGATTTCCTCAGGCGTTCGTTGACAGCCGCCGAATCATCTGATATAGTCCAACCGGGCTGGCAAGGCCGCCCGAACGACTTCGAGATCACGAGCAAACGCGCTCTTCACGAATTTGGCTGTTTTCAGCCGTGGCGCACTTCCGGATTGACACCGTGTCGGTCCGGAAGTTTTTTTGCGCGCCTCCTTGCGTGACGTGCAACTGGTATTATGGTTCGCGTTGATGGAAGATCGATCGTCGCGCACGTCTGACACACCATCCAAGCACGTTCGCCGGGCCCTCGCGCTGACGGTGACAGAGAACGTGCGGATCTGCGACGAGCACTATCGTCTTGTGATGCGGTGTCCGCCCGAGATTGGCGCGCGGCCCGGCCAGTTTCTGCAACTTCGTTGTGGCCAGTGGTCGGATCAAGGCGAACAGGATCGCGCCGAAGCGATTGACGAGAACCAGTGGGGCGGGGCTTCGCTGCGATGGGCCGGCGGCCCGGTGTTGTTGCCGCGACCGTTCAGCCTGGCCGGTGTGCGAACCGTCGACGGGCAAACCGAGGTCGACATCCTCTACCGCGTGGTGGGCCCGGGCACGACGTGGATGTCGGGACTGCGAGCCGGTGATACGGTCGCAGCGCTCGGTCCGCTCGGCAACGGGTTCGACGTGCCGTCGGATCGGCCCAGGGCCTATCTCGTCGGCGGCGGGGTGGGGTTGCCGCCGATGATCTGGTTGGCTGAGTGTCTGCGCGCGGCGGGCCATGACGTGGTTGCTTTTTGCGGGGCGAAGACGGGCCGGCTGACGGCATTGACCCTAGCCGGTGCACCCTCGACGGACCCGACCGAGGCGCGGATGACGGCTGAAGAATTCGCTCGGCACGGCACACCCGTGATCCTGACCACCGACGATGGGAGCCTAGGGGTCAAGGGGTTGGTGAACTCGGCGATGGAGGCGTACCACGCCGCGCATCCATCGGCAAACGATCGGTTGATCGTCTACACGTGCGGGCCGGAACCGATGATGCGGGCGGTGGCCCACTGGTGCCTCGACCGCGGCATACGGTGTCAGGTGTGCATGGAGCGAATGATGGCCTGCGGGATCGGGACCTGCCAGTCGTGCGTGGTGGCGATTCAAGACGCTTCGGCCCCAGCGGGCTACGTCTACAAGCTCTGCTGTGCGGACGGCCCGGTGTTCGACGCCCGCGATGTGGTGTGGGACCAACCCGTGCCGCGTGCCGCCTATACGCCTCCCTACTGACGGATAGACATCCATTCGGCGTCCTGCTATCGTGCTGGTCCGCGTTCTCGGTTCGTTGCCCTTCAGATCGTTCGGGAGAACTCAGATGTGTAGATCGACGTGGTATATCTTGGCGTTTGCGTGTGTCGTGGTGGCACCGCTGACGGGCGGGGTGCTGGCAGCGTCAATACCCAGACCCGAACACCCCCGGCCGGACTTTCAGCGCGACGCGTGGCTGAACCTCAACGGGACGTGGCAGTTCGCCCTGAAGGATAAGAGCAGCGACGATCCGGCTGCGATCACGTTCGACCGAACGATCGTGGTGCCATTTCCGTGGCAGAGCCGGCTGTCGGGCGTGGAGGCCGTCCGCGACGGGGTGGGGTGGTACCGACGCGACGTCACGGTGCCGGCCGCATGGAAGGGGCGGCGGGTGTTTCTGCGATTCGACGCGGTCGATCAGGAGGCGACGGTCTGGCTCGACGGCAAGCAGATCGGCCAGAACAAGGTGGTCTATGTCCCGTTCGAGATCGACATCACGGACCACGCCAAGTGGGGCCGGCCGCAGAAGCTCGTCGTCCGGGCGGTCGATCACGGCAGCCAGTCGTATCCCAAGGGCAAGCAGCAGGGCTGGTACACGCCGAGCGGCGGCATCTGGCAGACGGTCTGGCTCGAGGCCAGGCAGACGACCTACGTATACGGTTTCGGGATCCTACCGGACATCAAGACGGGCTCGGCCACGTTCGTGATCGATCTGCGCGGGACCGATGCGGTCGATTCGGCGACGGTATCGGTGCGCTCGGAATCGAAGCAGTTCCCGACGGCTAGCGGCAAGGCCAAGCTGGCCGGCGGCAAGGGCTCGGTCCGCCTGACGGTCCGCGTGCCGGACCCGAGACTGTGGCATCCGGACATGCCGCATCTGTATCCGGCCGTCATCGAGGTAAAGGCGGGCGGCGCAGTGGACGTGGTGCGGACGTATTTCGGCCTGCGTGAGGTGTCGCGGGCCAAGTGGCAGGGACGACCGTATGAGTACATCCTGCTGAACGGCGAGCCGATCTACCTGCGAACGGCGCTGGATCAGAGCTTCAATCCCGAGGGGATCTACACAGCGCCATCCGACGCGTTCCTGCGTCGCGACATGGAGATCACCAAGCAGGCCGGGCTCAACGGGCTGCGGATCCACATCAAGGTCGACGAGCCGCGGCGGCTGTATTGGGCGGACAAGCTCGGCGTGCTGATCCTGGCTGACATTCCCAACCTGGGCTCGCATCCGCCGAAAGACGGCAAGCGCTGCAACTGGGAGAACACCTGGCTGGGCGCGATCCGGCGGGATTTCAACCATCCGTGCATCATCGCGTGGGTGCTGTTCAACGAGACGTGGGGCATCCGGCACGACGCGACGTGGGACGCGTGGATCGAGGAGCTGGTCCACCGCACCAGGAAGCTCGATCCGACGCGGCTGTGCGAGGACAACTCGCCCTGCCGGTACGACCACGTCGCCACGGACATCAACAGCTGGCACTTCTACATCAACAGCTATGACCGCGCCCGCAGGCACATCAAGGGCGTGGTGGACAACACGCATCCCGGTTCGGGGTTCAACTACGTCAAAGGCCGCAAGCAGGGCATCGAGCCGCTGATCAACAGCGAGTACGGCGGCATCAGCGCCGGGTCGGGTGACGGGGACATCTCCTGGTGCGTCAAGTACCTGACCAACGAGCTGCGGCTGTACCCCAAGATCTGCGGCTATGTCTACACCGAGCTGGACGACATCGAGTGGGAGCACAACGGGATCGTGAACTACGATCGGTCGGGCAAGGTGTACGGGTACGACGCATTCTGCCCGGGGATGACGGTCGCGGACGTGTTTGCGGCCGATTTCGTCTGCATGGACATCGAGCCGTGCCCCCGACGCAAGCCGGGCGAATCGCTGGCGGTCCCGCTGAAGTTCAGTCACTTCGACCGCCGGCGGGTCGAACGGGCCAGGGTCGTCTGGCAGCTCGACGGCGTGGACCGGTTCGGTCGACCCCGCAGCGCCCTGCGCAAGGGCCAGGCCGAGTTCGCCCCGAAGCACTACGACGTGATGGATCTGCCGCCGATCCAGGTGACGCTGCCGTCGGAGCAGATGGTGGCTGCGCTGTGGTGTCGGGTCGAAGCGCCCGACGGGCGGGTCTTGGCGCGGAATTATATCAACGTCGACCTCATCGGCGCCCCGCAGGCCCGCGCCGAGGTCCCCGATCCGCAGACGCTGCTCATTCGGTGGGACCCATGCATCGACGACGTCCTCTGGCCCCCGTTGGCCTCGGTGCCCGGCGTGACGGGCCTGGAGAAGCGGTGGGTGGAGAAGAACGGTGCCATCGCCTATCGCATCATCTGGCCCGAGGGGATCCAGGCGGGCGACGTGGATCGCATCGTCCTAACGGCGGAGCTGGCCGCCCGGGCCGGCAAGGAGAAATACGATTGGCCCGGCCCGAAGGGTAACCACAACTACCCTCAGACCCAGGAGCGCACGCTCCCGTCGGACATCGAGGTCCTGTTAGCCGGACAGACCATCGCCCGAATGACGCTGCCCGACGATCCCGCCGACGCGCGGGGCGTGCTGTCCCACGCGGCCGGACTCGATCCCGGCAGCTACGGTTACCTCAAGTCGATCACGGTCGAGGGCAAGACGTTGCAAGCGGTGCTCGAGGCCGTCAAGACCGCCACGTCGGCGGACCAGGCCAAACCGATCGAGCTGGCGTTCCGCGTGCCCGCCGATGCGAAGCACCGCCGCGGTGTCGCGATCTTCGGGGACCGTCTCGGCCGATACCCCGTGGACCCGACGCTCCACATCCACACCCGGGGTCCGCACGGCGTCAAGCCTTCCGTCCTCAAATGCCAGCCTGTCGTTCTGACCGCGCTGGACGGCAAGCCGATGTGGCGATACACGACCGACAAGCCGCCGGGCAAATGGTTCGATCCGGCGTTCGACGACTCGTCGTGGAAGAACGGCCGGTCCGGGTTCGGCACGCGGGGCACGCCGGGATCGAAGGTCTTCACGAAATGGCAGACGCCGGACATCTGGCTCCGCAAGACGTTCGACCTGCCGGGCGAGCCGACCCGGGGCATGGCCATCCTCAAGTACCATCACGACGAGGACATGACCGTCTATCTCAACGGCCACCTCATCGTGAAGCGCCAAGGCTACCTGAGCCGGTATCGCACCGAAATGCTCGGGCCCGACGCCACCCGCCACCTACGCAAGGGCGAGAACGTCTTGGCCGTCCATTGTCATCAGACGTCCGGCGGGCAGTTCATCGACGTGGGGCTGAGCGTGCTGTCCCGATGAGGTCGCCCCCGTCATTTCGCGGGGAATGGGACAGAATCTCACCGCCCCTTGCCTGGCCCTGCGTTGTGGATTATTTTCGGCGGGTATCATGAGCAACGAACGCATTGCCTTCATCGGGACGGGGATCATGGGCGGGCCGATGGCCCGCAACCTGCTGCGGGCGGGATTCGCCGTGATCGCGCACAACCGGACGCGGAGCAAGGCCGAGGCCCTCCAGGCCGACGGCGCGACCGTGGCCGATTCACCCGCCCAGGCCGCCGAACAGGCCGACATCGTCATCACGTGCCTGCCCGACTCGCCCGACGTCGAGGCGGTGTGGTTGGGCCCCGACGGCGTGACTGAAGCGCTCCGCTCGGGAATGCTGGGCATCGACATGTCGACCGTCGCGCCGGTGACGGCCCGCAAGGTCGCCCACACCGTCGAGCAACGCGGAGGTAGCTTCCTCGACGCGCCAATCTCGGGCGGCGACGTCGGCGCGAAGAACGGCACGTTGTCGATCATGGCGGGCGGCCCGGCCGACGCGTTCAAACGGGCCGGCCCCGTCTTCGACGCGATGGGTAAGACGATCGTCCATTGCGGTCCCAACGGCATGGGCCAACAGACCAAGCTGTGCAACCAGGTGATCTGCGTGCTGAACATCCTGGCGACGTCTGAGGCGATCGCGTTGGCCCGCAAGGCGGGCCTGGACCTGGACCGCATGCTCCAGGCCGTTACGGCCGGGGCGGCCAGTAGCTGGATATTGCAGAACCTCGGCCCGAAGATGGCCGCGGGCGACCACGCGCCCGGGTTCATGATCGATCTGCAACAGAAGGACCTGCGCCTGGTCCACGAGTGCGCCCGCGAGCTGAACGTCCCCCTGCCGGGCACGGCGCTGGTCCATCAGCTCTTCGCCGCCAACCAGGCCGCCGGCGAGGGCCGCGAGGGGACCCAGGCCATCATCAAGACCATCGAACGCCTGGCGGGACTGATTGAACGCCCGCCATAAGGTGGTCATCCGCGATGACCCATCCGAGCCGCGACCGTCAGGGAGCGGTCTGACAAATACGCTCTCCTACCGGTTGAGCGCACACCTGAACTCGGCAAGGCGGTTCGGGCATTGTGGTCTCTCAGGGTCGCGTCTTCGGGGCGGCGGGCGGCTACTCTTCCCGGCGGAAGACGGCGACGAGGTCCTCGACGGGCACGACGAAGAGCTGGTTGTCGGCCTCGAAGTCGACGGGGATGGCGTTCTTCGGATTGAACAAGACCTTGTCGTACTGCTTGAGCGGGAAGTCGTCGTCGTTCTCGACGTGAACCGATATGGTCACGATCCGCCCGGTGATCGTGGGGATCTCGATCTTGTCGGGCAGGGCGATGCCGCCCTTGGTCTGTTTCTTGTCCTCGTCCTTGCGGATCAGGACGCGCTTGCCAAGCGGCTCGACCGTCTCGATCTTAGCTGAACGCGCTTTGGCGTCCTTGGCCATGGGACCACCTCGCAGTTACCTACGCGAACTCGACCAATCCATACCAACCTTATTCTAGCGCCCCGTTGGGATACTCGCAAGCGCCTAGACGTGTGTCGTTGGCGCGTTACGTCGGACAGGACCGCTCCCTCAGGGTCGCGGCTCGGAACGGTTGGTGTGCGCTGCGGACGTTGACGCGAGCGGGGCGCGTCGGTAGCGTGGTCGTATGCGCGTGCTGTTTGTCTATCCCAACCTCAACGCCGAGGAGGGGTTCAACCACGGGGTGTCCGTGTTGAGCGGGGCACTCAAGGCGCGGGGGCACGAGACCGGCCTGATCAACATCAACGAAGCGCTCTACGAGGTGCCCACGGACGACCAGGTCGTCGAGCAGGTCCGCGTGTTCGGGGCCGATCTGGTCGCCTTCAGCGTGATGAGCCAACAGTATCGCTATGCGCTTCGGCTGGCGCGGACGATTCGTGGCGCGCTGCCGGACGTGCCGCTGGCCGTCGGGGGCGTCCACACGCTGATGTGTACCGAGCAGGTCCAGGCCGACGGGGTCTGGGATTTCATCGGCGTGGGCGAGTGCGACGAGGCCCTGCCCGAGTTGGTCGATCGGCTCGAGGCCGGCGACCCGTCGCACCGGGACGTGCCCAACTTCTGCGTCCGCCTGCCGGACGGGTCGTACCGGTGCAACCCGCTAGGGGCGTATCCGCGGCTGGAGACCGCGCCGCCCGAGGACTACGAGATCTACGACCTGGACCACATGCTGGCCCGCAAGAACGGCTGGCAGAGCATCCTGACCAGCCGGGGCTGCCCCTACGCTTGCAGCTACTGCTTCAACCGCGAGATGCGCAACCGCTACACGGCCGAGGCCAACGAGCCGCCCAAAGCCTACCTGCGACACTATCCGCCGCAGCGCGTCGTGGACGAAATGATCGCGCTCCGCGATCTACACCCGGGCATCGAGACGCTCATCTTCGACGACGACCTGCTGACGCTGAACCGCGACTACTGCGTCGAGCTGTTCGAGCGATATGCGGCCGCGAAGGTCAACCTGCCCTTCGTCCTGAACGCCCACGTGCAGGCGTTCGGCGATGAGGTAGCGGCCGCCCTGGCCGCCGCGGGCTGCATGATCGTCAAGTTCGGCGTCGAGTCCGGCAGCAACCGGCTCCGGCGAGACGTCCTGCGCCGGTTCATGAGCAACGAGAAGATCGCCGCCGCCTTCGAGACCTGCCGCCGGCACGGTCTGCACAGCAGCGCGTTCCTGATGATCGGCCTGCCGTTCGAGACCCGCGAGACGCTGGACGAGACGATCGACCTGATCGTCCGCGTCAGGCCGGGCCGGATGCGATGGGCCATCTTCTTCCCCTTCGAGGGCACCGAAAGCCACGCGATCGCCGAGTCAGCCGGGCTGATCGACCCCGACAAGATGCAGGACATGGAGAATTACTTCTGCGCGAGCTGCCTGCGTTTCGACGACGCCACCGACCTACTGATCCGCAAGCTCCAGCGGACGTTCCACTGGTACGTTAACGCCCGGACTGATTGGCCGGTAGCAGATCAGTACCGCCAGCTCGTCGACGAGGTCGAGGCGATGGACCTGGCCGAATGGCTGAAGGCTGAGCCCGACGTCCTCACCCGCGACCGGCAATTGTCCGACGAATTGCTCGAACAGGGCCTGCGACATTACTCCATCCGGTACACCGAGGTGATGGCCGTCGACAGCGACTACGTCCTGGCCGAGCGCGGCCGGCACAAACACAAGGCCGTCCGGACGTGGAGAGCGCATGCGTGACTTGAGTGGCGTGCCTCCAGACGTGCCCCACAACGCTCGAGCATGACGTTAGCCGCTACGGTGACTGCAGGACCCAAGCGACTGAGTGTAGGAAAGATGACTGGGCCAGATCAGGACATCTGGAGTCAGTGGCTGCTGCA
>Ga0180432_10011850_pt1 | contig 10232 bp, 8 predicted proteins | sample SS_ome_10_FD_132414 | JGI IMG/M metagenome (GOLD analysis project Ga0180432, IMG submission 132414) | Hypersaline lake sediment archaeal communities from the Salton Sea, California, USA - SS_1_MS_2 metaG | ecosystem: Environmental > Aquatic > Non-marine Saline and Alkaline > Hypersaline >...
TAACGCGAGCATGATGTGGCCTAACGCAAGCATGATGTGGCCTGACGCAAGCATAACGGTAAAAGTACCCGGTACTCTTGGGTAACCACCACTCGAGCCGGTGATCTCGACCCCGGGGCGGTTGTAGGCTGTGTCCCACCAATTGCTGGCGTCAATCGTGAGGTTATCCGTCGTGATGGGCGGCAGGCAACCTTCGATGTCGTGGGGCTGCTGAAACATAGAGGCAAAGTGGATGGTCTGGTAGCCCGTGTGCGTGTTCGCCTCCTCGATGGCGGCGCGCAGGGTGCATTCGCCTCCGGCCGTAGCGCAGACGCCGTCGCCAGGGTTGGCATCCTGGGCGTCCGTGTCCGAATTCACGGTGTAGGTCGTCGCCTTTGGCGCTGCCGAGGCGGGCAGAATTCCGCAAAGCCCCACAAGCAATATGATCAGGATGAAAATGGTTAGCGTTCGTTTGTTGCTCATTTTGTCCCTCCAAGGCGTTGCATCTTACTCGCTCAGGAATCTCTGCTCCTGGGCTACATCTGCCGACCCAGGCCGGATGAACTTGATCTGGCGAGATGAACGCTTGTGCTCGGCAGGTCGTTGGCACCATAGATTGGTCACGTGCGTTTCTATTGGTTGCGAAGCATCAGCGGCAGGTAGAGCCGGTTGCCCCAGAAGCGCCCGTAGATGTTCGTGTTGGTGGCCCCCACGGGCTGGTCCTGCCAGGCCATCAGGAAATCACCGGCTGTCCTGAGCACTCTGTCGTACGAGACCGGTCTCTCCTCACAGAAAAGCAAACAGATCATTCGGGTAGGCAGAGTTCTTCAGCACGCCGCCCCGATCGCTCTCGAGAGAGACCCGCCAGGTCACTTCTTTCGTGCGATGGTATTCTCCACCTCGTGCTCGTTCGAATGATCGAGTATGATGCCGTGGCGCTGGATAAAGTCCAAGATCCCTCGCAAGTCCAGGCTGGTGGCGCTCTCGCCGCTTTGAATATGCTCGACGCGCCCTCGCCAGCGCGAGCCAGCAGCCGACCACTCGCGCCAGAAGCGGATCACAAAGGTGCTGGCCGGAGGTGCCTCCGACGGCTCAACCATGAGACTCTCCCCTCCTGGTCAGGTGTCAAGCCCTCCGGGCGACGGGTGCGACCGCCCTTCGCTCCGCAAGCAGGAGATACCCCAAGCTCACGGAGAAAAACGCCTGGATTGCGACAGGCATCCAACCGAGTGCGTTCAGCACGCCGGCAAGCTGGCCCAGCACAGACACGACCAGGGCGACGAGGTAGGCGACCAGGAGGGCTAGGGCGATGCCCCGCCCGGCCTCGGAGTCCGCCGCGTTGCGGGTGAACCAGGTCAGCAGGCCGAGGCCGATCAGCCAGGCCCCGCCGTACTGCATCATGAGGGCCCCAGCAGGGCCCAACGTGGCCCCCAAAAGGGATAGGAACAGGTGCGGTGCCAGCACACAGCCGATCCCAAAGGGGAGCGAGACAACGGCATTGGCCATAAAAACCACCTTGAGTTTCACAAGACTATTCTCCTTTCATCAGCTATGTCTGCGACGTCGCGCTGACCGCGCGGCGGGCAACACGCTCCCGGGCGGTGAGCATGACCACGCCCACAACCCCCGCAATCACCAGGCCAGCGTCCTCAACCATACCCAGGTAGAACCACAGGACCCCGCTCATGGCCCAGAAGGTGGGGATGACCAGCAGGTGGAGCGGCATCCGTCGGGCGAAGAGGAGGACGCCGAAGGTGAGGATGATGGCCGGGCAGGGGAAGAGCGGGGAGAGGACGGCGTGCGGATAGACGTGGCCGACCCACAGGCCGACGAGGGGGTATCCGGCCAGGGCGTAGGCGATGAAGGTGAGCCCGACGGCCGTAGCGACGCGCCCCGCCGGCCCGTAGGTGATGCGGTCGCGGGCCAGGGCGTAGAGGAAGAGGACTCCTTGCACGGTAAAGAGAACTGTGGGCACATAGAGCATCGCCATCTGGCTCGCAGCCTGCAGCCAGAAAACGAGGCCAATCCACAGCCACAGCAGGGCCAGCACCCCGGTGACCACCCGATTCCAGGTCTTGCCGGGCCGGAAAAGAGGAACGAGGGTGAGCAGGCCCGCAACATAGCCCAGCAACTGCATCGGCCAGATGCGCTCGTTGTATACGGCAAAATAATCCAACAACATCTCAACGCTGAACGGCATGGTATTCACCTCCCTCAAGTTTTCGGACCAGCCACCGCCAGGACGGCTCGCTGCGGCATAGTCTCAGGATACAGGGCAGGTGCCAAAAAAATGCCAAACTGCCGGCTTTCTGGGGGAAATCCTGGCTCGTTTGGCCAAAGGTTCACCACAAAGAGCACAAAGGACACCAGGTCTTATGTTCTTTGTCCTTCGTGGTTCAGGATTCTTCGCTAGTGGGGTTCGATGACGGTGTCTTTCCAATACCAGCGATTCAGGGCCGAGATGGGGAAACTGCTGACCCATGGCTTGACCAGCACGTGCTGGCGCCCGTAAAAGAGCGGGGTGATCGGCGCCTCGTGCACCAGGAGCTGGTCCGCCTGGCGCAGGAGTTCGATCCTCATTTCCTGGTCCAACACTTGCCCAGCCTTATCGAGCAACTCCTCGTAGGCCTGGCTCGCCCAACGGGTATCCTCGCGGATGGAATCGGGGGCTAAAAAGTCATTGGGATCGGGTAAGCCGGCAGCCGCCGCCAGGACGTACAGATGGGGAGGATCTTGCTGCAGCCGTCGTGAGAATTCCGGCCAGTCCGCCACTTCCCACGCGGCCTGGATTCCCAGGTTTTCCTGCCACTGCGTTTGCAGGAACCGAGTGATCAACGGATCAACAGGCGGCACGGTCAATGCCTCCAGGATGGGAAGGCCGGAACCGTCGGTATGGCCGGCGGCGGCCAGGAGCTGCCGTGCCCGGTCCGGACGGTATGGAAAGCCAATGTGTGCCGAGTGGCCCGGCATGCCGGGCGGGACAAAGCCTCCGCTGCCCGGGGTGTACATGCCGCGCAGGACCATGTTTGCCAGTTCTTCCCTGTCGGCTCCCAGGGCTAGAGCCTGGCGCAGACGCGCGTCGTCGAAGGGCGGCCGGCTGGTGACGAACCCGAGGTAGATGGTAAAGAGCCACGGCGCCGACACGTACTCGGCGGCGAACTGCCGGCGGATGCGGTCGCCCTCGTGCACGGAAGCGTCCGTCAGTGTCAGAACGTCCAGGTCTCCCTGCACGTACTGCTCCAAGGGTACCGATAGGTCTTGAGGGAAGTGCAGCACGACCTGCTCCACGTTACCCCGGCGGCGACCCGTGTACAACGGATTCCGTGCCAGCCTCATGCACTCGCCGCTGTCCCACGCCTCCAGCTTGAAAGGGCCGTTGGTGATGATCGTATCGACGTCGGCCCAGGCTGCGCCATGTACAGCTACGACGTGCTGTGGAACAGGATAGGTTCCGATGCCGGTTAGTATATAGAGGAAATGGCTGACCGGCTCCTCAAGCTCCACATCGAGGGTCCAGTCGTCGAGCGCCTGTACTCCGACGCGGTCCGCGTTCGCGCTTTCCCCCTGATGGAAAGCCCGCCCTCCCTTGACTACGAGCAGATCGGACGCGTCGGCGCCCGTGGCCGGATCGAGCACGCGCTTCCAGGCATACTCAAAATCGTGGGCCGTCAGGGGCGCGCCATCACTCCAACAGGCATCTCGCCGCAGGTGGAAACGATAGCGGCGTCCCCCTTCCAGGACTTCCCAACGCTGGGCAAGCTCCGGCACGACGTCCAGGTCTGGCTCCACCGCTACCAGCCCACTGAACATCTGGTCAATGACCATGTGCGAGATGTAATCCCTGGCCAGGGCCGGGTCCAGCGTATAGGGGCTGCGCCAGCGGATGCGCAGGGCGTGGGGCGCGGCTGGCCGGGACATGCGCGGCTCCTGTTTCCCGACCTGCTGCCACTGCGCAAAGCCCTCCTCGAACGCCCGGCGCGCCTGCTCAAAGTCAAAGCCCGTGTGATACACCAGCCCGAGCTTCATCAGCGTCCGTCCGGCTTGCTCGTATTCGCCCTGCTCCTTCTGCAACGCCAGCGCCTGGGTGTAGTATTCGATGGCCTCGCGGTGGGCGTACGCCAGCCGGGCCTGGTCGCCGGATAGAAGCAGGTAATGGACCGCCTTCGGCGTCAGTGCCCGGCCTACCTGCCGACCCTGGTCAAAGTGGAAGGCCAGCTCGCCAGCCACCGTCTGCACGTTCGATGCATAGAGCGTCTCCAGCGCTTTCCCTGCCCGGGCGTGCAGGTGTTGCCTCTGCCGGAGTGGGATCCCGGCGTAGACGACCTCGCGGATATTGTGGTGGTGGAAGGCATAATCGCGGCCCATAACGCCGCTGCCCTCGCTGATCAACCGCCGTCGCAGGAGTGCATCCATGACCTCGAGGGTCGCCTCCTCATCCTGCTTCCAGACAGCGTTGAGCAGGTCAAAGTCAAACTCGCGTCCCAGAACCGCCGCCACACCCAGGGCTTGCCGGGCATCCCCGTCGAGCCGGTGCACCCGGGCCTGGATGGCTTCGCTCACCCCCACGGGCAGCGGTAGCTCCGCCTCGGAAATCCGGGCAAAATCCCCACGCCAGGCCCCAGCCTCCAAGCTGACCAACCCGGCCTCGAACAACGCCTTGATGCTCTCGGTCAGAAAGAAGGGATTGCCCTCTGTCTCCTCGTACAGACGGCGGGCCAGCGGCGCCACGGCTGCGCCGCTACCCGACATCTCGACCACCAGTGCCTCGATAGCCTGTGGTGAAAGGCCCCCCAGGTTCAATGACCGAACCAGCCCTTCCCGGCTCAACTGTCGCTGGAAGGAGCCAAGTGCATGTTGCAGCCCGACTGCCTCGGGTCGCAGGGTACCAACGATGAGAACCTGACGATTCGCCAGATTGCGGGCCAGATAGTGCACCATGTGCAGCGTGGACTCGGTGGCCCAGTGGAGATCGTCCAGTATCAAGACCAACGCGCCGTCCGCCGACAGGTTGGCCACAAAACGGGCCACCCCTTCGAAGAGGTGCATCTGTTCCCGCTCCAGGGGCACCGTCGAGTTGGTACCAAGCCCCGGAAGCCTCTCTGTCAGCTCCGGGACCAGCCGGGCCAGCTCACCCAGGATCCAGGAAGGAAGGTTTGTCAGATCGCCGGGCGCCATGGTCGCCAGGGCCGCTTGCAGCGCTTCGGCAAGCGGCTGGTAGGGCAGGATACGCTCAAACTCGTAGCAGCGGCCCCACAGCACGTGCACCCCCTGCCAGCGCAGGTGATTGGCCAATTCCTCCGCCAGCCGGGTCTTGCCCACCCCTGCCTCCCCGCTGATCAGAACCACACCGCCCTGCCCCGCCCGTGCTTCCTCGTAGCGATCTCGCAGGAATGCCATCTCCGGCTCCCGGCCCACCAGCGGGCTACGAGCGATGGGGTCCAGGGGATTCTGTCCCGAAGGGAACGTCAGCTCCACGACGACTTCCCCGGCGGCTCGTGCTTCGACGACCGGCCCGACTTCAAAGCGCCCGTCCAGGATGGCCTGGTAGAGCTCCGCCGTCTCCACCATCGGTTCGGCATCCAATTCCTGCTTCACGATGTGCTGGCAGCGGCGGTACTGCTCCAGGGCCGCGTTGCGCTGCCCCAGGCGACAGAAGGCACGCATGGCCAGGCGGTGGGCGTCCTCTCGCAGCGGATCGTACTGCAGGAGCCGCAAAGCGACGGCGAGCGCGCCGCCATCGTCTCCCCCTGCTTCCAGTCCGACCATTAACCGCGCCAGTGCTGCGGAGAACAGCGTCTCCAGCCGATAGCGCTCGTTGAGGACCCAATCGTCGTAGAAGCCGTCCAGAAAGTCGCCCCGGTACAGCGCGACGGCGGACTGGAGACACGACAGTTCGGGGCGGGCGACCAGGGATTCGAACTCGGCGATGTCGAGCCAGAGATCAGCCTGGGGATCGAACTGGGCGGAGTGGGCGTCGCTGAGCAGCACATTCTCATTGGGCAGGCAACGACGGATGTGCCACAGGGCGGTGGTCAGGGAGCGACGCGCTCTGCGCTCCGGCCGGTCAGCCCAAAAGAGATCGGCCAGCCGCTCGCGGGGCTGGGGCGATTGGCGGTGGAGGACAAGGTAGGCGAGCAGAGACTGTGACTTGAGCGTAGGCGGCTTGGGCAACTGCCGACCATCGTGGTGGATGTCCAGCGAGCCTAGCAGGAAGAGCCGCAGGGCAGGCATTGACCGATCTCCTACAGAACTGAACCGAAGAGCTGCGCCTATTGTAGTCTAGAACGACCCATCCGTCAACGCCCCTTGGGCGGCGGGGATGGGGTGCCTGTGGGGCACCCCGCCACATATCACGATCCGGAGTTATGCCAAAGATGAGCATCAGTCAGGTTGACGGGAATGGTGTTCAAATCGAGTTGGGCGGAACTTGTAGCCGTAGACGATAGCGCCTTCCTCGCCTCCTGTCTGCACCTTGCGCGTCACCATCTCCACCGGCATCCCGATGCGCACGCGATCGGCGTCCACGTCGGTGAGCTGCGCGGTCACCATCGGGCCCTCCTCCAACTGCACCAGCGCCACGGTGTAGGGAGCGAACTCCTCGAACCCCTGGGGCGGGTGGTAGACGGTGCTGTAGGAATAAACCTCTCCCCGTCCGCTGAACGCCAGCGGCGTCTTGGCCGGCGCTTCGCACTCCGGGCAGACGTCACGAGGCGGGAAGATCCTCGCGCCGCACTTCTCGCATATCTCTCCTATCAGCCGGTAACGTTGTTGTTGAAGTCTCCAGTTTCTCGGTATGCTCATTAAACTATGCCTCCTATGATATCCAGTGATTCTCGGTTTCAGGTCTCAGGTCTCTACTACTCCATCCGCTCCAGGATGTGCGTGACGACCGTCGCACCGCTGCCGCCGATGTTCTGGGCCATGCCGATCCGCGCGTCCTGCACCTGGTTGGCCCCGGCCAGGCCGCGCAACTGCTGCACCACCTCGACGACCTGATACATGCCGGTGGCCCCCACTGGGTGCCCCCGCGCCTTGAGCCCACCCATCGTGGTGACGGGGATGCGGCCCTCAAGCCCGATCTCTCCATCCAGGGCCACCCGCAGTCCCTGGCCCTTGTCCGCAAATCCGGCCGCCTCCAGGCTCAGCGCGGCCATGATGCTGAAGGCATCGTGCAACTCGAACAGGTCGATGTCCTGCGGTCCGACGCCCGCCTGCTCGTACGCGCGGCGCGTCGAAACGACTGCCCCATCCAGCACCATCGGATCGCGCCGATCGTGCACGGCCAGTGCGTCGGTCCCCACCGCCGAGGCAGCAACACGCACCGGAGCCGCCGAAAGTGCGTGCGCCACGTCGGCCGGCGCCAGCACGACCGCCGCCGCGCCATCGCAGATGGGGGAACTATCCAGCAGGTTGACGGGCGTGCAGATCATCTTCGCCTTGGCGAACCGCTCGGTCGTGACCGGGAAGCGGAACATCGCGTACGGATTGTTCACCCCGTTCTTGTGGGCGTTGACGGCGAAGGGAGCGAAGTCCTGGTGGCTATAGCCGTACTCGTACATATAGCGCTGCATCAACAGCGCGTTGAGGGCGACGAAGGAGGCCCCCTGGGCGGCCTCGTAGTCGCCATCGGCCGCCATCGCCAGCGCAGAGGTCGCCTCGGGGCCAAGCTTGTCGGTCATCTTCTCCACGCCGACCACGACGACGATGTCCGCCAACTCACCGGCGACGGCCACGTAGCCCATACGCAACGCCGCCGCCCCTGAACCACAAGCCGCCTCGACCTTGAACGCCTCGATCCCCCGCAACCCGGCGAAATCGGCGACCAACGCGCCCAGATGCTCCTGCCCGTCCAGCGCGCCCGACAGCATGTTGCCCACGTACAGCGCGTCGGCACGCGCGACGCCCGCGTCGGTCATCGCCGCCTGGAGTGCCTCCAGCGCCAGGTGGCGCAGGCTGATATCCCAGTGCTCTCCTACCTTGGTTTGTCCAACTCCGATGATGGCTACGTCTCTCATTGTCCTCAACGTCTCAACTTCTGCTCAGCTCGTTCTCAATTTCTTCTTGAACCGCACGTAGGTCCCGTAGTCGATCTCGGCGCGCCGGGCGATGTAATCACGCGTCCTCGGCGCACGCTGGCGCCGCTCCAGGATGGCCTCGGTGACGCGCAGCGAAAAGGCGTCCGACCCTGCCCCCGAGCCATAGCTCACGAGCAACACCCGGTCGCCGGGCGCGGCCACGTCCAGGACCGCCGTCAGCCCGATGAGCGAGGAACCGGCGTAGGTATTGCCGATCTCGGTGACCAGAAGCCCGTCCTCGATCTGCGCCGGGGTGAAGCCCAGTTGCTTGCCCACCGTGTGCGGAAACTTGGCGTTGGGCTGGTGAAAAACGGCGTAGGTGTAGTCGGCCGGCTCGCTGCCCAGCGCCTGCATCAGCCCCTGCGCGGCGGAGACGGAGTGCTTGAAGTAGGCCGGCTGGCCTGTGAAGCGCCCCCCGTGGGAGGGATAGTGCTGGTAGGCCCGCCGCCAGAAATCGGGCGTGTCGGTGACGTAGGAGAACGAGCCCTCCAGGATGGCCAGGGCCTCCGCCGCCGGGCCGACCAGGTAGGCCGCGCCCCCCGCGCCCGCCGTGTATTCCAGCGCGTCACCGGGCCGGGCCTGGGCCGAGTCCATCCCGACGGCCAGCGCGTACTGCGCCATCCCCGAGCCAACGAAGCCGATGGCCGCCTGGAGCGCCTCGGTACCGGCCTTGCAGGCAAACTCCAAGTCGCCGCCCTGGGTGTGGGGCGTGGCGCCGATGGCCTCGGCCACGATGGTCGAGGTGGGCTTGACGGCATAGGGGTGGGATTCGCTCCCCACCCACACTGCGCGGATGAGGGCCGGGTCCACATCGCCAGCGCGGGCCAACCCGTTGCGGGCCGCCTCGATGGACATGGTCACCACGTCCTCGTCCGGCCCCGGCACCGACTTCTCCGTGATCGGGAGGCCAGCCTCACCCCCGGCCCACACGCGGGCCACCTCGGCGGCCGGCAGACGATATCGGGGCACGTAGGCTCCATAGCCGACGATACCGACGTCGCGATCAGGTTTAAGAATTGTGGTGGGATCGTTGTTGGTCATAGGATTGTAATGCGTAATGCGTAATGCGTAACGCGTGATGCGTGATGGTAGCTCGTCATCAGTCGTTGCGCAGTTGGGTCAGGATGGACTCGGCGCGGTCTGGGCGGATGTGGCCTTCGGCGATCATGCGCTCGACCACCTGGGTCACCTCGGCTCCCGTTGCTCCGGCGGCAATGGCCACCTGGCGCGCGTGGAGCCGCATGTGGCCCCGCTGTATACCCTCGGTCGCCAGCGCCCGCACCGCGGCCAGATTCTGGGCCAGCCCCACCGAGACGATGATCTCCGCCAGATCGCGGGCGGTCCGAACCCCCAGGATCTTGAGCGCCACCTGTGCCGTGGGGTGCACGCGCGTCGCCCCGCCCACGATGCCCACGGCCAGCGGCATCTCCAGCGTGCCGACCAGGTTGCCCTCGGCGTCACGGGCCCAGGTGCTCAGGCTGGTGTAGCGGCCCGAACGAGCCGCGTAGGCATGGGCACCCGCCTCGACCGCCCGCCAATCGTTCCCGGTGGCGACGACGACCGCGTCTACTCCATTCATGATGCCCTTGTTGTGCGTCGCAGCCCGATAAGGGTCGGCGGCGGCGAAGGCCCAGGCCTCGACGATGCCCCGCGCCACGCGCTCACCGGGGAAATCCTCGAACGCCAGCGCCTCCAGCGGCACCGTGCAGCGCGCCCGCGCCAGCCGGCGGTCAGCCAGGTTGGAAAGGATGCGCAACATCACGCGCCCGCCGGTGATCTGCTCGACCCGGGGGGCCAACGCCTCGCAGGCGGTATTGACCGTGTTGGCCCCCATCGCGTCGCGGCAGTCGAAGATGAGGTGCACCACCAACATCGGGCCGGCCGGCGTGTCCTCCAGGACGCGTACCTCCAAATCACGCGCCCCACCACCCAGACCGACGACGACCGGGTCGGTCTGGCTCGCCAGTGCCAGCAGTTCCTCGCGCGCGGCCAACAGGTCGAAGCGAGCCGACCAGGGATCGGCGACATCGAGCACTTGCAACTGGCCGATCATCTCCGGGTCCGTCGTCGTCGCCTGAAAACCTCCACCAACGCGGGCCAGCCTGGCAGCGAAGGATGCCCCGGCCACCACCGAGGGCTCCTCAATCGCCATCGGCACCAGCACGTCGCGCCCGTTGA
>Ga0180432_10011851_pt1 | contig 10231 bp, 5 predicted proteins | sample SS_ome_10_FD_132414 | JGI IMG/M metagenome (GOLD analysis project Ga0180432, IMG submission 132414) | Hypersaline lake sediment archaeal communities from the Salton Sea, California, USA - SS_1_MS_2 metaG | ecosystem: Environmental > Aquatic > Non-marine Saline and Alkaline > Hypersaline >...
ATCGGTTGGATGGATTGGGCCGCCGAACTGGGTATCGGCATGGACTTCAATCCCACGTATTTCTCCCACCCCAAGGCCGACAGCGGCTTCACGCTTGCCCACGGCGACGAATCGATTCGCCGCTTCTGGGTGGAACACGGCATCGCCTGCCGAAAGATCGGCGAAGCCATCGGCCGGCGGCTGGGAAACCCCTGCGTGACGAACGTCTGGATTCCCGACGGATACAAGGACGTGACCATCGACCGCAAGGCGCCGCGAGAACGACTGGCCCGTTCGCTTGACGAAATGTTCTCCGAACCGCTCGATCCGCAATACAATCTCGACGCCGTCGAGGCCAAACTGTTCGGCATCGGCTCCGAGACATATGTGGTCGGCTCGCACGAGTTCTACTTGGGCTACGCCATCGAGAACAAGACGCTGCTGTGCCTAGACGCGGGTCACTTCCATCCCACCGAGACGATCTCGGACAAGATGTCTTCGGTGCTACAATTCGTCGACGAAGTTCTGCTGCACGTCAGCCGGGGCGTCCGCTGGGACAGCGACCATGTGATTGTAGTCAACGACGATCTACTGGCGATTGCCCAGGAGGTGGTTCGCGGCGATTATCTCGATCGGGTACACATCGGCCTGGACTTTTTTGACGCCAGCATCAACCGGCTTGCCGCCTGGATCATCGGCATGCGAGCAATGCAAAAGGCCCTGCTGGCCGCGCTGTTGGAACCGACGGAAAAGCTTCGCCGCTTGGAAGCGGAAGGCGATTTCACTTCTCGGCTGGCGATGGTCGAAACCGTGCGAGAAATGCCGCTGGGCCCGGTGTGGGATCAATACTGTCTGCTGCAAAACGTCCCGCCGGGAATGCAGTGGATGGACGAGGTCCGGACATACGAGAGCGAGGTTCTCGATAAGCGTAATTAGTTTATGTTGATAAGTCGGTAATAGGGCGCCACTTTCGCGAGCATGCGTGCTGCTCGTAGTCCCGCCTTTAGGCGGTTTGTGTTCGTCGTTGCCTCGCGGAAAATCGCCTTTACTCAGTTCCATTCCGCCTAAAGGCGGTACTACGAACTGGTCGAGCCGGTTTGCAAACTGACCGAGCATGACGCCCGAGTGTTATCAACATGAACGTAATTGATCGCGGATCGCCATTTTCCTTGACTGCGCCTTTCACGCTGCTATATTGGCCATAGGTTATCGATCTCGATTTCCACAATCACAACCGCTCAGTTCATTCATTCACGGGAGATCAATCACATGAGTTATCGTCGACTGTTGTCTTTCGCCGTCGTTTTGGTCGTTGCAATGAGCCAGGCCGTTTTGGCCGACGTGCGCTTGCCGAAGGTTATCGGCAGCCACATGGTTTTGCAGCGGGAAAAGCCGCTGAAGATCTGGGGCTGGGCCGACAAGGGCGAGGAAGTTACCGTCAAACTCGGCCAGAACAAAGCAACCGCCAAGGCAAACGACAAAGGCGAGTGGCTGGTCACGCTGCCGCCGATGAAAGCCGGTGGGCCGTACACGATGGAAATCGCCGGCAACAACACGATTACCTTGGACGATATTCTCGTCGGCGAGGTCTGGATCGGTTCCGGACAGTCGAACATGGAATGGACCGTCTCGATTTCCAACGACGCGGAGAAGGAAATCGCCGCCGCCAAGCACCCGAATATCCGGCTGTTCCTCGTCCCCAAGACCCTGAGCGGCATTCCCAATCAAGACATAAAGGCGGAGTGGAAGGCTTGCAGTCCGGCCAGCGTTCCGTCGTTCTCGGCCACCCTCTACTACTTCGGCCGCAATCTGCACAAGGAACTGGACGTGCCCGTGGGTTTGATCGCGTCTTCCTGGGGCGGTTCGCGAATCGAACCCTGGACCCCGCCGGTCGGTTTCGCCTCGGTCGAGCAATTGTCGGAACTTTCCAAAACGGTCCGCGACACGCAGCTTGAGTATCTCAAGGGACTCCAGCAGGGAGAGCAGAAAGTCGACGCCGCGTGGCTCAAGGCGGCCAAGGAAGCGACCGCGAAGAACGAACTGATCGAGCCCGCCCCCGGCGTGCCGTTTCCGCGTCACCCCTTGGGCGGTTACTCCTCGCCGACGGCCATGTTCAACGCCATGATTCATCCCTTGGTTCCCTTCACCGTTCGCGGTGCCATCTGGTACCAGGGCGAGTCGAACTTGTCCGACGGAATGCTCTACGCTCAGAAGAAGAAGGCCTTGGTCCAAGGTTGGCGAAGCGTTTGGGGCGATGACGAACTGTCGTTCTACTGGACCCAACTGGCGCCGTTCAACTACGGTGGCGACGCCCAACGGCTGCCGAGAATCTGGGAAGCCCAAACGGCGGCCATGTCCATTCCGAAAACCGGAATGGCGGTCATCACCGATATCGGCAATCTTAAAGACATCCACCCGCGCAACAAACAGGACGTCGGCCGGCGGCTGGCCCTTTGGGCGCTGGCGAAGAATTACGGGAAAGACCTGATCTACTGCGGCCCGCTGTTCAAGTCGATGAAGATCGAGGGCTCGAAGATTCGCGTGTCGTTCGACCACGTGGGCGAGGGTCTCGAATCGCGCGACGGGCAGCCGCTGAGTTGGTTCGAGATCGCCGGCGACGGTGATTTCGTGCCCGCTGAAGCGGTCATCGACGGCAAGACGGTCGTCGTTTCAAGCGACGAAGTTAAGAACCCCACGGCCGTGCGTTACGCCTGGAGCCAGTTGGCCGAGCCGAATCTTCGCAACAAGGCCGGCTTGATGGCCAGCGCTTTTCGCACCACGGCCACCGCGCCGACGATCGTCGGCCGACCGTTGTTCGTCGACGATTGCTCGGTTGAACTGAAGTGCTCGGAGTCGGAGGGCGTGATCCGCTATACGCTCGACGGATCGACGCCGACCGAGAAATCGGCCGTCTACGAGAAGCCGCTCAAGATCACCGAGTCGACGACCGTCAAAGCCCGCTTCTACCGAACCACGGGTGTCAAAAGCGCCGTCGCCGAGGCGGCCTTCGAGAAGGTCGAGCCGCGCAAGCACGACGGCAAGACCCTGGTGCCCGGCGTCAGCTACAAATACTACGAAGGCACTTGGAACAAGTTGCCGAACTTCTCCGAGCTTGAGCCGAAGAAGTCGGGCATCGCCAACGGTTTCAGCATCGCGGCCAACGAGAAGAACGACAACTTCGCCTTCCGCTTCACCGGCTACGTCGACATTAAGAAGGCCGGCGAGTACACCTTCCAGACCGCCAGCGACGACGGCAGCAAGTTGTTCATCGACGGCAAGGAGATCGTCACCAACGACGGCACCCACGCCCTCGTAACGCGAACCGGCACGGTGAACCTCAAGCCCGGCGTTGTCAAGATCGAAGTCGAATATTTCGAGTTCGGCGGCGGCCAGGCACTAAAGGTCACCTACAAAGGCCCCGGCATGCCGCTAAGCGCGATTCCGGTTTGGTGCGAGAAGTAGGATTGCGACGTGCCACTTCGCATGGCGCGGTCATCAACTCTCGGGAAAGACCCGCTGGAGCAACGCAAGTATCGCGGCCGCCAGGGCGAGGATTGGCACGGCCAGAACGAACGTTAAGTAGGAGACGACGTAGATCAGGCCCAGCGCCAACTGGGTGTCGGTCGCCGGGAGGTTGCCGCAGATGAAGCTGGTGTATTCGCGCCAGCCGAGCAATTGCCCGACGAGATACGGCTGCGCCGACAACACGGCGACAATCAGCATCGCTCGCGGTGAAAGAAGCTTTAGCAGCAAACCGCGTGGGCGACTCGGTTGTTTATCGGCTTCTCTCATCGGGGCGCCTCCTCTTGAACCTTCTCCCAAACGGGGCCAAGGACCGCCGAGTATAGCAGCACCGCGTCGCCGACCTGATTGGAGGCCGCGTATTTCAGGCGACCGCCTTCCTCGATGGGAAAGCCCGCGAAGTCGACCGACGTTTGCAGTGCCTGGAAATACTCCCGGTCGTCGAAGGATCGGGCCGCCACGAACGCCAGGCCGCTGGAACCGGCGCTGGCGTCGAGAATCGGAATGATGGGCCCCGAGTCGACGTCCATGGGACTTTGCCAAGACTCGGGCCATTCCCGCGCGTATGCCATCCCGCAGGCACTCACGCCAATCTCCTTCCTCGCCCGTCGGTACTGATCGCGGGCGAACTCCTCGTCAATCAATCGCAGGCAGTGGGCACTCATCCAGATCGACGACCCCTCGGGCCCGTCCAACGGTTGTCCGTCATAAGTGAAGCTCGACACGAGCAGCCCGGTCCCCTCGTGCACAAGATTCTCCTTGGCCGTTTTGACCCATTGGCGGAAGAAGTCCGAATTGTCGGTTCCCTGCACTTTGTCGGCAACGCGAACGGCGGCCAGTGCCACCGTGTTGCAGAACATCCAACACTCGTCGGGATAGCTTTCGGTACACAAGACGGGGCTTGCCTTCATCCGCCGCAGAATGGTTTCCACGCGCCCGGCCAGCAGCGGTCGATACTCCGGCTTATCCTCGATCAGACACCGCACGCCCAGCATCAGCGAGATCTCGCCGTCGAGGAACTGGCTTCGCGGCGGCTGCTGGACGAATGGGCCGCGACGGGCATACGGCATTAGGAAATGGTAAAGCCCCTCGTCGCGCTCAGTTTGAAGCGTGTGATCGATGATCCGATCCATGACGGGCAAGTACTCGGCTTTCAACTCCGGTTGGTGCAGACACCTTTCGGCCAATGCCCAGACCAGGAAGCTTCTGCCCATGAAATCCCACTCGGCGTTCGCCGACCGCATCTTGTCGACTTCGATCTTCCGCAGAGCCGGATCGACCCACAACCGCACTTGCGCGGCGGCCAGCCCCTCGGCCAGCGGCTCAACGGCCGCTTCCGACGTCGGCGGCGGCAACTGAGGCTTAAACGGCAGATGCACCGCCGGTATCCAGATCGCCGCAGCAACCAGCAGCGACAAGGCAAGCAGCATCAGCCGGTTGCCGATTGACGCTCTCGGAACATCGCAGCCGGCGGAGCTCTCGTCCGTTTCGCGTTTCACGTCTTGTTCCTCGTCCGGAGCGTCCTTCAGCGGATCATAACGGAAGCATACAAAAGCACTGAAAGGAACCAGCAGCAGGGGAACTGATATGATCGCCGGAATGCCAGCGAGAATGTCCAGAATCACGCACACGCCGAAGCCAAGCAAGATTAGCTTCGCCTTGGCCACCCTTGTGTCATGCGCTTTTGAGTATCGCGATTGGCCGCAGTGTTCGCAAGTGTTGCTCAGCGCGCTAAACGGACGCATCTTCAACTCTCGACCGCAACTGCCGCATCGTTTCATATCAGCGTTCCTCGCGAGGAAGGCGATTCACGGCCCGCATCAAAGACTTTCCAACCACGACTGAACAGTTTCTCGCCGTTGGGCTTCGTCGTCGCCGGCCATGGCGGCGCCGTTGCCTTCGCCGAGGATTCTATCGTAGATCGGCTCGGCGTCTTCGGCCGAGAGGAGTTCCTTGGCCTGATAATAGCGCATTTCGGCCAAGACCCGCAGTGCGTCGGCCGGATTGGGGAAACTGTTCGGCAGTTTTTCCAGACGGCCTTGCACGTGCTCGGGCTTCAGCGGCGGCATGGATTTCAGAACGAACTTGTCGTCAACTTCCTTGGCGATTTGGGCGACGTACATGGCGGCCATGTCACGGCGGGAACGGCCGGCGGCGGCAAGTTGGCTCCTGGTCACCGGCATGGAACTCCACAGCGTCTTCCGCGTCGAGACATCGACCAACCGGACCCACATCTTGGTATCGGTCTTTCGGCTCAGCCCGACGGTGCTTGTGTTCAGTTCGAAGAAGACCAGCATGTCGATTCCGTGTTCGTCGGCCGCTTCGAGCAATTGCCCTCGCGTTCCGCTGCCCAGCAGCACGGCGTGGCAGAGCAAGGGATCGGCCTCGAAAGGCCACTTTCCGAAACGCTCGTCGACGGTGCGTTCGTTGAGCATGGTCATAACCGCCGGGCCGATATCTCCGGTGATCTTGTACAGTTCGCGCTGGTTGCTAACGCGAAACTGGCTCGTTCGTTCGCCCCAATTAACCCCCATTCCCCATCGCAATCCGACGGCCGGCCGCTTGGCGGCGGGGAACCAGCGAAGGTTATCGATGAGGCCCGCTCCGTCGCCGGCGATCAGTTCCACGTGAAGATTCCGCCCGAAGTTCCTGTATTCCTCGGCGGAAGCCCGTTGCTCCATTCCCCCGGCGCCCCGGCCGCCAGGGAAACCGGTCCCCGGAGGTCGGCCAATCGGCGGCGTTTGCGTTACTGGCGAAACGGAGTTGCGTTTATCCGGCGGCGAAACGCTTCCCTCAGCCAGATCGCCCGTGTTGTCCGGGTCGGTCTTCTGCCGCGGTTCGTCGGGAGGTTGTTGTTTCTCGACCGGCACTTCGACGACTGTTTCACCGTGTTCCATCGCCTGAAGCCACTCGATGGCCTTCGGGATGCCGCGCGAAATCATCGGATTGTAGTGGTCGCCGGTGGGAATCAATTCGAGAGTTACCGATTTGTTGGATTTCTTCAATTGATTGGAGAAATGGACGGTTTGCCCGACGGGCGCCACCCGGTCGGTCTTCGAGTGGAAGAGGAACACGGGACAACGTATCTGCCCGACTAGGCTGCTGGGCGAGGTGCGTTTCATCTGGTCGAGAGCGCCGGAGACGAGTTGCTCGCACTCCTCCACTCCGTCGGAGCCGAAGTGAGAAGCGATGTTGGTGACGGGTGCGTAAGCGATGCAGCCGCGAATTTGCGGTTCTCGGGCGGATATGTACAAAGCCAGCGTGCCGGCCGAACTGTGGCCGGCCGCGTATATCCGGTTGGGATCGACCTCGGGAACCTCGTCCTTGAGAAACCGCATGGCGAGCCGAGCGTCGTCCAAGCCGGCGCCGTTATCCCAGAACTCCCGCATCGCGGCGGTCATTTCCCTCGCGCTGTATTGCCGGTCCTCGCGCTGAGGAAGAGCTCCGGAAATATCGTATGACAAGACGGCGAACCCGGCGCGGACATAGGGCAGCAGTTCCGGGCTGTTGCCTCGGCCGGCGCTGTTGCCGGTTATCATATTGCTTCCCGCCGGCGCGACAAGCACGCAGGCCAGCGACCTGGCACGATTGTTTCCCGGCGGAAGATAAAGCAGCATCCGCCGAGTTTCACCGTCGGGCAGATGGGCGACGACGTACTTGGGAACCATGCCGCCGGTGTGGCCGCTTTGCATTTCGGCGTCGTATTCAAAGCGAGTCGTTTGCGACGGGCCGCCGGTATGTGGCGGGTCGGAATCGTCCCACGGCAGGCTAAACGACCAACTGTGCCAAGGCGGGCGGCCGTCGGCCCCCAGCGAGTTTATCATCAGCGGAATTGACACGACCTGCAGAACGATTCCGATAAGCACCAGCGCCAGCGGCTTCTTTGTTTCCTGGAAACGCGTAAGAATGAAGTAGAGGCTGTAAAACGGCACGACGATCCAGAGCAGCCCACAGAGAATATCCTCGCCGAACGCGACCCCCAGACACCAGAGACAGCCGGCCACCATGGCGAACGTGCCGCCGACGCCCATGCATACTCCCACCACGCCGGAAATCGCGGGACTGCTCATGACAACGAAGCCGCCGATGACAAACACGACCAGACCAATGAGAAACTTGCGCAGCGCGGGCGGAACCCGCACCATCGCGCCCGGCGAGCCTTGAGCGCCGCGAAGCCAGTTCTTCAGCTTTGATTTCAGCGTCGGCGTCTTCAGCGTTTGCCCCGAGTCCCAGGCTTCGTTGGGCCCCAAGTCTTCAAGCAACTCGCGGGAAACTGCCGTCGGCTGCGAACTTGCGGTCGGCTGTGGGCTAGCGGTCGGTTGCGAACTTGCGGTGGGCTGTGAGCTAGCGATGGGCTGTGAGCTAGCGGTGGGCGGGGGACTTGCAATCGGCTCAAGGCCCAGATCGTCCTCCAATTGGGGCACCTCGATCGGTCCACTGCAGTTCGGGCATTTCCCCGACTTCCCGGCCGATCTTTCCGGGGCGGCAAACTCCGCGCCGCAACTGCCACACTTGACTGGAATTCCCATGGAGGCCCCCAAGGATAACTAAACTCTAACAAACTTCACTCCAGCGTACCCATAATGGGCCAGCTCGTCAACGGTTTGTGACAGGCATATCGGACGGGGGGGCAAACGGGATGCTCGCCGTCAGAGCGGACAAAAAACAACGGATTACCGACAGGTCCATAAACCAGCGTGTCTAGAGACTGAACCGCCGATGCGTCACTCCACAACGAGAAGCTAAACGGCCACCGGCGGAGCCAGCAATTCTACCGCCTTCTGAATCTCGTTGAGACCTTCGACGAATGGCCGGCGAGAATCCTCGTCCAGGTGCTCGACCATATGCCGGTAGTACTCGATTCCTTCAAGCAGGTTCTCGCGGAACTCGCTGAAGTATTCCGGCGGCCGAGGCAGTAGACCGGTGGCGTACCAGGATATTTCATCGCGAAGGTATTCGGCGTACAGGGCCAGTTCGCGAATGAACATATGCGGGCGGCTATCGTTGGTCAGCAGGGACAAACGCCCGTAGATATGGCCGATCATCTCCTCCAGCGTGGCGATCTTGGAGAAGTTGACGATATTCGGCCCGCAACACACGGCCGGCGTGGCCTTGGTGTCGATGCCGAACTTGATAAGAGCGCCGCCGGCCAGATCGTTGCAGATGCAGCTTTTCGCCAACACGTGCTCCTCGACGCGGGCAATCTGCTCCTCGGTCAGGCCTTCCTCGGCCAAGTGTTCCAGCTTGCGACGTTGGTAGTTTCGCGAAGCGGTACACAGCGGTATTTCGGTGAACTCGCTGTTGAAGCTGACGTGCCCCTTGCAACAAGGCGAGCCGGGTTTGCCCGACTCGATCCGCCCGCGCCGGGAGTTTTCGCTGGCCGAGTTTCGCAGGTTCCAAAACGGCATGCCGAACGGCGAGCTGTCGCTCAAGTAGACTTCGTCGTCGTCGGCTTCCATCAATTTCTTCAGATGCTCGTCGTCGACATTGGTGGCCTCGGGCACCAGCATGAAGGGCGTGGCCCAACCGGTGGCGTCGACCTCGTAATACTCTCGCAGGAAATCGTCTTCCTCGGCCGTGCCGATACCGCCTTGCACGGTGACTCGCATCTCGTGCGGCATCTCGACCGGGCAGCGATCCCGCGCGGCCAAGGCCTTGATATAAAGCGCGTGCAACTGCTTGACCAGCGATTCCCGATTCTGCTTGAACTGTTCGAGAATGGGGCCCATCAACAGACCCTTGGTCGCGAAGGCGTGTCCGCCGCAGTTGAGGCCCGACTCGATGCGGTATTCCGAGACCCACAGCCCGCGTTTGGCAAAGAACTTGCCCTGGATAACGGCCGAACGGTAATCGCTGACCTTCAGGACGATCTTCTTCTTAAGCCGTCCTTCGTCGTCGGGGAAGAAGTCGTCGAACTGGGCAACGTAACCGTATAGCCGCGGGTTCATGCCGGCCGAGAAGACGATCGACGAACTGACCGTGCTGTTGGCGAATCCTCGCAAGGCGGCCATGGCGTCGTTGAACTCGGTGGGCATCTTCTCGCCGTCGCGATACAACTCGCGGACACCCTTGGACATGATGTTCACGTCGATGCCGCCGGGGATCGCGCTTTCGCGAAGCTGTTGCTGAAGGGTCGCCTTTCGCTCCGCGTCGGTGCAGGCGAGCATTTGGCGGTATGTATCTTTAAGCTTGCCCTCGGGGAGCATCTCATAATAGCGGGTGATTTCGCTTCCCGGCTCGAAGGGCGATGCCTGCAAGGCTTCAACCTGGCGGTCGAGCAAGCGGTCGAGCAGATTTAGGTATTCGGTAATTCGGCGCGCGCGGGGATCGTCGCCGCTGGCGGGGATCTCCTCGTACGGTTCGTTCTCGAGTTCGCTGTGATATTCGCGCATCTGCTCAATAAGCAAATCGTCCACGGCCGAGATGACCGACGAAATGCCGTATCGGGCAACGCGCAACGGTGTATCTATCGCGAACCCGGTACCCATGACGGGTATGTGAAAGGAGTGAGGGTATCGCGAGATTGGATCAGCCATATCCTGTCCTGCATATTCCATTAATGCCCGAAATCGGGCTTCGCAGCTTCATCAATCCGGCGGCAGCCGGTCACGCAAGCTAACCGCAAACCCCGAGTGAGTGCCGGCGGTCAAATGATCTCGACCGTCCAAAAAGCAAAAGGGCCGGCAGCTATCCGCAATTCGCCCCCAAAGTCGGAGGCCGCCCCCAATCC
>Ga0180432_10011853_pt1 | contig 10230 bp, 10 predicted proteins | sample SS_ome_10_FD_132414 | JGI IMG/M metagenome (GOLD analysis project Ga0180432, IMG submission 132414) | Hypersaline lake sediment archaeal communities from the Salton Sea, California, USA - SS_1_MS_2 metaG | ecosystem: Environmental > Aquatic > Non-marine Saline and Alkaline > Hypersaline >...
AATCTATATACGTACTACTTTATTTAATTTTCAATGAGAAAAAAATAATGTGACCTTACAATCAATCTAAAAATATTGATTGAAAAATGTTATAGATATAAATCTGTTATCTTTATGCGATGGTTCTTGAGCGTTAAAAGCGAAATAATTGAGAAAATAAAAAAACATACCCAAGAGAACGAAGGGCAAGCCATAGTAATCGCCAGTCAAGGAGGAAAAACAGCTATCAAACTTGCTGAGGGACTGGGAAAAGGAGCAAAGATCATTACAATATCAGAGTTTTCTTATAGCGAAAGCGATAAAAAAGTGATGAAAAAACAGAAGATCACTGCCATGGAGAACGCTGATTTGCCTCTTCAGGATCTGCGGGAAATGAGAGAGACCTTGTTGATGTTTGATTCTGGGATTAAGGCAGCGTTGGAGGTAGCCAGTATAGCGGCTTCAAAGGGATTAGTTGATGGGAAATATGTTGTTGTTGCGGGGAGTGGAAAAGGAATTGACACCGCACTCGTTGTTAATACTGCGCATCCAGATCAGGAAGCTATATCAGAGCCATTAAAACAGCTCAAAATTGAGCGAATACTAGCCTCTCCACTTATCTAATATTCTTCTCTTATTCTATTGGTGGATTACTTGTCTGATACATCAAAAACAGTAACTGACTCCATGGAAGAGACAAAACAAAGGCACAGAAGATATCTCAGAGCAGTCAACAACCCCATAAGACGCAAGATTCTACGGTCCATTGAAAAAGGCAACGCAAACATAGCATCAATCTGTGATGACACAGGAATTGATGAAAAAACACTCAGCTGGCATCTAAGAATATTGGAGGATGGTTTCTGCGTAGAGAGAACCACCCTTGAAGATCAAGAAGAGTACAAATTAACTCAAGAGGGTCTCGTTGTTGATTTTCTTGACAAATAATTAGAGTATGGAGAATAATTATCGACCGTAAAAGGTTTAGATAAGATCGGTCAATGAAGACTGTGTCTTGATATGCTGAGCATAAACAAACTGGCTTACATGTGGGCGAAGAAGCTCATTGAAGCCCCAGAATATTATAGAGTTAAAGTGGAGAAACTGCCCTCGGGAGCGACAGTAATTGATACTGGAATTGAGGCTCATGGGGGATATGAAGCGGGATTAATGGCAACCAGAATCGCTATGGGAGGCGCTGGAACCGCAAACCTTGGGTATGCTGATTTTGATGGATTAAAGTTCCCTACAGTGAATGTGACGACAGATCATCCAGCTGTAGCATTATTCGGTGCACAACTAGCGGGATGGAGAATAAAACCAGAAGGCTATTTAGCTGATGGAAGCGGACCTGCGAGAGCCTTAGCGAAAAAACCCAAAAACGTATTCAAAAAAATAGAATATGAGGATGAAGCAGATGTAGCGGTATTATTAATGGAGGCAGAGGAGATGCCACCAGACTCAGCAGCATATTATATCTCTGATAGGTGTAACGTTGAGCCAGAGAATGTCTATATGGTAATGACCACAACGACAAGTTTAGCAGGAATGGTCCAAATATCTGGAAGAATCGTAGAAACAGGGCTATTCAGACTGGATCTACTCGGACTAGACCCCAAGAAGGTTCTCTATGGCGCAGGATACGCACCAGTCATGCCTGTTCACACAGATGGTGGAATAGCTATGGGGAGAGCGGAGGACGCGTTGACTTATGGTGGGGTCACCACCTATATCGTTGATGAGCCTGAGGATTCCCTCAAAGAAATAGCTGAGAAGGCTCCAAGCTCAAACTGCAGCGATTATGGTAAGACCAGCTATGAGATCTACAAGGCAGTCAACTTTGACTTCACCCAGATAGACCCCGCGCTATTTGCGCCAGCCGAAATCACACTGACATGCGCCAAAACAGGAGCCACCTTCCACTGTGGAGAGATAAACTACGATCTAATTCGGCGCTCAGCGCTCGACTAAGGAGGTAACCAAGATAGAGAGTATAGAAGTTACTCTGATATCGGGAAGAACATCCAACCAAGGAATAGGACTAGAGGAAGGGAAGCTATCAAAAAAATATAGAGAAAGCGTGAACCATATCCAGTTATGCCCAGAAGACGTGGAAAAACTGGGTCTCAAAGAGGGAAACAGGGTCAAGGTTACAACCGATTTTGGCTCTGTTAATGTAGCTTGGATACCAGAGAAGGGACTAGATTCAGGAATAGTGTTTTTCCCATATGGTCCTTGGGCAAATCAAGTGTATTCATCTACAACGGGAAGCACAGGGATGCCCTTGATGAAAGGCATACCAGCCACAATCATGCCAACAGATGAAAAAGTCCTCTCGATACAGGAAATAGTGGAAAAACTGAGGAGTTAAAATAAATGCAACTTACTGATATCGTTTGTCCATTTTGTGGATGTCTTTGCGATGATCTTGAGGTCACTATCACGGATGGGCATATTGAGAGCGTAAAAAACGCATGCGCCATATCAAGATCAAAGTTCATGAATCACCATGAAAACCGACTACCAGCCCCAACGGTGAAAGGAAAAGAAGAAAACCTTGAAACCACAGTCAAAAGAGCCGTAGAGATACTTGCCGGAGCCCGAAGACCACTGATATATGGATTAAGCTCAACAGAATGCGGGGCAATCGGAAAAGCCATCGAGATCGCGGAATACACCGGAGGAGTACTGGATAATACCGCCTCGGTATGTCATGGACCAACCATACTAGCACTGCAACAGGTTGGGGAATCCAAGGCAACACTGGGAGAAGTTAAGAACCGGGCAGACTTGGTGATATTCTGGGGTTCAAACCCAACAGAGGCTCATCTAAGACACGTAGTAAGATACAGCGTCACTCCAAAGGGAAAATATGTCCCAAACGGCAAGAAAGATCGAAAAATAGTAGTAGTGGACATAAGGGAAACACGAACAGCCCGCATGGCTGATAAATTCATCAAAGTCAAACACAACAAGGATTTTGAGCTACTCCTTACCCTGAGAGCCTTGGTTAGAGGCGAAAAAATAGCAGCCGAAGAAGTAGCCGGAGTCCCTATGAGCGCGATAGAGGAACTCGCGGAGGATATGAAGAACGCTAAATTCGGTGTAGTCTTCTTCGGGTTGGGATTGACCCAGAGTGATGGGCGGCACATGAATATTGACGCAGCAGTTGGGCTGGTCTCTGAGCTGAACAGGAAAACAAAGTTCATATTGATACCCATGAGGGGTCACTATAATGTCGGTGGAGCCAACTCCATGACCACTTGGCAGACAGGATACCCCTACGCTGTTGACTTCAGCACCGGTTATCCGCGATATAACCCCGGGGAGTTCACCGCAGTGGACATATTGGCAAAGGGTGAGGCAGATGCAGCGTTAATAATCGCCTCAGACCCGGGTGCAACATTCCCCAAAGATGCGGCTAAACAATTGGCCAAGATACCTGTGATAACACTGGACCAGAAGACAACGCCAACAACCATGCTTAGCGAGGTAGTGATACCTGTGGCTACTGCGGGAATCGAGGCAGAAGGAACCGCCTATAGAATGGATGGGATTCCGCTAATGTTATCCAAGATATTAGAGCCACAGGAAGGTGTGGTCTCTGATCACAAAGTATTGGATATGATTCTAACTGGCTTGAAGGAGGCAAAACAATGACATCGCTGATTGTAAAGAATGGATACGTCTACGACCCACTGAATAGTATAGATGGCGAGAAGAAAGATATCTTCGTTAAAGACGGGAAAATCGTTGAGGAAGTCAAAGAAATAGACGCAGAAATCATTGATGCCTCAGGGAAAATAGTGATGCCTGGAGGCGTAGACCTCCACAGCCACATAGCTGGAAGCAAGATTAACATAGGCAGACTACTCAGACCAGAAGACCACAGAAAAGACGTGGTTAAACGTGGAAAAGTTACACGAAGCGGAGTAGGATACAGCTGCCCATCAACATTCGTAACAGGGTATCGTTACGCCGAGATGGGATACACCAGTGTCATGGAGGCAGCCATGCCGCCAATAGGAGCCAGACACGTACATGAGGAGCTAAACGATATACCAATCATCGATAAAGCGGCGTTTACCCTCTTCGGTAACAACCATTTCATTTTGAAGTACGTTGAGGAAGGAGACGATGAGAAGCTCAAGGCTTTCGTAGCTTGGTTGCTCCGAGCCACCCGGGGATACGCGGTTAAGATTGTGAACGCCGGGGGGGTTGAGAACTGGAAGTGGGGTCGAAATGTTCATGGATTGGATGGAGAAGTAGATGATTACGATGTTACCCCACGCAAGATCATCACAAGTCTAGCGAAGGCAAATGAGGAGCTGGGGCTACCTCACACTATTCACCTACACTGCAACAACTTGGGGATGCCGGGAAACTACAAGATAACAAGGGAAACCATGGACATCGTCAAGGATGTGAAGCCAAAAGCAGGTAGAAAAACCACGATACACGTGGTGCACTGCCAGTTCAACGCCCTCGATGGTGACAACTGGATGAATGTAAAATCAGGGGCACCACATATCGCCAAATATGTCAATGAACACGACCACGTTACACTGGACCTAGGTCAAGTGATATTCACAGACACCACGACCATGACTGGTGACGGTCCATGGCAGTTTGCCCTCTGGAACATGACTGGAAACAAATGGGTGAACAGCGATGTGGAGATGGAGGGCGGCGCAGGCGTTGTCCCATATACGTTCAAGAAGAATAACCCGGCGAACGCGGTCCAGTGGGGAATAGGGCTTGAAATAGCGTTAGCGGTGAAAGACCCGTGGAAGGTCTATATGACCACTGATCACCCCAATGGTGGACCCTTCATTTACTATCCGCAGGTAATTGCTTGGCTCATGAGCAGGCAGGCTAGGACTGATACTATGAGGGAGATGAACAAGGCATGTTTGAAACGAACCGGGTTGGCGAGTATCTATCGTGAATACAGTTTCAATGACCTCGCGGTGGTTACGCGTGCTGGTACAGCCAATGCTCTGGGTCTCGTGGACAAGGGGCATCTTGGTGAGGGCGCTGATGGGGATATTTCAGTGTACGATCTTGACCCATTTGCTTGGAGACCAAGCCAGTACAATGAAATCATCAAGGCATTCGGAAAGGCAGCATACACCATCAAGGGTGGGGAGATTGTCGTTAAGGATGGAGAAGTAGTGGCTACCCCCATGGGATCAACTCACTGGGTTGACGCCAAGGTCCCTCCAGAGATAGAAGCTGAGCTAATGAAAGACCTTGAACAAGACTTCAAGGACTACTATACGATTAGCCTGAAGAACTACCCGGTAGAGGACGAGTATCTACCGACCCAAAAAATACACTATGCAGGAGGTGTCTAGTGATGAGCTTCAAACATAACGGAGTAGAGATCGAGGACACCTTCGCAGAAGGATTCGGCATGTGGGGAAGCAAGATAATCATCACAGCAGCATCCCAGAAATGGGCAGATATTGCGGCGACATCAATGACGGGCTTCGCGACAAGCGTAATTGCTTGTGACTGTGAGGCAGGGATAGAGTCAAGGGTGCATCCTGATGATTCACCAGATGGAAGACCCGGGACTACTGTAGCGATCTACGGGTTCTCAAGGGGCAAGCTATCACAGTCCATGCTAAACAGGCTAGGACAGACAGTGTTGACCTGTCCATCCACAGCAGTATACAATGGGGTACCAGCAGAGGAAGCAGATGAGATGCTGGACATCGGTAAGAGCATCAGATTCTTCGGCGATGGATACCAAGTAAAAATGAGGATGGGAGACGGTTGGCAAAACCGTCAACGCTTCTGGAGAATACCAGTAATGGAAGGCGAGTTCCTAATCGAGGAAAAGATGGGCGCCAAGAAAGCAGTAGCTGGCGGCAACTTCCTCATAATGGGAGACTCAGAAGCCAACACACTGAAGGCATCAGAGGCAGCCATAGAAGCCATTCATACAGTACCCGGAGTCATAACACCATTCCCAGGTGGACTCTGCAGGAGCGGCAGCAAGGTTGGCTCAACCTATGCTTTCCTAAGGGCTAGCACGAACACCCCATTCTGCCCAGCCATAAAAAACAGCTTCAAGGAGAGCAAGGTACCAGCAGGTGTGAACTCTGTAATCGAGATTGTCATCAATGGATTTGATGAGGCATCAGTGATGAAAGCCATGGGAGCTGGGGTAGACGCGGCAACAAAAGTGGAAGGCATAAAATGGATCACTGCAGTGAACTTTGAGGGAAAGCTTGGTAAATTCCAGATGAGTTTAAAGGAGAGTCTAAAAGGTGCCTGAGATGAAAAAAATAGTACTAACCCCAAGGGGATTCAGCAACATACCAATCGAAGCACCAGTAATATCCCCAGATATGTTCGCAGGCAAGACACTCCAAGAGATCAGAAACCTACCAATCCACTATGGAAATGAGGAAGTACCCATGAAGGAGTATATCCACGCCCAAGGAAAGGTAGCTGAGAAACCCGAGAAGCAGCTCATAGTAATCGATGGAGACGCACGGCACATCAAACAGATCGGCACAAAGATGTCTGCAGGGAGAATCGTAGCACAGGGTTGGGCTGGTATGCATCTTGGAGCCCAAATGAGTGGAGGAGACATCACTGTAACAGGTAATGCACTCGATTGGGCTGGTGCGGAGATGAAGGGGGGCGTTATACGTGTACTTGGAGACGCTGGGAACCTTCTGGGAGGAGCTTATAGGGGCAGCAGTGACGGCATGACAGGTGGCTGTATCGTGGTCACTGGTTGCGCTGGCTCTGAGGTTGCCTCATTCATGAGAAGGGGCAAGATTGTCATTATGGGTGACACTGGAGACTTCACTGGGGTTCATATGAATGGTGGAGAGATATTCATCTTCGGAAAACCGGGAAAACGACTTGGAGCCCAAGCACAGGGAAACGGTGGATTCATCGCATGCTTCAACGGGGCAGATGAACTCCTCCCAACCTACAGATACGACACCACATATACACCAATCTTCATGAGACTCTATCTGAAACATCTCTACGAAAAACTAGGAGTAACAAAAGCACAACAATTCATAGATACCCCTATGAAGAGATATAGAGGAGACCTAGCAGTAGGCGGGAACTCAGAGATACTGGTAGCATAGAAGGCTTAGATGTGAAGATAGGCATCGTGGGAACAGATAGAGAGGAATGGCACATCAAGAGACTCTTGAAAGAGTTCACCGAGAGGGGTGTTGAATCCTATCTTTTACCCATCACAAAATTCAAGGCAAGCATCGGAGTCACCCCCAAGGTTTCTGTTAGAGGATACCAAGTCGATGACTATGATGCATTGATAGTGAGGAGAGTGCCAGGGGGAACAGCCGAACAAGTATTCTACAGGATGGATGTCCTCCACAGAATCGAGGAGATGGGTGTCAGGATATTCAACCCAGCTAGGAGCATCGAGAAAGCAGTAGACAAGTATTATACATCAGCGCTACTGGAGGAAGCAGGCATCAAATCACCAAGAACAGTTGTCACTGAGAGCTTCAGCGACGCCATGAAGGGCTTCAAGGAACTAGGTAGGGATATCGTGGTGAAACCTCTTTTCGGTTCTCTGGGAATGGGTATCACTAGGGTCTCCAGTGAGGATATCGCTTACAGGGTCTTCCGGGCGCTGGAGATGACTAATAGTGTCTATTATCTTCAGGAGTTTATTCCCCATGGCGGAGTGGATATCCGCGTTTTCGTCATTGGTGGTGAGGTTGTCGCCTCCATGAAACGGGTGTCTGATGGCTGGAAGACAAATATCAGCAGCGGCGGTAAAGCCCAAAAATATGAGCCAAGCGAGGATATCAAGGAAATATGCCTCAAAGCCAGTGATAAACTCGGTTTGGAGTACACCGGCGTGGATGTGATGCTCAATAATGACGATGTGTATATCATTGAGCTAAACAGCACCCCCGGCTGGGAAGGACTCCAATCAGTTACAGAGATAGATATAACCAAAAAACTCGTCAACTATATTCTATCTAGGATAGGGTGATCAAATTATCTAATCCAAAGGACAGGGACTTTATCGAGACAATCGAGGGGTACCTATTCTGTGTCGTGGGGTATCTTCATCCACCTGATGGCTATACTGCTTATCTCAAATATGTCCCATCAAAGGATGGTAAATGGGAACGAGATGGAGTAAGATATAGCAGAAGCATTCCTTATTATCAGGTGTCTCAGGTGGAGAATACCTATAATTGGTTAAAGAAGACTCACCCAGAGTATATTCTCCAGTGTCCGGTTAGAGGTATCGAGGTATCCTGGGTACCCAAGGACAGGGTGAAAAAATATTATAATCCAAGGGATAGACTGGAAGAAATAAAGAAAAATGGTACAAAAGACCCGCTTGAGGAGAGACTGGTTAAGCTTGCCTCTCTGCTAGAAGAAAGGGCAGGGGTGGAGGGATCAGTAGGGGTTACTGGTAGCATACTGACGCGTACTCACAACCCCGAGTTCAGCGACCTAGACATCACAGTTTATGGAGCAAATGAATCATATAAAGTGAAAAAAGCAGTCACGGAGCTTAAAGAAGAATCAATAGAAATCAAGGGCATATCAACCCAAGAGAAAAAGAAATGGGCACTGAATCGACGCTCCAAACATGGGCTTGACGAGAAAGAGCTAATGAAGATAGCTGAAAAAAGGTGGAACTATGGGTACATTGATGGTGTCTATTTCTCTTTACATCCAACAAGAACAGATAACGAGATCACAGAGAACTATGGTGATAACACATACCATAGAATCGGAGAGATAACCGGCACAGCCACTGTATCCGATAACAGGGAATCAATCTACCTCCCAGCAGTCTACAAACTATCCGAATGCAAACCAAATAGAGGGATAACCGAGATAGTGTCATTCGAAGGACTTTATGGCAACCTATTCGAAAAAGGCGATGAGATTGAATTTAATGGGGTTCTCGAAGAAATAAAAGGCGATAACCCCCGCCATAGGGTCATCGTTGGGGGAGCAGGCTCCCCCGATAGTTACATAAAATGGGGTCACTCAGGGTAGGGGTTCCACTTATCAGCGAGATAAGCTGGAATTCCTGATGAGTCAAGTGGTCCTACTGATACGCTCCAGCCACTGGCTTCCTGTATCTCTCCGCTGAGCCTAGCCGATCTGCCTGGGATGATGATGTTTCTGTGCTTCACCTTCTCATCTATCTTGAAATCCTTGATAGCCTCGGCGACGGTATCGGCTGTCATTTTTCTACCTGCAACGGCGCTTTCGACGCTCATTCCCTCGCTATCAACTACCAGAAGGTAGCCATTGATCTTGGCGTTCTCAATGTCGTTGGCCACTGTATAGTAGGTTAGGGCGAAGTTGGTGGTGAGTAGTACTGGGCTGTTCTCATCTGGTGTACCAATGGTTACAAGCTCGGGTTCTACTGAGACTGGTTTCCTTGGGTCCGTGTACAAGTTAGATCGTAGGAATATCTGTGGTAGTAGTGCCCATCCACTTATTCCGTGAACCACTAAGAGGTCTGCGAAGCGAGCGGTTAATATCCCTGCGATTACCGCCTCGTTCCACTCGTTCAGTACCGGGTCTTCTTCTTCTACCGCCCAAGCTGCCATTGGAGCTCCTATCAACGGGTATCCGAGTCCCTCTTCCTCCTCATTGATGGCGTTCCATCTGAGGATAGTAAAGGTATCAGTGTTTACCGACATATACTCGGCGGGTTGAGTTCCTGGATCTATGGCGATATCTGTAATTCCGTACCCTTCGAGTGTTAACGCTATACTCTTGAGGGTATCTATATCACCAGGAGAATATGCTACAACTGGACAACTGTATTTTATGGCAAGTTCTGCGACTTCTTTCCAGTTATCCTTGTTAGCCCCGTGGATCAATGGTCTTTTATCAGCGACAACTTCTAGTCCTGCTTCCAGTACTGCAGGGTTATTTGAAACAAGCATCAATGGTTTTCGAGTTAGTTGATCTGCTTTTTTCACTGCTTCACCGTATTTCTGAGGGTCTCCACTGGTGCATCTGACGTTTAGCATATCCAGAGTCAGATCCATTCCAATGTAATTATATGCAAAGTCATTCAAGACATGAACTCTTGTCTCGAATTCTTCATCACTCATCTCATCGGTGACGTCTATTGCGATAGCTGGTTGATGGAAATAGGTGAAATCATGTCTATAGAGAACGTACTCACCTCCAATGGTGATAGCGTTCTCCCCAGCACCTACCTCAACGGCTTTGACAGCTGGCTTCAGCAGGCTC
>Ga0180432_10011854_pt1 | contig 10229 bp, 7 predicted proteins | sample SS_ome_10_FD_132414 | JGI IMG/M metagenome (GOLD analysis project Ga0180432, IMG submission 132414) | Hypersaline lake sediment archaeal communities from the Salton Sea, California, USA - SS_1_MS_2 metaG | ecosystem: Environmental > Aquatic > Non-marine Saline and Alkaline > Hypersaline >...
GACGCGGTCGTGGCCTGCGAGTCGTCCGAGGAGGCAGGGGAGGCGCAAGCCGCGTCTTGAAGAAGGGGCTGCGCGCCGCCGCCCGCGGCAAGCGGCGGCCGCCCCGTCTCCAGGAGGTCCTGCAGGGACGGCGCCGCGCCCTGGGCCAGGCGGTGCTCCACGAAGCGCTGAAGGCACTCGACCGCTGGCGTCGTCTTCGAAGTGAAGTAGACAAGGGGCGCTTCCTCCTCCTGCTCCTCAAGGTGCGCGGCTGCCGGGGCCATGGCCTTGACGCGTTCCAGCACGCACGATAGGAGGCGTCGGCTGCCCTTGCGCCCCGGCTGCCTTTGTGCGGCGCGCGCCCACGTCGTCGGGTCCGCCTGCACCAGCTCCGCGAGGCGCGCCGCCAGCCTCAGCTGCAGTGGCACCAGCATGGGCATTCCCTCAGTGGTGGCCTCCAGGTTGAGGCAGTCCTTCAGCACGCGGATGCCAGAGGCCCGGGAGGCCAGGGAGGCCATCGCGGCGGGTTCCATGGCCAGGCATGCGAGCAGCACACGCGAGCCCGCGGCCGAGGCAAAGCGCACGAGGTGCCCTGCGAGCCGCTGGCGCCACGCGGCGTGCTCTTCCTCCGCCTTGTCATCATGGTTCGCCGTCTCCAAGTTCCAGGCCTCGCCAAGCACCACTTCGCCGACGCGCTGCGCTGCCTCCGCGTGTCGGCTGCGGAGCAGGCATACCACGGCGCGCTCGTAGATGTGCTGCGCCGCGGCGGGCACGTGCGCGGCGGCCGGCAGCTGCCTTGCGAGAAGCTCCGCGAGCACGCACGGAGCCGAGAGGACGAGCTCGAAGAGGATGCGGTGGTTGAGGTCGCCCGTCCACAGCTCGGCGAGGTGGCGCTCAGCGAAGACCACGCACTCGGCTAGGGCGCTCATGAAGTCGTAGTTCTGTGCCTTCTCAGCGTCAAGGTCCCGGCGCAGGCAGCAGGCGTTCACGATAGCCTTGCCCCGACTCTGCATCGGCTTTCTCCGCTGCTCCGCGCGCGGAAGGCTGTTCCACGCGAGCGCGTTCTCGCACCAGTCCTTCAGCAGGTGCAGCGCCTCGTCGGGGGTCAGCCGGACGTGCTCCATGCAGTCGCCCCCGTCCATCTTCTGCTGTCGGGCGTGGCGGAGAGCGTCCGCCAATGCGGCAGCCTCGTGCCGCGGAAGGGCGCGTACGGCCTCGCGGTGCGTCTTGGCCCAGCCCTCCCACACGCTCAGCCGCTCGCCGCCCGCGGCCGCGGGGTCCAGTCCCAGCCGGGCATAGGCATCGTCAAGCAGGGTGAGTGCATCAACGCGCGCGCGATGGAGGCTCAGGATGCCCTCGTCAAGAACCATCGCCATGGCACGCTAAGCAGGGCGTGGGAGCTGCGCCAGCTTTGAGCCAGTACGTGCTGCGCGGGAAAAGGAGATACCGTTTAAACGCGCACGAAGCTACCATGGACGAGGATGCGCGGCGCAGACGGGGCGCCATCGCTTTCGATGCGGGCGTCTGTGTGCTCCTCGCGATGGCCACCGGAGCCGTGGACGAGGCCTGGCTCTCCCCCCGCGGGAGGGCGCTCGAATGCGGCGAGCCACTGCCTGACCTCCTCTCCCGCGCACTGGCCTGCCTGGGCGCGCGGCCCAGCTGCGAGGAGGCCTCGCCGCTCCTCGACCTGGCCGTGGTCGTGCCCTGCGCCCTCACCGCCTGCCGCGAGGACTCCCTCGCTTTCTTCCTCTCTCGCCTCAAGTACGTGCTCTTTCTCCGCCTCCTCATCATGGTCTGCACCGCGCTGCCGCCCCCTGGCGCGCCCGCGCAGTTCGACACGTACATTCAGGGCAGCCTCTACCAGGTGGGCTGCTCTGGCCACGCGGCGCTGGTCCTGCTCGCGGGCATCGCCCTGGCCACGCCGAGTTCCGTGCCCGCGTGGCTCGGCTACGCGGCGCTCGTGTCCCTCGGCATCATCGCCTCACGCTGCCACTACAGCCTGTGCATCTTCACGGCGTGGCTACTCGTGCTCGCCGTATGTCCTCTCGCTACGTGGCCCCTGGCGGCGTAAATAAATGCGCGAGGAGGAAGACTTCTCCGTTCTCACCTACGCCACGCACAAGGAGGGCAGCTTCGTCAGCCTCGTGGAGAGCATCCCAAGTATCCGCATCGGCGGCTGGGGCGAAGCCTGGCGCGGCTTCATGCAGAAGTTCGAGTACGTCCTCGCCTACGCCCGCGAGCAGCGCCCGCGGCACGTCATCATCTTCCTGGACGGCTTCGACACGGAGGCGCGGCTCGACCCCGCGGAGGCGGTGCGGCGCTTCCGCGCGCTCGGCGTGCCCTTCCTCGTGAGCGGCGTCGGCATGGAGATGCACCTCCCCGAGCTCCTGGCGCGGAGGGTCTTCATGTGCCAGAGCGACTCCTGCGCCAACACCGGCCTGTACATGGGCTACGCCGAAGCCGTCTGCCTCGTGCTGGAAACGGCGCTGGCGTCCGACAACGCGCTGCAGGACGACCAGCGCGCCTTCGAGCTCGCGCGGAGCCGTCTGCCCCGCGGCACCGTCGTCGTCGACGCCGACTGCGAGATCTTCCACAACCTCAACGCACAGGAGGAGCGCAGCTCGCCCGACTCCCTGCGCGCCGTCTTTCTCGGGCGCAACGGACGCGGAATGCTGCAGAGCTGGCGCGCGGGCCGTCGCTGGGCGACGCACTTCTCGCGCGTCCTCGCCGGCGAGGCCCTCCTCAGCCTGCTTGCCGTCGCTCTGGGCGCCACCTGGGCCGTCTTCTCTCTGCCGCTGCCCTGCTGCGCCGCCCAGGCTTTTCCTGCGCTCCTGGCCATGTGCTGCCTCTTCGCGGCCACGCCCTCGCCTGCGGCCGTCGGTGTGCTTTTCCTCCTCTCTCTCAGCGCCTTCGCCTACGCGGCAACGCCAGTCCTTGGGAATGTGGGGTGCTAGCGAAGCAGGGGGACGAGGGTGCGAAGTGCGCAAGCCGTGCGAGTATGCGTGAGGGCTGCTTTTAGGTGTGCTTTTCCACTGCGCAGGACACTAGTGCTCTGTTCTCGAGCCTGCGATCCCTAAAGGTCTAACACCGGGCGCGCTCACTTCCTGCGGCGCCGCTTCTCAGGCGAGCGGCTCGAGCGCTCATTCTGCACCCGCCGTCGAGGGCGGCCCGTGCGCGCCGCGTCTGGGCGCGCAGTCCGCCTGCGCGCCCCGTCCTCGCGACTCGCACGCGTCTTCCCTCCCCGCGCGCCCTTGTCCGTCTCGCCGCCTCTCTGCGCCCCCCCGCCTTTGCTCGGGGAGGCCAGCTCGGGCTCGCAGGAGGGCTGGCGCCTACGCGCGACGCGTTGGCGGCAGCGCCAGCGTTCGAGCTCCACGTTGTCCTTCTCGACGCGCTGCCACCGCTCTTGCGGGCTGAGCTGAGAGGACTGTTTCTCCTCCGGCGCGCGCGGTTCGGCTCTGGGCGACCTTGGCGGCGACCTTGGCGGCGATCTTGGCGGCGATCTTGGCGGCGATCTTGGCGGCGATCTTGGCGGCGATCTTGGCGGCGATCTTGGCGGCGATCTTGACGGCGATCTTGACGGCGATCTTGACGGCGATTTTGACCCGCTCTTTTCACTTGCGCTCTCGGAGGAAGAGTCCGAGTCGGAGCTGCTGGAAGAGGAGGAGCTGTCCTTCGCAGCCCTGCCGCCCGCCGCCTGCGGCCGCGCGCCCGTCCAGAAGGCGCTGCCTGCGGGGTAGTAGGCGGCGAACTGCGGCGCGTACTGGCTCGAGTACTGCGGCGCGGACTGGCTCGAGTACTGCGGCGCGTACTGGCTCGGGTAGTGCGGCGAGCAGCCGTCCGCGTAGCCGCCGTAGGCAGGCCAGCTCGCCATCGCCCCCGAGCGCGCCTTGTCTGTATCCTTCACTGATCCCTTGAGCCGAAGCTGCGGAACATTATTGTATGCGTGGGTGCGTGCGTGAGCGAATGCGACGGGGACACGGGCCCGTGGAGACATTGTTTCGCGTCCTTTCGTCCATGTTCTCTGTTCCTCACGACCAATGGTACGGAGCGCGCGCGGGCTCACGGCGCGCAGCCGCCGCCCCCCGGGCCGCAGGGCACGCAGCCCTTCGGCCTCAGATCGCGCAGCCGCTCAGCACCCGAACAGCACGGCGCTCGTGCTTCATGGGGTCCACCCTGTGTGCGCCCGCCTTGAGGAACGCCGAGGAGATGCACTCCGTCTCCGCCTTCGACAGGGCGAGCGACTCGCAGGCGACAGCCACCGCGGAGTTCGCCGTCCACGCGGTCGCGGGCAATCAGCACGCGCAAGTCGCGGCGCAGCACCAGCCCGGCGCCCCCAAGGTGCGCGCCGACGGCTTCTTCCAGAGACGGCACCTTGCCCTCGAGGCGCTCGTCCGCCTCGCGCTCCCTCTCCGGCAAAGTCAGGAGATCGCTACTCGCTGCTTTGACGTGTCCAGGCGCCCGCTCCCTCGGGCGGCGCGCGCGCCCGGCGTTGGCAGGGGCGCGGCCACGAACTGCGAGGCGAAGCAGCGCAGCGCCAGCACCTCCGCGTGGAGCATCTGGTTTTCCGCCCAGAGCAGGTCCATCGCCCGCGCGGGATCCCGACAGCAGAGGCTTGATCCTGCAACTGCGGGGTTGCGCGCACGCGCGAAACAAGACTGGCTGCACGCACGAAGACAAGGAGGAAGGAGCGCACCGGACTATTTTTTGACTCGGACGAAGCGCGCGCTTGTGCATGCCAGGACCGCTCTACGTCTCGCGAGTGCGACGCGCCTGTTCCCTCGCACTCGCCCGGGCCGCTCACTTCCTCTGGCGCTTCTGCCGGCCCGTCGTGACCCGTCGAGCGCGCTTCCGCTTGGGCGCCTTGCGGCGGGCAAGCCGCCACGGCTTATGCTTGCTTGCGCGGCCCGCGGTGCCCCACCTCTCGAGCGCGTCGTCCGCGCACAGGCGGGCGAGCGTCTCCAGCGGCGCGCCGCTCTCGCAGCCGCCGGCGATCGTGCGCAGAGCCGTGCGGCCAAACGTGTAGTGCCTCGCCGGCCGTTCCCAGCACACGCGCAGGGAAACGCTTATGCGGTAGTCGTCTGCCCCGGCAGGAACGTCGCTTCGCAGCCCCGCGTGGGTGTAGTCGCGCTGGAAGCGCGCGCCAGCCATGGCGATCATCGTGCCGTGTCCAGTGCGCTCCCTGTGCGAAAACGCAGAACGCTTGTCCTTGATCTCGAAAGTCATGCTCCGTCCAAAGGAGTAGGTCAGGACGTCGGCCCACTGACACACCTGCCGCTCGTCGTCGCTGTGGTGCGCCACGGCCCCTCGCGGGCCGTAGCCGTTCACCACGGCGCACACGCAGAGGCTCGGCTCCCGAGGGTGTGCCCAGACGAAGCAGACGCTGTCCCTTCGTCCCACGCGGTTCCCCGTCAGCGCGCGCTTCGCGCCTTCCCAGGCCACGGAGGCAGCCACTGCGGCACGGAGCCTCGGCAGGTCCCAACACTTCAGGCGGCAGCCGCGCCGCAGCGCGAGCGTGCGGCACGCCGCGCGCTCCGGGGAAGTCGGCGGAGTGGCTGGCGCCGTCTCCGTCTGCCGCTCTTCCTCCTCTTGCCCTTCCTCGGCGCCCGGCGGCGCCTCCTCGTGCTCCGCTTCCTCGGCGCCCGACGGCGCCTCCTCGTGCTCCGCTTCCTCGGCGCCCGACGGCGCCTCCTCGTGCTCCGCTTCCACAGCGCCCGACGGCGCCTCTGGCGCCGGCTCGGCGAACTGCGCGAACTGCGCTCCTCCCGCAGCGCCCGCCGATTCCCCCATGTCCCGTGCGGCCAACACCGCCATGGCCGCCACTAGGCGGGGCGTGGAGTGCCGGCGAAGGATGTTCAGGGCGAAGAGGCACCCCACGTCCGCCTCGTCTTCGCTGTCGGCGCCCGGATGCCTCGCCATCGCTCGCTGGGAGAAGACGCCGTGAACGCCTTTCACTCGCGCGCGAGAAGGATTCTTTGGGCCAAGATTTTGGTCCCTCAAAATGCGCCGAGACCTCTTTGCCCCAGCTCCTCTTCCTCCCACACGCTCCACCAGCCCATCCTCCCGTTCCTGCCTCGCGCTCTCACATACTGCTGCTGCTGCACTCTTTTCCGGGACTTACGTACGGAACGTCGGGTCGTCTACTCCAACACCGCGGGGCTCCACGGACCCACACCTCTGCTCACTGGGTACTCCCCTCAGCTCTCCTACATTGCGTCAGATTCCGCCTCGCGCAGCAGGCGCTGCGCTGCGGCGCGCGCAGCGGCCCCGCCCTTCCGCCGAGCAGCAGCCATGACGCTCGCGGCATCGGCAGTCGGCGCGACTCCGAGCGCCCGCGCGTCCGCCTCCCGCTGCCTGCCCGTGAAGACCTCCGAGAGCAGCACGTCCTCGAGGGTCAGGCGCAGGACGGGCATACTCACGGAGATGGTGAGGTCTTTGCCGGCATGGGCGCGCTCGGGACGCTGCAGGCGACCCACGCACTGCATGACGTGATCCCAGTCGAACTCGCACTGAGGGAAGGCCAGGCCGTTGTAGCGCTGCTGGCCGTTCCAGCCCAGCGACATCATCTGACCGAAGGCCAGATTGAGCTGCGGAGGGCAGAGGAAAAGCTCCAGCTGCGCGGCTACGTCCGCTGTCCCGAGGATGCGGAGGAAGCCTGGCGGACTGGCCGGGCGACGCCGAGCGGCGACGGGGCAGAGCGTCAGGGGCTCTGTCGGCTTCCGCTTCCCCGTGACCGTCTTCTCCGTCTTCGCCTTCTTCTCCTTCTTTTCCGTCTTCGCCTTCTTCTCCGTCTTTTCTTTCTTCGCCTTCTTCTCCTTCTTCTCCGTCGTCGCCTTGGGCTGCGCGCGCTGCAGCTCTGGCGCGTCGGGGGCCGCCGACGCCGCGAGCTCCTGTGGCCGGGCCTGTCGCTGCGCCTGCTCCAGGAGGGGCCGGAGGGCCCTGAAGGCCGCGTGGCAGTTGCGGTTGAAGTGGCCGACCGCGGCTGCCCTGTGGCGCTCGGATATGTTGGGCGTCAGCACGTAGACGAGCGCGCCCTGCAGACCCGGGAGCGACAGCAGCTCCCCGTTCTCCTCTCCGCCCTCGTGGTGGAGGCACCAGCGCTCGCAGGGGTCGCGGAGACGCTTCCCGTCCGTCGTGAAGCGCTCGCGATTGTGGCTCATACGGCAGACCGGAAGACACTCGTCACGGACCTCCCGCACCTCCCGCGCCATCTGGCGCCGGGCAGTGCAGGCTGCTCGCGCCTCCCAAACCAGCCAGTGTTCACGCGAGACGCCCCGGGGCAAGATGAAGTCTGCGCCCACCTGGGTCATGTGAGGGCAGAGCCTGTTCCTGTCGGGCAGGTTGCAGAGCCGCCGGAGGACCTCCTCCCGAGAGGGCGTCTCGGGTACGACCATGAGCACCTTGGGCCTCGAACCGTCGCTCCGCGCGCGGAGGCTCTCCGCCGCCGTGCGCGCAAGGTTCTCAAGCGGGTCCACCCGCGTCGTTCTCCCCAGGGCAGCGGCGTGCACGTTGCGCCACTCGGTAAGTGAAGGCGACAGGCGCAGCAGGCGTGAGGTCGAGAGCGGGGCGGACCTCTCGGGGTCCCGACATGTCGGGAGCTCCGCCGTGACCCACGCCGGCCAGGTGTCCTCGGCGAAGCCCGCGGGCCAGGGCGCCTCCTGGGTCAGCCGCCGGGGGCCGGGGCCCGCCGCCTCGCTCAGGCGCAGCCAGGCGGTGACGACGCCCAAAGACTGCATCTCCAGCAGCGCGCCCCGCAGAGAGGCGAAGTCCTTCTTCTTCTCGGCACTCACGGCGACGTCCCGCAGACGCATGCGCATACTGTGGGTGAGGCAGCGCAGCACGCCGTCGGCCAGCTCGGAGGGCGATGGTGAAGCATCGCTCCCCGCGTACCACACCTTCGTGCGGCGCTCGTAGGCCCACCAAAGGAGGGCGATGGCGAAGCATCCCCTGCCCTCTCCAGAGAAGTGGCGCGCGACGGCCAGGATGTAGCGCGGGAGGTCGAAGCCGGCGCCCGGGTGGGCCATCTTAAGGCGGAACTCCACGCAGGGCATGCGCAATGCCGCCGGCGCGTGTAGGCCCTTGGTCAGGTAGAAAGAGTCGTCGATGCTCTTGAAGAAAAAGGAGCGCTCGACCAGCGTCTCCGCGGAGCCCGAGAGCAGGACGGAGTGCGGGTAGGGGCGGAGCCATTCGCCCCTCGGAGGGAGCCCCGAAGTGCCGCCCTCGTGCCGGCCGTCGGAGCGGACAAAGGTGGACGCCTCCGCGTGCGCTTCGTCGAAGATGATGACGCCGAAGGCGGCCCGCGACCGCAGGAGGCCGTCACCCGTCGCGACGGCGTAGCTGGTGATGACGAAGTCGTCCGTGCCCTCCTCTCCCAGCTGCGCTTCGAAGTCAGCTCGCGTCCGGGCCAGCCGGGGGGGGGGCGTGCCTGTCGCGGCGCCCACGCGGGCGGCCTCGCCCTCTGTCTGCTGCAGAAGGCCCGTCTTTGTCACGAGGAGCGCTCGCGTTCCGAGGGGCAGCTGGCCCACGAAGGCCGTGGCCACGGCCGTTTTCCCAAAACCTGGGGGGAGCAGCACGGCTACCGCCTCCTTTGGGGTATCCGAGAGCGGCGCCCACAGGGTGCTCTCCCCATGGTACTCCTCTTCCATGGAGTCCTCCATCATCACCGGCCAGGCGCCGCCCACGGGGGCGTCGGCGGCGAGGACTCCAAGGCGCACGTGGGACGAGCCCCGACGGGGCAGGAGGGCGACGGGCGTGTCCGTCGCCCAGGCGCTTACGGGTCGCTGGCGGCGCTGCAGCCACTGGACACAGTCCGCCTGGAAGGGCCAGAGACCCGACTCGTCGCGAGCGAAGGGCGTCCCGAGGCGGAACTCGAGGTAGTCGGTCTGGCGGTCGCGCAGGCGGTTCACTCTTGGGCGGCTCATTCCCCGCTCGCAAGGCAACAGCCGACGGAACGATGCACAGCTTCGAGCCAAACAGCTGCAACAGGGACGTCTCACTCGCCTCTCACTCTCATCTCATCTCTTGCTCTCCTCCCCTCCCCTCCCACTCTCTATGTAGTTAGCCTGCGTCCGAGAGGGACACGATGCTCCCTCTTTTTCTCCCATGTTTTTCGAGCGCACACCATCATCAGAGTCACTACACTAAGTCGCACTACGCGCAATGCCTCACCCCGCGCTCTCACAGCATTATTCTTCCATGCATCCTGCTGGGAAACCAACAGGCTTCTGCCGCCAGGTACAATCTTTTCTCGACCTGACAGGTCTAGGCTCCGTCGTAGACGAAGGCCACGATGATCCCCCAGTGCTCGCCCAGCTGCCCGGCCAGCATAGCGCGCCGGAGGGCCGCGGCCAAGAGAGCGTCCCAGTACTCCCTGACGCATAGTGCGCACGCATGGTTTCCGCGTGCCGCGACCACCACCCCTGCTGGGACGGTGGCGCCCGCTGACAGGAGTGCGATGGCCTGCCGGACAAGCAGTGCCTGGTGCGCGCGCAGGTAAGGCAGCTCCGCGCGGTGCTGGAAGCCCCGCCCGAGACCCTGCTGGACGTCGGGCTGCGGCTCCGTGTTTAGCAGTGTCTGCAGCGGCGTGTGCCCCAGCGAGTCTTCGCCGTCCACGAGAGCACCTGCAGCTATGAGCTCCCGGAGGATGGCCGGGGAGCGTCCGCACTCGATGGCCAAGCCGAGGGCCGAGCTCCCTCCAGGAAGCGGAAGGAAGACCTCATCGGGATCTGCCACTACCGCGAGCTGCACGAGGCGCGGGTCCTCGGGGGTTGCGCGGATGGCGGCTGCCAGCGCCGAGCGTCGCGCGCGTGGAGCGCCGGGCGTCGGCGGGACGCGGGCCACTCCACGTGTTGGACTCGCGAAGCGATCCATTGGAGGACGAACCAAGCGCGTCTCCGCCCACAACTTTGGCTGGAGCTAGGGCGAAGCTGCTAGAACTTGAGCCTCACAGCTAGACGCAGCTTCATCCACATCCTCCTTCCCCCTTTCCTTCCATGCCTACGAGACGGAGGTCTCAAGATTTCGGTCTCTCAAAATCTGCTCCGCCTCTCTCGCCTTCCCGCCTCTCCCGCCTCTCGTCTCTTTCGCGTCTCGTCTCTCTCGCATCTCTCGCATCTCTCGCATCTCTCGCATCTCTCGCATCTCTCTCGCATCTCTCTCGCATCTCTCTCGCATCTCTCTCGCATCTCTCTCGCATCTCTCTCGCATCTCTCTCGCATCTCTCTCGCATCTCTCTCGCATCTCTCTCGCATCTC
>Ga0180432_10011855_pt1 | contig 10229 bp, 7 predicted proteins | sample SS_ome_10_FD_132414 | JGI IMG/M metagenome (GOLD analysis project Ga0180432, IMG submission 132414) | Hypersaline lake sediment archaeal communities from the Salton Sea, California, USA - SS_1_MS_2 metaG | ecosystem: Environmental > Aquatic > Non-marine Saline and Alkaline > Hypersaline >...
CAGAGTAGGCCACCGGCAGCCCGGCGCGGCGTAGTGCCCTGCTCCACAACCTCATCAGGTCTAGATGGGAGATGTACTTCAACTCTTCGCCGCGGCTGAACCTGAAGCGCAAGCGCTGCATCGTGCCTGATGATAACCCTGGCCTCTTGGTCCGGTCAAGCACTCTGCGGCCACCGCCGACCCTGATGTGACAGAGGTATAGCGGGACCGAGGTCCCACAAGGACGGTCCGCCCGAAAGCACTGTGGCGTATGCCGCTATCTAAGCTCCTCGGGTACCTCAACAATGTAGATGTGGGACTCGATAGACTCCGCGCTGCTACCCATCGAATCCGCAGCGAAAGCAATTCTCGTCCCGTCCGGCGACCAGGCAAGGCTACTCAGAACGGTCGAGGTCTCCGCCAGCCTGACGACGTTGCCTCCGTCGGCGTCCATCAGGTAGACCTGCCGGTAGAGGGAACGATCGGGTATGAAGCCAATACTGCCACCGTCAGGAGACCGGACAGGCCATTCGCCCCCAGCGTCGGTCAATCTGCTGGTGAACCAAAGTCGACGCCAAGATTGTCCTTGACCAGCTTCATCTGGATCATTACCTCGTGATGTAGAACGCCCGGGACTGTGCCCAAGTACTCTTGTACAAATCGCGACAGCTCAAGACGGCTCTTGAAGTAAGCGGTCAACCACAAGTTAAAGTAACCCGTGACGACAAAAAGGTGGCGTACATCTGGGTATTGACACAATGCTGTCGAAGCTCGGTCAATCATGCCCGGCCGCACACCGAGCCCTATATCTGCTTTGATCGTGTAACCGAGCCGCACTGGGTTGGCCATACAGATTACCTGGACCAACCGATCCTGCGTTAGGCGCTCTATTCTACGCCGTGCAGTTACCTTGCTGCAGCCAGCAGATGCCGCGAGACTGCTGTCGGTACCGCGTGGAGATGCCACGAGTGCTCTCATCAGTCGAAAATCGAGATCGTCCAGACCACGCTGCGGGACTTTGCCATCGATTACAGGTATGTTGGTATTCGCCACTAGCGACAGAGAGAGTTTGGCTACCCCAAGGCTCACAATTGTCTCGGCTCTGGTGATGTCTTCGATTGACGCAAGCCTGTAGTCCACGAAGCCCCAGAGATCCGTTATGCTCGACAACAATAGCGACGCCTTTACGTCGTACCTACCAGTGTAGATCGACACGTGAATCACCTCACTCAGATCTGCGAGACGCTGAGCCACGGCGTCAATCTGCCGGGGCAAGGTATTGACTCCTACTATTACCAGCATTGACTTGCCCAAGACTAGGGGGTCAACCACAGTCAAGAAACGGATTACTCCTCCTTCTTCAAGTCTCCTGACACGGTTGGCGACCGTCGACCATCCGAGGTGGACACGTTCTGCCAGGCTGGCTATTGTCTGTCGGCCATCCATCTCCAGTTGCTCAATCAGAATGAGGTCAAGCCCGTCAAGCGATGCCGCCAGTTGTTCACCCATTTGACAGACCACCCGGTAGCACAACACCGGGACTGCCTGCTTCTGCTGTCTGTGCATGTGATACGGTCACTTCCCGCCTCCGCTGCTTTGCTAAAATCACAATATTCGTCGCATTGTATAGTATTTCTCGCGCACAATCATACCAAGCTATTGACATACCTGTCAATGCCGCAGTAAATTACGATCTGCAGATGGTGCTGCCTGCAGATGGTCCCCGACAGTCTTGCATAGAGGACGGTTGTGTTTGAGGCTAGATCATTTGTCGGCCCATGTGGGAGAGAGCGTTGTGCGATATGGCCTATGACTTGGCCCTCGGTGACGGCTACAAGCCAGGAGCCAGCCCTGTATCCAACTGTCATGCGCCAGCCAGGGACGTCATCAGGTACACGTAGTGGGGATGTAATGGCTTTCTGGCCTCTGGTCAAGGCCGCGGTCCCGCCGGCGGACATGGAGGGCTGTGTCTCCGGCATGTTCACCCCCTGGTGGACTGACACCGGATCCTGGGTGACCGAGGTTCGTGCCGCCATGGAGAAGTACCGTTCAGACGAAGCCGCGGATCTGGTTCAGGCCACGGGCTACATAATGAACTGGGCTTACGGCAAGATCCTGGTCGATGCCCTGAGGAGGGCCGCAGACAAGGTGGGTGGCGAGAATGTGACCGGGATGGACCTGTTCGAGGCGATCAGGGAAACGGACATGACCGTCGAGGGATGGACCTACCCCTGGAAGATCTCGCCAGACGCCAATGTCCTCATGCGAGGGGTTCGCCTGTACGAATACAGAGCCAGCGAGGAGGACTGGATGCTGATGGAAGACTACGTCATTCCGCCTTCGCTTGGTGGGTAGAGACTCTCAAGCGTATTGTCGATAGCGACGGCCTCGATGATTGGGGCCTTGACATGGCAGCATGCCCGGAATGACAAGGTTGTGATCCTGGCTGCTCAGTTGCCCGCTCATGGTGAATAGCGAATATTGAATGCGACTTAATGAGCAGACTATTGAATTTGGATTTGGTGAGTCCTTCTTAACCCTCATATCTCCCTTCCGGGCCCGCTGGACCACCACAGCGGGCCCACCTTTGAGCCGCCCACGCTTGGGGCGGACGAAAGGGCTTCATGCGGCGGATATGATGGGACTCAGGGAAGGCCTCGGGGCTACATCAACGCAAGTATCTGGAGATGCAGGAAGCTCCTGCTTGCCATGTTGGGGAGTTGAGACAGGCTAGTGTGTGACTCGCTCCAGCGCAGACCTGGAGATGGCCGCAGGGCCTGCCACGCAGCCTCCGAGGTGGCAGCGGACCGAGCTCATATGATACGGCAGAGAGTGGAGGGCCAGAGACATGAGTACGGAACAGAAGACGATTGAGCTGCCCCTGACAGCACGAGGGCCGAGCACACCGAGGACTCAGAAGCTCAAGCAGGCCTACATGGGGCAGAAGCCGAGTATCTGTGTCGACCGCGGCGTACTGGTCACCGATTCGTACCGCAAGACAGAAGCATTGCTTCCCGTGCTGAGGCAGGCCATGGCCTTTGACAAAGTGCTCAGTGAGATGCCCATATGGGTACAGGACGGTGAGCTCATTGTGGGTAACATCGCTTCCAGGCCGAGAGGGGCATGCCTCTTCCCGGAATACGACGATACCTGGCTCAAGCGGGAGCTCGACACGATTTCGACAAGGCCTGGTGATTTCTGGCTTCTGACCGACGAAGACAAGGCCCGATGGAAGAGCTACATGGACTACTGGCCGGGAAAGAACTTCAGGGCCATTGCCGACGCGCTCACCACAGACGAGGTGAGGCGGGCAGAGCAGAACACTTACGTCGACTATACCATGGGAAAGCAGGGTGGCATCGGGCACATTGTCCCCGATATCGAAGGTGTCATCTCTCAAGGTCTTAACGCCTTCATTGCTGCCGCAGAGAGCCACATAAGTCATCTGGACCTGGCCAACGCTGATGATTACGCGAAGCTGCCTTTTCTTCAAGCCGCGGTAATTGCTGACAAGGCGGTGGTCAAATGGGCAGGACGATTCGCATCTCTGGCGCGGGAGAAGGCGGCGGCCGAGCCAGACCGAGAGAGAAAGAGGGAGTTGGAGGACATCGCTGCTGTCTGCGACTGGGTACCTGCCAATCCGGCCCGGAGCTTCAGAGAGGCGCTCCAGGTGGTGGCCTTCGTTATGGATTCGGTACAGATTGAATCGAACGGGGTGTCCATTGGCACCGGCAGGCTGGACCAGTACTGCTTCCCCTATTACGAGAGAGACCTGAGAGAGGGGGTGATCACGAGAGAGCAGGCAGTGGAGCTTCTTGAGTGCCTGTGGCTCAAGCTCGCGGAGTCGAACCGTAGTGCTCCTGCACTCATGACCCGGAACCACTATGGGTACCCCTTCTGGATCCAGGTGCCCGTCGGGGGACAGACGGCGGACGGCTACGATGCCACGAATGACCTGTCCTATCTCCTGCTGGACGTTTCCAGCAACATGCGGCTTCACGAGCCGTGTGTATCAGCCAGGATACACAAGCGAATGCCTGATAGGTTCATGATGAAGTGCCTGGAGGCCATCAAGGCGCATGGCGGAGGGCACCCGGCCCTGTTCAACGATGAGGTGATCATACCGAGTCAGTTGGCGTATGTCCCAGGCATTTCAAAGGAGGACGCCTATGACTACAACATCATAGGCTGTTCCGAAATCGTGTTTGGGGGGAAGGGGACCGAGGGGCTGCCCATGCACAACTTGAGTCTGGGCAGACTTGTCGAACTGATGCTGCAGGGGAAGGACCCGTTCACGGGAGACTCTTTAACACCAGGCATCGATGGCATGCTTGAATGGAGGACCTTTGACGACATCATGCTGGCCTATGAGCAACAGGCGAAGCTGTGGGCCAGGATGATGTTCATGCAGGTACTGCCGATCATGGAAGCGCATGCCATGCATCGGCCGTGTCCCTACCTGTCCTCACTTACCAGGGACTGCATCAAGAGGGGCAGGAGCTACTATGATGGTGGTGCTATATACGGAAACCGGGCGGTGGTCGCCTGCATTACGGGAATTGCTAATCTGGCAAACTCCATTGCCGCCATCAGGAAGGTCGTCTTTGATGACGCCGTCATCACCATGGCCCAGTTGAAGCATGCGCTGGAGACGGATTTCGAAGACGACAGCACAAATCCGACTGGCCCTCAAATCCAACAGCTATGCCTCCGCGCTCCCAAGTATGGAAACGACGATCCATATGTAGACAACGTGGCCAAGGACTGCCTCAATATCCTACTGAAGGAACTGCGGAGACATGAGACGAGACCTGGCCAGGGCTATGGGGCAACTATTGCTCCGGTCGCTTCACACGTAGTTTACGGAGCGCGGTGTGGTGCTACTCCGGACGGGCGGAAAGCGGGGGCCCCCTTGAACGATGCCTGCTCTCCTTCTCAGGGCACGGATGTCAAGGGGCCAACAGCCACGATAAAGTCCGTCGCCACCCTTGAGCACGTGAACGTGGTCCAGGGAACGATCTTCAACATGAAGATTCACCCTGCGGCATTGCAGACAAGGGCTGGTATGCTCAAATGGGCCGATCTGGTCAGGACCTATTTTGACCTTGGCGGATGGGAAGTCCAATTCAACGTTGTCAGCGGAGAGACACTGCGGGATGCCCAGAAGCACCCTGAGAAGTACAGGGACCTTGTGGTCCGTGTAGTTGGCTACAGCGCCTTCTTCGTTGAGCTGGAAAAGACGATTCAAGACGACATTATCAGCAGGACCGAGCACGGGTTCTAGCAGCCTGACATCGATTTGGGGTGCCGGGGATGGTCGTGATCAAGGGTAGGAAGCAGACTGAAATGGCAGAACTGGAACGAGTGCGGTGCAGGGGAACTGTCTGACTATGGCGGCGCATTGCGAGGAGACGTGACATTCAATGATTTCTCGAAGGATGCCCTCCCATCGTCTGTCCCCCAGGAACAGTACCACTTGGATGAGGGGTTCCTGCAGAATCTCCCATGGCGCCTGTCCCGACTCTCGGGACTTGCCAGCAGCACCACGAATGATGAGAATCGCCTGCGTTGTGGGAACTTTCCCGCCACTACCTCCAGGATTCCGTCACCTGAAACGCCTCTTCGGGTGTCAGGCATGGAATGGCAGCAGCGGTCCGGTTTCCTACCGCAAGAGATCGTGTCTATTCTCCAAGCAATCAGGCGGCGATGGGCCCCATTTCCAGGCCATTTCAGCAACACAACGCTGGAACATCGGTAATCGACAAATCGTGCTAGATCAGGGGGTTGACGCAAAGTCTATACTTCAATACACTTTGGGGGTATCATCAGTCGCGTCCGAACTTCGTATGCAGTGTCTGCGACGTAGACACCACGATACGCAGCGGACGCAAGGAAAGGAGGAGACATGTGGCGCAACCTGAGAAGGACAACCCTGGCATTACTTGCGGTAGTCTTATTGGTGGTGACTCTGTGCGTGGGATGTGGAGATGGTGGTGAGGACACCCGCACCACCATAGTGATCGGCCACATATCCGACATGACGGGACCAGCATCGCCTGCCTTGGTCCCGATCAACTACGCGCTGGAGGACCTGGCCGCCTACTACAATACGGAGAACCCGGTAGCGGGAGTTGAATTCAAGGTCGTTGCCTACGACAGCATGTACGATCCCGCACGAATCCTGCCCGGCTGGGAGTGGGTCAAGGAGAGGAGGGCCAAGGTGGTAGTCACCGCGATACCGCCCGCCGTTGACACGCTGGCAATTTTCGCGGAGAGAGAGAAGACTCCGGTATTCTCGCTAACCTCAAGCACCGGGCCGTGGGTGTTCTGCGGCGCCTGCCAGAACTACTATGAGGTCAAGACGATCCTCAAGTGGGTTGCCGAGAACGACTGGGACTACCAGGCGGAAGGAAGGCCACCGAAGGTCGGTTTCGCCGGCTGGCAGGAGACCTATGCGATCGACTGCAGGGACGGGATTCGTGACTATTGCGACGGCCACCCCGACCAGTTCGAGTGGGGAGGGGGGTTTCTGGCCCCCATGGGGCAGGCAACCTGGAGCGGTGAGGTGCAGGTATTGAAGAGCTGTGACTACGTCATGCCGCCGACGACCGGAATCGGCATGGTGACTTTCATGAAGGAAATCAGAGACTCTGGATGTACGGCCGGGTTCCTTGGCACAGACGCCCACGCGGCTTACGAAAGCCTGGCAGTACAGTGGTGTGGCTGGGACTACCTGAACGGGATGCTGAACGTTCAGCTTTCGCGATTCTGGAACGAGGACTACCCGATAGTCAACCTGGGTAAGCGATTGCTTCAGGAGCGCCATCCGGGGGAGTATGACGAGATCGTCGCTGCGGGAGTCGGGTACTCAGGCGGGTTCCAGGAGCTGTACGCGTTCTACGAGATTGTCGCCAATGCCATCGAAGAGGTCGGTGCCGAGAGCTTCGATGGGCAAGCGTTCTACAACGCGGCCGTGCGATACCAGGTGACCTGGGAAGGCTTCCAGCAGTGGGACTACACCGAGACCAGCAGGAACCTGCCGAATGATGTTGGACTGTACGAATGGAGTGCTCAGGCCCAGGACTTAGTGCGGAAGGTCCCGGCATGGCTCCCTCTCGTTATGGAATAGACTGACCCGGTTGCGTTGCGTACAGACCGGCGGCCGTTTCCCTTGTGACGGGATGCGCACCGCAAGGGTACGGGGAATCGTATCCAGCCGGTGTAGAGGCGGGGCGGGTTGCCGCCCCGCCGGGACGGGCCCAGGAGTCACACGAATCACTATAGTACCGGCGCATGTATGCCCGAGCATAGCGGTGGTCGTTTGATGGACCGTGAAGTGCTGGCGCAAGAAGAATACCGCTAACACGGTATGCCAGCGGCCTGGCGACCGGCTTCCTTCTATCAAACTGCAGTCCTGCAGGCACACGGATTCTTGGGGCTACCTGTGACCCGGAGGGCCCTCTGGCCGGGATCACGGATGCCGCACCGATCTCAAATAAAGGAGGAACATGATGGGCATTTGCTATCAGGGCAAGATGCTGAAGGACGTAGTCAATGAGAAAGAGCAGCTTTTCAAAGACACGGGTTATGCCTACGGTCTTGAGAAGCTCGAGCTAGCGGACAGCGATCCGGCCAAGTTCATGAGGTTTCAGATGAGATTGGTGGCCGCCTGCATCAACGCCAGGGAGATGGCCAAACTGATATCGGCCAATCCGATGTCGATGGTACAGGGCGAGCTGTTGTTCCTGCTTGCCAATCCAGAGGGTGATGTGACATCAGCCTCCTATGGGCTGGCGGGTCACATACAGTCCTTCCCCTCTATGATCCATTGTATGGCCGATCTGGGTTTTGAGGAAGACCCCGGGATCAACGAGGGAGACGTCTTCTTCACCAACGACGCCAAGTACGGCGCTCCACATAATGCCGACTGCTACAACTGGGTGCCGATCTTCTATGAGGGGGAGCTTATCGGGTGGACAGTGGGGCTGAACCACATCACCGATGTCGGGGGACTCCAGCCTGGCGGCCTGGGTGTGATCTCACCCAGCGTATTCACTGATGGATTCACTGTACCACCAACAAAGATAGGGGCCAACTTCAAAACGCACAAGTGGTGGGAGCTTCACTGGAAGAGACGGACGCGGACGGAGGCCTTCAATGTCTTGGATGACAAGATGAGGGTCGCTGGAGCGGTGACACTGCATGACAGGATACTGGACATTGTGGACGAGTTCGGGATTGACTACTTCCGCAAGGGCTTGAGGGAAATCATCGAGCGGGAAAGACGGGTACTCATACAAAGGATCAAGGCTCAGGCTGTGCCGGGCATATATCACTACCTCCATCTCGGCATGGTCAAATACAAAGGGGTGGTAGGCAAGCTGTTTGCCGCTTCTGACAGGAACTGGATGCTCCACGATGTTGGGGAGTTTCAAATCATGGGCGACGGCAGGTTGCACATGGACCTGGAAGGGATGTCCAGTGAAAGCGATTTTCACTGCAACGGCTATGAGCCTGCCGTAAGAATGCTAACCTCGCTAGGCGCCTGGCCGATGTTCGCCTACACCTCCACCATCAACTCCTCTTTGATGTACATAACCAGTTGGAACCTGCCACCTGGCTGTATGTTCAACCCCCAAAATCCGTTTGCCGCCACGGTCATGTCTCTGGCCGAAATTGGCAAGTACATCATGATGTTCCATAACTGCCTCAGCTACTCGTTCTTCGCCAGAGGCTATTTGGAGGAATGCCTTCCGAAAGAAGGTACGGCTGCCGGTTACGGGTTGTCCGGTGTTATGAAGGATGGCTTTCGCTGGGCAGGCGGTGACATGACTCTCATCACCTGCAACAGTTCTGCTGCGTTACCCTTTAAGGACGGAGAGCCTGCCATGCTCTGTACACCCAATCCGGCGCCAGATATGGGCGAGGTTGAACTTGGCGAATTCCTACAGCCAACACAGTTGAACATAGGGCGGAAGCTGGTGCCCAATTTCTGCGGGCATGGTAAGTTCAGGCCTGGTCTTGGGATCGGTATGCTCCAGATGGTTGTTGACCCGGGGCAAGCTTTGACGATAGCAGCATTCGTTTCTACCAACGACATGGGGCAGGCTGCCTATGCAATGTGCGGCGGGTATCCAGGGATGAATGATGTTGTCGTCTTTGCCCATGACACCAATATGAGAGAGCTTCTCAAGGAAGGTAAGCCCTATCCCAGAGATTTCGTGGAGGTCAGAGAATGGATCAAGGAGGGCAAGCTCAAGGCCGGCAGTGTAGAGGTCTTCGGGAGTGCTACTCCCAATACCCCATGCAAAGACGGCGATCTGTTTGCCAGTGCGGCCGGCTGCATGCCTGGCTGGGGCGATGTCCTGGAGAGGGACTTAAGCCTGGTGGAGAAGGACGTGCACTACGGCTGGATCACCGCGGATGTAGCTAAGACCATCTACGGGGTGGCCACTGATGAGAAAGGCAAAGTGAAGGCAGAAGAGACCGAGGACTTGCGGAAGAAGATGCGGCTCAGGAGGGAAGAGAGATCGGTCGATGCCAGGGAGTGGTGGAAGAAGGCAAGGGAAAAGGTATTGACGAGACAGATCCCCGGGGACGTATGCAATATGTATGCCGATTGCCTGACATACGGCAAGTTCCGCAACGAGTTCATGGGAATGTGGCAATTGCCCGCGGACTACGGGCTGTAAGACAGAAGGGGGCAATATGCAGCAAAAGAGAGACACGCGGTTTCCCAAGGAGAACCTCAGGCTTCTGATCGACGGCAAGCTCGACTGGGAGGAGGTGAAGAAGGCGATCCGCCTGAACCCCAAGGACGAGGACCGGTTCTGGAAATACCTGGAGGTGTTGCAGGAGAAGGTCCCCTGGAAGGACAAGATATTGCTTCGGATCTCGGACCACCTGTACATCGTAGCCAAGGAAGGGGGTGGCAGGGTGGTGAAGTGTGATTGCGGTCAGGAGTTCGGCGACTATCGGGTCAACTGGAAGCTGTCGTGCCGGGTCTATGTCCGGGAGACTCGTGAAGAAATGGCTGAGGTGGTATCTGTGGAGGAAGCCATGCCCAATACCGACCTGGTGGAACTGAGAGAGTTCTACTGCCCAGGATGCTTCGCCCTTCTGGCAGTGGAGGTGGTGCCGGTGGGGTATCCTCCGATCTTCGAGATGTTCCCGGACCTGGACACCTTCTACCGGGAGTGGCTGGGCCGGCCCCTGCCGGATGAGAGCCCCGACTGGTTCCAGGACAAGAC
>Ga0180432_10011857_pt1 | contig 10228 bp, 9 predicted proteins | sample SS_ome_10_FD_132414 | JGI IMG/M metagenome (GOLD analysis project Ga0180432, IMG submission 132414) | Hypersaline lake sediment archaeal communities from the Salton Sea, California, USA - SS_1_MS_2 metaG | ecosystem: Environmental > Aquatic > Non-marine Saline and Alkaline > Hypersaline >...
CAGTCCGCGCCACAGGCGCGCGACTCGTAGACCTCGTACTCATCAACGATGAAGTCCTTGCGCAGGACAGGCGGCCGAGCGTCGCCCAGCGCCTTCACAACCCTGTGAAGACTGGTAAGGCTCCCCTGGAAGTGGTACGGCTCCGTAACCACAGAGATGGCGGCAGCGCCATACGCGGCGTAGGTCTTCGCCAGGCCCACGGCATTCAGGCGACGTCTGAATACGCCCTTCGACGGAGAGGCTTTCTTCACCTCGGCGATGATGTTGACGCCATCACGGCGCAACGCGAGAGCCAGGCTGCGGGCAGGAGGATTGCTTCTGGCGATGAGTTCCACTTCCTCGATGGGGCGCCTCGCCTTGCGCTCCTGCAGCGCAGCGGCATTGTCTGCGACGATCTTGTCGAGGAAGCTCACGCCGCAACTCCCTGTACGCGAGCGCAGAACTCCAAAAGCCGCTCCAGTTTCGCATGGGCCCTACCCGAGTCGATTGCTGCGGCAGCAATCTCGAATCCCTGCTCGATTGTCTCAGCCGCATCCGCTGCGTACAGAGCGGCCGCGGCGTTCAGGAGCACCACGTCTCTGTGCGGCCCCCGAGCCCCACGGAGAACAGCCTCGAGTATCCGCGCATTCTCCTCCGCGGAGCCGCCTGACAGTTCATCAGGCGACACACGCGCGAGTCCGAACTGCCCGGGAGAGAGCTCGTAGCTTGCGATCCCGCCATCGCGGACCTCGCACACAACACTGCTGCTGGACAGGGTGAGTTCGTCCAGCCCGTCCGTCCCGTGTACGACAAGCGCACGACGAAAGCCGAGCCGCAACATCACCTCAGCCATCTTCTCGACGAGAGAGCCGTCCGCGACGCCGAGCAACTGGGCCCGCGCCCCTGCCGGGTTGCAGAGCGGTCCAAGTATGTTGAAGAACGTGCGTATCCCCATCTCCTTGCGCGGAGCCGCGGCATGCTTCATCGCCGGGTGGAAGACGGGGGCGAACATGAATCCGATACCCACTTCACGGATGCATCTCTCGACCATTCTCGGTTCAAGGTCAAGTCGGACGCCCAGTGTCTCGAGCACATCTGCACTGCCGCACTGGCTGCTCATCGCCCTGTTGCCGTGCTTGGCGACCCTGACACCCGCTCCCGCGGCAACAAACGCCGCCGTGGTAGATATGTTGAACGTGCGGGCTCCATCTCCTCCAGTGCCGCATGTGTCCAGCTCAGCGGCTGAGTCGATGCGGACCGCGCGAGCCAACATCGCTTCTGCGAAGCCTGCCAGTTCTTCAGGCGTTTCGCCTTTCATACGCATGCCAACAGCAAGCGCGGCTATCTGGGCGGGCGTTGCTTCACCCTGCATTATCTGCTGCATGACACGCGACGCTCCCGCACGGTCCAGAGAGCGACCCGAAACCACGATGTCGATAGCCTCTCGTATCACCTGGAGCCTCCTTCTACGAAGTTGCGCAGCAAGTCCTTGCCGCACTCGGTCATGAACGACTCGGGATGAAATTGAATGCCCTCCACAGGGTGCTCCCTGTGGCGCAGTCCCATGATGAGCCCCTGCTCCGTCCAGGCCGTGACCTCCAGGCACTCCGGAAGTCCCTCTCTCTCCACTATCAGCGAGTGGTAGCGGATGGCGGAAAACGGGCTCGGAATGCCCTGGAACACGCCAATTCCCGCGTGGTGGATGTCCGAGCTCTTGCCGTGCATGATTTCGCCCGCCTGGTGCACAACCGCGCCGTACGCATGACCGACACATTGGTGCCCCAGGCACACTCCAAGCAACGGCAGATTCGGTCCGAACACCCTCACGACGTCGCAGGAAATGCCCGCGTTCTCCGGCGTCGATGGCCCGGGTGAAATCACGATGCGCTCCGGCGCAAGGTCCCTGATATCACCGATGCTGACGCGGTCATTGCGGACCACCCGCACGTCCTGCCCCATTTCAGACAGGTACTGGTAGAGGTTGTAGGTGAAGCTGTCGTAGTTATCTATGAGCAGCAACATAGCGGTCCTCCATCCGCCTGCCAGCCTGTTCGGCCTGGTCAATGGACTTGATAAGGGCGCCCGCCTTGTTCATCGTCTCTTCGTATTCCTTCTCGGGAACGCTGTCATAGACGATGCCGCAACCCGCCTGAGCGTGGGCGACACCGTCCTTGACTACCAGCGTCCGTATGGCGATGGCCATGTCCATGTTTCCCGAGAAAGAGAAGTAGCCGACGGCGCCGGCGTACAGACCACGCCTGTCCGGTTCGAGTTCGGCGATGATTTCCATCGCACGTATCTTCGGAGCGCCCGAGACCGTGCCGGCCGGGAAGCATGCCCTGAGAGCGTCAAACGCATTACAGTCGTCGCGCAGCCTGCCCTGGACGTTCGTTACAAGATGCATGACGTGCGAGTAGCGCTCCACATCCATCAACTCGCTAACCACGACCGTGCCCGGCTCGCTCACGCGACCGACGTCATTGCGACCCAGGTCGACGAGCATGATGTGCTCCGCGCGCTCCTTCTCGTCGCTCTTGAGTTCCGCCTCAAGACGGGCATCCTCCGCAGCGTCCCTGCCGCGGCGTCGTGTCCCCGCAAGCGGCCGCGTTGTGACAATGCCGTCCTCGAGCCGGACGAGTATCTCAGGCGAAGCTCCCACAACGTGGAAGCTGCCGTAGTCGATGAAGAACATATAGGGCGACGGATTCACACTGCGCAGTGCACGGTATATCTGGAACGGCGTCGCGGAAGTGGGCCTCGAGAGCCGCTGGGAAAGCACGATCTGGATGGCCTCACCGGCCTCGATGTAGCCCTTGGCCTCAAGCACGGCCTCCTCAAACTGGAGCTTCGTCATGTTCGAGCTTACCCGCCCGGATGGTGATGACGAACTCGGTGAACCCGGTTCGGCGGGCAAAGGTGAGTGCAGCCTTTCGATGAGTCCCTCGATCCTGTCTATGGCCCGCTCATACTCGACCTCAGGGTCGCCGTCAGGCCGGACGTGCGTCAGCACCTTGATGGTGTGCGTGACGTGGTCGAATATGAGCATCGTGTCCACAAACATGAACAACGACTCGGGAAGGCCGAGCGCATCGCTGTCCGGCGAGGGCAGCGCCTCGAAGGAGCGGGTGACCTCATAGCCGAGATGCCCGACGCAGCCACCGCAGAACCGGGGAAGGCCGGGAATCTGAGCAACGCGGTAGCGCGCCATGGCCCGCTCGACGTGCTGGAGGGGGTCGCCCGCGCCATCGATGCCAGGTCGCAATACGGGATAGGGCCCCGCGCCGATGAAGCTGTAGCGGGCCAGCCGCTGTCCTCCCTCAACGCTCTCGAGAAGGAACGAAGGGCCGCCGCGATTGACCTTGAGAAACGCAGACACAGGCGTCTCAAGGTCCGCGACGACCTCGCGCCAGACCGGAACCCAGAGTCCTTCCTCGGCGAAACGACGAACGTCCTGGAGTGTCGGCTGGTACATCTTCATTCCTCCTTCTTCCTTCTGCTGCAAAAGAAAAGCCCCTCGCCCAATAGGGGCGAGGGGCTTGTGTCCCACGCGGTGCCACCCTGGTTAGCCATGCATACAAGACGCACGGCCATCTCTTGTCAGATACCACCCCGAATCCGGGGCTATACCCTGGGCTCTGGTAACGGTGCCCGCTCCGTCAGAGCCTACTCGGACTCCCGTCCTTTCGGTCTGCAGCTCCGGGGTCCATTCAGTCCCTGCGCTGTCACCGGCTCACACCTCACCCGGCTCTCTGAGACCCGCTTCTGGACCTACTAGTCCCGTTCATAGCCTTTGGCTATGGGTTATGTAGAGAAGCATGGTAGACAGACGTCAACAGTTTGTCAAATCGAGGAGAAACGAAGCCGGGCAAGCACCCGGCAGGTGCGCTACCGCTCTGATCGTCTCAGTCTCAGAGAAATGCCCAGGCGTTCCGCCGCGGCATCCAGCGTCTCATGCAACGCGCGCGCCTTGGCCTTCCTGTCGTCTTTGGCAATCGCGGCTTCCCCGACCAAACCAGTGGCTTCCTTCACCGCCCGGTCCAGCTCATCTATTGGCAGGAGCGCGGCAGCCCTGCAACAGTAGCTCTTCGAGCGTCCCTCGTCGAAATCACGCAGCATTGCCCCGAGCAGCCGCATCCTCTCGCCCTGTTGCTCCAGAAACGCTTCCATTCCGCGGTCTCTGATGGCCCGCAGGTTGGATAGGGACCTCAGATGACTGACGAACGAGTCCGCCTCATCCCAGCCATCAAGCCGGTAGCACGGGAACTCCACGCAGTCAGCACACGTCTCGTAGCCACTGTCTCGGACCGCACAGCGGCTGATCTTGCACCATTGACCTCCCGACTCCAGGAACCCGGGGGCGACGCACCCCGGACAGCGGGAGGCAGCATCCGTCTGATATCGAGGGCACATTCCACAGTCGATGCCGCACGCCCCGATGGTCGGATGAGCTTTGAAACGAACGCCTTCCTTGCTCACTATTCCTTCGAGTGAGATTGTACGCCAACCCAGTAGCAATCGGACCCGTGACACGGACGCAGAGCGCACGCCTTTCGCGGCCAAAGATGCCCAACGGATTAAGAAGTAGTACAGTAGCCAGTCAATCGTCCGCAATATCGTACGGAGAGCAAGATGACAGAACCAATCACCATCCGTCTTCGCCAGATGGCCTGGTACGGGGACGAGACCATCGACATCGATTTCCCATCATCCTGGCAGGTCACGGTGTGCAATACCCGCGGTTGTGACAGGCCAAGGTTGAGCGATGATGGCATGCGCAAGGCGTTCGTCAATCCCATCGGCGCGACGACCATTCGCGAGGCGGCGCGCGGCAAGAAGCGGATAGCCATCCTCTTTGACGACCTCACACGCGCGACGCCGGCTCATGACATATTGCCGTACGTGCTCGAGGAACTGGCCGCCGCCGGCATCGAAGACAACCAGATACGCATGGTTGCAGCAGTCGGCGCACATGGCGCCATGAACGGCATCTCACTACGCAAGAAGATAGGTGAGGAGCCGATGGGCAGGTTCCTCGTGTACAACCACAACCCATACGAGTTCTGCGTCCCGCTCGGCACGAGCAGTCGGGGTGTGCCGGTCGAGGTCAACGCAGAGGTCATGCGCTGTGACCTCAAGATAGGTATCGGCTCCATCGTGCCGCACCCCCTCGCCGGTTTCGGCGGAGGCAGCAAGATAATCCTGCCGGGAGTCGCATCCGTGAACACCATCAGCGTCAACCATAATAAGCTCGGAGTCTCACCAACGGTCGACGTCGGGCGCTACGAGGAGAACATTGCGAAGCTGGACATGAACGAGGCCGCGCGCATGGCAGGACTCGACTTCAAGGTCGACGCCATCCTCAACATGAAGAGAGAGGTGACGGCCCTGTTCGTCGGCGACGTGGTCGAAGAACACGTTGCGGGCGTCAGAGTGGCAAAGGAGCACTACGCGGCTGACTTCGTCGGCGATTGCGACATCGTCATCGCGAACTGCTACTTCAAAGCGAACGAGGTGACGCTCGCGCCTCGACTGGCCTCGCCACTTCTGAAGTCCAGCGGCGGCGACATGGTGTTCATAGCCATCACGCCAGAAGGACAGATGACTCACTATCTCGGTCGAACGTTCGGTGAGAACATGGGAGGGCGGACGTGGTTCTCACGCTCCTCCCTGCCACCGAACACATCCCGGCTGACCGTCATGTCGCCATATCCTGACAAGGTCGGCAGCGACTGGACCGCCGAGTATCACCTGGTCAACCACGCCCGGGACTGGTCACAAGTGCGGGCGATGCTTGAAAAAACGTACGGCAAGAGCGCGAGGGTCGCCGTCATCCCCGACGCGACAAGCCAGTACTTTCCCGATGAGCCTCCCACAGGCATGAGGGGGTAGCTCCGTCGTTTCCAGACGGCAGCAGTGTGGATTCTGCCACACGGCGAGACAGTTGCATCACCCACGGACAACTCGCCTCACGTCAACCAAAGCCCACGACGGCCTCCGGACAGACTCGCAGTTGAGCTGTGCCCATGGTTTTTCCGCCCAGTCGTCGTCCCTATTCACAGGAACTTGATATTCTCGTGCAAGACTTGGGGCATGCACACACGGACCGGGAGGTCACTGAGGAGGAGCATGAATAGAACTGCAACGACATTGGGACTGGCGACACTGCTCGCCCTCCCACTAGCCTTCGCGGGGTGCGCGGAGACAAGCTCGTCGCCGTCCAACACCACCGCCGAGGAATCGGTGGTCCATGTCGGTCACACTCTGCCGCTCGATGCGGATGGCGCTACGCCTGTTCTCACGCAGGCTGAGACAGATGGCATCCTCCTGATGCGCGAAGAGGAAAAGCTCGCCAGGGATGTCTACCTCATACTGAGCGACATGTGGAACACCAACACATTCGGGAATATCAGCCAGAGCGAGCAGACACACATGGACGAAGTCATGTTGCTCATCGACAAGTATGGTCTGACCGACCCTGTTGCTGACAACGAGACCGGAGTCTTCAATAACGCAGACCTGCAGCAGCTCTATGATGAACTTGTTGCGCAGGGAAGCCAGTCGGAGATAGACGCCCTGAAGGTGGGCGCAGCGATCGAAGAAATCGACATCCTGGACCTGGAAGAACTGCTCGCACAAACGGATAACGCGGACATCGAGCAGGTATACGGCGACCTTCTGACAGGTTCGATGAAACACCTGAGTTCATTCACGTCGGTGCTGGCCAAGCGCGGAGTGACGTATGAGCCCACATACCTCACACGCGAGGCGTACGACCAGATACTCGGTTCCGACTTCTCACGCGGCGGCAAGTAGCCGCATTCACCTCCTTGAACGAGCGGCGATGGCAACCATCGCCGCTCGTTTGCGTTCACAGTCGGTGGTCTTCCAGCGCGCAGCGGGTCCAATCGTTGAACGCCATCGCAACTTCCTCTATCATGGACTGTGCTCCCCGCGCACCGGTGTGTGCGAGCTGCTGGGAGGAGGTGGAAGTGTCGGAATCGGACATTCGCGGCATCGGCACGCTCGGCCAGGCTGACACCGTACGACGTGCGTTCCACTGCGACCGTGCAACTCAGGAATCCTGTCTCTTCGCGCGCTCGTCAGGTTTCACGCTTATCGAGATACTGGTCGTCGTTGCCATCCTCGGTGCGATTGCAGTCGTCGTAATCATCAACATTATCGGGTTCGTCGGGGCCGGCCGCATTGAGGCAGCCAACGTTGAGGCGCACCAGGTTCACGAGGCCGTGATAGCCTACATGCAGTCGAATCGCGCGGATTCCTGGGACGGTGTGGTGGACCCGTCCGGTGAGGCTGACATCTGCATCTACCTCTACAATCCCGGCAACTTGCAGGCCAGGTACACCGTCACCGGCGGCCAGATCGTGGATGCGTATGCGTATCCCGACGGAAAGTGGGCCGGCTGCACATGGAACTGCGAGCAGTGCGAGTGGCAACTCGAGGAATGATGCCTCCAAACCCGGAACCCAACATGCGCTAGTCGCGGCAGGTCTGCAGCCTCGAATACTCAATCCTGGAGCGCGCCTCGCCCCCTGTTATGCCCTGTTCGATGAACTCGAACATCTGGCGCTGCACCGCATCTGTCTCTTGCGCGGCTTCGAGGACTTCTTGGGCGCTCACCATTGGCACGACCACGCTCCCGTCGTCGTACATCATGACGTTACCAGGGCTCACTCCGGCGTCGCTGATGGACACTGGAACATTGGCGGCCTCGAGCCCCACTCTGTCCTTTCCCGTGGCCATGCAACGCCCTCGCGTGTACATGGGGTACTTCGCCTCGAGGATGCAAGGACCATTGCTGGCGGCGGAGAGAATAGTCTTGCTTGCGTGTTAGTGTGAAAACTCGGCAGATCCGGGCAACGTACCGCGTAGCCACAGCGTTTCCGTGGGTTCGTCGAGCGGCCATCGGGATTGCGACCAGACTATCCTATCCCGTGCGTGTCCTCCAGCATCTTCTCGATGCGTTCGGCGTCGGCGTGTGACAGGTACCGGTACGCTCCCTGCCCCCACGGAGCGCCTACGAGATGCTCAGCAGACAGTCCTCGTGGTCGGTTTTCAACAAGGATCGGGGTGAAATCGTCCACACGTATGAACGCATAGCCGCAATGAGCTTCGTCGCCCGTTGTTCGTGGATGATTCTCCACGGAGAAGACGTGGCTGTAGCCCCATATGGTGTATCCACCAGAGGGCTCTCGATGCACGAAGAACACCTGGTCCCCCGGCATGACCCTGTCTCCAAAGGTGTTTCCTTTGGGCGTGCATGGCCATTCATGGCGCGTGCATATGTCTCGCTCCCAGCACAGTCCACTGCAGGTTTCGTCCTCGGGCTGCGGCGACCTCAGCACACGGCCTTCTTCGAAACACAGGCTGCACCGCTCGTCCTTTCCGGGCAGTCTGCACGGAGCACTCCACCTCTGGTTGTTGTACAGAGTACGTATGACGACCGCCATATTCCACCTCCTTCCTCGATTTTGCCCTGCAGGGCAATCAAGGAACCCCCGCCACACTGCCTCATGGAAAGAGTCACTACGCCACAGCAATACCGGCGTCTGAGTCGAGGAATACGTATTGCCGGGGATAGTCCATTCAACACTTCCCCGGGCCGTTACGGCAGGGAGCAGGGAAGCCGAAACCGCATTGTAGGGAAGTGGACACATCAATTCAAGCCCGGTCATGGACCGTCTTCCTGCATCATGCTCCCGCTTCCTTCGCCATCTCCAGACATCTAATGCAGATGCGTCTGATTCGAGCGCAAGAGCTCCACTGTCATGAGTCAGTACCAGTCGACAAGGCGGCTGACCGCCCGAACGGACGGGTTGTGGCCAGTGATGGCAGAGAGTAGCATTCACTTTGGAAGTGCTACCCGAGCTCCCAGGGGTGCTTCGTCCTCACCGGAATCCTTCCCCGGAAGCTCAACACTCCGCATGAAGGAAGGACTGAGAGTATGAACATGCTGGGCCGCAGTGTTCCCATGCTATCGAAGTCGCGATTCATGGCGGGCCTCCAGTGCCACAAACGCCTCTACCTCGAGTGCTTCAACCGTGAGATGGCGGACCCCATTTCCTTGCAGCAGCAGCAGATTCTGGACGCAGGAACAGACGTCGGAGAACTGGCCCGAAGGCTCTTCCCGAGCGGTACGCTCATTACTGAAGACTACACGGACCACGAAGGCGCCATGCGGACTACCTCCACCATGCTTGGATCGTCGGCTTCCGGCCCGGTCTATGAAGCAGCCTTTCTCTTCGACGGCATCCGGGTGAGGGCGGATGTGATTGTCCCGAGAAAAGCAGGCGACTATGACCTGGTCGAAGTCAAGTCAACCACGCGTGTCAAGCCGGAACACGCCTATGATGTCGGCATTCAGGTCCATGTAATCAACGGTACGGGATTGAGTGTGCGCAGGGCGTGCCTGTGCCACCTCAATAACCAGTACATATTCCGCGGTGGCGAATACGAACTATCTGAGCTCTTCCGCGTAGAAGACATTACCTGCGAGACCGCATTGATTCAGGGCGAGATTCCGGCTCTTCTCAAAGCGATGAGGGCCGACCTCGTCGCGCCATTCGCGCCAACCACAGAGACCGGCCGGCACTGCACTAACCCATACACCTGCCCTTTCTACGGCCATTGCCACGCAGGAGACACCGAGCACCCTATCGACGAACTCCCAAGGGCAGGAGAGCCGCTGCTGTCCGCTCTCAGGTCTGCGGGAGTCAACGACATCAGGGACATTCCCGAAGGCTTTGGAGGGCTCAATCCTCTGCAGCGGCGGGTTAGACATTGCGTCGCTACCGGACGACCGTACATAGACCCGGAGTTGCCCGGACGCCTTCGTGCTCTACGATACCCCATCCACTTCCTGGATTTCGAGACGTTCAATCCGGCGTTGCCTATCTACATAGGGACACGGCCGTATCAGCAGGTGCCCTTCCAGTGGTCGCTACACACCCTGACCGAAGAGGGCACCGTCAAGCACGCAGAGTTTCTGCACAACGGCGCCGATGATCCACGTGAAGCCTTCGTCGCCAGTCTGATAGATGCGCTCGGGGCGAACGGTCCAGTTCTAGTGTATTCCGGTTTCGAAGCAGCCCGACTCAGAGAACTTGCGGCCGCCTTGCCCCACTATGCTGAACGGCTGGAAGCAATCGCGAGAGGCAGACTCGTCGACCTTCTCCAACTTGTGCGAACGTACTGCTACCACCCCGCTTTCCATGGTTCATTCTCAATAAAG
>Ga0180432_10011858_pt1 | contig 10227 bp, 5 predicted proteins | sample SS_ome_10_FD_132414 | JGI IMG/M metagenome (GOLD analysis project Ga0180432, IMG submission 132414) | Hypersaline lake sediment archaeal communities from the Salton Sea, California, USA - SS_1_MS_2 metaG | ecosystem: Environmental > Aquatic > Non-marine Saline and Alkaline > Hypersaline >...
CCGGCGAGGGCGACGAGATCAAGAGCTTCCATGTCCGCGACGGCGCGGGGATGAAGTACTGGAAGCGTGCCGGCGGAAAGCTGGCCTTGATCACCGGGCGGGGGTGCCCGGCGGTGACCCGCAGGGCAAAGGAACTCGACGTTGACGTCGTGCGCATGCACGCCAAGGACAAGCTGCCCGTCCTGAGAGAGATCCTCGAGGACATGGGCGTCGGCCCGGAGGCCGTCGCCGTCATGGGCGACGACCTGACGGACATCCCCCTGATGCGCCACTGCGGGTTTCCCGTCGCCGTCGCCGACGCCGTCGAGGAGGTGCGCCAGAGGGCCTCGTACGTGACGGAAGCCTGCGGCGGGTGCGGCGCCGTCCGCGAACTGATCGAACGGATTCTCAAGGGCTCCGGCCGATGGGACGCCATCATGGCGCGGTACATCGGCAACGAGGGAGACTAGGTCCCGATGCTCCGGCGGATCGCCATCGCGGCCGGGATCTTCGTGATGCTGTTCCTGGCGGTGTTCGTCTACAACCACGTCGCCGGCGAGGAGGACGTCCCCGCGCCCACCGGTGAGCCGCAGCAGGCGCAGACCCGGCAGGCGACAAGCGCCCCCCGCCCGCTGGGCAGCGGCCGGTTCAACATCCAGCGACGCGACGACGACGGGAACCTCCTTGGCGTATACAAGGCCGACAAGAGCCGAAAACTCTCCGACAACACGTTCGCGTTGACGCGCCCGCTGATCACGCTGTACCGCCCGACGGGGGAACGGATCTACATCTTCGCCCAGACCGGCATGCTGTACGCGACGGAGGTCGGCACGGAGTTCGAGCCCAGGCGGGGCCTGCTCAAGGGGAAGGTCCGCGTCTTCATCGATCGCTCGACCGACCCGACCCGGCCCGCCGAACTGACCCCGGACCGCGACCTGGTCAGAATCTACGGGGACCAGGTCGAGTTCGACGCCGACGACCTGGCGATCCGCGTCGGGGGCGACGTGGCCATACTATCCGCCGAAGCCGATATCTTCGGAAGGGACCTGAGCATCTCGTGGAACGAGGCCCCGAAGACGGACCTCAAGCTGCTTCGGCTGGCCCACGGGCGGAGCATGATCGTCTACGAGGCTGAGGACATCCTCAGCGACTCGGCCGGTCCGGGTGCGTCCGGGCGCGCCCCGGCCGGGCGCCGCGCGAAGGCGGCCGCCTACTTCCCCTGGCCGGCGGGCGCCCTGACCGGGCTGGTTCGCACGGCCGGCGGCGCGCCGCCGACGGCCCAAGCGCCCAAGCCCAGGAATATCTATCTCGCCACGTTCCACCACGACGTGCACGTCTTCTCGGGACAGCGGTCCATGCGCTACGCCCGCAGGCTGGCGGTGACGTTCGAGTGGGACCGCGAGGTCCAGGGCCTTCCCGGCCGAGATCGCAAGCGACCAAGGACAACCGGGCGACCCGTGCCGGTGCCGCTGATCGCGATGACGGCCTCGGGCGCCAGCCCCGCCGACCCGCCGACCGGGCGCCCGTCGACCTATCCGGCGACGCGTCCGGCCGAACGCAAGAAGACCGCCGAGCCCACCGTCATCCTGTGGTCGGGTCCGCTGGTGGTCGAGCCGATCGGGCGCAGCGAAGCGCCGAGCACCAGGCGTTACCGTATCGAGGCCGAGGGCAGGCGGATCGTCTGGGAGACCGAGGACCTCGCCGCCGTCTGCAGCCGGTTCACGATGCGGCAGCAGTTCGACGGGCAGAAGACCGTACAGGAGGTGGACCTGATCGGCACGGAAGCCGAGCCGGTTCGGCTCGCCCGGACCGGCCGGGATGGCGGCCAGAGGATCCGGTGCACCCAGATCACCTACCTGCCCCACAAGGGGCGTGCGGAGCTGGTCGGGCCCGGACGCATCGTCGCCCCCCCGCCGGACGGCCGGACCGATGACCCGCTGCTGGCGCTGGACCTCGATGAGCTGCCCGACCCGCCGGGAGGCGACCGCGTGGCGTGGAGCGAGGCCCTGGTCGCCACGCTGCAGGACGCCGAGCCGACCGGTGCCAAACGCAACGCCTCGCCGCCGAAGGCCGTCACCAGCGCGGTGCTGACCGGCGTGGTGGAGCTGGCTCAGGCCGAGAGCGGGAACTTCCTCCGGTGCGACCGGATGCTTCAGATTTGGACGAGCCCGTCCAGGCCGGGCCGGGCCCGCGCATCGAGGCATCTGTCGCGCGCCAAGGCAACCGGCAACGTGCGGGCACTCCAGGAAGGGCGCAACATCACGGCCGACGAGATGACGGTCGAGTTCGCCGAGCGCCGGGCCGAACCGGCTGCGGCGGCCAGGCCGGCCGGCCGCGATACGACGCGCGCCGGGAGTCTGACGGTGGGCAGCGTGCGCGCGACGCGCCTGCAGGCCGACGGGCGCGTCAAGATCACGGACACCCGCAGCGAAAAGCCCCTGGTGGCCACCGCCGATACGCTCCAGACCAACCTGGTCGACGAGAAGGCAGTCCTCGAGGGCGCCCCGGCCAGGATCCTCCAGGGCGACACGGCCCTCCGCGGGCCGAGAATCCATCTCGACCAGGCCGCCGAGTCCCTCGTCGTCGTCGGCGCCGGGCAGCTCAGGTTCAACACCGATCGGGACCTGGACGGCGAGGCGCTCAAGGCCCCGCGCCCGCTGGTGACCACCTGGAACAAGCAGATGACGTTTACGGGCAAGAAGGACTCGGCGTCGTTCGCGGGGGGCGTGACGGTCGTCAGCGGGGACGACAAGCTCTCGGCCGGCGAGATGGACGTGACGTTTGAGAAGGTCGCCTCGCCGAAGCCGGCGCCCAAGGACCCCGCGGACACGTCGGCCAGGCAGCGGGCCGCGGCGAGCATCGCGGAACTGGGCGTGGGCAAGCGCAGGCTCAAGACCATCGTCTGCCGACGCGACGTGGTGATGGACCGCGTCAGGAACAACGCCATCGGCCGGCTCATCCAGCAGGTCAGACTCACCGGGGATCAGTTGACGTACAACGCCTCGGCCGGCAAGGACGACAAGACCGCCAGGATGACCGTCGACGGGCCGGGCATGCTGTTCCTGGGCGACTACGACCTGCCCGAAGGCAAGGCCGCCGCAGACAAGCCGTCACAGACGCTGTTCGTGTGGAAGCGCGGGATGGCGTTCTCTCAGAAGGACCGCCAGGTCGTGCTCCACGGGGGGGTGAGCATGAAGTACCGCACGGGCAACCAGATCGTCAAGGCCGAGCGGCTGAACATCCCCGCGATGGGCAGACTCCCGCCCGGGCGCAACGTCGCCATGACGTGCCAGAAGATGATCGCCTCGTTCGGGGACGCCAAGCCTGCGGCGCGCCGGGCCATGACGCTCGGCCGCCTGCGCCAGTTCCGCGCGATCGGGAAGGTCGACCTTGCCGAGGGCCCGATCGACCAGCGGCGCCGCATGCTCGGCGAAGTACTCAGCTACGACCGCGTCAAGGAGATCGTCGTGGCCGAGGGCACCAGGAGCACGCCGGCCATGCTTACGTACAATTCCACGGCGCAGGAGACCCTCAAGACCGTCCGCAGCCGCCGCATCGAGTGCTACCTCAAGGACAACGTGATCGTCCGCGTCAGGACCGCAGAGATAACCGGCGGCGGATGACCGTGCGTTGTTCCCTGCGTTTGTCCGGCATGTTGTTGAGTCTATCCGTCCCGCTGCATGCTGTTGAAGAGGCTCTCGGCCAGGTAGCTGCTTCGGACGAAGGGGCCGGAGGCCACCGCGGCAAAGCCCGTCGCGCGGGCTTCGGACCCCAGCGCGTCGAACTCGGCCGGGGTGACGAAACGCGCGATCGGCAGGTGGTCGGGCGAGGGGGCCAGGTACTGCCCGAGGGTCACGATGTCGCACCCGGCGGCGCGGAGGTCGCGCAGGACGTCGCGAACCTGCTCGGTCGTCTCGCCCAGCCCGAGCATCAGCCCGCTCTTGGTGTACAGCGTCACGCCGTGATCGGCGGCCAGCTCGCGGGCGGCCCGCAGGACGGCCAGGCTGCGCTGGTAGTCGGCTTCAGGGCGCGCGCGGGCATAGAGGTCCGGCACGGTTTCGACGTTGTGGTTGAAGACGTCCGGCCCGGCGTCGACGACGGTGGCAATGGCGTCGCGGCTGCCGCCGAAGTCGGAGGTAAGGACCTCGATAACGGCGTCGGGCCGGCGCATGCGAACGGCGGTGATGGTCTGGGCGAAGTGCGCCGCCCCGCCGTCGGGCAGGTCGTCGCGCGTGACGCAGGTGATCACCACGTGTCTCAAGTCGAGCCGCTGTACGGCATCGGCCACGGCGCCGGGCACGGTGGGGTCCACGCGGCCCGGGCGACCGCCGGGGATGGCACAGAACCGGCAGTTCCGCGTGCAGAGGTCTCCGAGGATCATGAAGGTGGCGGTCCCGCGGGCGAAACACTCGGCGCGGTTGGGGCACTTGGCGCTGTTGCATACGGTCGGGAGGTTCAGTTGGCCGAGCGTCCGCGCCACGCGGGCGGCCCGGGCCTCGGGCGGAACGGGCCGGCGCAGCCACGCCGGAAGACGCGCACGTCGTGTCGACCAGTCGCCGGCCGTCATCGCCGCTCCAGGAAATGTATCGGCATGCCGGCCCAGGCCTCGGCCGCCTCGCCAACGGCCTCTGCAAAGGTCGGGTGAGCGTGGATCGTTTCGGCCAGGTCCTGTATCGAAAGCCCCTTCCGCACGGCCAGGGCGATCAGGCCGATCACATCGGTCGCCCGGGCGCAGATCACCGATCCCCCGAGCAGGCGCCCGCCGGCGTCGGCCACGAGCTTGACCCGCCCGTCCACCTGCCCGTACGCGCGGGCGATGCCCACGGCACGATAGGGGAACTCGGCCACGCGAACGTCCCGGCTCCCCTGGCGGGCTTCGGCCTCGGTCAGCCCCACCGACGCGACCTCCGGGTGCGTGTAGATGCACGCGGGAACCACGTCCAGGGGATCGGCGGCGGGGTGGCCGGTGGCGTTGTCGGCGGCGACGACGCCCATTCGGCTGGCCAGGTGGGCGTACTGGCGTCTCGAGGCCGCGTCGCCGACGGCGTACACGTTCGCCACGCTCGTTCGGCAGCGCTGGTCCACACGGATCACGCCGTCGGCCAGCTCGATCCCCAGTGCCTCCAGCCCGATCTCCTCGATGTTGGGCGCCCGCCCCACCGCCGACAGCACCGCCGCGGCCGGGACGGTCTTGCCGTTGGCCAGTTCGGCCATCACGCCGTCGTCCGAGATCGTCACCGAGGTGATCTCCGTGCCGGTGTGGATCGTGACACGACGGCGTTTGAGGCTCCGAGCGACGGCCTTCGAGACATCCGGTTCGGCGCCGCCGGCCAGGGCGTCCAGCATCTCGACGACCGTCGTCCGGATGCCGAGTTCGGAGGTGATCGTGGCGAACTCGCAGCCTATCACCCCCCCACCGACGATCAGGACGCTCTGGGGCAGTGACTCGGCGGTGGTGGCCTCGTCGGTGGTCATGACGCGTGGGGAGTCCCAGGGCAGAAACCCCGGCCTTACGGGCCGGGACCCCGTGGCGATGATGATGCTTTCGGCGGCGATCTCTCGGGGCCCGTCGGCCGTGACCACGCTCAGCCGGTCCGACGCCAGCAGCCTCCCGCGACCGGCCACCACGTCGACCTTGCGGGCCTTGAGCAGTTGGGCCACCCCGGTGCGCAGGGCGGCGACGACCTCGCCCGTGCGGGCCATGAACGCCGGACCGTCCGCCGCGGCGACGTCGACGTTGAGCCCGAGTTGACCGGCGCGGTTGGCCTCGTAGTGCAGCTCGGCCGCGTGAAGCATGGCCTTGGTCGGAATGCACCCGACGTTGAGGCAGGTTCCGCCGAGGCGGCCGGCCTCGATGCAGCACACGCGCGCGCCTCTCATCGCCGCGCGCAGCGCCGCGACGTACCCCCCCGGCCCGGCGCCCAGAATCGCTACGTCATAGTCGCTCATTTCGGACTGCTCGCAGGTGCGGCGGTTGCAGACTCTACCACAGGATGGGCCGTGCTGTCATGTCGTTCAGACCCAGCGGGCGTTTAGCGGGGGAGCAACGCTCGCCGCTCGTTGTTCGAACGGCACGCGGCGAGCGTTGCTCGGTGCGCCAAACGAACCGCCGTGCGGTCCCGTGGCGGGCGGACGGGAAAAACTTTGCGACTAACGGCTTTTTTTCTCACGTCGGGGGCCCTGTCGGGCCGCTATTATAACAGACGGTGGGCGAATGCCCCGGTAATTGGGAAAGGACAGCATGATGGTCATGTGGTCTAATCTACCGAAAGAAGCCCTGGAAGACTGCTTCAAGCCGCCCGACCAGCCGTGCCAGGTCCAATGCCTCCACTGCGGACACCAGTATTCCAGCGAGGAGATCATCTGGTGCGAGGGCGAGGATGGCGGGTTCTGGCGCTGTCCGATCGAGGGCTGCGACGGGGCCGGGTTCCAGTTCGACATCCACCCGGTCGACTCGACACTGTGGGGCCACGGCGCCGACGACGAGTACGACGAGTACGACGAGGCCCTCAGCCACGACAACGACCTGGACGATTACGCCGACGCCTTCGACGACGACGAACCGCCCTTCTAGCTCCTCTGCTGCCGCGCCAGCCAGTTCAGGGCGGCCGGGACGACGATCTCGTGTCCGCCCTTGAAGAGCGTGACCCGCACCGGGCCGGACGTCTTGCGCAGCAGCGGCACCTTCGGCCCATACGCGCGATCGGATATCTTGCACCTCAGATGCGTCGGCACCTTGGCCGTCCGGACGATCTGGTCGATGTCCTTCTCGGCGATCCGGTCGGCCGGGTCGGCCGCGGCGTTGAACGCCCGCAGAGAGTGGCTGACGGGGACCGAGCCTGTGTGCCCATCGGTAACGCCGGTGTTGATGTCCAGAGGCAGGCGGGCCTTTCGGGCGGCCGACAGGTGCGTCAGCGGGGAGCGCAGCGCATACTGGCGGTCGACCGCGGCGCTTTTTCCAGGCGGCCCGCCGCAGGACAGTTCGATATCACGCGCGTACTTTCGCTTGGCCTTGGTGCACTCGGCGTGCCAGGCCTTCAGGTCGGAGATGCCCACCCAGGCCGAGACCCCCGCCCACACCTTCGGCGCCCGGCCCGCCAGAAGCAGCGCCATGTGCCCTCCTCCGGAGACGCCCACCAGATAGACCCGCGAGGGGTCGACCTTGACCCGTGTCTTGGCGTAGTCCACCGCGCTGAGGACGTCCTTGACGGCCAGGTCCGAGCCCGTCGCTTGCGGCGTGCGATTCGGCCCGCGGAAGTTCGGGCCGATGAACGCCCAGCCCTTCTCGATGCACCACGTGGCATAAGCCGCACCCGGACGCGACTGCCGGTAGTCGCCGCTCCAGGTGTGCAGCCCCACCAGCAGCGGCACGGGGTCCTTTGACTCGGGGGCATAGAAGACGGCCGGCTGCTGCGTCCGGTCGGCGGCGCTGGGGTATCGCACCGCGCGCACCGCGTCGGGCCAGCCTTTCACCCGTGCGGGCGCCGCAGCGTACGCCAAGCCGCAGGCGACGCACACGGCGATCAGCATCACGGAACGATGTTTGTACATCCGCGTTGCTCCTGGCGGTCACCTGATCTCGACGACGACCCGGAACCCCAGCTCGCTGCTGCGATACGTCGGGGCCGCCCGGTGCCGCCATGCGCTGCGGCAATTGGCAGGCGGGGAGGCCCACGCCCCGCCGCGGATCGCCCGGTAGCGGCTGTTGAAGGGCTGGGGGTCTTTCAACAGCACCCTGGCAACGTACGGCGTTCCCCCCCCGCGGCACCACTCGGCGGCGTTGCCGTGCATGTCGTACAGGCCCCACGCGTTGGGGCGGTATGTCCCGACGGGCGAGGTCCACTGGTGCTTGTCGTCGGCTTGCCCGAAGCGCTGCGGCACGGACGACCTCCGGTCGGCGAAGTTGCCGTGACCGGCCAGCTTCTTCTCCTCATCGCCGAACGCGAAGAGCGTCTGCGTTCGGGCGCGGCAGGCGTATTCCCACTCGGCCTCGGTGGGCAGGCGGACGATCAGCCCCTCCTGGCCGAGCTTGCGGTTGAACCACAGGCAGGCCTCCCTGGCGTCAAACCAGCTCACGCAGACCACCGGGTGGTCCGGCTGTTGTGGGAAGGCGCAGTCTCGCCACGACTTGCCCTTCTCGCGCGAGATCTGCCATTGCTTGCCCTTCTTGACATACACGTCGGCATACCCCCCCTTCTCGGCCGTCGTGCGGTACCTGTTGGCCTTGACGAACGCCTCGAACTGCGCGACGGTGACCTCGTGGATGCCCATGTAGAACGGTTTGGTCAGGGCCACGTCGTGCTGGCGCTCGTCGTCGTTGCGGCCCTTCTCATCTTCGGGCGAGCCCATCTTGAACTGCCCCGGGTTGATCAGCGCGAAGGTCATGGTCAGCCCGTCGGCGAGCGTGATCCTCAGCGTGAACTTGTCTTTGATGTCCCCGACGAGGTTCCGCGTCTCGACGTCGTCGGGCTTGAGGTCCAGGGCGGTGTTGGCCTTGGCAAGGGCCTGGTCGTAGGCCTTGCCCGCCAGGAGCTTGCGGGCCTCGTCGCGAAGGGCGGCGACCTTCTTGTCGCGTTCGGCGGCGGCCTTTGCGGCGGCGGCAGCGGCGGCCTTGGCGGCGGCGGCGCCCTTCTCGGCTTCGGCGGCGGCCTTGGGAAGCAGCGCCGTCGCCCGCCGGTACTCCTTGACCACGTCGGCGGGAGGCAGCTCGCGCTCCGCACGCCGAGCCGAGGAAAGCGCCTCGCTGAACTGACGCCACGCGTCCCCGCCGTACATCTCCAGCGTCGTCGTGTCGTACGTGTCCCGCGCCGCGTTGTAAGCCTGCTTGGCCCGGGTGACCATGGCCAGGCTCTCGACCTGGGCGTGGCCCTTGGCCTTGATCCAGAGGTCGCGGGCCTGGGCGAATCGGCTCGCCGAAAACGCCTTGCCCGCGGCGTCGGCAGCCTTGCGGTAGGCCAGAAGCTCCGCCCCGGGCTCGGCCACGTCACCGATGCCATTGCGCGTCTGTTCGGCGTCCCGGCGGGCCGAAACCGCCCCGGCCCGAGCCGACTCCAACGACGCCAACTCCTTGCACATCGCGATCGCCTTGTGCCATTCCACCGCGGCCGCGGCATACTCGTTCCGTTCGTAGTGCATGTTGGCCCGGTCCATCATCGGGCGGCATGCGTCCAGCCTGGCCCCGATGCCGTGCGCGCGGTCAATGTCCTTCACGCGGTTCCAGGCCTGGGCCGCCTCGGCCCGCAGCCGCCCTATACCCGCGACGTCCACCTCCAGCCGAGGGTACCGCCCCACCACGATCTCGCTGGGCCTGTAGCCCTGGCGGTAGGCCCTGACCTTGATGACTCCTCCCGGCTGGACGGCGGAGGACTGCCCCCACAGGCCCGACTGCTCGGTCACCTCGCCCCGGCCCATCGTGTAGCGGATCACCGCGCCGTCGGTCGGGCAGGTGATGGTGACGCTGACGGCCTGGGCGATGGGCTGCGGCTTGGGATCGAAGACGGGCCTGGCGACCTGTGGCAGATTCGTCGGGTTCTGGTTGTCCCTGGCGGGCCCGGTCGTGCCGGCGCCGGGGTCGGCTCTTCGGCCCCTTGTCGCCGCCCAGATGCCCAGGCCGGCGGCGGCGAGCACGATGGCGGCCGCCGCCGACCATATGGCGACCTTTCGCCGCCGCCGCGAGGCCGGGGCCGGGCCGGCGGCCTGACCCGGATGCGGGCGGCGATCCTCGAAACCCGGCGGGCTCAACTCGTGGGGCGCCAGGGGCGCCGGGCCTCCTTCCCCCCCCGTGCGGGCCACCTCCGCCGCCCCCGACAGGTCGCGAATCAGGTCGTCGTAGTTGCCGTAGCGGTCGGCCGGGGCCGGCTGCATCATCTTGGCCACCACGTCGGCCGTGCTGCGCCGCAGCGACGGACGCACCGCCAGCAGATACGGCGCCGGGGCCTTCAGGCGAGCCACGATCACGTCCTTGGCGTGTTCTCCGGTAAACGGGGGCTTGCCCGACAGGGCGTGAAACAGGGTGGCCCCAAGGCTGTAGATGTCGGTTCGGAAATCCAGGGTCTGCCGGCGGACCTGTTCCGGCGAGAGGTAGTACGGCGTGCCGAGCGCGTCCTCATCGGTGATCCGCCCGCCCCCGAACCGCGCGATGCCGAAGTCCACGAGTTTCGCGTTGCCGTCGGCGTCGACGAGGATATTCGCCGGTTTGACGTCGCTGTGGATCAGTCCGATCTTGTTCGCCGCCCGCAGCGCCGAGGC